>Cinder_p2__coassemble_1262_pt1 | contig 45062 bp, 34 predicted proteins | sample Cinder_p2__metabat2_low_PE_026 | metagenome-assembled genome bin Cinder_p2
TCCTTTTTAGGTTTATATTTCCCTAAGAGTAGGGGAGGGAGCTTTTATTTTTTCACCACTTCCCATTTCAAATTACCACCGTTTTCTATGGCTTTCCATTGATAACCTTCAGCAGGTTCGTAAGTGGAATTGGTTACATGGTTATAAGCTTTTCCACTGAATTTACCGCCTTTCAGGATAATGTTCCCATAGGGCTTGTTTGTATCGTTATCGCCCGATACAGCTGCACTGGTACCCTCAGCTAATGTAGAATGAGTATTGGCACCGATGAACTCACCTCCGGTGATGGTGACAGTGGCATTGTTGGTTACGTAAAGCGGGTAGAAAGCGTCTGTTTTACCCAGTGTATTGACAGTATAATATTTACCTCCGTTAATAACGGCATCCTGGCAATATTCTATAGACACACCGCCTTGAATACCTTTTACCTCGCAATTCTCAATGCGTGCCTTTGAGCCGAATATACGCATGGCATATGCCCAGTTTTTACCGTTATTAATGTTCGATGACGAAGATTCAAAATAGCTGTTGGTAAGGGTAACCACACCGGTAGCCGATTCACGTCCCATACCGCAAATGGTAAACTCTCCCGAATAGATTTTGGAGTTGCTGATGGTAATGTTGGCATCGTTCCAGTAGGAAATGGCAGCACTGTTATAAGGATATCCTTCGGCTGCATTTCCATGCCAGTGGTAGTTCATGTCGTTAATCAAGGTAACGCCATCCAGCACCAGGTTGCCTCCCTTTATATGAATCAGTGATTTGGGACGGCCTTCGCCCATCGTAGCACTACGTGCCGGGTTGGTATTGTCAATAGTACCTTTACCTGTCAGTGTAAGACCGTTGTTTACTTCCAAGAATTTATCTTCCGGAAGTGTTACGGTTTTATTTTCTTGAATCTCGATGGTTTTGTGTGCGTTAAAAGCAAGTTCTTCTTTAGACAAATTGGAAAGATCGATATCGGCAGTTACTTCTATCTTGTCGATAACCGGACTGGCAAGTGCTTCGGTCATGGTTTGTGCATCCTTTACTTCGATAGGCACGCTCACCTGTCCACCTTGTGGAACCACTTCATAGATACCGTTCGGAGCAGGTTCTTCGTTTATTTTCACTGTGGTAGAGCCTTCTACTACAAAATTCTTCACCGGATTTTCGGTATGTGATTTTGAAGGATCAAAATTAACGAATGTACCACCATAAACGTTGATGGCAGCGTTTGAATTATCTTTCAAGTTGAGCACCCAGTAACCGCGATCATTGGCACAAGCCGATTCGAAACGTCCGCCATAAATGTTGATAACTGCATCTCCGTCGGCATAGATAAGGTCGAGTTGGGCTTTTTTATTGTTGAAATCCTGATCGTTGAAGAAGTTACCTCCGTAGATATTAACGGTAGCACCACTGTGGGCATATACAGCCATGCGATAGCCGTCTTCATTCGGTTTGGTTCCGATGGCTTTTATTTCTCCATTACCTTTGATGTTCAAGGTAGCACCATCTTTTACTTCAAACACAGTGGTATTTCCATATTGACCGTCGGGAAGTGAAGTGGTATTGACGATGTTTTTACCATTCAGGTTCACGTTGGCAGTTTTGCCGCTTTCCAGTACTAGTGGAGCCTTGATCTCAGCATTTTCCATCAAAGTTACACTACCGCCATTGGCAAAAACAGTACGTAATTCAAGGTTTTCGTTGATATCGGGTTGGTTGAAAATCGGGTCGATGGTAACGTTGAATGTACCTTGTTTGGTGAGCAGATTACCAGATACGTTGGTGCGATAGTTACGACGGATGGGAATGTGTGTGAAGTCGCTGTTAGTCGAAATCTCGGTAGTACCTTTCAGGAAAGTCATGGTAAAATCGGCCAGTGTAGCTTCCTCTGTCGGAGCCCAGATATAGTCTACGGTCAAGTCACCTTGGTCGCTAAGTACATTGGCGGTATATTCCACTTGTTGGGTCTGTTCGTCCACCAGTCCGGTTTTCGCATTGAACGAAGTTGGAACAGCAGTGAAAATCACTTTCACTTTGTCGGGCTTTAAGTTTGCATCCGGAATATCGTTCACATCGAGTGTCTTCACGTTCAGTTGTCCGAAGGGACGTTTCAAGGTGATGCTTTCTGTGAAAGTTTCCTTCACTTCATAGTTAAGCAAGTTTCCTGTAAAAGCATCGAACTCATCGTTGTTTCCGGTATAGGCACCGTTCATGGTGATGTTGGTCAGGTCATCGGTAGTGTAATGATTACCTGTAGAGCAGTCGGCCCAGAAAACAAAGTCGTAGGTTTGCGAAGCCACCAGGCGCAAGTTGAATGTTGCGGTACTGTTTGTTACCGTAGCACTCTGCTGCGTACCATAGGGCTTTCCATCTCTGTAAATCTGGAGCAGACAACGGTCTATGTTTGTACCTTTGCCGAAATCGGCAGCTGTACTACGAGCTTGCATTCCTTGCGGAATAGCCACAGTAATGGTTTGAGTGGAGGATTTGTCGGTTACAATTTCCTCATCACTCTGACATGCGGCAAGAGTCAGCAGGAAACCCATTGCCAACAGAAATAGTTTCTTCATAATTTGTTGAGTTTATGTGAATTACCCCCCCCCTTAACCTTTCGGAAGGGAGGCAGTAACCCAACAGGTTAATAAATGGTTGAAAGTGTATATCACTTTCTCTTTGTACCCGGAGGAACGGTCAAGCTCCTCTGGGTTATATAAATTATTCGATAATCAGTTCGCCATTCGTACTGGTAGGGTAGTATTTTCGTCCAGTAATGCGGTTTTCTACAACGTCTTCCGATTTGTCAACACCTTTTAAACTACTCTTCAAAGTTCCATTGAAACGACAGTTACGGAAGGTAACCTTACCGCGGTTATCATTCATCCAGACACCTGCAATACCACCTATTTCCAGATGGTCGCCCTCGTCATTTGCATGCTGTAAAGTTACGTTTCCGGTGCATACACAGTTTTCGAAAGTATTTCCGTAATGAGCAATACCGGTTATACCACCTACATCGCATGTAGAACCAATGACATCGATGTTAGACTCTACGTTAGAAATAGTGAAATTTCCTTCGCCCATAAAGCCTATTACACCTCCTACATACGTACGATATTCTCCGCTTTGTGCCTCCACGAAGCTGCCTTTTTCGGCACGAATTGTCAAGTTATTTGAGCTTGCGTAAGCATTTTTTCCAAACATACCACCCACATAACTATATCCTTTCACCTTCACTATACCTGTAAGCGTGATATCAGAGTATTTAGAGGTATAAGGAGTGCCGGCAACAGCACCCACTTCCAGACCACCTTGAACTGAAGCATTGTGCAGGGTGAAGTTGCGTACTTCAGCGTTTGTTGTATATCCAAACAAACCTTGATTGGCATTGCTTGCATTATTATTTATTTCTTTCGTAATCGTCAGGTTGCTGATAGTATAGCCGTAACCGTCGAATGTACCTTGAAAGGTTTTGTCTTTTTTGCCTATCGGAGTCCATTCTTTGTTTCCCAAATCGATATCATTGGCCAATTTGACAGTCTTTTTTGCAAAGTTGTTACCATTGTTCACCAAGGTAGCCAGAGTAGCCAGTTGTTCTCTGCTGGCAATGTAGATAGCTGTATCGCTATTGGTAATATTTACAGTACCTTTTCCGTAGCGTTGTCCACCGAGCAGGTCTCCATAGATTGAAATAAATGACTGTGCCATCTCGTTCATGCCTTCGATTTTTACGTTCTGTACCGAGCAATTATTGATAGTAACGATATCTTCAGCTTGGGTGCCTTGAAAACAACCGATGAATTTGCTGATGGTACGGTCTTCGCGGTTCATATATGCCTGAATGGTAGAATTCTCAACCGAGCAGTTTGTAAATGAACAGTTAGATTTATAAAGATTACCCAAATAGCCGGCAAAACCACCTATTTGACCAGATTCTTCTTCAATATTAATATTCTTGATGGTACATCCCAAAACTTTACAGTTGGTAGCTTCGATGTGATTTTCGGCTACAAAACCAATGATACCACCTACTTTGTTCACACCTTCCACTGTAGAGTTTACAGCTTGGCAGTTATTAAAAATCATGGTGCCATAAGAGCGTCCTGTAAATACACCTGCATATGCATTTCCATTTCCGTCGTTATTGGCCTTTACTGTAGCTTTCTCAATAGTCAGGTTGCGGAATGTTACAGAAATAGCATCGCAAACGAATCCGGCCATTTGTGTGTTCTCTACTGTAAAGTTGGAAAGCTTGTGACCTTGTCCGTCGAATTCAATATTTGTAGCTTTGACAATGGTGAAAGGAGCTCCATTGAAATCGATATGAGTATCGAATAATACTTTGTTGTAGATATTGGTATTGTTCTTTATGGCATTGGCCAATTCCTGAAGTCTTTCGGCTGTCGAAACATGAAGTGCCACAATTGTACCGACAGGTTTTGAAACCAAAGTCTCTACCTTGCCATAAACTTCCAGATTTCCGCCTTTTATAGTAAGTTTTTGGATACTAGTTTCCTCGCCCACAATCAGTGTGTTGGCAGCTGTAGTAGCTGTAACACAGTCATAAGTCTGACCGTTCAAAGTCACGGTAGAGTTGGGCAATTCTATCACTACATTGTTCGATGTCGGGATGGTCAGGTTTATTTTTGCCGGAGCATTTTTATTATCATCATTACATTTTACTGTTACTTGTTGGTTTGCAACAGGCAGGGTAATGGAAATTTCGTTTGTATTGTTTGCTTCGTATATTTTAGGAATTATAACCTCGGCATTAGTTGTAGGTAAATCTTTTACTACTACATTGGTAGCACCGTTTTGTAAAGCTGTAGTTACGTCTGTAATGTTTTCAACTTCTACAATTTCCTTGTTTATGTCGCCTGTAAATTCCGGGTTGATAGTAACTTCGATGTTTCCTTGCTTGGTGAGTAGGTTACCCGATACGTTTGTTTTGTAGTTACGACGGATGGGTATGTTGGTGAAAGCATCGTTGGTGCAGATGATGTTTTTACCGTTCAGAAATGTCATAGTGAAATCGGAGAGAGCCGATTCGTTTTCCGAAGCCCAAAGGAAGTCCATGGAGATGGTACCATCGTTTTTGGCCAGTTCATTGGCTGTGTAGGTAACATCAGCCGAACCGCTGACTTCTCCAGTGAAGGCATTGAAAGTGTTTGGCAGTCCCTTGAAGTTCACGGTATAGCCGGTGGGTTTCAGAGCCTCTTCTTTGATTTCATTCAAATCGTTGGTTTTGACAATCAGCAGACCGAAGGGGCGTGTCAAGGTGATGTTTTCTGTAAATGTACCTGTTACCTTCAGTGTCTTTTTTGCAAAGAAAGCATCGCGTTCGTCGCTGTTTCCCACAAAATTACCCTGATTGGTAATGTTTTTCAGGCTTGTAGTGTTGTAAGCCTTGTCAGTGAATGTACTACCGGAAGCGGTGGCACAGTCGGCCCAGAAAACAAAATCGTAGGTTTGTGACGACACCAGTCTCAGGTTGTCGAATGTAACTGTTTTCTGAGTTACCCCTTTTTCAATACGGTTGTAGAGTTGGTCGCCGTGATAAATTTCCAGGATACACCGGTTTACGGATGTACCTGTTCCGAACTGGTCTGTAACAGCTCTTGCAGCTGTTTGCGGAATCTCTACCGTAAACGAGGATTGGCTTGCCGGGTCTACGATACTTTCATCCTGCTGACATGCGGCAAGAGTCAGCAGAAAACCCATTGCCAACAGAAATAGTTTTTTCATAATTTGTTGAGTTAATGTGAATTACCCCCCCCCCTTGACCTTTCGGAAGGGAGGCAGTAACCCAACTGGTTAATAAATAATTGAATTACTTTTCCGATTTCTTAAATTTTTAGTCTGTAGAGAAGCTATCCCTTCTCCACAGGAGGTGTTATTCCAAAGTAGCTGTTACAGAAGTTGTGAAATTTGGTTTTATGGGTAAGGCATCCACTGCTTTTTGCGTATTGTCCACCAGAATCGTTAAACCGATGGATTGGCCTTCAGCAGAAACAAAAAGAAAATCTTCGCCAACTATATCTGTTCCGGCTGTTGTAGCTGGAAATTTGAGTATTATCTTTTCTGTGGGAGTTGAGGCATTGCCTGTCAACACATCATACATTGTGGGGACATTCTGATAGGTGGCCGAAACTTGTTGGTGGTTTGTGTTAAAATTCTTTTTGTTTTTCATCACCAACTTTGCTAGTGGACGTTTAAGTATAACCGACAGATTGTTTCCACCGTTCCATGAAACATTCTTTAGCGCAAACGCAAAAGCATCGCGTTGGATGCCCGGAGTATAGGTTTGGTTATTTAGTGCAATGCTTACCTTTCGCAGGTTTTGGGTAGAATAACAGTTTTTTCCATAGTCGGCCCAAAAGAGGAAATCGTAGTTTCCCGGTATCAGCTTGATTTCAATAGCAGTCCCAGAAGATGTTCCTTTCATTTCTTTATGCAGTGCACATTTGGGATTATCGCCGCGTGTCCACGCCTCGAAAATATAAGTGAACTCTTCAGTAGTAGCCGCATCTCGGAACACTCTTGGAGTTTGCGGTTCATTCTCCAATATTTTATCTGGGTTTAAGGAAATCACACCGCTCACTGGTTCGACGGTGGGTTCTGTTTCCGAGCTACAACTAGCAAGAGCTAGTAAAATAAGTAACAGGTTAAGTATCTTTTTCATATGAATATTGTGTTAGTCGGGAATTACTACGTTGATTTCGCCGTCAAAATCGGGACTTATACCGATTCCGGGTGCATAGTTGCGTGTAAGGAATTCATCCCGTATGGTGGTTAGTTTTCCTCTCACAATAGGGACATTGATATTCTCTACCTTATTTAATAAAGTACCGTCGACATCTCGTATGATCAGATTTACTTTGACAGCCGATTCCGAGCCGTTGACAAATATATAGTCGCTGGCCAGGTGTGCTTCTTTATTGGTGAGCGGTTTCATAAAGCACTCGAAGTAAACTCCCATGCGTGCATCATTGGGTTTGTTTGTATAAACATTGAATCCCGAAGGGAAAAATCCGGCATATTCCACTTGGATTTGTATTTTTGATAGGTCTACCTTTTGAAGTGCGTTGTCGGTGTTGTTTCCCATTTTTTCGCGACGTCCAGCCTGCTCATCAAGAAACTTATCTATATCAGTAGTTATGAATTCTATCTTGGCCATAGGAAGGCGTAGTGTGACGGTTGTATTCACTGTTTCGTTCCATTGGTCGGCATAGTTGCGAAGGTCTACCTCCTGTTTGGCCACATAAGTAGCTTTATAGTCTTCATTTCCTATATATTTTCCGTTTTCCGGGATTTTTATCGATGCAAGCGAGTTGACGATATAGTATTTATCGGCAGTAGAGCCGTTATTCACATAATCGGCCCATGTCACGATGTGGTATCGTGCTGCATGAAGTGATAGGTTGGTTTGGATTTTATGGTGTCCGTCGGCAGCCTGTTCGCTACTGAGGATTCGTTTTTCCACAGGTTCTCCGCTAATCTCATCGCGAAACACTTCCACAATCCATCTCACATCATCCCAGTCGGTCTCCGATGCTTCCGAACTTCCTCCCGAGCTATAGGGCACAATTTGAGGGTCTACTTCAAAATTTAAAGTCAGATTGACTAGTGTCGGGTCAGCTCCTTCCCCTTCCGGAAATTCTAAAACGGTTTTATCGCAGCTCGTCAAAGTAAAGACAAGTAAGCAAATTATATAGGTTGTCAGTCTTTTCATTGTCTGTTCCTCCTTTTATTTTCCGAATCGATAAACTACACTCACTCCCACCTTGGTCAGTCCCCAATAATTGTAGGGTTTTCCTTTTTCATAGCGGGCTCCGTTGGGGATGTTATAATAGGTATCATATTTGGTGAAGACATATCCCAAGCCAATGGTAAATTCTGCGGCCCAACAGCGAGTGAGAGGCAGCATGTAGCCGTAGCTCATTCCCATACCGTAAAATCCATTGGGCGATTGGTAGCGGTTTTCATGGTCTACGGAGATGTTGAAAGCACCGATATTGAGGTGTGTACCGAAGAAATGTCCTTTCATAGAAGCTTTCGGCCAGTATCGAAGCTCTGGTTGGAATGCAAGAAAGCGCAAGCGATAATCGCGTGCCACTGTGTAGGGACTGTAGATGACAGACAGGTCGATGGAATAGTGATTGGCAAATCGGTATTCAGCTCCCAAATTGGCTACCGTAGCAAGCAGATAGGCTACATTGCTCTTGATAGCCCAACGGTGTTGCAAAGGCTTGTCCTGTTTCGGTTGTGTTTCAGTAGTTTCATTCGTTGCAACGGTTTGCGCTTCGGTTGAAGATTCTATTACATCCGGTTCGGATGGTGTAGCTTGTTCATTTTGAGTTAATGAGTTATTCTCCCATTCTTTATCAGAAATCGTGGTTGATTTTTTGCAGGAATGCAGGTAGGTCACAACAACGATATCCGACATGTTGTGCCACTGGCGTGTGGAGTTTCTCGTCTGAAAATGACATTCCTTCAGTCCCTCGTTTGTAATGAAATAGGATTTCACCTGATTGCTTCGGTTTTTGGCAACGGCCAGATTTTCTTTGTAGGAATCATACGAGGAGCAGAATCCCAATACACGAATTTTCATCTCTCCCGACAGGATGGAAGGTTTAACTTGTCTGATGGTTTGTGTAAACCAATCTATGTAAGTGGCATTTTCTTTATAATCAGCCCAAAACATTTTTTGTTTTGGAACAAATTTGAAAACAGCTGTATCTTGTTTTTCTTCTATAAGAACTTTTGTTTCCGATTGTACAGATTTATTATTTTCTGACACATTTTGGGTGGTGTTTTGTGCCAGAAGAAAAGAACTGCATAACCAAGTTCCTATCAGAAAAATCGTTCGATATGTTCTCAATTCACGCCTATGGTATGATATGTTAGTCATGTATTTTTAAGTTTTGATAGAGTAAACATTAAAAATAATTTAAATTTTAATTGAAGTTTAGTTCTTTTTAGCAACAAAACTATAAAAAAACGTCTGTTTTTCAAAAATTTAAAAGAGAAAACTTTTATTTGGATTAAATATTTTTTTCTTCTATTTTTTATTGTAATAGGTTTCCTTTATTGTTGTTTAAATATTTTCCAGAAATTGTTATGTGTGTATTGCAATATGGATGGCTTATTATAGTTTCTTTCTTTTTATTTTTGTTTTACATTTGTATGTTTTTTTATATTGTAATTTTAGGTTTATCTATTAGAATAGTTTTTATATAAAACAGCAGGTATATAGTTTTCATATCCGTTCATTCCGCTTCCGTCTCGTACGGCAATCTTTGTTCCGTCTGCGAGGTAGTAGTATTGCACCATCAGGGAATCATCAAGCCAAACATCGCTCACCAGATTTAGGTGATTGTAATTGAATTTCAATTTTTTCCGGAATCTTTTATCAGGTTTTCGTTAAAATCGTAGTCATAGTATCCTGTTTCTTCCTTTCCGGGTTCATACACATCCTCACGTGACACCTCCCTTACCTTTTCATCCAGTCTTTCCAGCCTGTTTCCATCGTAATGGTATTGCAGGTTGTCCACTGTTTTTCCGTGTGCGGTTCTTCTGAGTGTGAGAATGTTTCCGTTCCATGCAAGTAAAAAAGGAAAAAATTTTCCCGAAAAAAAATGTCCGGGCCACAGATGCGGTCCCGGACATTCGTCAAGGTTATAGGTTAGATTTTGTATTTAAGTATGTTGGCTGTGTTTATCTGTTTTCTTCCTCCATGCTTTTGGCGATTCCCAGTTCCAGTCCGCGCAATTCGGCCAGACCGCGCATGCGGCCCAGGCAGGAATATCCCGGATTGGTGGTTTTCTTCAGGTCGTCAATCATCTGGTGTCCATGGTCGGGACGCATGGGGATGGATACTCTCCGGCGTTGCTGTAGCTTGAGGAAATTTTTCATGACATGATACATGTCGACATTTCCTTCGAGGTGGTTGGCTTCGTAGAAGTTTCCTTCCTCATCGCGCTGTGTGCTGCGCAGGTGTACGAAGTTGATACGGTCGCCCAGACGTTCCATCATTCCGGCCAGGTCGTTCTGTGCCGATACGCCGAAGGAGCCGGTGCACAGGCAGAGTCCGTTCGAGGGATTGGGAACGGCTTCGACGAGTTTGCAGAAATCGGCTTCGGTGCTCAGGATGCGCGGCAGTCCCAGGATGGGCTGTGGGGGGTCGTCGGGGTGGATAACCAGTTTCACGCCCACTTCGTCGGCCACGGGGCAGATTTGTTTCAGGAAGAAGATGAGGTTCTGGCGCAGTTTCTCGGCATCGATGTCCTTGTAGCGGTCCAAAGCTTCCTGGAATTGTTCCACGGTGAAGCTTTCTTCCGAACCAGGCAGACCGGCAATCATGTTACGTGTAAGGCGGTGTTTTTCTTCGTCGGTCATAGTGGCAAAGCGTGCCTTGGCTTTTTCGATTTCTTCGGCCGGGTATTCCTTTTCGGCTCCGGGACGTTTCAGTATGAAGAGGTCGAAAGCTACGAAGGCTGCACGTTCGAAACGCAGTCCGCGTGAGCCGTCTTTCATTTCGTAGGCCAGGTCGGTACGTGTCCAGTCCAGCACGGGCATGAAGTTATAGGTAACGATATTGATGCCGCATTGTGCCAGGTTTCTGAGGCTCTGTTTGTAGTTTTCGATGTAGCGCATGAAGTCGCCTGTCTGGGTTTTGATATGCTCGTGCACGGGCACACTTTCCACCACACTCCAGGTGAGTCCGGCTTCTTCAATCATGTTTTTCCGTTTCATGATTTCCTCCACGGTCCACACTTCGCCGTTGGGGATGTGATGCAGGGCGTTGACGATGCCTGTGGCACCGGTCTGGCGTATGTCCTGCAGGCTGACGGGGTCGTTCGGCCCATACCAGCGCCAGGTTTGTTCGCAAAGTATCATATTAATTGTTTTTTAGGGTTTTGTTGTTTGATTACATGGCGAAGGTGTTAAATCCTCCGTCGACTACAGCTACTGTTCCGGTAACGAATTTCGAAGCATCGCTGATGAGGTACTGGATGGTTCCGTTAAGCTCTTCGGGGCTTCCGAAACGTTTGAACGGAGTTTGACGTATCACGTCATTGCCACGCGAGGTGTAGCTTCCGTCGGGGTTGGTGAGCAGGGTGCGGTTCTGCTCGGTGAGGAAGAATCCCGGTGCGATGGCATTTACACGGATTCCTTCGCCAAACTTGGTGGCTACTTCATTGGCCATGAACTGGGTGAAGTTGGAGATTCCGGCTTTGGCTGCTGCATATCCGCACACGCGTGAGAGGGGACGGAAAGCGGCCATGGACGAGAAGTTCACGATGCAGCCTTGTTTTTGTTCCACCATGGCCTGGAGGAATACTTGTGTGGGGATGACGGTTCCGGTGAGGTTCAGATTGAGCACGCGTTCGAACTCTTCGGGTTTGAGATCGAAGAAGGTTCCGGTGGGTGCGATGGTGGCTCCCGGCATGTTTCCTCCGGCAGCGTTGAGCAGGGCGTCTACACGTCCGTAGGCAGCGAGGATATCCTTCAGGTTCTGTTCCACTACTTCGCGGTTCAGCACGTCGGTTTGCAGGAACATGGCTTCGCCTCCTTTTTCCTTGATGTCGTTCACGATGGCTTGGCCTACTTCGGCCTTACGTCCCATAATGACTACTTTGGCTCCCTGTGATGCCAGGTAGCTTCCTATTTCCTTGCCCAATATGCCGGTTCCTCCGGTGATGGCAACTACTTTGTTTTTTACACTGAATAGTTCGTTCATTAGATTATAAATTAAGATTTGGTTTATTTTCTGTTCCCTGAAAACTTTCCTGCAGTACGATGAGGCTTTCGGGACCCATGTTGAACAGGAGGTCGGCTATGCTCAAGTTGGGCAGGAAGCCGTGTTTCTGACCGAATACCTGATAGTAGGGGCGGGGGCTGAAGGTGAGGTCGTCGGAAAAACTCCGTTTGGGATGTATCAGTCCGCGCGCATCGGTGATGTTCGATGGCAGCTCTTTTTGGTATTCGGTGGTGCGTGCCGGTTGCACATCGAGGTCCATCAGCCGGCACACGGTGTGGCAGAGAGCCTCGTTGAAGTCGCACAGAAACTCGAACTTCTGTTCGTAGAACGGGCGGAAGTCGTCTTCGTAATACTCGAAGAATGGGCTGTGCCGGTAGGCCGAACAGAGTGCGTTCCAATGCAGGTGTCTCCACTTGCCGTGGTCGGATATGCGTATGTCTTTCATGACACACTTGGGTGTGTCGGGCTTCTCGATGGGTATGGAGAGGGCGAGCACACCATCGGCCGTGGCTATGTGGCAACGGTTTCGGTAGGTTTGTTTTATGTAGTTATCCTGAACTTCGGTGAATACTTCGGGGTAGTGGTACAGCTTGGTGTAGTACTGCACCGGAGCGAGGTAGGCCGATTCCAGGTATATGCTTTGGTTCATAAGCTTGTTCTTTTAAGTCATGTTCTTGTCACTGCACGAGGCGGAAGAATCGTTTCCATCGGAATCCTTTCCACAAGGGTTGCTCGGGGTCTTTCGAGAACCAGATGAGCGATGCTTTTCCGATGATGTGATCCTTGGGTACAAAACCGAAGAGTCGCGAGTCGCACATGCTCACCGAGTTGTTCGAGGCTACCCAATGGTAGTCTTTGGTGAAGGTGTAGCTGGTGGTGCGATGGCCGTCCACCCACAAGGTGTCGCCTTTTAGCATGGCTTTCCGTCCTTCGTGTCGGATGATAGTGTTACACAGCAGTTTGGCATTCCAGGGATAGATTTTCAAGGTTTTTCCTTTTGCCGGGATGACAAAGGGGTGCACACCGTCGGAAGTATCGGTTTGCAGGGAACGGAAGGTCACTTTTCCTTGCAGCTCTTGTTTGAGCAGGTATATTTCGTAGTGGCTGAAGCTTCGCAAGAAGTTTCCACGGTCATATCCCACGAGTTTGTTCTCGTTGATACCTGCTTCGGCAAGTGCTTGTTTCACAATTTCTTCCTTGTCGCCTGGATAGGCATATACCAGCTTGCTGTCGGGGCTGAACACCTTGTCTTGTGTTTGTATGAGTTCCTTGTTGAGCATGAGCGTATCGCCCGGCATTCCGATGCAGCGGTTGATAAACACTTCTCTTTGGCTCACCGTTCCTTTTCCTGCAGGGTTGTTGAACAGCACAATGTCGGCTTCCTGTACCGTTCTTTCGGCCCAACGCACATATCCGGTCCATTGCATCAGAGGCAGACGGAAACCGTAGCTCCACTTGTTCACTATCACCCTTTCGCCTCGGAACAGGCTGTTTTCCATGCCTGTGGAGGGAATGGTGCAGGAAGTGAAGAGGCACACGTTGACTACCAAGACCAGTACAACGGCCACGAGAACGGCTTTAAGGAGTTGCTTCATGGTGCTGCAGGTTGTTTTACTTTATGTTGTCCACCATCTTGAAGAGCCGGTTCCAGCGGATTTTTCCGTCCAGCCAGCCACGGTCTTTATCCAGCGAGAGCCATACCACGATGGGTTTTCCCACCACGTGGTCCTCGGGTACGAATCCCCAATAGCGCGAGTCGGCCGAGTTGTGCCGATTATCGCCCATCATCCAGTAGTAGTCCATTTTGAAAGTATAAGTGTCGGTCTGCTGTCCGTTGATAAAGAACTTTCCATCTTTCATTTCCAGCGTATTGCCTTCGTATACTCGTATGGGGCGTTCGTACACCGGATAGTTTTCGGCAGTAAGGGTTATGCTTTCGCCTTTTTTGGGAATCCACACCGGTCCGTAATTGTCGGCTGTCCAGTTTTTGTGCATGTTGAGCGGGTAGAGCCAGTCGCCTTGCGGTGCATCGGCATAGGTGATGCTTTTCACCAGGCGTGTGTTGGCTTTGAGTGCTTCGTAGGAGTGGCGTGTGAGGGGCAGACGATAGGAGGTGCGGTTCATGTCGGGGTCGTTGGCATCTTCCTCGCTGATGTTCAGCTCGCGACGCATTTCCAAGGGGATGGGTTGTGTGGTTTCCACATTATACACGTACTGCACGTTGTCTGGTTCCTTGTTGGCTTTTCCGTCCAGATAGATTATATGGTCTTTTATCTGCAGGGTTTGTCCCGGTAGTCCCACGCAGCGTTTTACATAGTTTTCGCGGCGGTCTACCGGTCGTGCCACGATTTTTCCGTAGTAGGAAGGCTGGTCGGCAATGGTTTGGCGTCCCAGATTGTAGAAGAAGCTGTACACCTCTTGTTGGCGTTCGAAACTGATGCTGTCCATGCAAGGCAGGTTTACGTTGTTCTGCTGGCAGGTATATTCGCCTATCTGGTAGCACACGCTGTAGAAGTCGGCGTTCTGTATGTTCAAGGCTACAGTGTCGCCCGATGGGTAGTTAAATACCACAATATCATTTAGTTGTATCTGTCCGAGACCTTTCACGCGGCGGTATTCCCATTGGGGCCATTCCAAGTAGGATTTGGTGTTGAATACCGGTAGTGTGTGTTGGGTGAGTGGCATGGAGAGCGGTGTTTGAGGTACGCGCGGCCCATAGCTCAGCTTGCTCACAAAGAGATAGTCGCCCACGAGTAGTGATTTTTCGAGCGACGAGGTGGGGATGGCATAGTTTTGGAAAGCATAGATGTTTACGAAATAAACGGCTACTAGAGCGAAAACGATGGCATCTACCCAACTCATTACTGTGCGCACGTGTTTGTTTTTCGAATTTTTCCACCAGGTCCATTTGATTTTTTTGGTGATGTAGACATCGTAGATGAAAGGTATCACCAGCAGGCCCCACCAGCTTTTTACCCACAGCAGGAAGAGCAGGTAGAGTGCGGTTGCCACAGCGAATTTTATCCATTGTTTTTTCATAAATGAAAGCGTGTAGAGTTAGAGTTTAGAAGTTGAAGAGATCGTTCATGCCCAGGAATCCGGTGTGTGTGGCTGTGTATTCGGCAGCGAGCACGGCTCCCAAGGCAAATCCTTTGCGGTTTTTGGCATCGTGTGTAAGGATGATGCTGTCGGCCTCCGACTCGTAGCGGATGGTGTGTATGCCCGGTACTTCGCCTTCGCGAATAGAGCTGACAGACAGTTCGGAGGGTTGACAGGCAGTGCTTCCGCTCACAGTGCCATCGGGGGCGGTGAGGGTACCTTTCACCCACGAAGTCTTGCGAGAGAGGTTCTCGAGAATCCCTTCGGCCAGGGTGATGGCTGTTCCGCTCGGTGCATCGAGCTTGTGTATGTGGTGGGTTTCGCTCATGGACACGTCGTAGTTGGGGAAGCGGTTCATGATGCGGGCCAGGTATTTGTTCACGGCCGAGAAAATGGCCACACCCAGGCTGAAGTTCGATGACCAGAAGAGGGTTTTGCCTTCTTCACGGCACAGACGCTGCATCTCGCCGGCATGTTCGGTCATCCATCCGGTGCTGCCCGAAACGACTTTCACACCGGCAGAAAAAGCTTTCAGACAGTTGTCGTAAGCCACTGTGGGAGCAGTGAATTCGATAGCCACCTCGGCACTGCGGAACGCTTCCGAGCCGAAGTCTTGTGTGTTGTCGGCATCGATGATGCACACTATCTCATGACCGCGGGCAACGGCTATCTTTTCTATTTCCTTGCCCATCTTTCCGTATCCTATTAATGCTATTTTCATGTTTTCGTCTTTATTTATTGTTGCAAAATTAGTGAGAAAAAACGAGATACGGAAAAGTAAGAAAAGCATATTGATAAATAGCTACTTTAAGGAATTATCTTCAATAGTTTGATAGTGATAGAAGTCATGTTGCGACGAGGTTGAGACTTTGTTGTGTTATCCTTTGCTTGCCTTGTTGAACAGTGTATAGCGAAACAATGAAAAGGAATGTAAGTGTTTGAATAGCCAAAGTCGATTGTTGTAAATTATTTTTTTTAAAATTTGATTTGTACACTACTCCTTTATTTCTATCTTTGTTAGGTTTCTGATGTATTGAGAAATCTTTAATATGTCAGAACATAACCGCAGTATAATGATTTTATCAGAACAGCGATATGTGTTTGGATAACTTCTGTATAACGAATATTTTAAATGCTCATTTTTTAATATGAAACATCGCTTTATTTTCATTTTCGTCTGCCTCTGTCTGGCAGTGCAAATGCAGGCACAAAACATGACCCTCTACAACATTAATATTGTGGATGTAGAACAAGGTAAAATTCTTCCTTGCAGAACAGTTGAAATTTGTAATGGCAATATCACCAAAATCTCTTCTGCTGCCGAACACCTGAAAAAGGGGCAGACTGATTGCACCGGACGTTATCTTTTGCCTGGGCTTATCAATGCTCATTTCCACTTGGCAAACAATCCTGAAGAAACTCGCGAAGATCGGATAGCTGTTCTTTCTTATCTGCTTCATCACGGTATTACCTCCATTCGTGATGCTGCCGGAGATGCTCGTATTCTGAAAGACTTACAGAATGGAGTGCGTAGCGGAGAAATTCTTGCTCCCGACATATACTACGCGGCTTTTGTGGCAGGTCCTTCTTATTATAAGGACAATAACCGAGAGGCGAATATGGTTGTTGGGTTGGACACACCCTTTGCCCCCTGGCTTCAGTGCATCTGCCCTGGTGATGATCTTTCCCTTGCCATGAGGTCTGCCAAGGAGTGTGGTGCCACCGGAATTAAAATTTACGGAGGTTTCAGTCGCGAGGAATTGCCTCCTATTGTTGCTGCAGCACATCGCGAAGGATTGGAAGTTTGGGGGCATGCTACTCTTTTTTCAGCCAAACCCACCGATGTGGCGGATGCCGGTGTGGAAGTTCTCTCGCACGCCTACATGTTGGAATGGGAGGATGTCCCGGGTATGCTTCATGACAATGTGTTTAAAAATTATGAAGCCTTTTATGGAAAAATAAATCATTCCGACATAGATCTCGTTCCTTTTATCCGTGCTATGAAAGCGCATAACGCCATTTTCGATCCCACCCTCTATCTCTGTATGCATAACGAGATGGAATGGTCTGCTCCCCTTGTGGCACGTCTTCATGCTGAAGGTATTCGCTTATGTGCCGGCACGGACTATATCGAAGACCTTTCTCGTCCGCACACCTATCTTCTCGACGAACTTCTTCTTTATGTTGAAAAATGTGGGCTCACTCCGCTTGAAGCTATCCGCACTGCCACTACTATTGCTGCAGAGACCATCGGTGCAGAGGAAAGAATAGGCTCCATAGCTATAGGTAAACAAGCTGACCTTCTTATTCTTTGCAAAAATCCTTTGGAGGACATCCGTTATCTTACCGAAATTCATACTGTTGTTAAGCGTGGCATTCCTCTTTCCATCTGATAGATCGGACGAAGCGATGGGGCAGGAAGCACTGCTTCGTTCGGAAAGTTCCGGAAATCCTATACCGACTGTAGGATTTCCGAACATATGCTGTAATAAATCGATTTTTCGTTACTCCCTTGAAGATTGTAGGTGGAGTTTATCTGACTGTACGTGTAGTGATGTCTTGGGTATACGACAATAAGTCATTTATGAACGATGTTTCGTATTTTTGTTTAATATATAAGCTCAATTAACATGGAAATGGAAGAGTTACTGCATTATGCTTGGAAACATAAGATATTCCCGTTAAAAGAATTGTTCACCACACGAGGAGAGCCTGTTGAAATTATTGACCCGGGACTGCTGAATCCGAATGCCGGCCCTGATTTTTTTAATGCAAAACTGCGTATTGGAGAAACAATGTGGGTGGGGAATGTGGAAATTCACCGTCGCTCGTCCGACTGGGTGAGGCATGGGCATCACACAGACCCGGCTTATGAGTCGGTGGTGTTGCATGTGGCTGCGGATGTGGATGCCGAGGTGGCCGATTGCAAGGGACGTAATGTGCCTCAGATGTGTATGCCTTGTCCCGAATGGCTGGAAGAACGGTATGAGGAACTGTGTCGGGCCGACTGTTATCCTCCGTGTTACAGTGTGGTGTCTTCCTTACCGGTATTTGCTGTGCACAGCTGGATGGCAGCTCTGCAATATGAACGTATGGAGCAGAAGCGTTGCCGTGTGATGGATTGTGTGGAGAGTTGCGGTCGCAACTGGGAAGATGCATTTTTTGTTACCTTGGCCCGAAACTTCGGTTTCGGACTGAATAGCGAAGTGTTCGAGCGGTGGGGAAAAAGTATCCCCTTGCGGGCTGTGGACAAGCATCGCGACGATCTGTTTCAGGTGGAAGCTATTTTCTTCGGGCAGGCCGGACTGCTGGATGAGGAAGAGGGTGATGATTATTATCTGCGGATGCGTAAGGAGTATCTTTATCTGGCTCATAAGTTTGAGCTGAAAAGACCAACGGCTTCCGGGTGGCGTTTTCTGCGTACTCGACCGGGTAATTTTCCGCATGTGCGTATTGCGCAGATAGCGTGGCTGTTTTACCATGAACACGCACTCTTGTCGCGCTTGCTGGAGGCCGAGGATGCTGTTGCAGCACGAGGCATGCTGGCGGCACGCACATCGTCCTATTGGGAAACACATTATGCTTTTGGTACCGAATCGCCAAAACGAAAGAAGGAGCTTTCAATCGCTACCCGCGACTTGCTGGTAATAAACACTGTGTGTCCGTTTTTGTTTGCTTATGGAAAATACAAAAGCAACGAGGAAATGGCCGGACGGGCTTTTGCAATTCTGGAGAAACTAAAGCCCGAAAACAACTACATCGTTCGTCAGTGGCAGCAGTGTGGTCTCAAGGTTGAGAATGCGGCCGATAGCCAGGCTCTGATCCAGCTTAGGAAGGGGTATTGTGATGTGAAGAAATGTTTGTATTGCCGCTTTGGTTATGCGTATCTGAAAAGAGAGGGGTGAGAACGCTCTTTCTGAGGTGTTGAGAGAAAAGAGCGTTTTGGAAAGGCTCTCTTGAATGGGAACAAAGCAGAGAAAAAATTGCATAGGATATTAAATAATACTAATTTTGCGGCTTCTTTTGCACGATATAGCATTTTAAATTTTAAAAAAATAAATAATGAAATCATTAGAGTTTAAACCGAAGCTTTTTTCAACACTGAAAAACTACTCGAAAGCTTCATTCACAGCCGATGTGATGGCCGGTATCATTGTCGGTATTGTGGCGTTGCCGCTGGCCATAGCCTTTGGTATCGCTTCGGGTGTATCGCCCGAGAAAGGAATCATAACAGCCATCGTGGCAGGTTTCCTGGTGTCGTTCTTCGGTGGTAGCCGTGTGCAGATAGGAGGTCCTACGGGTGCATTCATCGTTATTGTGTATGGCATCATTCAGCAATATGGCGAGAGCGGGTTGATGATAGCTACCATCATGGCAGGTGTTTTTCTCATTCTGTTGGGCGTATTTCATTTGGGAACCATCATCAAGTACATTCCATATCCTATCGTGGTGGGCTTTACCAGTGGTATCGCACTTACTATCTTTACCACGCAGGTGAAGGACCTTTTCGGTTTGACTATAGAGAACGTGCCAGGCGACTTCATCGAGAAGTGGATTGTATACATTCAGAATTTTCACACTATCGACTTGTGGTCTACGCTGGTGGGGGTGATTAGTGTGGTGATTATTGCGCTTACTCCACGTTTCTCGAAAAAGATTCCAGGTTCGTTGGTAGCCATTATTGTGATGACGGTGGTGGTGTATCTGCTCAAGGCTTATTGCGGGGTGGATAGTGTGGCTACTATCGGCGACCGTTTCAGCATCAGCTCGGAGCTGCCTGAGGCCAATGTGCCCGAGATGACCTGGGATACAATTAAGGGACTTATTTCGCCGGCTCTCACCATTGCCATTCTGGGAGCTATCGAGTCGCTCCTTTCGGCTACGGTGGCCGATGGTGTGACGGGTGACAAGCATAATTCAAATCAAGAGCTCGTGGGACAGGGTATAGCGAATATTTTCTCGCCTATCTTTGGCGGTATTCCGGCTACGGGAGCTATAGCGCGTACCATGACGAACATCAACAACGGAGGACGTACACCGGTGGCCGGTTTGGTGCATGCTGCGGTGTTGCTGCTTATCTTCTTGTTTCTCATGCCACTGGCACAATACATCCCCATGGCTTGTCTGGCCGGTGTATTGGTTATTGTGTCCTATAACATGAGCGAGTGGCGCACATTCAAGGCTTTGCTGCGCAATCCGAAATCGGATGTAGGAGTGTTGCTGGTAACCTTCTTCCTCACGGTGATATTCGACCTTACCGTGGCTATCGAGGTGGGTCTGCTCATTGCCTGTTTACTGTTTATGCGTCGTGTGGCAGAGAGTACGCAGATTTCGGTTATTACCGATGATTTGGATCCGAATAAGGAATCGGATATCGAACTGCACGAGGAACATCTGGTGATTCCCGACCGTGTGGAGGTGTATGAAATCAATGGTCCTTATTTCTTTGGTATTGCCAACAAGTTCGAAGAGGAGATGATTCGCATGGGCAATCGTCCGAAAGTGCGTATCATACGTATGCGCAAAGTACCGTTTATCGATTCGACCGGTATCCATAACCTTACTAACTTGTGTCACATCAGTCAGAAAGAGGGTATCATCATCGTGCTTTCGGGTGTGAATGCGCGTGTGCACGAAACTTTGGAGAAAGCCGGATTCTATGAGCTTTTGGGAGAACAAAATATTTGCAGCAATATAAACGAGGCTTTGGCCAAGGCACGAGAACTGGTGAAAGAATAAACCTAATCTTTATTGTTATACATATAAATCCTGTGAATTATGAAACTGACAAGAATCAAGACCAATCATCCGCAGTATGCTTTCGTTGAGAAACTGTTTTTAGACTCTTTCCCTGAGAATGAACGCCGTCCTTTGGAAGAACAGCGCAGCAATACGGATGGCAACGATGCCTTCAGCTGTTATTTGTTGACGGAGGAGGATGGCCTGTCCGTAGGTTTTATAACGATATGGGACCTGGATTCGTTCTATTATGCCGAGCATTTTGCAGTGGACCCTTCGCTCAGAAACGGAGGATATGGTTCGCGCGTGATGCAGGCGTTGCTGAAGAAAATGGACAAGCCGCTGGTGCTCGAGGTAGAATTGCCCGACAATGAAATGAGCTGTCGCCGTATAGGTTTTTATGAGCGTCAAGGTTTTAGAGTGTGGAGCAAGGACTATATGCAGCCATCCTATCGTGCTGGGGGAGACATGCTTCCTTTGTATCTGATGATGGCAGGGGGCGAGGATGTTGAACCCGATGTGCAGATGGTGAAGAAGGCCATTTATGAAAAGGTATATGGCGTGAAGTGACCGGCTGACTACTGATGGTCATAAACAGAAACCCATATCGTTTGTGCTTGAATGTGCAGACGATATGGGTTTTCTTTTTGAGGGAAAGTTATACCTAGAGAGATGATTGAACTCTTAAAGAGGTGGTTGTTGTTCTTTGAAGGGACTTTAAGTAGGAAGTACAACCTGGTTGGGCTGTCAATATGATAAAAGAACAGCCTTCTCACTACACTATGGTTGGAGAAGACTGTTCTTTTTTATGTTAAAGTAGTAAGGTTTAGATGTTTCTTATTCCGTTTTTCCGGCTTCCTGAGGGTGTGGATAATCGATGGTATAGTGCAGTCCGCGACTTTCCTTGCGTTCCATGGCCTGGCGTGTGATGAGGTATCCCACGTTAATCATGTTCCGTAGTTCGCATAGTTCGCGTGAGGCTTTGCAACGTTTGAACAAGCGTTCGGTTTCCTCGTAAAGGATGTCCAGACGGTTCCATGCCCTTGTGAGGCGTACGTTGCTTCGCACGATACCCACGTAGGATTCCATAATCTGGTTTACTTCCTTGATGCTTTGTGTGATGAGTACACGTTCTTCGGTAGAGATGGTACCTTCGTCGTTCCATTCAGGAATATCAGTATTGAAGTCGTAGCGATCGATTACATCAAGCGAGTGTCTGGCTGCAGCATCGGCATAAACCACCGCTTCGATGAGTGAGTTCGATGCCAGACGGTTTCCTCCATGTAGTCCGGTACAGGAGCATTCACCCAATGCATAGAGTCGGCGTATGCTTGACTGTCCGTCCAGGTCTACGGCTATACCTCCGCAAAGGTAGTGTGCAGCCGGCGCTACGGGGATGTACTGTTTGGTTATGTCGATGCCTATGCTGAGGCATTTTTTGTAAATGTTCGGGAAATGTTTCTTGGTTTCCTCGGGGTCTTTGTGCGTTACATCCAGGAACACGTGATCTTCTCCTCGTTGTTTCATTTCGTTATCGATGGCCCGTGCCACGATGTCGCGTGGAGCAAGCGAGAGTCGTTCGTCATATTTCTGCATGAATTCTTTGCCGTCGGAGGTGCGCAGGATGCCTCCATATCCTCTCATAGCCTCGGTGATGAGAAAGCAAGGGCGGTCGCCCGGATGGAAGAGAGCTGTGGGGTGGAACTGGATGAATTCCATGTTTCTCACAGCACCTTTAGCACGGTATACCATGGCGATGCCGTCGCCGGTGGCTACGAGTGGGTTGGTTGTGTTCCGGTACACAGCTTCGCATCCGCCCGTAGCCATGACAGTTATTCGGGAGAGGAAGGTTTCCACTCGTCCGCTGTCTTCGTTCAGCACATAGGCTCCGAAGCACTTGATGCCCGGTGTGTATCGGGTTACAATAATGCCCAAGTGATGTTGTGTGATGATTTCCACTGCGTAGTGGTGGTTAAAGATGTGTATGTTCGGATGGTTCTTCACCGTATCTATCAGGCTGGTTTGTATTTCGGCACCTGTATTGTCCTTGTGATGCAGGATTCTGAACTCCGAGTGTCCGCCTTCGCGGTGCAGGTCGAAGTCGCCCGCCTCGTTCTTGTCGAAATTTACTCCCCAGCGGATGAGCTCCTTTATTTGTGTAGGAGCGTTCCGTACTACCATTTCCACAGCAGCACGGTCGTTTATCCAGTCGCCTGCCACCATTGTGTCGTGGATATGTTTGTCGAAGTTATCCACTTTAAGATTTGTCACCGAAGCAATACCTCCTTGTGCAAAATACGTGTTGGCTTCCTCCAGCTCGGTTTTGCAGATGAGTGCAACGGATTTTCCTTTCTCGGCAACTTTCAAGGCAAAGCTCATTCCGGCGATGCCCGAACCGATTACCAGATAGTCAAATTTATGAATCATGGCTCATTGTTGTGTTTAATGATGCAAAACTACAAAAAAGCCTTTTCTTGGGTATGAACTGACTGTGTTTATTTGCGAATTTTGTAACTTGCGGCCTCAAAAAAGCAAATAAATGAACCGAATCTTCCATGCGCGCATACATTTTGCCATGTATATGCTTGTAATTCTTCTGACCATGTGTGTGGGTTGGGCTTTTTGGAATAAGGCCGTGCTGACCGGAACGGCAGCCCTGCTCCTGTTGGTGATAACTGTGGAACGTATTATTCATACGGTGTATGTTCTGACTGCCGACGGTCGTCTGGTGATAGACCGCGGACGTTTTGCACGTCGCAGGAATTTGTGGCTTGCCGATATAAAAAGGGTGGAGAAATGCCGGCGTTTTTGTGTGGGCGGACGAAGTGTGTTGTCCTATCTGCTGCTGGTGTGTGTCAATGACAGGCAGGTGGCTGTGATGCCGGTGAACGAAGACGAGTTTATGGAAGCACTGGTAAAAAAAAGAAAAGAATGCGGAACAAAATTATGATATCATCTGGCATGAAGATGCTGTGCGTGTTTATGCTTTTGCTGATGCCGGCTGTTTTCATGCATGCGCAGCAAACATTGAACAGTCGTTTGCAACGGTTGATGGCCGACCCTTTGCTACGCACTTCCGAGGTGGGTATATCGGTCTATGACCTCACACAAGGTCAGTCGGTTTTTAATTGGCAGGACAAGAAGCTTTACCGTCCGGCTTCGGTGCAGAAGCTGATAACCAGTGTGACGGCCCTCAGCCGGCTGGGCACCGAATATTGTTTCCAAACGGAATTGTGGACTGATGGCGAGGTGGCCGATGGGGTGCTGAAAGGGAATCTTTATGTGCGGGGAGGTTTTGACCCGGAGTTTTCCGACAAGGATATGGATGCATTGGCCAATATGGTGAGGGAGAATGGAATAAATCGAGTGGAGGGAAGCATCGTAGGTGATGTGTCGATGAAGGATTCGTTGTTCTACGGTGAGGGATGGGCATGGGATGATGCACGTTATGAGTTTCAGCCTTGTTTGTCGCCACTGATGTATAACAAGGGATGTGTGCAAGTGTCGGTTCGCCCTTCGCAGCGCGATTCGCTTGCTCATGTGTCGGTGTGGCCCGAATCGACCTATTATACCTTGGTGAATACCGCCCGAAGTTATGACCCGGCACAAGGAAAACTCCGCATTGGGCGAGATTGGATGTGGCAGGGGAATGAGTTAAGTGTGAGTGGAAATGTAACACGAACGGTGGTGAGGAAGGTACCGGTGTTCGATTCCGGTCAGTTCTTTCTTTATGTGTTTGCTGAACGGTTGCAACGCCTTGGTATAGTTACTTCTACGTTCGAAACCGGGGTGGTTCCTGCTGGAGCACGGTTATTGGGTACACTTTCGCGTCCTCTAGTTCAGGTGTTGGACCGTGCTTTGAAGAAAAGCGACAATCTCTCGGCCGAAGCGTTGTTTTATGTTTTGGCCCGACAACATGTGACTGACCGTCCCGTGTCGGCCGCCGATGCTTCTGAAGTGGTGACTGACTTTATCTCCGGATTGGGTTATGATGCGGAACGTTACAGTATAGCTGATGGTAGCGGTGTGTCGCTCTACAACTATGTGTCGCCTGACCTTCTGCTTGGCTTTCTTGTTCATGCCTATACCTTTCGTGAGGTGTTCGATGCTCTTTACGAAGCCCTTCCTATATCCGGAGTGGATGGTACGCTAGCCGGGCGTATGAAAGGTACGCTTGCTCACCGCCGTGTGCGTGCTAAAACAGGAACTGTTATGGGAGTCAGTTCGCTGGCCGGCTATGCACGTGCTTCCAATGGTCATCTGCTGGCCTTTGTCATCATCAACCAGAATGTGTTGAAAGGGGCTGCGGCTCGTGCTTTTCAGAACAAGGTTTGTGTGGAGCTTTGCCGTTGAATGGTGTTTTTTTCTTTCTGGATAAAAACGAAACTTATTGCAATGAACGAAAAAGACTGAATTTACTAGATAGAATGTCTCTATTTTGAGAATTTTAGATGAAGTTTATCATCAAAAAGGCTGCAAACTCAAGATGAAGTTTACCTGGGTTTGCAGCCTTTCTTGACTGTAATATTGAAAAATTAATGTGCTTCCAGCCAGTTCTTTCCCCAACCACAATCAGCCTCGAGTGGCACTTGCATGGGATAGGCATTCTGCATCTCTTCGATGACAATCTGTTGCACACGTTCTTTCTCTTCGGGCAACACGCTGAAGTTCAATTCGTCGTGTACCTGCAGAATCATCTTCGAACGTATGCCTTCCTGCATAAAACGGCGGTAAATGCGCACCATGGCTATTTTGATGATATCGGCTGCGCTTCCTTGTATAGGGGCGTTGATGGCATTTCGTTCGGCATATCCGCGCACGATAGAGTTGTGCGAGTGTATGTCGGGCAGATAACGTTTCCGTTTGGATATGGTTTCCACGTAGCCTTTCTCCTGTGCCGAGGCAATGCAATGATCCATGTATTTTTTCACGTGCGGATAGGTAAGGAAATATTCGTCAATCAGTTCCTTAGCTTCGCGTCGGTCCACGTTCATGCGTTCGGCCAATCCGAAGGCCGAGATGCCGTAGATGATTCCGAAGTTGGCAGTTTTGGCTTTGCTTCGTTCTTCCCGGGTCACCTCTTCTATGGGCTTTTTGTAAACCTTTGCTGCTGTGGCTGCGTGAATATCTTGTCCGTTACGGAAAGCTTCGAGCATGTGTGGGTCGCTGCTCAGGTGCGCCATGATGCGTAGTTCTATCTGTGAATAGTCGGCCGAGAAGAACTCGCATCCGTCGTCGGGGATAAAAGCCTTGCGTATTTCCTTGCCGTCTTCGTTCCTTATAGGGATGTTCTGCAGGTTCGGATTGCTGGAGCTGAGTCGTCCGGTGGCTGTAACGGTCTGGTTGAACGAAGTATGGATGTGGCCGGTGGCAGGGTTTACCAGCTCGGGCAATGCATCGATATAGGTACTGAGCAGTTTGCGCAGTCCGCGATAGTCTAGAATCTTCTCCACGATGGGATGCTTTGTCTTGAGGCTTTCGAGTACTTCTTCGGAGGTGACATACTGTCCTTTGCTTTTGGTTTTCTTTGCCTTGTTGGTTATCTTGAGTTTCTCGAAGAGGATGTCGCCCACTTGTTTGGGCGATGCGATGTTGAATTCCTCGCCGGCCAGTTCGAAGACTTCCTGTTCTATTTGTTTCATACGTGCGGTGAAGAGTTCCGAAGTTTGTTTTAAAGCTTCGGGGTCAATGCGCACACCGTTTTGCTCCATGTAGGTCAGTACCGGTACAAGCGGCATTTCTATTTCCTGAAACAAGTGGTTTGCTCCGGCTTTTTCCAGTTCCTGTTCGAGCACGTTCTTCAGTTTCAGTGTCACATCGGCATCCTCGCATGCGTACTTATATACCTGTTCGGGAGTGAGGTCGCGCATGTTTCTCTGTTTGCGTCCTTTCGGTCCGATGAGCTCTTCGATCTTGATGGTTTCGTATTTGAGGTATATCTCGGCAAGGTAGTCCATGTTGTGGTGCAATTCGGGCTGTAACACATAGTGTGCTATCATGGTGTCGAAGAGCGGTCCGCACACCTTGGCTCCATAGTGTGCCAGTACAAGCATGTCGTACTTGATATTTTGTCCGATTTTCAAGCTGTCTTCTCTGGCAAAAGCCGGTTTGAAAGATTCTACCAGAGCCTGTGCCTTTTCTCGTTCGGCTGGTACCGGCACATAGAACGCCTCGTTTTCGTTCACGCTGAAGCTCATGCCTACAAGCTCGGCAAACATGGGGTCGGTGTGTGTGGTTTCTGTATCCATGCTGAAGAATGGGGCCCGGAACAGACGTTCGGCCAGTGCCTTTCGTTCTTCTTCGGTTTTCACCAGGTGATAGGTGTGGGGTATCTCGTCGAGTTTTGTCAGGCGTGTGCTGTGTGTCTCATTTTGCACCTCTTGTGCTTCGTCGAAGAGGGCGAATAGAGACCCCTGCTGTGGTGCGGGAGTTTCGGCTTTTTCTTTTTTGAATATACGGTCGATAAGGGTTTTGAACTCCAGTTCCTCGAATATTGTTCTCAAGGTATCCATGTCGGGCTGTTCACGTTTCAGCTTATTCATGTCGAGAGTGATGGGCACGTCGGTTTTGATGGTAGCCAGAAATTTGGAGAAACGAATCTGTTCGATGTTTGTTTCCATGCGGGTTTTCATGGCTCCTTTCAGTTTGTCGGTATTGGCCAGCAAGTTATCGATGCTACCAAATTCGGCAATGAGTTTCTGTGCGGTTTTTTCGCCCACACCCGGACATCCCGGAATGTTGTCCGAACTGTCACCCATTAGTCCGAGCAGGTCGATGACCTGTTTGGGCGAACTGATATTGAACTTGGCTTTTACTTCTTCTATTCCCAGCGTATCGAACTCTTTGTCACCATAGCGCGGACGGTACATAAACACATGCTCGCCCACCAATTGACCATAGTCTTTGTCGGGTGTCATCATATAGGTGTTTATTTTTTGTTGTTCAGCTTGGGTGGCCAATGTTCCTATCACGTCGTCGGCTTCGTAGCCAGACACTTCGAGAATCGGAATTCGGTAGGCTTGTATGATGTTTTTAATAATGGGAACCGACAAGCGTATGTCCTCGGGGGTTTCCTCCCGTTGGGCTTTGTATTGTTCGTAAGCCTCATGTCGGAAGGTAGGTCCGGAAGGGTCGAATGCTATGCCGATGTGTGTGGGTTCCTGACGGCGGAGCACATCTTCAAGCGTATTCACAAAGCCTAATATGGCCGATGTGTTTTGCCCTTTGGAGTTGATTCGTGGGTTTTTGATAAAGGCGTAATAAGCGCGGTAGATAAGCGCATACGCATCTAGTAAAAATAGTTTTTCCATTTGTTTTCTTAAAAATCAGGGTAAAAGTAGTAAAAAAGACGACTCTTTCCCTGTTTTATTATTACTTTTGCGCCCGAAAAAGTTCTTTTTATGGATATAACAGCAGTCATAAAACGCCCGATAGAAAAAGAGTTGCTTTCTTTTAGAGAGGTATTCGACTCTTCTTTGGAAACATTGAACCCTTTATTAAAGGAGGTGCTTTCCTACATACGTCGCCGAAATGGAAAAATGATGCGCCCCATGCTGACTATGCTGGTGGCAAAATCGTTTGGCAACCTTACCGAGGGTGCATATCATGCTGCTGCCACGCTGGAGATGCTCCACACGGCCAGTCTTGTGCACGATGATGTGGTGGACGAAAGTAAGGAACGGCGCGGACAGCCTTCGGTGAATGCCGCCTTTACCAACCGCATTTCCATTCTTGTGGGCGATTATCTGCTTTCTACAGCTCTGCATCATGCTGCTCTTACACGTAATGCCGACATTGTGGAGGTAGTGGCCCGATTGGGACAAAATCTTTCGGAGGGGGAAATTCTGCAATTGTCCAATATCGGGAATGAAGAACTTTCCGAAGAGGTCTATTTGGAAATTATTCGTAAGAAGACTGCTGTGTTGTTTGCATCGTGTGCACAACTGGGAGCTATGTCGGCTGGAGCCACACCTGAAGAGGTGGAGCGCTTTCGTCTTTTCGGAGAGAAGGTGGGAATCTGTTTCCAAATTAAAGATGATATTTTTGATTATTACGACAGTAACGAGATAGGTAAACCTACCGGAAACGATATGCTCGAAGGCAAGATTACATTACCTGCCTTGCATGCTGTGAAATGTTATGGAAATGAACGCACAGCCGAACTTGTGCGGAAGGTGAAAGGAGGAACTGCAAGCGCAGAGGAAATAGCCGAGTTGATAGCATTTACTAAAGAGCATGAGGGGATGACTTATGCTGAGAGTGTGATGAATGACTATCGGAAAGAAGCATCGGACTTGCTTTGTGCTGTGAAGAACGATGAAATACGTCGCTCGCTTGAGGCTTATCTGTCTTATGTAATTGATCGGACTAAGTAAGAAAGGGTGTGGTAGGTCTGAGTTGGGAGTGTCTCCTTCTGTTTTTCTATTTCTCTCTTTTTTTTGTTTTGGAAAATAGTATCTTTTTGTAAGCTGTATTAATATTTTTGCATTAAAAAGGTATATTTTTTATTTGTTTTTTACTTTTTCTTTGTTTTCTTCTTAAATATTTTTTCTTTTTGAATTTTTCTTATTCGAAATTCAGCGTTTTTTTTGTACTTCTTGCCGGTTGGGCGGATAAAAATTCATTCTGAAGGGCTTTGACTTTTAAAAAAGGTGGGCTAAAGTTTTCTTGTTTGTGATGAGAAAAAAGTTATACTTGCACAGTACACATTCTTCGGCGTGCTTGCAGGGCTGGGAGTGTATGCGTTGTTTTTCCCATGTTGGTATTTCAGTCGTCGATATAATATAAAACTCCTGCAGGAGCATGGATACTAACATTAATGTGAGTACTACCATATTTCTGCAGGAGTAGCAATTGTTGCTTTTCGGAATGTAAATTCGGTGAGTGGCTTGGGTTGATGTTTAGAAGAAAGCAATTTCTTCGCCCAAGATGTCGCTCAGCAGTGTATTGGCCAGACTGCTTGCTCCGATGCGGAAACGTTCAGGGGTGAGCCATTCCTCGCCCAATACTTCTTTTACGATGGTGTAGTAGGCAATGGCATCTGTTACAGTTCTGACACCTCCGGCGGCTTTGAAGCCAACCACACGCCCGGTGAGTGTATGATATTCTTTGATAGCCTGACACATTACGTAGGCAGCTTCGGGAGTTGCTGTAGAACCGTCTTTTCCGGTACTGGTTTTAATGAAGTCGGCTCCTGAGTACATGGCCAGTATGGCTGCCTTCTTGATGTTGGACGGCGTTTTCAATACACTGCTTTCCAAAATAACTTTTAGTTTCTTGTCGCCACACAGGTCTTTTAATTCTTCTATTTCATCGCACAAATCTTCGTAGTTTGCATCGAGAAACTTACCTATGGGCATCACGATATCTATCTCGGTTGCACCTTCGTGCAGAGCCATGGCTGTTTCGGCCACCTTCACTTCGGTGAAAGTTTGTGCCGAAGGGAATCCTCCAGCCACTGTGGCTACTTCCACTTCTTCTACTTCGAGCGACTGGCTCACCAGGTGGGCAAAGTTGGGATAAGTACAGATGGCAGCCACGTTTTTGAGGTCGGGATAGGTGTCCTCGAAAGCATTGACACGCTCAGTGAGGTGCAGGATACTTTCGTCGTTGTCAGTAGTGTGGAGCGAGGTGAGGTCGAGGCAGGAGAGGAGCAACTTCTTCACATCGGCATTGTTGTTTTCTCTGGTTTTTTCGCCAATGAGTGTTTGTACTCTTTGTGCTACATCTTCTTCTTTCAAAGTGGTGTTGTAGCGTGCAAGCGCTTCATTATATTTACTGGTTTTTGGTTCTTCGTGCGAGGCGTGGCCGTGTTCCTGATGGCCGCATCCACATTCGTGTTCATTGGTGTGATGCATGACTGTGAAAATTAATAGGTTTAATATTGTTGCAAAGATAGCACAAACCAAGATATGAAAAAAACATCAGACGGAAAGCTTTGGCGAGGGCCATTCTGTATGGAGGTATGTTTGTTCCGGCAGGCTGCCATGTGGGGTGGAAATGGAGTGATCTATGAACACAACAAAGCCCCGAGCTGAAAAAACAGCCGGGGCTTTGTTCAATTGTATTGGAAGATTTTTAGTTTCCTTGCTTCGTATATAGGCTGAAACCTGTTCTGATAGGCTGAAACCTGTTCTGAAAAGATAGACGAAAATCGTTTTGTTTTATCAGTTTATCTTTTGAAAAGTTTGTTTTCCGTAGTAATCTCCGTCTTCGTCAGTACCTTTTGTCTCAATCACCAGTTTACTTTTGGTCAGTGTTAGGATTTTGCTTGTTTCTCCATCGAAAACAAATTCTTTTCCGTTTAAAGTGGTTTCTTCAGGAGTGTATTCATGCCATTGGCCGTTATAATGATTGAAAACTGTGATGCTGTAACGGTTTTCCCCAGTTTTCCGGATATTGATTTTAAGAGCATCTTCGTCTTCTTTCGGGTTGTTGAATTCAAAAGATTTGTCCCAGCTCTCTTTTTCTCCATCATAATGTTCATAACCTTGCCATCTGACCATATACCATGATCCTTCCAATTGTGCCTGGTCGAATTTTTCATCATCGTCGTCAGAACATCCGACAAATCCCAAACTGCATATCAGCGCAGCCATCATAAAGAAAATTTTTTTCATTGTTTTAAATGTTTAAAGTTAATATTATGGCAGCAAAGATATTGAAACTTAAAATTACCCCCCCCCGATAGGGTTAAATAAAGCTAAAAGTAAAGAGGAATAATACTTACAAAATGATTGTCTATTTTACAAGTTTCTCGTTGTTCTTGTGTCGTTCCTTGTCGCGATTTGTTTTCTTTTCCAGGTTTCGTTGGAAAGCTTCGGTGAGATTTACTCCGGTTTGGTTTGCCAGGCATATCAATACCCAAAGTACATCTGCCATTTCGTCGTCGAGGTTGTCTTTTTCGCCTGGTTTGAAAGATTGTTCGCCATATTTTCTTGCCATTACGCGTGCCAGTTCGCCTACCTCTTCGGTGAGTACAGTCATATTGGTCAGTTCGCTGAAATAGCGCACTCCGTAGGTGTGTATCCACTCGTCTACAGTTTTTTGAGCTTCGTCCAGAGTCATATTATTCTTTGTTTTTAGAGTCCATTAAAATAGTTACCGGTCCATCGTTGAGCAATTCCACTTTCATGTCGGCTCCGAAAGTGCCGGTTTGCACATCCTTTCCCAAGTCGTTTTGTAATGTGTGGCAGAAAGCCTCGTAGAGTGGGATGGAGATGTCTGGTTTGGCTGCATGTATGTAGGAGGGGCGGTTTCCTTTTTTGGTTGAAGCATGAAGGGTGAACTGGCTCACTACGAGAATCTCTCCTCCGGTTTCGAGAATGCTTCGGTTCATTACTCCATTTTCGTCGTCGAATATTCGCATGTTTACCGTTTTCTTGCACAGCCAGTCGATGTCTTCTTGTGTATCGGCATTTTCTATACCCACCAGGATGAGCATTCCCTCTTTGATGGCAGCTTTCAAGTTGCCGTCGATGGTTACCGAGGCATGTTTCACTCTTTGTATTACTAGTCTCATTTTTCCTAATGTTTGTCTATTCTGTTTTAATGTTCTTTATTTAAGGAGCTGTAGTCTCTTCCAGAGCTGTTTTAAGAAGCTCTGCTTTACTTTTACCCACTATGGCAGCTAACTCTTCCACCGAGGCTTCGCGAATACGTTTCACGCTCTTAAATTCTTTTAGAAGTGCATTTTTTGTTTTTTCTCCTATACCCTTTATGTTGTCCAAAGCCGAAGCGATTTGGCGTTTGCTACGTTTGTCGCGGTGGAAGGTGATTGCAAACCGGTGCACCTCGTCTTGGATATTTTCCAGCAGGTGGAAGAGTGGTGTTCCTTGTTTTACTCCAATGGTGATGGGTGGAAACCCATAGAGCAGTTCCGAGGTGCGGTGTCGGTTATTCTTGGCAAGTCCGGCAATGGGGATTTGCAAATTCAGTTCATCTTCCACTACCTGTCGCACCACTTCCATCTGTCCTTTTCCTCCATCAGTGATGATGAGGTCGGGCAGAGGAGTATCTTCGTTCAAGGCACGACTGTAGCGTCGGCGCACCACCTCTTGCATGGAAGCATAGTCGTCTGGTCCTGTAACGGTTTTGATGTTGTATTTGCGATAGTCTTTTTTCGAAGGCTTGGCTTTTTTGAACACCACGCAAGCAGCTACAGCATCCGTTCCGCTGATGTTGGAGTTGTCGAAGCATTCTATCTGCATGGGCAGTCTTTTTAGTTTTAGTTGCTCTTGGATTTCGCGCATCAGACGCACGCTCTTTTGTTCGGGGTTGAGTTTTTCTGCCTGTTTCAGACGGTCGGCTTTATACTGTTTTACGTTGAGTAGCGACAATTCTAAAAGCTTTTTCTTATCGCCTCTTTGTGGAATGGTGAATATTACATTATTCAGTTCAAGGTCCAGTTCGAAGGGGACAATGATTTCGCGCGAAAGACTTTTGTAGCGTTCGCGCATCTCCACGATGCCCATAGCCAGCAGCTCTTCTTTGGTTTCCTCCAGCCTTTTTTTATATTCGAAGGTGAAGGCCTGATTCACGCATCCGTTGGTGATGTGCAGGTAATTGACGAAGGCTGAGTTTCCGTCTTCGGCAATGGAGAAAACATCGATGTTGTGCAATACAGAACTTACTACTTCGCTTCGTGAACGGTAGCTCTCCACCAAGTCGTAACGTTCCTTCACTTTCTGTGCTTCTTCAAAACGCATTTCAGAGGCCAGATTTTGCATTTCCTGCATGAGTGCACGACTTATCTCCTGAGTGTTTCCTTTCAAAATTTCCTTTATTTGGGCTATATTCTGCATGTATTCTTCGTGTGTCTGCATGGCAATGCACGGAGCTTTACAGTTCTTGATGTGGTATTCCAGGCAGGTGTGGAACTTGCCGTTCCGGATGTTCTCGGGAGTGAGTGCCAGGTTGCAGGTGCGCAGTGGATAGAGACGCCGGATGAGTTCCAATACAGCATTCATGGAGGGAATGTGACTGTAGGGTCCGAAGTAAGTAGAGCCGTTCCGCACGATTTTGCGAGTGCGGAATACTCGTGGAAAATACTCGTTGTTGACACATATGGAAGGGTAGGTCTTGTCATCTTTCAGCAACACGTTGTAGCGTGGCTTATATTTTTTGATAAGATTGTTTTCCAACAACAATGCGTCTTCTTCGGTATTTACCACGATGTAGCGAATATCGGCAATCTTGCTCACCAGAACCCGTGTCTTTCCCGGTTCATGTTCTTTGCTGAAATAAGAATAGACTCTTCGTTTCAGATTTTTTGCCTTGCCAACATAGATGATTACTCCTTCGGCATTTAAGTATTGGTAGATGCCGGGACTTTCGGGCAGGTTGAGCACAATGTTGCGCAGGTATTCGCCGGTGTTGAGTTCTGCTTCCATATCGCTTTTAGGGGTATTGAGACATTTGTCAAACCTGTAGTACGGTGTTTACTTCGACACCTTCGGGGAAGACTTCCCGTCCTTTCAGTTCCTCGAGTTCGATGATGAAGTTGATGAAGGTTTGTTTGGGATGGAACTTCTGCACCAGTTGGCAGGCTGCGTTCATGGTGCCTCCGGTAGCCAGGAGGTCGTCGTGCAGCAACACCACGTCGTTCTCGTCGATAGCGTCTTTATGAATTTGAATGGTATCTTTTCCATACTCCTTGTCGTAGCTTTCCTCCAGGACTTCGGCCGGTAGTTTCCCTGGTTTGCGAGCCATGACGAAGCCGGCTCCCAGGCGTGCTGCCAGAGCTGCTCCCATGATGAATCCGCGCGATTCTATCCCTACTACTTTGGTGATGCCTTTATCTTTGTAGGTTTCGTATAGAATGTCTTCCAGTTCTTTTAGTGCTGCAGCATTTTTAAACAAGGTAGTTACATCCCAAAAAAGAATTCCCTTGATAGGGAAATCTTTTATAGTTCTTATACTGTTTTTGAGTGTTTCTTTGCTCATAATAAATGTTTTATTAAAGTTTGCTATACTTTTTGTTTCACGTGGAACATGGGGCTTTTCAGCGTCCCATGAGTACCAGAAGCACATTGATATCGCTAGGCGATATTCCGGGGATTCGGCTGGCTTGTGCCAAAGTTTCGGGGTCTATCTTCATCAATTTTTGACGGGCTTCGGTAGAGAGCGATTGCAGGTTGGCGTAGTCGAATTTACCTTTGATTTTAATGCTTTCCAAACGTTGCATCTTTTCGGCAATCATGCGTTCGCGTTCTATGTATCCTTGATATTTGATGCGTACTTCAGCAGCTTCGGTGGTTTCTTCTTTTCGTTCGCTCACGCTATCGAGGCAACGTTTGAAAGCAGGGATGTGTTCGGCAATATTTTCCAATGTTATTTGCGGACGGTTGATGAGGTCGATGAGTTTGCATCCGTGGCGCAAAGGTGTGGTGCCGAGCGTTTCCAATGCCGGGTTGATGAGGTCGGCTTTAATTGAGAAGGTTTCGGTAAATTTCACGATGCGTTCAATATCGTCGCGTTTGCGGCACAAACGTTCGTAGCGTTCGCGTTGTGCCAGTCCGATGTAGTAGGAACGTTCGGTGAGTCGCATATCGGCATCATCCTGTCTTAAGAGGATGCGGTATTCGGCGCGCGAGGTGAACATGCGGTAAGGTTCGTCCACACCTTTGGTTACAAGGTCGTCGATGAGGACACCGATGTAAGCTTCGTCGCGTTGCAGCACAAAAGGTTCTCCACCGTGGCAGTTGATGGCAGCATTGATTCCGGCCACTAATCCTTGTCCGCCAGCTTCTTCATATCCGGTGGTTCCATTCACTTGTCCTGCCATAAAGAGGTTCTTTATTATCTTCGATTCGAGTGTATGTTTCAGTTGTGTGGGGTCGAAGTAATCGTATTCGATGGCATATCCCGGTCGGTAGATGATAAGATCTCGGAAAGCTGGAATCTTTTTCAGTGCGGCAATCTGGATATCGATGGGCAATGACGAAGAGAATCCGTTTAAATAGAGTTCCTGTGTGTTTTCGCCTTCGGGCTCTAGGAAGAGCTGATGCTGTTCCTTATCGGGAAAAGTTACGATTTTTGTTTCTATACTGGGGCAATAACGTGGCCCAATGCTCTGGATTTGTCCGTTGAACAAAGGCGAGTCGGGCAATCCGTTTCGTAGAATTTCGTGCACCTCGGGGTTTGTGAAGCAGGTCCAGCATTTCATTTGTTTTAGCTGTCGTGGCTCGCTCAAGAATGAAAAACTGTGAAAGTCGTGTTCGCCGTCCTGAATATCCATCAAGTCGTAGTGTACGCTTCGTCCGTCAATTCGTACGGGTGTTCCGGTTTTCATTCTTCCTTGCACGATTCCATGTCGGGTGATGGATTCAGTAAGGTGGTAGGAAGCTGGTTCGGCCACTCTTCCTCCAGGAAGTTTTACTCGTCCGAAGTGCATCAATCCGTTAAGGAAAGTTCCGGCAGTGAGCACTACGGTTTTAGCACGGAATACTACCTCCAGTTCGGTTTTTACACCGATTACTTCACCGTTTTCCACCAGCAGTTCGTTTACGGTGTCTTGCCAGATGCTCAGGTTGGGAATGTTTTCCAGTACCTCTCTCCAGGCCCAAATGAATTTTCCGCGGTCGCACTGTGCACGTGGGCTCCACATGGCCGGTCCCTTCGAGCGGTTCAGCATGCGGAACTGGATGGCGGTGCGGTCGGTAACCAGCCCCATGTATCCTCCCAGCGCATCAATTTCGCGCACGATTTGTCCTTTGGCTATTCCGCCCACCGCCGGGTTGCAACTCATCTGCGCAATCTTGTTCATATCCATCGTTATCAAGCACACCTTGCTTCCGAGGTTGGCTGCAGCAGCAGCAGCTTCGCATCCGGCATGTCCGGCACCGATAACAATCACGTCATAGTTAAATTCCATCTTGTATACAGTTTATTCTCTTGTTTCATTGGTTGCAAAGTTAGGTATTTTTTTGTTTGTATCTTTCTGCTGTGCAGGATTTGCCGTTGCAGGTTTTCTTTTGGCGGTTCATGTTGGTTGTTCATTCTGCATTCATGGAGGGCTGTGTCGTGTTCTTTGTTTTCTCTTGCTGGCTAGTTAACCCTTTAAAAAGCCTGTTTTTTTCGGATAGGAGTGCACATTGCTTCAAAAAAAGCGATTCTCACGCATTACGAAAAATACTAAATGTTAAATAAATAAGTTTATTGCTTTTATATTGTTACTAATTGTAGAGAATAATAATCGTATTGTTTGTTATGTGTCTTTTATTGTTTCTATATGGTAGATATTTTTCCGACTTTTGGGCTGTCATTCTAGAACGAAATGAGATTCGAGGTTTCTGAAAATATAAAAGAAGAGTTGCAAATCTCGTTGTTGGGTTACTTTTCTCTGAAAAGAAACTTATACTCCTTTAAGACGGTGCGTTTTTCCCATTAAGATTGTGTATGCTTTCTATTAAGGGCGAGTATGCATTTCTTTAAAGCTGTATATGGCAGGATGGATTTCGAATTTTTATTTTTACTAGAAGCATGCATCGTCTATTCGCAGAGCTGTTTCTTTCTCATATCCGTTCACCTATATATATAAGGTAATGTTTTTGTATGTTTGGGCAATTAGTTGTGTTGTTTCTCCATTTTTTTGTTGTTTTTATTTCGTAAGCATGTAGAAGCCTATTGTAGTTCAAATGAGAGATAGGTAAACAAAGAAGAAAAATGGATACAAAAGCAGATGTGACAAGCTCTGCCATTTATGCGTTTTCTTATCGTCTGTAGAGAGTCTGTATTGTGTATAATAGTGAATTTTGTTTCGGAAAGAATCCGTCAGAATGTTCTTTAAGAGTGAAAAAGACTTGCTGTAGTAAAGAATCTTGGAGTTAATGTTGGGTCATTTTAAGGAAGATTAGGTTCAAAATGTCAACAGACCTTGTTGTATGGAGGTGAAAACCTATTCATTTCTTGATTTTGTGTTCTTTTTCCTTCATGCATTACTGAAATATTTCTTTAATTCTTTGTCCTATCAATCAAATTATCTTAAATTTGCCCGAGAATCGAAATCGAATTTATCAATTCTAACAATTAAATAATTTTAATTCATTTATTTATGTGGTTAAGTAATTCATCTATTGGAAGGAAAGTGGTGATGAGCGTTACCGGTATTGCCCTTGTCCTGTTTCTAACATTTCACATGTCGATGAACTTGGTGGCACTCTTCTCGGAAGATGCCTACAACATGGTATGTGAATTTCTGGGAGCTAACTGGTATGCCTTGGTAGCAACCGTAGGTTTGGCCGCTTTGTTTGTGGCTCACATCATCTACGCTTTCTGGCTGACAATGCAGAACAGAAAGGCGCGCGGTAACGAACGCTATGCTGTGACCAACAAACCCAAGACTGTGGAATGGGCATCGCAGAACATGCTGGTGTTGGGTATTATTGTGATTCTCGGTTTGCTTCTTCACCTTGCTAACTTCTGGTATAAGATGCAGTTTGCCGAGATTATCGGAAATCATTATTTAGGACAGTTCGGTCCGACCAATGGTGCAGCTTATATTGCCGACACATTTGCTTCGCCTGTGTACGTGGTATTGTATCTTGCTTGGTTGGCAGCTTTGTGGTTCCACCTGACTCACGGTTTCTGGAGTGCACTTCAGACTTTGGGCTGGAGCAACAAAATCTGGTTTGAACGCTGGAAAGTTATCGGCAATGTTTACTCTACACTTGTTGTGTTCGGTTTTGCCGTAGTGGTAGTGATTTATTTCTTCAAATCGTTTTGCTGCTAATATCATTTATTAAACCTTTTAAATAGAATAGAAAATTATGGCTACTATAGATTCAAAAATTCCCGAAGGCCCGATAGCTGAAAAGTGGACTAACTATAAAGCTCACCAAAAACTGGTGAACCCGGCAAACAAACGCCGCCTTGACATCATCGTGGTGGGTACCGGTCTTGCCGGTGCTTCTGCTGCTGCTTCTCTTGGCGAGATGGGATTCAAGGTATTTAACTTCTGTATTCAAGACTCACCTCGTCGTGCTCACTCTATTGCTGCACAAGGAGGTATTAATGCTGCCAAAAACTATCAGAATGATGGTGACTCTATTTACCGTTTGTTCTACGATACAGTGAAAGGTGGCGACTATCGTGCTCGCGAAGCTAACGTTTACCGTTTGGCCGAGGTTTCGAATAACATTATCGACCAATGTGTGGCACAAGGTGTTCCTTTTGCACGCGAATATGGTGGTACACTGGCCAACCGTTCATTCGGTGGTGCACAAGTGTCACGTACTTTCTATGCTAAAGGACAAACCGGCCAACAGTTGCTTTTGGGTGCTTACTCGGCTTTGAGCTGTCAGGTAAATGCCGGAACAGTGAAACTATACACTCGTTATGAAATGCAGGATGTGGTTATTGTTGACGGTCGTGCACGTGGTATCATTGCCAAGAATCTAGTAACAGGCAAGTTGGAGCGTTTCGCTGCTCATGCAGTGGTTATCGCTACCGGTGGTTATGGTAATGCCTATTTCTTGTCGACCAATGCTATGGCTTGTAACTGTACTGCTGCTATGGCTTGCTATCGCAAGGGAGCATGGTTTGCAAACCCCGCTTTTGTTCAGATTCACCCCACTTGTATCCCTGTTCATGGCGACAAGCAGTCTAAGCTGACTTTGATGTCGGAGTCACTCCGTAACGACGGTCGTATCTGGGTTCCGAAGAAACTGGAAGATGCCAAGGCATTGCAGGCTGGAACTAAGAAAGGTAGCGATATCCCTGAAGAAGATCGTGACTATTATCTGGAACGCCGTTATCCGGCATTCGGTAACCTTGTTCCTCGTGACGTGGCTTCGCGTGCTGCCAAGGAACGTTGCGACCATGGTTTTGGTGTGAATAACACCGGTCTGGCTGTGTTCCTTGATTTCTCTGAAAGTATCGGCCGTTTGGGTATCGATGTGGTTCGTCAACGCTATGGTAACCTGTTCGATATGTACGAGGAAATCACCGACGTGAATCCGGGTGAGCTGGCTAAGGAAATTAACGGTGTGAAATACTACAATCCGATGATGATTTATCCGGCTATTCACTATACTATGGGAGGTATCTGGGTAGACTACGAGCTCCAGACTTCAATCAAGGGCTTGTTTGCTATCGGCGAATGTAACTTCTCTGATCATGGTGCAAACCGCTTAGGTGCATCGGCTTTGATGCAAGGTTTGGCCGACGGTTATTTTGTATTGCCTTACACCATTCAAAACTATTTGGCCGACCAAATCACTGTTCCTCGTTTCTCAACCGATCTGCCTGAGTTTGCAGCTGCCGAGAAAGCTGTTCAGGACAAGATTGACTGGATGATGAACATTAAAGGTAAGAAATCAGTAGACTCTATTCACAAGGAATTGGGCCGCGTGATGTGGGAATATGTTGGTATGGGCCGTACTGCCGAAGGACTGAAGACTGGTTTGGAAAAACTGAAAGAAATCCGTAAGGAATTCGAAAAAGAACTCTTCATCCCGGGTACTAAGGAAGGTATGAACGTGGAACTTGATAAGGCTATCCGCTTGTACGATTTCATCACCATGGGCGAACTTATCGCTTATGATGCATTGAACCGTAATGAAAGCTGCGGTGGACACTTCCGCGAGGAATATCAAACAGAAGAAGGCGAAGCTAAGCGCGACGATGAAAACTTCTTCTACGTGGCTTGCTGGGAATACCAAGGTTCTGACGAAAAAGCTCCGGTGCTTTACAAAGAGCCGCTGGTTTATGAGGCAATCAAGGTTCAGACACGTAACTACAAGAGCTAATCAGAGAAGTTAAACATTAAAAAAGACATTACTAAAATGGATAAAAATATATCATTCACGCTGAAGGTTTGGCGTCAGAACGGACCGAAAGAGAAAGGTCATTTCGATACATTCCAGATGAAAGATATCTCAGGCGATACTTCTTTCCTGGAGATGCTGGATATCCTAAACGAGCAGCTCATTAGCGAAGGTAAAGAACCTGTTGTGTTCGATCATGACTGTCGCGAGGGTATCTGCGGTATGTGTTCACTTTATATTAACGGACATCCGCACGGACCTGCAACAGGTGCTACTACCTGCCAGATTTACATGCGCCGTTTCAACGATGGTGATACCATCACTGTAGAACCGTGGCGTTCGGCTGGATTCCCCGTTATCAAAGACTTGATGGTGGACCGTACGGCTTACGACAAAATTATGCAGGCTGGTGGTTATGTATCGGTTCGTACCGGTGCTCCACAGGATGCTAACGCTATCTTGATTCCGAAACAAGATGCCGACGAGGCTATGGATGCTGCTTCATGTATTGGTTGTGGTGCTTGTGTGGCTGCTTGTAAGAACGGTTCGGCTATGCTGTTCGTTTCGGCTAAGGTTAGTCAGCTGGCTCTTCTTCCGCAAGGAAAACCCGAAGCTGCCCGCCGTGCGAAAGCTATGCTTGCAAAGATGGACGAACTTGGATTCGGTAACTGTACCAACACTCGCGCTTGCGAGGCTGAGTGCCCCAAATGCGTATCCATCAGTAATATTGCCCGTTTGAATCGTGAGTTCATCAAGGCTAAACTGAAAGACTAATAATTAAGGTTTCTAAATAGTAAATTTGTTTATGCAATCTGTAAAAGGATTGTAGTATTATCATTAGTATTGAATTTGATAATTCCAGACGTCGGTGTTCGTGAGAATACCGACGTTTGTTTTTATCTGTCAGGGAATGAATTTTATGTGTAGAGAATCGATGGGAGGATAAAAATAGCTGAACTTTGTTTGTAAGATGAAAGCGGACATAATCCCGAAGCTCCCTTTTTCGTATCTTTGCATCCTAAAAACAGAAAATATGTTATGAATATACTCGAAATGGCCGGTGTGTTGACTGGTTTGCTCTATTTGTGGCTGGAATACCGTGCCAGCATCTATTTGTGGCCGGTGAGCATTGTGATGCCCGCTATCTATACGGTGGTATATTTCAAAGCAGGGCTTTATGCCGACTCTGGAATCAATATTTATTATATGCTGGCAGCTGTTTACGGATGGTGCATGTGGTGTGGAAAACGTGGAAACAGTCAAAAAAAACGGAATATTACTTGTATGCCGTTGCGATTTTATGCTTTATCGGCTCTGGTAGGAATGCTCTTGTTTTTTCCTATGGGATGGTTGCTTGCTAGTTTTACCGACAGCGATGTGCCTTGGTGGGACAGTTTAACTACAGCGTTGAGTGTCGTGGCCCTGTGGATGTTGGCACGGAAATATGTGGAACAATGGTTGCTGTGGATTGTTGTGGATGTGTTGTGCTGTGCACTGTATGTCTATAAAGAACTTTATCCTACTGCTGCTCTTTATGGACTTTATGCTGTTATAGCAGTGTTTGGGTATATGAAATGGAAAAAAATGATGAATTGAATTGAAATGAACGAATCTTTTTGTTTGGCTGGTATCCTTTCCTTTGTGCCTGATGCCGTTGTGCTGGCCAACGGCGATTATCCTGTGCACGATTATCCCTTGAGTTTGTTGAATTCGGTGCCTTATGTGGTGTGTTGCGATGGTGCCGGAACTTCTTTTATGGCCCATGGCCGGAAACCCGATGCCATTGTGGGCGACGGCGATTCGTTTTCGAACGAATATAGGGAACTTTGTGCCGGTATTCTGCATCGGATACCCGACCAGGAAACAAATGACCTCACTAAAGCCATTTCTTTTTTGCTGAGACGAGGATTTCGTCGTGTGGTGATACTTGGTGCTACAGGGAAGCGTGAAGACCATACGATGGGAAATATAGCCCTTTTGATGGAACATGCTCCAAGCTTTGAAAAGTTGGCTATGGTCACAGACTTCGGAGTCTTTTTGCCTTGTCGTGAAACGCAGGTATTTACTTCGATTCCGCATGGACAGGTTTCGCTGTTCAACTTTGGTGCAGCGCACATGCGTTCCGAAGGGCTGGTTTATCCCATACGTGCTTTTTCCAAATGGTGGGAAGGAACACTTAACGAAGCTTCTTCTTCGTCCTTTACGGTGTATGCCGATGGCGATTATATGGTTTATATAGCTTATGAGGTGAAAGGATGAGGTAAAGTTTGTCAGGTGTAAATCAAGGTGGATAGTTGTTCTTCATCGAACATCTCGTTGGCAATTTCGAGCAGTTGTGAAGCTGTAGTTTTCTCGATGCGTGCAAATACTTCTTCCCGACTTTCATATTTGCCATAGTGTAGGAATGCTTTTCCCATGTCCAATGCCAGATTTTCGAAATTATCTCCAGCTACGGCTATCTGTCCGATGATTTGTTTTTTAGCTGCAGAGAGTTGGGTATCGGTCAGTTTCTTATCGCGCAGTCGTTTCAGCTCTTTGTGTACCAGTTGCAGGCAGGTGTCGGTATCTTTCGGGTCGCATCCGAAATAGATGTTGAACACTCCAGTATCGGTGTAGGAAATAAGGTTGCTCTCCACACTGTACACCAGTCCGCGTCGTTCTCGTAGAGATACATTTAGTCGGCTGTTCATACCTGGTCCGCCCAAAATGTTGTTCAGCAGGTAGAGGCCGGTGCGTTTTCCGCTGTGGGTGTCGTAGCTTCGTCGTCCGGTCATGACATGGGCTTGGTGTGTGTCGCGTTGTAGAAGGGGCGACTGAGGGTAGTAGGGTGGAAGGGGAATTTCTTTCTTGTTGCACTTGGCAAAAGGAATGTCGGCCGTGAGCTTCTCCAAATACCGTACCACCCGTTTGAAATCTACATTGCCACGTAGAAAGAATACGATATTCGCCGGGCAATAGAAGCGTTTGGTCCATTTCAAGGCATCTTCCGAAACAAAAGTCTTGAGTAGTTCGGGATTTCCCAATATGTTTCGTCCTAAAGGATGACCTTTGAAAATCAGGTTTTCAAAATCATCGAAGATGAGGTCGGATGGACTATCTTCATAACTTTGAATTTCATCAAGAATCACTTCCACTTCTTTTTCAATTTCTTGTTGCGGAAAAATGCTGTGAAATACAATGTCGGTGAGCAACTCCACGGCACGTGGAAAATGTTTGGCCAAAAAAGCCGTGTAGATGATGGTTTCTTCTTTGTTTGTAAATGCATTCAAATCACCTCCCACACGTTCCATTCGGTTCAGAATGTGCCATGCTTTTCGTTTGGTAGTTCCTTTGAAAATTAAGTGTTCCACAAAGTGTGCCATGCCTTGCTCTTGTTCTTCTTCATCGCGCGTTCCTGCATCGATGGCAAATCCACAATAGGCTACGGGAGTTTCTGAATAAGTCTGGATGATGCGTAATCCGTTGGGAAGGGTATGTTGGTTGAAAATTTTTTCCTGATTCATAGTTATTTCATTTCGTTGCAAAGTTACAATAAAAAGAACTATTCCGGTGGAGAACATGGGTTCTATTATGTTAGAGTTTGATAACTTTTATTTGCGTTTATCAATATTATGCTTATATTTGCATAAATTCTGTGAACTAATAAGATTATGAAGAACCTGGAGAAAATACTGATTTTGTTGTTTCTCTTTTGCTCTTTGGTTGCTTGTTCAGACAAAGGAAACTTAGGCTATCAGCTTCCTGATGCTCCCAATTATGCGAAAGCCAATGCATGGTATAAGCAATTGAACGGCGAGGGGGAGTTTGCAGCAGATGTGTTTTATGTAGCTCCTACATGTGTGTGGGATTGGAAGGACGAAACCGGGAACACCATGCACTTTGAGGATATCTACAATGCCGAACAACGTGAGGCCTTGCGTCCGTCTTTAGAGTTGGCAGCCGATATATTTTCCGATTCTTATAATTTCTATTCTCCTTATTATCGTCAGATAACTCTTGAATCGTGGATGGAGGGAGAAGACACCGTAAACAAGCGTTTTCCCTATGCCATGTCGGACGTAAAACGTGCTTTCGATTACTATATGAAGCATGAAAATAAGGGTCGTCCTTTCATTCTTGCCGGATTTAGTCAGGGTGGAAAGGCTGTGGTGGAACTATTGAAAGAGCTTCCCGAGAATCTTGTACACCGCATGGTAGCTGCCTATGTGGTGGGTTATCGTGTGACAGCTGAAGAGGCTGGACGTTTTGCTGCTATACAGGCGGCGAAAGACTCTCTAGATACCGGTGTGACGGTGTGTTATAATTCGGTTTCGAGGGTTGATGCTGTCTGTCCGGTGCTTTCTCCGAGCGATTTATGTATCAATCCGGTGAATTGGAAAACCGATGGTAGTCCTGCCTATTTGAACGATTCGGTTACGGTGAGAGTTGATACAAATCATCATGTGTTGCTAGTGGAAGGATTTTCAGAAGGAGAGTTTTTCCTGCCAGCCCTTGGCTCGATGTTCAAGGAGGGAAACTATCATTTACAGGAACTGCTGTTCTATCGTAATCATTTGAATGAAAATGTGAAACAGCGCGTGCGTTCTTATTGGAAGAAGAACGAGGATTAGTATAGCTGAATCTTTATATGAGAAAAAATAGGGGGTAAAGTTGAAATGACTGTCTCCTCACAAAGTTACAATATTGTAGCAATAATATTTGAAAGG
>Cinder_p2__coassemble_1281_pt1 | contig 42714 bp, 35 predicted proteins | sample Cinder_p2__metabat2_low_PE_026 | metagenome-assembled genome bin Cinder_p2
TTTTAGTTTACATCATGCAAGCTGTAAATTTTACTAAAGCAGCTCCGGCAGCTATTCTCTTTTTGTTGTTGCTTTTCAAATATATTGTTTTTGTAAAATAAAAGCAAAACGTATTCTTTACCATATAGCGTATATTAATGTATTTAACATGTATGTGTCATAATTATTTGGTTTTATGTAAAAAATAAGAAGTAGTGTGTGTTGAAAATCAAGATAAGCCTATAGTGTGGACCATTGCTTTTCTTTTATGAATGAATTGGTATTTAAAGTTGAACAAAGAATTCCACTTGATAAAAGGAAGAGAATATTGTTTAACATTAGACAAAAAGTAAGAAGTGTTTCGAAAATAAATCGAGACAGGAGTTCTATATTTATGCAGGATGTCTTCTTTTGTCAGTTTTCTGTGTATAAATATGCTGTATACGATGGTGGACATCGTCTGAAATTTGCGTTTTAAGCCTGTTGAAAGGTAAAAGCCTTGCAATGCGATGTTGCGCATAAAATGCAGCAAGTAAATAGTCTTCTCGGTAGGATGTTGCTTTTATTTACTAAACGAGGGTTGTTGTGTTGGTATAAGAACTGCAGTTGTGGCACTCCAAGAACCGCAGTTGTTGCAGTGTAACAACTGCGGTTCTTAGGAGGTAAGAACTGTGATTCTTAGATCATAAGAACTGCAGTCCTTGAAAATGGAGGTTTTGAAATTCTAACTATTTGATAGTTGCTTTCTATTTAGTGGTGAAAAATTGATGTTATTATCTTGTTATATGTAGCAATGTGATAAAAGAGTTTAAGAGGGTTTTTATGAGGAGAAAAAGTGGGCGTAAATAAATTTCTAAACTTCTAAAGAAGTGATTTCCTCTTCTGCCGGTTGCCTTTTTAAGAAACTCTATGTTCTGTTTTCCGGTCACATCTTTCTAAACGCATTCTTTTGCCTTGTATGGGCTTTGAGTGAGACGGTGGGTATCGGGTACTCCCGAATCGGAATATCCGTTCTTTTTTAACGCATCGGATGTATAAATATGTAAATTGACAAATAGATATTCTTTTTGCTGTTTTGTGTTAATTGTCTATGCACTTGTTTAGGATGTGGAGAGCCAGTTGTCTGACTTCCTTTCGGCTGATTTTTCCGGTTCCTGTGAGTGGAATGCTGTGGGTGTGAAAACAGTGTTTGGGACACCAGTAAGGTGGCAGATTTTCGTGGCACAGGCATGCTATCTCTTCGCCGGAAAGCGCTTCGGTATAGAGCAGAGTGATGGCTTCACCCAGTCGGGCATCGGGGAGGGAAGTGATGGCAAACGAACCAGAAAGGAGAGGGGCAAGCAGAGCTTCTACCTGTTCGGTCTGAACTTTCACTCCTCCGGTATTGATGGTATTGTCGGACCGTCCCAGAATGCGGAACTGTCCTTGTTCGTTTATTTCGGCAATGTCATTGGTTTCCAGTTTGTCGGGGTTTACCATTGGTGCATCTATAACCAGAGTGCCGCGTGCTGAAAGACTGATGGTAACCGAAGAAAAAGGGGTGTACCAGTCTGATGCTTTTGATCCGTTGAGGCGGCGCAGGGCAATGTGTGACAAGGTTTCGGTCATGCCGTAAGTACTCCATACGGCATTTGGAAAGTCTTTTAGTGCTTTGGCCAGCGAGGAATCTATCGCTCCGCCACCGATGATAAGGTGTTTGATTTGTTTCAGCAAGTGGCATTCTTCGGCCACTTGGAGCGAGTTATAGACTTGCATGGGAACCATGGCAGCAAAAGAGGGAGCTTGATTCAGCCCGTGTAGCGGATGTCCCGATGGTTGGACGCATATCAAATGCAGATGACATACCAGCGAGCGTACTACTACCATTTTCCCGGCGATGTATTGTAAAGGCATGCACAGTAGAGCCGTGTCGCCCGCCTTCAGTCCCAGAAACGAACAAGTGAGGCGTGCGCTGTTCTCCATACGCTGTTTCTCCACCCTCATCCGTTTGGGTGTTCCGGTGGAGCCTGATGTCTGTACTTCGATGGTAGGGCAGTGGTTCTGCCATTCATTCATGAACTCTTTCAGCGATTCGTGAATGTCGGGTTGTACTATCTTCATTTTCTGTTGAACCATAGTTTTTCTCCTTTCATGCAGAGGGGGCTGTCCACATTGTCGGTAAACAGCATGCCGGTACCAAGTCCTTGAGGCATGGTGGGTTGTAGGGTGGCACACCATTGTGCGATGGCATTGAGACCGATATTCGATTCCAGGGCTGATGTCACCCATGAACCTATGTTTCGTTCATGAGCCAGGTTCATCCATTCTTCTGCTCCTCGGATGCCTCCGTGCAGCGAAGGTTTCAAGATGATAAATTGGGGACGTATGGTTTCCAGAAGTTCTATTTTCCGGCTGCGTTCGTTGATTCCGATTAGTTCCTCATCGAGTGCGATGGGTAGCGGCGAGGTACGGCATAAGTGTGCCATGGCTTCCCATTGTCCGGCCCGGATGGGTTGTTCTATGGAATGCAGGTGGAATGCTGCCAGTCTTTCCAGTTTTTCGGGAGCGTTTTCGGGAGTGAAAGCACCGTTGGCATCAACTCGTAGTTCTATCTGCTTTGGCGTGAAGTTCCGGCGTATGAAATCGAGCAGGAATAATTCCTGTTCGAAGTTTATGGCTCCAATCTTCAGTTTGATGCATCCGAATCCTGCGGCTGTTTTCTCTTCGATGCGTTTGTACATTTCCTCGGCAGTGCCCATCCACACCAGTCCATTGGTGGTGATACCTTGTTCGCCTTGTGCAAAACCGCTGTCCCATAGTTTCCAGTTTCCTCCGGCACGCAGGTTCTGCAAAGCCGTTTCCAGTCCGAAAAGAATGGAGGGGAAATCGGTTAATAATTCTTCGGGAATTTCTCCGCTACGTTCCATTCGATGGCATGCTTCGGTCAATATTTCTTCGTATTCGGGAACATCGTCACAGCTTAAACCGGGCAGAGGAGCGCATTCTCCCCAACCTACGGAGGATAAACAGCCTGTTGATAACTCATGTAGTTCTGTTAATAACTTTTTCTCGTCCGGTTGATAAGTATCATCGGGCATGCTGATTCTGACATACCACACCTTTCGTGTGGTGAGTATGCCGCGCGAAGTCCCTGCCGGCTGTTTGAAATGCAGCCGGTAGGGAAGAACTTGTATTTGAAGTTTTTTCATGAACGGAAAATCTGGTTTTTATAAGGTGAAAGTTAGGGGAACTTGGGATATTTGGACCAATCGGGTTTGCGCTTTTCGAGGAAAGCTTTTCCACCTTCTTGTGCTTCTTCGGTCATGTAATAAAGCATGGTGGCATCGCCTGCCAGTTCCTGTATACCGGCTTGTCCGTCCAATTCGGCGTTCAGTCCGGCTTTGATCATGCGCAGGGCCAGCGGGCTGTGCTGCATCATGGTTTCGGCCCATTCCACTACTTCGTCCTCCAGTTTGTCAAGGGGAACCACCTTATTTACCAGCCCCATATCGAGCGCTTCCTGTGCGGAATATTGTCGGCAGAGGAACCAGATTTCGCGTGCTTTCTTCTGTCCTACGATACGTGCCAGATAAGAGGAACCGAACCCGGCATCGAAGCTTCCCACACGCGGACCGGTTTGTCCGAAGATGGCATTTTCCGAAGCAATGGTAAGGTCGCATACCACGTGGAGCACATGTCCGCCTCCAATGGCATATCCATTTACCATGGCAATAACAGGTTTCGGGATGGAACGTATCTGTTTCTGAACATCGAGCACATTCAGTCGGGGCACACCGTCAGTACCCACATATCCGCCGTGACCTTTCACATGCATGTCGCCTCCACTGCAGAATGCCTTGTCGCCTGCTCCGGTAAGTACCACTACATTGATGTCCTGACATTCGCGACAATAATAAAGTGCATCGCTGATTTCGGTGGTGGTGGTTGGGGTGAATGCGTTGCGGTAGCGCGGACGGTTAATAGTAATTTTGGCTATACCATGATAGAACTCGAATAAAATGTCCTGGTATTCTTTAATGCTTTTCCATTCTCTTTGTGCCATAAGTATATTTGTTTTTTAGAGTGATTCAGAGAGTTGTTTATAGTAGGATTTCAATTGGCGGATGTCTTCTTCTTTGTTGGTAAACACTTCGAGCAGCAGTGGCTGTCTGGCATGGTCGATATCGGTAAAGAGGTTCATGGCCTGTTCCAACTCGGTATCGTTGTGTGCCGACAGGTAGCCGAAACCTCGTTCTGTACTCCAGCTTCTGGCCGATGTGTCATGGGGAGCAGTGACCAGTTTCTGTGCTTCGCCCGACAGTTTCAAACCGGGCAGTGCATGAAATATTTCTCCTCCACCGTTGTTGAGCAGCAGGATGCGCAGGTTGTTTCCTACATGTTCGTTCCAAAGAGCATTCATGTCGTAGAAGAAACTTAGGTCTCCTATGATTACGAAGTTGATTCCGGTTGAGGCCGCAGCATAGCCTACGGCTGTAGAAAGCGAACCTTCGATGCCGTTTACGCCTCGGTTGCAACATACTGTGATTTGTTTGTTCAATGGGTAGAACTGGGCATAGCGCACGGCCGAACTGTTGGCCAAATGGAGGGTGATGTTGGGGTTGCTATGGGTGCATTGAGCATTCAACTTGTCGATTAGACACCCGATGGCTTTCATCTCGGAATAGGCGAACATAGGAACCGGAAGTTGTTTGGAGTATGTCTTCCATAGTTCCGGGTAGACTGTTGAATTTGTGTCGGTAACTTGTTCAGACATAGCTTTTTCGGCTAAATTGAAGAACAGGTGTGGTGGCATCTCGAATATGGCAGTGAGCGAACCGAAAAGGTCGGGCATGTCGCCATCGGGAGTGATGTGCCAGTGAATAGCCGGTCGATGGGTACGCAGGAATTGTTTCAGACGTTTGGAAACGATGTGACCTCCGAATGTAATGACCAGTTGGGGAGCCAATAGGGCTTTCTGTTCTTTGTCGGCTGCAGCCAGAAGACAGTCTGCTTGATGAATCAGACATCCGTCTTCCTTGCCGTTGTATAGGTTTTCGGCCAGACAGACACAATGTTTTTTTAGGTGTTGTGGAAGCTGGTTGCCCGATTGGGGGATATCTTGTCCACACACCACCATGTATTTGTTGTAGGTTGATAATGTCTTTTTTATATAGTGCATGGCATTGTCGTCCGGATGGCAGTATCGATGTATGACACGTTCTTTGGGGAGTTCGGTTATGGGGAAATCGAAGAAAGGTTCAGATATGGGTACATTGATATGTACGGGTCCTTTTACACGATGATTAAGTTCCAGCAAAGCCTCGTTGATGAGTCGGTTGCAGAACCAATGGGATTCTTCATTCTCTGTTTCGGGAAGGTTTACAGAATGGCGTGTTAAAGAGTCGAATACACCGGGTTGTGGCAATGTTTGGCCATCCATCTGTCCGATCCATGCTGCCGGACGGTCGGCTGAAATGACCAATAGAGGAATCTGTTGATAGAAAGCCTCGGCTACAGCCGGATGCAGATTGAGCAGTGCAGAACCCGAGGTGCAGCATACGGCAGCCGGTGTCTGATACTTTAGAGCTAGACCTAAAGCAAAGAATCCGGCACTGCGCTCATCGGTTATGGAGTAGCATGTAAAATCCTTACATCGGGCAAAAGTCTGTGCCAATGGGATGTTACGGCTTCCCGGTGTGATGACAATGTGTTTTACATTGTGGGAACGCATCAATGCAGCCAGTTGCAATATGTTTGTTTTATTGGTGTACATATTCATTTCGTTTAAGGGTTTCTGACAGGGGGACGAAAAACGTGTGTCTGGTTGAATTCTTATTGTAAGTAGGGTTATCCGAACTTACTCGTTAATATCGGTTAAGGCTGTCTGTATGGTTTTCAGCTTGTATTCTGTTTCTTCCCATTCGGAGTCGGCTTTTGACGAGGGCAGGATTCCACCTCCGGCATACAGAATGGCTTGTGGGGGACGTATTTCCATGCAGCGTAGGTTTACGTACAAGTCTGTGCTGTTATCGGGTGAAGTCCATCCGATAAAGCCTGCATAGTAGCGGCGATTCAAAGCCTCGAAACGGTGTATGAGTTCGAGTGCTTTTTCTTTGGGCAATCCACATACGGCGGGAGTAGGATGGAGATCGGCTAGAAGTTTGCCTAAATGCTTGGTATCGGTTGGGTGAAAGAAGAAATCGGTTTTCAAGTGCACTACACCGGCAGCTCGGGCTGTGTAAGGTCCTTCTTCACGAACTATGAGCCGATGTGCAGCTAAGCAGGAACGAATGTACTGACTGACAAATTCTTGTTCATCCCGGTTCTTACGACTCCATTCCATAGGCTCTTTATCATTTAGTACAGGCATAGTTCCCGCAAGTGATACGGTGTGCCCCATTCCATTCTTTACAGAGAGCAGAATTTCGGGAGTACAGCCCATCCACAAGCCGCTGACAGGTGTATGGCACAGATAAATCATGGCATTTGGGTAGTAGCGACAGGCATTGATGAATGCATATCCGGCTGAAAAATGGGCGGATAGGGGAAGGATGCATTTTCGTGCCAGTACCAGTTTGTCTACTTCCTGGCGGGTGAGGGCAGAGTGGAAATGTGCAAAAGCCTGGTTGTATCGTGTACGGTTATCTTCGTGCGATATGGGCAGAGAAGATTCCGGTAGTGGTGGTTGTGGCAAGTCTATTGGAAAGTTGGCTATAGCTTCTTTTCCGAAGATGAAACAGTCGGGTTTGATAAGCAATATAGGGCAATTGTTATCGGCGCGGAATGGGGCCATGACAAAACCTTGCCGGCCGTTAAGTTCTTCGGGTGAGCGCAACTGTTCCGGTTCTGCTTCGGTTTGCATTACCAGGTAGGGCTCCTGTTCGTTTGGCAGTCGGTAGAGCGCAAAACTACTATGTCCGGCTATCAGCCGGTCTATTTGTTGGATTAGTTTTTCGTCAGTGTTCATACAGGAATATTGGCTATGAAGTTAACCACACGTATGCTGGAAACCGTCTTGCCTGTTTGTTGGGATGTGACAGTGATGTCCCAGATATGTGTGGAACGTCCGATGTGTACAGGAGTGGCTTTGCCGGTTACACGGTCGCCCAAATGTGCTACCGAAATATGATTGGCACTGACTTGCATTCCGAAAGCTGCGGTGTGTGCTTTCAGCAGGGCATGCGAAGCATAGCCGGCCAAGGTTTCGGCTAAGGCCAAAGAGGCACCTCCGTTGAGAATGCCGGGAGGCCGGCAGGTGCGGTGATCTACAGGCATGGTAGCTATCACTTCATTGCCTTCGCTGGGCTGAAGCTCTATACCCAATGCTCCGGCCAGTGAATGGTCTATTTCTTCCTTTAATTGTTCAATATCCTCTTTTGTATACATTCCATTGTTTTTTGCTATATGCAAAATTACTTTTTTCCGTTGAGAAGACGATGCTTTTGTTCGTGGAATGTCTGTTTGTAGTTTTTGAACAATTGGTTTATCCGTTTATTCCCCATGAACTGCGGTCCAGACTACGATAGCCTATAGCTTCGGAGATGTGTGCAGGTTGTATGGTAGCACTTCCTTCGAGGTCGGCTATGGTACGTGCCACTTTTAATATACGTTCGTAGGCACGTGCCGATAGGTTGAGCCGTGTCATGGCATGTTTCAGCAGGTTGATTCCGGCAGCATCGGGCTGGGCATATTCATGGAGCAGGGTTGAAGTCATCTGTGCATTACAGTGTATGTGTGCAAGTTGTTTGTAACGTTCGCTTTGTATTTGTCGGGCACGAATTACGCGTTGGCGGATTTCGGAACTGCTCTCTCCACGGCGGGAGTCACTTATCTCTTCGAAGGCTACCGGGGCAATCTCTACTTGAATATCGATACGATCCAGCAGAGGACCGGAAATACGGTTCAGATATCGTGCTACTTGAGTGGGAGTACATACGCATTGGCGTGTAGGGTGGTTGTAATATCCGCAGGGACAAGGATTCATGGAAGCAACAAACATCAGATTGCAGGGAAATTCTACACTGTAGCGAGCACGTGCAATGGTTATTTTCCGATCTTCGAGAGGTTGACGGAGTACTTCTAATACGTTCCGGTTGAATTCTGGTAACTCGTCGGCAAAGAGAACTCCGTTATGGGCCAGACTGATTTCGCCAGGTTGTGGATTCTGTCCTCCGCCAATCAAAGCCACCGATGAAATGGAGTGGTGGGGAGAGCGGAAAGGTCGGCGTGCTATGAGCGAAGTCTGGTTTCCCAGTTTACCGGCCACAGAGTGTATTTTAGTTGTTTCCAAACTTTCGGCTAAAGTGAGTGGAGGCAATATGGAAGGAATACGTTTGGCCATCATCGATTTACCACTACCCGGTGCTCCTATCATGATGAGATTGTGCCCGCCGGCAGCTGCTACTTCCAAAGCGCGTTTCACATTTTCTTGCCCTTTTACGTCGGCAAAGTCCAGTTCAAATTCATTTTGCTCACGATAAAATACCTCACGTGTGTTAATGACGGTCGGGGCAATGTCTTGTTCTCCGTTGAAGAATTTCACAACCTCACTCAGGTGTGTCACGCCCAGAACATCAAGCTTGTTCACTACAGCTGCTTCGCGTACGTTTTGTTTGGGAACAAGAATGCCTTTGAATCCTAAAGAACGTGCCATAATAGCTATGGGCAGAGCTCCTTTAATGGGTTGCAGGCTACCATCAAGCCCCAGTTCACCCATGAGCAGATAGTGTGAAAGTTTCTCTTCCTTAACTATTCCGGTGGAGGCCAGGATACCGATGGCTAGTGGCAGATCGTAGGATGAACCTTCTTTCCGGATATCGGCTGGAGCCATGTTGATGACTATTTGGCGTGCAGGAAATTGGTAGCCGTTTACTTGTAATGCCGACATGATGCGTTCGTGGCTCTCTTTTACTGCAGAGTCGGGTAGTCCTACGAGAAAGAATTTGATGCCCCTTGAACTGTTCACTTCGATAGTGACAAGGTTGGCATCGATACCTTGTACGGCAGCTCCGAATAGTTTTACTAACATGTTATTTTCTTCTCCTTTGTAATTCTCGCTCCCTATCTTTTTTTAGTAAAGTATCTAGAGTTGAGGTTATTTCATTTAGTTGTTTGCTTTTTAAGGCGATTTTTCGTTGAGGAGTGAGGAGTACGGTCATAGGAATTTCGGTAATACCGAACGTTTTTGCCATCTGCCCGTTCCAGCCTTCAAAATCGCAAGCTTGTTCATTGGGTAAAGTATCATTTTTTTGCATTTCGTTCCAGGCGTTCTTGTCTGTATCGAGTGCTACGTTGATAAAAGCTACCTTATCGTTTTTCTTTTTTTGTATTTTCAATATTTCCTTTTGAATATTCTTTCCTTCCGGTTGCCAACTAGCCCAAAAAGAAACAATCAGGTATTTTCCACTGTACTGGTAGGCGTTGAGGTATTTGTTTTCCTTGTTTTTGATGCGGAAACTTCCTATGTATTTTCCACTGTCGGCTTTCTGGACCATTTCCAAATCTTTCTGCAAATCTTTCACCAGAAAGTTATCTTGTAGTTTTCCGCTCATCAAATCGATACATTCCTTAATGGCATTATAATCGGGTTCGGGAGTTTGTGCATAGTGTTTGTTGAGCAGATAGGCACCTACCGGCGAAAAAGGATGCTGCCGGATAAATTCTTTTACAGCTGCTTGTATCTCTTTGCTGCTTTTGCCATTCAGTGAATCGTTAAACAGCTGCAAGGCATTGTTGTCTTCTCCTCCTTTTAATTTCAGTTGGTCCCATCGGGAGGTATCGGCGGATATCTGAGTTTGGGTATTCTTATCGGCGAATACGGCACATACTTTTCGATTAGGAAAAAGAAGCGTCAAGAGTGTGGTAGTATCGGTGTGCAGTGTATAGCTGAACCGGTTGTTCTTTATATGGATGGTATCAATGCGGCTGTGTGCCGTGTCGGGAATGAGGACCAGTGCCTGTGCATCAGTGAGCCCATTAATTTCTCCTTCCAGAGTAAATATGTGCTTGTTACCGTTGCATGAAGTGAATAGCAGGATAACGGCGGATAAGATAGAAAATATTTTCATTTTAATATGGGTATTTCAAGACAAAGGTAATTGTTTTCTGCAAGTTGCGCAAATGAATGTTTTGACTATTGTGGATGGCAGGAATGGAGGAAGAGGTAGCTTCTGCTTGGATTTGGATTTTTATTTTGAAAGTGCAAGGGCTGAAGTTGTCTTAAAAAAAGGTGAAGATAAGGAAACTCTTTTTCCTCTTGTTTTATTACTTTTGCACCTTTTTTATGCAAACGCTGTTTTGAACATAGGTATATTATTAGAATAAGATTATTTTTAGGTATGACAAAAGACGAAAGTTTTCAGGACAAAGAGTTTTCATCTATTGGCCGTCGGGTAGATTTATTGTTGCGCACCGGACAGCTGTTGGTAGAAAGTGCAGCCGATACGAATCGTATTGTGCGAAACATGAAGCGTACGGCAGCTTATTTGGATATTCCCGAAGAAAAGTTACACATTGATGTGAGCTATACAATGCTTCAGGTAAATGTGAGTGATGATTTGCATTCTTATACCAAATTTCAGAAATGTGAAAAGCATGGTATTAATATGACGGCAATATCCGAAGTAAGCAAACTCTCATGGCGGGCTATGGAGCAGAATTATTCGTTAGACCGTTATGAAGAGGAACTGGAAAAAATCAGGACGCAACCTCGCAATTATGCTCCTTATCTGGTAGCTGTCTGTGCGGGTTTTGCCTGTGGTGGCTTTTGCAAATTGTTTGGTTGCGACTGGGTAGCTTTTTTGTTCGCTTCGCTCTGTGCTTTTATGGGATTCAGAGTACGTGCTCGTTGCATTGAGTTTGGAGTGAATGTGTATATGAGTATTGGTATTGCAGCTTTTGTATCCACTTGTCTGGCTTATGCTACCTCTTTCTCCGGATTCTCATCTACTCCTTATCATCCGTTGCTGGCATGTGCGTTGTTTATAGTGCCAGGTGTTCCGTTGATAAATTTTGTGGATGATATGATTGATAACTATCTGTTGGTGGGAATTACGCGTGCAGCCAATACAGCCATGATGATGGGTGCTATGGCATTCGGTATTGTTTTTGCCATTAGTTTGTTGGGTATGAATGATCTTTCTATTGGTGATAAGTTTAGTGAGTTAAGTATGACTCCTCACGATCCTTATTATATTTATGCCATAGCTGCAGCCATAGCTGCTATGGGTTTCTCTACCATATTTAATGTACGTCCTAAATTGCTCGGAGTGGTTGCTGTGGGTGGTATCATTGCGGTGTGTACCCGTAACTTTGTGAACTTCGAATTGGGTTACGGTCCGGTAATCGGTTCGTTTATGGGCGCGTTGGTGGTGAGTCTTATTGCCTTAAAGGCTGTTCATTGGTTTCATGTGCCTAATCATGTACTGACTATTCCATCGGTAATACCGATGATTCCCGGTGTGTTCATGTACCGCGGTTTGTTGGGAATCATCAATATGCATGGCGTGATAGGTGAGCTGACCCATGCCATGTCTAATGCAATTACTTCAGCACTTATCATTCTTTGCATATCTTTGGGTGTGGCTATTCCGAATATCTTTTTTCGTAAATACATTGCCAAGTCTAAGCAAAAACGTCTGGACTTGCTGGTGGAAAAGCGTCACATGAATAAGTTTGGGGTGACCATGTAAGTGAAACCACAGGTTTTTAAAGGAGCATCAAAGGCAATACCGAATCAAGGTATTGCCTTTGATGCTTTTGGGGGATTATATATGGAGGTTTTTCCGGTATTGTCTGGGCGATACTCCGGTCTGTTTTCTAAAGAATGTTCCAAAAGCTGAGGCGTTTGGAAAGTTAAATCGGTCGGCAATTTCTTGAACCGTGAGTTGGGTGTTTTTCAGCATGGCTATACATTGTCGGGTAATGGCTTTAAATACCATTTCCTGAACGGAATATCCGCAAATGGATTTGGATAGTGCAGACAGGTATTTGGGTGACAGAAAAAGTTTGTCGGCATAAAATTTAACGCCTCGTTCTTTCATATAGTTGGCTTCAATGAGATTGATAAGTTGCATGAAAGTTTCGTTTCGGTGTCCCATGGAGTCAAGTCGATTGATGAGGTCGCGGTTATAAATGGAGCAGAGCCGATAGGTGAGCGCAAGTAGAAGTAGTTTTTGTTCGTAAGTATCGAAAGAATTAGTTTCTGGTCTCAAAGTACTGTTTATCTGTTCCATGTAACGCATCACATCGTCTTCCTCTCCTGTTTGCCACACGTAGCGAGGGTTGGGTACCAAACGCGAGTAAAGGTGCATGGAAACAGCCAGATTGCCGATGATGCCACGGATGGGGGTCACTTTATATAATAGGATAGAAACTTCCAATTGCTCGGATTCTTCTAAGATATGTATGGTGGAGTATTCGGGAATAAAAAGGGTTTCTCCAGCGTGAGCTTGAAACTCGTTTTGGTTGAGCATGAGGGAGAAATTGCCTTTCAAGCAGACGATGACACCCACTCCATCTACGTCGAATCTTTGTTTCAGTGTGGGAGGAAAAGAGCAAAGAACGCCCTCCGAAGTGCAAATGGTTTTGCCTTCTGTAAGGGCGTTATCTAATAGTAACAGACGTTCTTTCTGTGTTTTCATATGCTAAAAGAAAATGGCTAAGTTAGCACTTTTCTTTTAGTATAGGGAATTATTAAAGTGAATATTGCGCAGAAGAAGCAAGCATATAGAGTCCATCCTGCCATTTCTTTGACAGTAGATAGGGTTGCTTGCATTTGTATGCGTCCTTTGGTAGAGGTTGCAGCCATATTTATTGCTTCGGTTTTGCTCTTTCCTTGATATTGCATTCCTTGTAGGGTGCCCATGAAAGAAGAGGATGCTTCGGGATTCAGCATGTCCACGTTTTGTGCATAGCGAGTAACATAGTGTTGTTGTCTTTCCTGGAGCACGTTTGAGTAGACGGCAGCACCTACACTTGGAGCAATGACCATACGGATGGTGAGCATGGTACAAATCCACGACGACAAGAATTTGTAGGGCATGCGCTGGGTGGCATAGGTGGGAATCAGAGAGTAGAGCATCATCATACCAGTAGAACGGATGATAACCGGATATTTCATGCGTTCATAGAGTCCGGCGCTTTGTACTTCGAAATACATGAACATAGCTGAGAGACCCAAAAGAATGAATCCGGCTGTGAAGATGTATTTAAAATGTACGCCTTTTGCACTGAGCAGGATGGTTGCCATGCCACCTATGAAATAACCTAACATGCACCAGTTATTCAGAATTGCTCCTTGCCAGTTGTCCAGTTTCATACCTATGCCAGTAAATACGTTGACAAACATAGCACTGGAGTTGAGGAACATCAGCAGGAAGTAGAGCAACACTGATATGCGGATGGTGCGTAGTTTGAGTACATCCAGCAGATAATAGGGGTTAGGGTGTGTCTTTTCCATGTAAACGAACAACATGCCAGAGAGTACGGCTGCCACAGTAGCCCACTGGATAGTGGGGTCGTCAAACCAGTCGAGAGTTTTTCCGTAGGTAAGTACATAGGTAATGCAGGTAAGTACGATACAGAACACAGTGGCATTTCCGAATTGGCGGAAATTGATAGGTGTACGTTTATTGCCATATTTATGATAAGGCATGGTGATGAAGATGATAAGAATGCTTAGTAACAAGGTTCCCATCATGAAATAATACACATATTGCCATTCATAGGCATAGGCAAGCCAAGCAGTTAGCCAAGTACCCAATTGTCCTAACAACATGAAAAATAGGTAGATTCCTGGTTGGGCAATACTTCGTTCGATATCAAGCTTGTCCCAGCCTTCGGCAGTGGTTGGTTCCATGCCCGGGGTAATTTTCAGATATGCTTCTATCTTTCCGGCATAGAGGATGAGAGTAAAGAGGTTCACCATCATCAACACCATGCGCAGGAATCCCATGATTACGCTGCATAAGGCCAGAACGAAGATACTGTCTGTTTTGGCACATATGTAGCTCAGAATGTACATTATTGAGAATCCTGCGATGCACATCATTTTCTCTCTTCGGATGAGAACCAGCCGATAGAGGAATGGGCAGAAGGCTGCCATGCCGATAGAGGTGGCAAAGTTGGTGAACTGGATATGTTCGGCGATAACCCCCAGGCCGCTCATCATCTCGGTGCTGTTTACAGAGTAAACTCCTCCTACCGTAAGAATAGGCAGGAACAGCAGGATGAGGATGAGAATACCGACAGGTTTCGGCACCCAGTTATAAAACGGATAGTTTCTAGGATAAGAGGGCATGGATTTAGATTTTAGCTTTTACGATAACCATCATTCCGGCTGCCAACCGTTCGTTGTCTTCTTTCGACAGGTTGGTAAAGTCGATGCGTACAGGGATTCGTTGCTGTATCTTCACGAAGTTTCCGGCTGAGTTGTCGGTAGGAACCAGCGAATATTTTGAACCGGTAGCTCCTGATATAGCCGTAATTTTTCCAGTGAATTTCTTATCGCTTATGGCATCTACGCTGATTGTAACTTCTTGTCCTACTTTAAGGTTTTCGATTTGAGTTTCCTTATAGTTGGCTATAATCCATTTTTGGGTATCGGGCAGGATATAGGTAATGGTTTGTCCGGCTGAGATGAACTGTCCTTCTTCCAAAGCGCGTCGTCCCAATTTGCCATCGCAAGGGGCTACAACCACTGTGTATGAAAGGTTCAGTTTAGCCATTTCTAGTGCAGCTGTTGCTCGTTGTATGGCTGCATCTACACTTTCCCGGCGGTGCGATACTTCGTTTACTCCCGATAGAGCAGCTTCGCGTTGGCGTTTGGTAGCTTCCAGCTTTTTCTTGGTTGCATGATATTCTGTTTCAATCTGCTCCAATTGAATGGGAGTAGCTGCGTTGCGTTTCACCAGATTGTCATAGCGTTGACGGTCTTTCTCTAGTTTGGCCAAACGGATTTCTATTTCTGAAATGGAGGCATCATATACTGATGCTGTGGACTGAGTAGTTTGCAGAGTCGCTCCGATGACGGTAGCACCGGCTTGTGCATCTTTCAGTGCAGCTTCGGCTTCCATTACGCGGATTTTGTATTCGCGGTCGTCCAACACCAGTAAGGTATCGCCTTTGTGTACTTCCTGGTGTTCGGTGAAATATATTTTCTTGATATATCCTGAAGCTCGCAGGTTAACGGGGGATATATATTGTTCTATTTGGGCATCGTTACTGGTTTCGGTTTGTTTGTAACCGATGAACATGCACACCACTTCGATGAGGCCCCATACGAGGATAGCCACTCCGAACAGGCTTATGATGAGTTGTTTGCGTCGTAGTTTTCCTAGCTTTTTGGCTTTTTCCTGATGGCTGCTTGCAGGTGTGTTCTTTTCAGTCGTTTCCATATTCTTTATCTTGTTTTCGGTCTGTTAAAAATTGAATGTTTATGTTTTTCAGATTGTCAGTTCTGTGCGTTTCCGGTAGTCAGACTGTCTATCTGACCGGTGAGTTTCAGTAGGGTCAAATTGGCTACACGGTAGTTGTAGTGTGCGTTGATATAGTTGTTCTGAGCTTCGCTCATTCGCATTTCGTCTTGTAGCACCTCAGTCATGGAGGCGATACCTTCGCGGTAGCGGCTTGATGTCACTTCGTACACATCTTCTGCCAGCAGATAATTGTCTTTTTGTTTTTTGAAATTGCGCTGGTTGTTCATCAAGTCGTTGGTAGCGTTCAGATATTGGGTTTGAAGGTTTTTCCGGGTATTTTCTTGTGCCAGTCGGAGGTTTTCTATATCGATATTGGCTTTACGTGTCTTATACCGTTTGTCCAGTCCGTCGAAGATAGGCACGCGTAGTGATAAGCCTAATCCGTAGGAGCGATACCAGTGGTTTGAGGGACCCGAGTGGAACCAGTTCGAGAACTTGTCCGTATAGGCCGAAAACATCCAGTTTCCGGTAAGAGTCAAAGAAGGTATGTAGCCGTGTACTACCATTTTTTTCTGCTGTTCGGCCAGTTTGTGTTGCGATTGTAGCAATTGCAGTTCATACAGACTTTCAGAAAGACCGGTAAGTTCGGCAGGTGTGATGTTTTCTGTTTCTACTGGAGAGAGTGTAATTTCGCTGTCGGCCGGATAGTCGATGACATATTTTAGCATGTTAAGCTGTTGTGCCAGCATGGCTTGTGCATTGTCGTATTGCACCTGCAGGTTCTCCAGATTGATATTTACTCGTTTTACGTCCACTTCCATGGCCATGCCGTTGTCGTAGAAAGCTACAGTAATGTCTTTCAGCTCTTTCAAACGTGCTATGTTGCCTTTTATCAAAGCAATCTGTTCGGAGGTTACTTGTCCCAGATAGTACATCTTGCAGATTTGCATGATAAGGTCTTCTCTTGCTTTTTCGTAGGATAACCGGCTTATCTCATTCATGGTGCGCACCATGGCAAGTGAGGTATAGATGGTCTGGTTGTACAACGGCATTTGCAGCTGCAGCCCGGTAGAGGCATTATATTGCAGCGTGTGTGTTACGTTGTAGGGGTTTCCATAGGCCGATCCGTCGGTGACAGATACCGGAGGTTCCATGTTGTCATTGAAATTGGCGAATCCGTTTATCTGCGGTAGCAGTTTGGCACGGTTTTCCGAGAGGCTGTATTTCTCTTTTCGCATGTCATTGCGTTTGCTTTTCAGTCCCAGGTTATTTTCTATGCCGATTTTCAGGCAGTCGACCAAGGTGAGAGTTTCTTGCGCGTGTCCGCAGTATGCAAACAGACAGAGCAGGGCAAATAGGATTGACTTTCTTTTCATGATAAGGGTTTGCTATTTCTTTGCAAATTTAGTGGCTTACAACAGAAGAAAACTGTTTATAAAAGGCTCGTTTCTGTTCATATTTTCTGTTTTTGAAGGTCTGTTATGCAGGAAGTAATGAAAAAGCCTGGCTTTTTGTCGTGTTCCTAGTAGAATATACAAAAGTCAGGCTTCTTTGTTTTCTGTATTATTTCATCCTTTTTCCCATGCAGGGTATGTTTAGGACAGAGGTTTAGTTATGAACCAATGTACCTATCTCCTCTCCGGAAATCACTTTTTTTAAGTTGCCTACGGTATCCATATCGAATACGATGATGGGTAGGTTATTTTCTTTGCACATGCAGGTGGCAGTGAGGTCCATTACGCGTAGGTTGCGTTTCAAAACTTCGTCGTAGGTAATGTCTTTGAACTTGGTGGCTGTGGGATCTTTTTCGGGATCGGCTGTATAGATTCCGTCCACACGTGTACCTTTCAGCATTACGTCAGCTTCAATTTCTATACCGCGTAGTGATGAGCCGGTGTCGGTGGTGAAAAAAGGATTTCCGGTTCCGGCCGACATGATGACCACTTCGCCATTTTCCATACATTCTATGGCTTTCCATTTGCTATAGAATTCGCCTATGGGTTCCATGCGTACAGCTGTCAGTACGCGTGCTTTTACACCGGCAGCTCCCAATGCAGAGCTTAGTCCGAGGCTGTTGATAACCGTGGCCAGCATGCCCATCTGGTCGCCTTTCACACGATCGAATCCTTTGGACGCGCCACTCAGTCCACGGAAGATGTTTCCTCCTCCAATAACAATTCCTATCTGCACGCCCATGTCGTGAATTTCTTTAATCTGTTCGGCATATTCTCCCAGTCTTTTCTCGTCGATGCCGTATTGTTTTTCGCCCATCAGGCTTTCACCGCTCAGTTTAAGCAGTATGCGTTTATATTGTGCCATATTTAAAATAGTTTTGAATGTTTTCGCAAAGTTAGGAACACTTTCGGTTCTCTACAAGAGAGAACTTTGGCTTTATGTTGTTTCTTCAGTTTTCTTTAAGTGGAATCTGCTTTCCATAGGAGTTTCCTTCCCAGTAAGGCTTGCATGACTCCGCGTATGCCCAAGTAGATGAGGAAGGCAAGCCAGAGTGCATGATTCCCCCAGAGGTTGCTACCTCCTAAATATACAGTGAAGAACCCGGCCGATGCCACTGCCATGGATTGCAACATCCAGTGTGTGGATGTAGTGCCTATGAAGATTCCGTCGAGAAGGAAAGCGGTGAATCCGGCAAAGGGAATGGCCAATACCCAATAGTAATAATCGGCCGATGCGGCAATTACTTCGGTTTCATCGGTCAGTAAACCCAGGAAAGCTTGCCCACCGATGGCGTAGAGTAAGGTGAAGATTGTCGATATGGCTGCACCCCACCCGAAGAGGTTATGTACCATTCGTCGGAAAGCCGACAGATTTCCTGCTCCGTAGAATCGTCCGCCTAAAGCCTCGCCTGCATATGCAAATCCGTCCATGATATAGGAAAACAAGGTGAAGAGTTGCATCAACAGTGTGTTAACAGCCAGTATTACATCGCCTTGACGTGCACCGGCTGAGGTGAAGAATACAGTGACGGCCACCAAACAAAGTGTGCGTAAAAAAATGTCACGATTCACTTGAAAAAAACGTAGCATGGCTCTCTTGTTCAGAAAGTCGCGCCAGTACCATCGTTTGCGCAAACTGTTGTAATAGCGCCACCATAAGGCTACGGCCATGCCCAGTCCGGCATATTGTGCTATGACGGTGCCCAAAGCTACGCCTTCTACATTCATATTAAGAACAAATACGAAGAGAAGACTAGCTCCGATGTTTACAAGGTTTTGTATAATGGCTATCCACATGGGAAACCGTGAGTTCTGCATACCGATGAACCATCCTGAGAAACTATATAGTCCGAGTACGGCAGGTGCTCCCCAAATACAAATATCAAAATAGAGGCGGGCGTATTGTTGTACTTCGGATGAGGCTTCGACAAGACGAAACGCGATGTACTGGATGGGCCATTGGAATACCAGCAGGCTAGCGGCTATGAGTAGTCCCACACCGGTAGAGCGCATCAACAGACGTGTCACTTCGTTCAAATCGCGTCCGCCTAAAGCTTGCGATGTCATGCCGCTGGTTCCCATACGCAGAAAGCCGAAAATCCAATAAATCATGTTGAACAGCATACCGCCCACGGCGATGGCTCCGATGTAGACTGCCGAGCCTAAGTGTCCCACGATGGCCACATCCACCAGTCCCAATAAGGGTACAGTGATGTTCGACACGATGGAGGGAACAGCTATGTTCAGTATTCTTTTGTTCATAGCACGAACTCCACTTCTTTAAAAGCATAGGAGCGTAGCTGTCCGTCGGAATCTTTCAGAACTAACTTGCCGTTATCTTCTATGTGGTGTAGGCGTGCATTGAATTCTCCTTGCGCGTCGCGATAGGTGTGATAGTCCCATTTGCGGAAAAGTACTTTCTTGTAGCGTTCGCGTATGGCTTCAACTTCACCAGCTTGCAGAAGGCGATAGTATTCTTCAAAAGCTTTTAGTATTTTCTCCAATACATGTACTCGTTTGCAGTGCATGCCACAAATTTGAAGTAGCGAAACTGGATTGGGGGCTCCACTGTGGAACTCGGTTTGGTTAATATTCAGTCCTACTCCGATGACACAACGTGATACGTGTTCACCGTCGATATCGTTTTCTATGAGTATGCCGCCCATCTTTTTGTCGCGCCAATAGATGTCGTTGGGCCATTTTACGCTGAATCGACGATAATAACGGCGGAATACGTCAATGATGCTGAGCGAAATAATTTGCGACAGCAGGAATTGTTGTTGTACGGGCAGGAACGTGGGGCAGAATGACAGGCTGAACATCAGATTTTTTCCTCGTTCAGACTCCCAAGAGTTTCCTCGTTGTCCTTTACCTTGGGTTTGATATTCGGCCGAGAGCACCAGGAATTTCTTGTTGCACCCGGCTTCGTATTGTCGTATGGCATGGTTGGTTGAGTCTGTTTCTTTTACGTAAATCAGCTCGAAATTGTCAAGGTAATGTTTCATAAGCTATTCTCATTTTTCGGGTGAACTTTTTAAGAACTTCGTCGTAGGAATGGTCGATGAGGCTGCGTATGAGTGCTGCGTCTACATCGCCTAATAGCGACACCTGATTCCAATATTTCTTGTTGAAATGCCATGCACCTTTTATGCCGGCATGGTGTTCGCGCAGTTCCATCGCGTATTCTGGGTCACATTTCAGCGAGATGTGTTCGGGATTGTTCAAGTCTATTACAGCAAACATTTTGTCCATTACGCGAAATACTAAGGTACTTTCGTCGAAAGGAAAATCTTCGCTGGTTCCTTTTTTACTTAGGCAGTAAACTCTAATCTCTTCCAGATTCATAGTTGCGTAGGGATTTGAGGTGTTGTTGTGGTTCATCCGGCTTTGTCACCATAGAGGCGGATAGAAAGCATCTTCTATATGTTCGATGTTGTAATTGCCATCGTTTCCTGTAACGGTGATGATATCAAAACGTACGAACAGGTCCAGGCTGAAAACTTTTAGATAGGTGTCGGTTGCGGAAACAATGCGGCGGATTTTTCTTCCGTCTATCGCTTCGTAAGGGTTCCCATAGGTGTTGTCTTTTCGGGATTTTACCTCCACTACCACCAGCTCGCCGTTTTTTTCGGCTACGATGTCCAGTTCGTTTCTTCCCGCACGCCAGTTCCGGTGGCGTATGCAGTAGCCTTTTTTCTGTAGAAAGTCGGCGGCAAGTTGTTCACCGGCAGAGCCGAAGTCGTTATGTGCAGCCATGTGGATGAATCTTTGTTTTTTGCAAATTTACTCTTTTTATGTTTCGTCATTTACTTTATACAAGTTATTTTTGCAGCTGTTATGAGTAAAGAAGTTAAAAAACGAGTGAAAGTAGCCCCCTCGGAGCCCAAACGTACCAAACGGATGGTTTGTTGGGTGAGTGAAGATGAAGCTGCTATAGTGGACCGTTACTTGAAGCATTATAAGATAACCAATAAGGGGCGGTGGATGCGTACCACGCTGCTCGCCTTTATCTGTCGTGTGATGGAACAGGACTATCCCACACTTTTTAATGAACACGATATGAGGCGTTGATTATGGCAGACGATACCTTTTATATGAAACAGGCTTTGGTTGAGGCACAGAAAGCCTTTGACCGGGGCGAAGTGCCTGTAGGAGCCGTAGTGGTGTGTCGAGACCGTATTATCGCACGTACACATAATCTTACCGAAACGCTGACAGATGTTACGGCTCATGCCGAGATGCAGGCTGTGACCGCTGCAGCTAATGCGTTAGGAGGTAAATATCTGAACGAATGTACTCTTTATGTTACGGTAGAGCCGTGTCCCATGTGTGCCGGTGCTTTGGGATGGGCACAGTTGGGGCGTCTGGTCTACGGAGCAGATGATGACAAGCGTGGCTATCATGTATTTGCACCCGCAGTGCTTCATCCCAAGACTGTGGTGGTAAAAGGGGTGATGGCAGATGAGGCTTCTGCCTTGATGAAGGATTTTTTTCGTCGTCGACGCTAAAATCCGATTAAAATCCGGACTGGAATAATAATAAGATGTAACTGGCAATGAAAGCTAAAAAGGTTTTTTGCTTTCATTATGCTGTAGAAATCTGCTTCTGTTTAACCTGTGCTTGAAATAAATTCCATCAGAAAAACGGAAGAAGTGTATATATATTCATTGTTCTTTGAATAGAGAGAACAAAACTTGCATATTTATTCAATAAAAACCGAAAAATCTGTCGATAAACTCTTCTTTCCAGCCTTGCTCCCCATTAAGAGGAGGCTGCTTTCCCATTAAGAGCGTGTTTGCTTTCTCTTAATGAGAGCCTCCCGATGTATAAACCCAATGCATTTTCGCTTCTTGTTTTTCTCTGAAAGCACTCGGACGACATAGTGAAACGATGTGTGAAAAAGCTATGTTTTCAACTAGTTTTATGTGTTAAAGAAAGCAATAATACTGTTTAGATTTCTAAAATAAAAGAAAAATCTAATTTTTATGTTTTATATCATATGTTCATACTTGCGTAAGTCTTATTTTTTTTATACGCAACCGGATACGGCTTGAAAGAAACGGAAAATAAAGGCATAAAAATGACTTTTTGAAAAAAGAACAAAATGTCAGAAATCAAAAGTTATGAAAAGTATCTCTTTAAGGGCAAGTGCAAAATAAAAAAAAAGAAAAGAATAAGTTTTTAGAGCAAGAGTCTGCAAGGATAGTAAAAAGATTCATTTTGAAATGAAAAGCTCTTGGTTTAAAACTTTTTGAAACAGATTGGTTTCCTAAAACAAAGTCTGGAAAAACAGATTGAACAGCTGGAAAAATCAACTCTTGAGTATCTGAATAAATTACCAGGCGATGAGTTGCGATAAAAAGAAAATGGAAGCTTCGGAGAGAAGCATAATGTAAGCATGATTTAATTTACTGTTGTATAAAACGTTAATAATTATGCGTTTACAGATAATAAAAACGTTGAAGTTCAATGTTAATTTATATTTTTTATTCGTTGGAAAAAGACGAAACAGGGAAGTTTTTCTCTTCTTTTGCATTGATGATTCTAGACTTAAATTAAATAATCGGCGCCAAAATTTTATTTAGTTGGAGTACTAAACGAGAACCTAATCAATTAATTTATGGTATGAAGAAAATTACATTTACGGTGTGCAGCTTATTGTTAAGCGCGGCACTTTACTCACAAAATGTCACAGTGAAGGGAAGGGTAACCGCCGATGGCATTGAAATGCCCGGTGTCTCGGTAACGGTGAAAGGTGAAGCTGGAGGAACGATAACTTCATTGGATGGTATATACTCTATTAATGCCAAGGCTGGAAGTGTATTGGTTTTTTCTTTTGTAGGATATGAAACAGTAGAAGTGCCGGTAAAAGGAAATGGTCCTATCAATGTGATATTGAAAGAAAAAACAACCGATCTTGACGAAGTCATAATCTCTGTTCCCTATGGAACAGCCAAGAAATCCACTTTTACTGGTTCGGCAGGTGTAGTGGATAAGAAAATTATTGCAAACTCACAGGTAGCCAGCGTGTCACAAGCTCTGCAAGGAACGGTTGCCGGTTTACAGTCTTTTTCGGCTAGCGGCCAACCGGGCGAAGATGCTACAATCCTGATTCGTGGTGTCGGCTCAGTGAATGCTTCAAACACCCCTCTTTATGTGGTGGATGGAGTCCCTTATGATGGGGCCTTGTCCTCTATCTCGAATCAAGACATTGCATCCATCACTGTGCTGAAGGATGCAGCCGCAGCTTCACTCTATGGTTCGCGTGCAGCCAACGGAGTGGTAATGATTACCACTAAACAAGGTTCTAAATCGTCAGCTCCTACTGTAGAGTTATCTGCTAAATATGGTTTTTCTGATCGTGCCGTGAGCGATTACAAACAAGTGAATACCGAGCAATATCTCAAACTGGAATGGGAGGCTGTTCGTAACATGCGGCTGTCGATGAACGAATCTTCCGAAGCGGCAGCCAGCTTTGCTACTCAGAATTTGATTTCTTCCTATATTGGTATTAACCCCTATGGAACAGCCAATCCTTATCCTATTGATACCAATGGAAATTTGGTGGAGGGTGCCAAGTTGCTGTGGAACGACAGTTGGGAAGATGCCCTTTCGCAAGATGCTCATTACACCGATCTCAGCGCACGTGTATCGGGTGGTAGCGAGAACTCCAAATATTATTTCTCTCTAGGCTATCTGAATAATCAAGGTGCCTACATATGTTCTGGATTTAAACGTTATAATTTACGTGCCAATATAACTTCTGATTTGAACAAATGGCTGCAGATGGGAGTAAACGTATCGCTTACTCACTCTATTCAGGATTACCCACAGTCGGAAGATTCGTCAACCGGAAATATCGTATTGGTGGCACGAAGCATTCCATCGTTCTATCCTGTTTATGAAAGAAACCCCGAAACAGGTGCTTATCTCCTTGACGAGGATGGAAACCGCATCTATGATTATGGAACCTATCGTTTCGGTTCCTATTCGGGTACTAACATGGCGCAGTCTATGCGATACGACAAGAATGAAATAAAACGCGATGCGGCCTCGTTACGAGGTTACCTGCAAGTGACCCCGATAGAAGGACTAAGCTACAAAATGTCGTTGAACATTGACTATAACAGTAAGTTTACACACGATTATACCAACCCTACTTATGGAAAACAGCCTACAGTAGGCGAGGTGAGCAAAAGCAACTACCGTACCACCGGCATGACTTTTAACAATGTGGTGAATTGGGAACATACCTTTAAAAATGTACATAACTTGCATTTGATGGCCGGACAGGAGTATTATGAATACAATACGTCCAATTTTGGAGGAAGCCGTTCGAATGTTTATACCGATGGCTATTTCGAACCGGATGTGGCTTCTACGCTGACCGGCTTTAGTGGAAATAGCGATGAATACAAATTGTTGAGCTATTTTGGAAGTGCAGAGTATAACTATGCCGAAAAATACTTCGGCTCGGTATCGGTACGTACCGATGGCTCTTCCCGGTTTCATCCGGATAATCGCTGGGGAACCTTTTGGTCATTTGGTGCATCGTGGAAAATTAACCGTGAACATTTTCTAGAAGATGCAGCAGATTCCTGGTTGTCGAATCTGCTTTTACGTGCCAGTTATGGTGCCCAAGGTAATGACAAAGTGGGATATTACGCTTATCAAGCTCTCTATGATATAGGTAGTTTCCTGGGTGAAAGCACACTGAATGCATCGCGTCTGGAAACACCCGACTTGTCTTGGGAAACAAACTTGAATACTAATATCGGACTGGATTTCGGTATTTGGAACAACCGGTTGTTCGGTACTGTAGAATACTTTGCTCGTGTGTCAAAAGATCTGCTCTTTGCGCAAGATCTGGTTCCTTCGTCGGGTTTCTCTTCGATTGATGCCAACATAGGTAAGGTGAAAAACTACGGATGGGAGTTCACTTTGGGAGGTACTCCTGTTATGACCAAGGACTGGACCTGGCGTTTATCGGCTAATGCCACTACCTATAAGAATGAGATTGTGGATATTCCTTCCGAGGAGATGTGGAGCGGTACTAAAAAATGGGTAAAAGGAGGGTCTATTTATGACTTTTGGATGTACGAATGGGCAGGGGTAGATCCTGAAACAGGTAATGCACAGTGGTATTATACTGCCGAAGATGGTTCGCGGCAGAAAACAACCAATTATGGCTCGTTGACTGCATCGGATAAGGTAAAGGTGGGAAATGCATTGCCTAAATTGAGTGGCGGATTCCAATCAGACCTCACTTGGAAAAACCTTTCGTTATCTATGGCTTTTGCTTATTCCATCGGTAACAAAATCTATAACCGTGATTATTCCAGTTTAATGAAAGTTACGGGAGCCGGAGGCTCGACCTTGAGTGCTGAACTGCTTAACCGCTGGACACCCGAGCACACCAATACCAATGTGCCGCGCTTGGAATATAGTCAGACCAGTTATTTTACATCGGCCAGTACCCGTTGGCTGGTGGACGGAAGCTATCTGCGACTGAAAACCGTTACTTTGAACTATAATGTGCCCAAAGAATGGATTCGTTCGGCGATGTTAAAGGATGTTAGTGTATATGTACAGGCCGAGAATCTTTTTACTTGGTCCAAACAACAAGGACTTGACCCTGAACAAGCGTTGGGTGGTGTAACTTATTGGCGTTACCCGGCTATGAAAACCGTTTCTTTTGGTATTAATGTAAAACTTTAAAAACTGGGACAACAAATGAAACTGAATATAAAGAACCTTTTTGTGGGAATGCTTGCTGCCTCTATTGTGACAGCTTGCGACTTGGATACGAATCCAACAACCTCGATTAATGCTCCCGATGCATTTAAAACAACAACTGATGCCGATGCTGTGATGAGAGGTGTTTGGTATAATGTATTTAATGATGGAAGTACGTATGCTTCGGTAGGACTGAATGCAATGTTGCTTAGCGATGATTTCGGGGGATCTGATGTGGTGCGTGCACGGAGTTATGGTTTCTCGGCAAGTTACAGCCTGACAAATGGTTATGCGCGTGGTGAATGCAATGATGTAATGTGGACATTGCTTTACGATGCTATCAATGGCAGCAATGCAGTTATTGCTAATATTGACAACGCAAGCGGAACTGATGCAGATAAGGCACGGATTAAAGGGCAGGCTTTGGCTACACGCGGATACATGTACATGATGCTGGCATCTCACTATTCTTTCTCTATTGAAAAAGAACCAAATGCTGTGTGTGCTCCTATATGGTTGGAACCGAGCAACAGTATTACTGCTCTTCAGGGTGTGCCGGCTTCCAGTGTATCAGAGGTATATGCACGTGCATTGCAGGATTTAAAGGATGCGCTAGAATACATTCCTGAAAATTTTTCACATGGAACTGTAAGTACCGACCAATATAAGATAGACTATCTTACTCTTTTAGGCTTGTTGGCGCGTACCAGTCTTTATGCTGCTCAATGGGAAGATGCTTATAATTATGCCGAAGCTGCCTTGAAGATTAATCCTTATATAATGAATGAAACTGAGTATCATGCCGGATTCAATGATTGCAGTAATAAGGAGTGGATGTGGGGACTTACAAGTACGCTTGACGATAATATGCCGGCTTACACTTTCTATTTTAAAGATACTACTACCGATGGAGCCTATTATACTAGCTTGTGCGCTGACCCGAATTTTGTGTATGATAACTTTGAGGAGGGTGATTATCGTAAAGATATGTATATTCTGGGCTATACACAACAGGGACAGGAACATAAAATGCTCTGCACAAAATTCCGTTTTAAAGATGTGGACAACCAGTTGGCCGACATTCTATTAATGCGTACTTCAGAAATGTATCTTATAAAAATGGAAGCTGCGGCACATCTTTCTGGAAAGGAATCGGAGGCGCAGATTTTACTGCAGGAGTTCCGCCAGCATCGTTTGAAAGACGGTTATACAGCTTCGGCAGTAACAGCTGCTGGCGATGATTTATTGAAGGAAATATGGATGGAACGCAGAAAAGAATTGTGGGGCGAAGGCTTCTCACTGACCGATATCATACGAAACCAGCAATCGGTAGTTAGAAAACAGTGCTTAATTCAGAAATTGGATGCAGAAGGTAATCCTGTGCAGGATAGTAATGGAAATATTGTTATGGAAAATATCGGGCACACTACCGTGAAGCTTCCAGATGGTACTGATTTTGTGGAAAACAGTATATATTATCTGTTGCGTATCCCTGAGCAAGAAGAATTGCAGAATCCGAATTTGTATTCCAAGTATCCTAAATCTACTCTCTACCGATAAGTAAAGAACACAATTTCTTTCTAAATTTCTGTGAGATGAATGGGGCTGTGTCAAAATGATTGTTTTGATGCAGCCCCTTCTAGGTATGTAAGAATTGATGAAATGTAAGGTGTTGAGGATGAGACAGGCAGAAACTTACTAGTGTAAATGACCGAGGCCGAATTCCGAAAGCAACGCAGCAGTTTGCAATTATGACACACCGCCATTCTGTTGTAATGCTTTGCATAAAGAAGATTTTTTTATTATGCAGGTGTATAAAAAACCGGTCCGGAAAAGTCTGCGTGTGCAAATTTTCTTCCGGACCGGATTGACTTATTTATGTGGTGTATTGCCTTTTTATTTGTTGTCTTCTTTCACTTCTTCAAAGTCTACGTATTCTCCTTCGTCATCACCGAAAACCTTTCCTTTTTGTGTGCAGTTTCTATGGTATGAATAGGAGGAAGAACTTCTGTTTTCAGAAGATTTTTCTGAAGTAGATTGTTGGTTCTGATTAAAAGTTTGTTTATTCCCAAATGGATTTTGTGTTCGTTTGCCAAATAAAGCTCTAAAGAAGTGTCTTAAAATTGAACTGAAAACGAGAAGAGCGATGAAAAAAGGAATAAGTATATAAATTAAACATCCCATAGGCAGTAATATTCTGTTGTAATAATAAAAAGGTGGTACGTTTAAATAGCTACAACTAGTGTGCCATTCCGGTTCAGTTTTTTCGAATACAGATGATTGATAACACAATATACCATGCTATGATGGCTGCAAAGCTGCTGATACCTAAGAAAATGAGCATAGGAATGCATCCCAAAAGAAATATATACTGAATTTTGTTGGAAGACCATGACAGGTTTTTGAATTTTAAGGAGAACATAGGTAGTTCTGCCACCAATAATCCAGAAAAAATACACACAAGGATGAATAGGTAAAGGGCATTAAAATGTTCCGAAACTATAAACTCATGTGCTCCGGCTGCCAACGATGCCCAAAATAGAGCGTTGGCAGGAGTTGGCATGCCAATAAAAGAGGTGGTTTGCCGTGTATCGATGTTGAATTTTGCCAAACGGAGTGCTGAGAATACAGCGATAATGAAAGCGGTATAGGGCATCCATGACGAAAAACTTTCAATAAATGTGGGATAGTGTATTTCTTTAAATAGAGAGAATACAATCATGGCAGGGGCAAAGCCGAAACTGATGTCGTCGGCAAGCGAATCTATGTCTTTTCCGATGGGGGAGCGTGCATCTAAAAGACGGGCAAACATGCCATCGAAGAAGTCGAATATAGCAGCTAAAACAATGAATACAATGGCCCACTCGTATTTCATTTCGTAGGCCATGACAGAGGCTACACATCCCGAGAAAAGGTTGCAACAAGTAATAGTGTTGGGGATGTGTTTAGTGATGCTATTTGCCATGAATTTCTTATTTTTTAGAAGGAAGCTTGGCTATGATGGTTTGATTTCCTACTGTTTTTTGACCCATACTTACGCAGATTTCAGAACCTAATGGCAGGTATACGTCTACACGCGAACCAAATTTGATGAAACCCATGTGTTCGTCGATGTAACACTCTTCGCCTTCGTTGGCATAAGTAACAATGCGTCGTGCCACAGCTCCGGCTATTTGACGGGCCATCACTTCTACTCCTTCAGGGGTTTCAATCACAACCATGGAGCGTTCATTTTCAGTACTGGCTTTAGGTAGGAATGCTTTGTGAAAGTTTCCGTTTTGATGCCCTACTTTTTTCACAACTCCATCTACTGGATACCAGTTGGCATGTACATTGGTGATACTCATAAAAATAGAAACCATCAGACGACGATCGTGAAAATATTCATGCTCGTCCACTTCTTCGGCTACTACAATGCGACCATCGGCAGGAGCTACTACAATGTTTTCTGTATCCTGGCCAAATAAACGGATGGGGCAACGGAAAAAGTTGACCATGGTCAGATACAGACATACACTGATAAGTGCTACGCCATAAAATACAGCATTTGCTTGGGTTATGAAAAATAATAATACATTGAGAGCTAGCAGGGAAAGACAGCTGAAGATAAGTATATGTGTTCCTTCTCTATGAAGTCTTATTTTCTTTAGTTTCTTTAATTTGTTCATTGTGGTTATATAGGGTGGAAACTGTTATTTTGCAAAAATAGGTCTATTTTGATGAAACTGCAAATAAATTCCCGATAGAAAGTAAAGAATCTGTTATAAACACCTAAACTTAGTAAGTTTTTGGATTCGTGCTTGCTCATTTTTGGGAACTGACTTACCTTTAACCCTTGAATGTTTGAAAAAACATTTTTGCTATCTTCAGAAAGTAAAAAGAATTCAAAAATAATATATACAGAAAAATTACGATGCACGATTTTGTTCATTTGCATGTTCACAGCCAGTATTCCATTCTAGACGGACAAGCCAGCATCTCGCGTTTGGTGGATAAGGCAATTGCTAACGGGATGAAGGGAATGGCTCTTACTGACCATGGTAACATGTTTGGTGTTAAGGAGTTCTATAATTATGTAACTAAAAAGAATGGAAAGATAAAAGATGAAATTAAGGAGGTAAAGAAACAAATTGCAGCGTTGGAAAACGGTGAGATTGTTTCTGATGATCCTGAAGCGGAAAAAGCTGTCTGCAAGGCTCGGATGGAAGAGCTGAATGGTAAGTTGTTTAAGCCTATCATCGGTTGTGAAATGTATGTGGCACGTCGTCGTCTTTCCGATAAAGAAGGAAAACCTGACCAAAGCGGTTATCACCTTATCGTTTTGGCTAAAAATGAAAAAGGATATCATAACCTTATTAAATTAGTTTCGAAAGCTTGGACCGATGGATTCTACATGCGTCCGAGAACCGACAGGGTGGAGCTGGAAAAATATCATGAAGGACTTATTGTATGTTCGGCTTGTCTGGCAGGAGAAGTACCCCGGATGATACGTGACGGACGGATGGATGCTGCCGAAGAGGCTATCCGTTGGTATAAAGGTGTATTCGGGGATGATTTCTATCTGGAACTTCAGCTTCACAAAGCGACGGTGCCTCGTGCCAATCATGAGGCCTATCCTTTGCAACTTGAAGTGAACAAACATTTAAAAGAGTTCAGCAAGAAGTTCGGAGTAAGGTTGGTGTGTACGAACGACGTGCATTTTGTAGACGAAGAAAATGCCGAGGCACACGACCGTTTGATATGTCTCAGTACAGGAAAAGATTTGGACGATCCTAACCGAATGCTGTATTCCAAGCAGGAATGGTTTAAAACGCGGGAGGAGATGAATGACATATTTGAAGATGTACCCGAGGCATTGTGTAATACGGTGGATATTTGCAATCAAGTGGAATTCTATTCTATAGACCATGCTCCTATCATGCCTACTTTCGCTATTCCTGCCGACTTTGGTACAGAAGAGGAATATCGGAATAAATATACCGAGGAAGACTTGTTTAACGAGTTCACAAGGAATGAACACGGTGAGGTGGTAATGGACGAAAAAGCGGCCAAAAGCAAGATTGAAAAACTGGGGGGATATGATAAACTGTATCGTATTAAACTGGAAGCTGATTATTTGAAAAAGCTTACTTTTGATGGTGCAAAAAAACGTTATGGCGAGAATTTATCTGATGAAGTGAAAGAACGTCTGAATTTTGAATTGCACATCATGAAAACTATGGGTTTTCCCGGATACTTCCTCATTGTGCAGGACTTTATTGCAGCTGCACGTGAGAAACTGGGTGTGTCTGTAGGACCAGGACGTGGTTCGGCAGCTGGCTCGGCTGTGGCCTATTGTTTGGGTATTACGAAAATTGATCCTATCCAATATGATTTGCTGTTTGAGCGTTTTTTGAATCCCGACCGTATATCTTTGCCCGATATTGATGTGGACTTCGATGATGACGGACGCGGGGAGGTACTTCGTTGGGTGACGGAGAAGTATGGACAGGAGAAAGTGGCACACATTATTACTTATGGAACGATGGCTACCAAACTAGCCATTAAGGATGTGGCCCGAGTACAAAAACTTCCGTTATCAATGTCGAATCATTTGTGTAAGCTCATCCCTGACAAAATTCCCGATAAAAAAATGAATCTGGCGAATGCCATTGATTATGTGCCCGAATTGCAGGAAGCCGAAGCTTCGACCGATCCGGTGCTACGTGATACCATCCGTTATGCACGTATGCTTGAAGGAAACGTACGGAATACCGGTGTACATGCTTGCGGAACCATTATTTGCCGTGATGATATTACCGATTGGGTGCCGGTGAGTACGGCTGATGATAAGGATACGGGTGAGAAAATTCTGGTGACACAGTATGAAGGTTCGGTAATTGAGGATACTGGACTAATAAAGATGGACTTCCTGGGACTGAAAACCTTGTCGATTATAAAGGAAGCTATCGAAAATATTCGTTTGAGTTTAGGGGAAGAAATTGATATTGACTCTATTGATATCAATGATAAAGCAACCTATAAATTATATAGCGAAGGACGTACCATTGGAACGTTTCAGTTTGAGTCGCCTGGAATGCAGAAATATTTGCGTGAACTTCAACCGTCCACTTTCGAGGACTTGATAGCCATGAATGCTCTGTATCGACCGGGACCTATGGATTATATTCCCGATTTTATTGACCGTAAGCATGGACGCAAGCCAATAGAATACGATATTCCTGTGATGGAGAAATATCTGAAAGATACCTATGGAATCACGGTCTATCAGGAGCAGGTGATGCTTTTGTCGCGTTTGTTGGCTGATTTTACGCGAGGCGAAAGTGATGCCTTGCGTAAGGCAATGGGTAAAAAACTGCGCGATAAGTTGGATCACATGAAGCCTAAATTTATCGAAGGAGGAAAGAAAAACGGACACGATCCGAAGATTCTGGAGAAAATATGGGGAGATTGGGAGAAGTTTGCTTCTTATGCTTTCAATAAGTCGCATGCCACATGTTATTCATGGGTAGCTTATCAGACAGCTTACCTTAAAGCACATTATCCGCCACAGTATATGGCTGCCAACTTGAGTCGGAATATTTCGAAGATAGACGAAATTACTAAACTCATGGACGAGTGTAAAGTGATGGGAGTGCAGGTATTGGGACCTGATGTGAATGAGAGTATCATGAAATTCTCGGTGAATAAGAGAGGTGATATTCGTTTCGGATTGGGTGCAGTGAAAGGAGTCGGCGAGAATGCTGTGCAGAGCATTATTGAGGAACGTGATAAGAATGGAGCTTTTAAAGATATTTTTGATTTTGTACAACGTGTGAATCTTACGGCTTGTAACCGGAAAAATATAGAGAATATCGCATTGGCCGGAGGATTTGATTCGCTATCCGGGGTGAAGCGTGAGATGTTCTTTGCTCAGAATGCCAAAGGTGAGTCGTTTACAGAATTGCTTATTCGTTATGGAACGAAATATCAGGTGGATAAGGCTGCTGCACTTAATACTCTTTTTGGTGGAGATAATCAAGTGGAGATTGCTCGTCCTGAGGTGCCACCTTTTGAGATGTGGAATGCGTTGGACCGTTTGAACCGAGAACGTGAATTTGTGGGTATTTATTTGTCGGCTCATCCGTTGGACGATTATGCTGTCATTTTGGAACATGTATGTAATACTCACATGATTGATTTGACCGACCGTTCTTCGTTGGTGAATCGTGAGCTGACCATAGGAGGTATTGTGACCAATGTGCGCGAAGGTAGGACAAAAAATGATAAACCTTTCGGTATTGTGAAAATAGAGGATTATTCCGGTTCGGGAGAAATTCCATTCTTTGGTAACGACTGGCTTACGTGGTGCAATTATTTGCGTGAAGGTTATTTCCTTTATATAAAAGCCAAATGTGTGCCTCGACAATGGAATCCCAATGAACTTGATATAAAAGTTAGTTCCATTGAGTTGCTTCCCGATGTGAAAGAGAATCTAATAAGTAAAATTACCATCATTACGCCACTCATGGCACTTAACGAAGAACTCATAACCGATATCTCTACACTTGCGAGAAAAATGCAAGGAAATGCAGAACTGTACTTTCAAGTGGTAGATTCTGGAAATAAAATGTGTATTACATTGAAATCACAGAACGTTAAAATATCTGTTAAGCGAGAACTTATCACTTATATAAAAGGGCATCCCGAGTTGGAATTCAAAATTAATTAATATCTTTGCGAGGGGTTCAATGAGATAAGAACCTTCATATAATTGATTTAATTACTTAAAAAAATAGAAGATTATGGCACTTGAAATTACTGATGCGAATTTTGAAGAACTGGTTGCTTCTGGTAAACCTGTAGTTGTGGACTTTTGGGCTACCTGGTGCGGTCCTTGTAAAAAAATTGCTCCGGAAATCGAAGCTTTGGCTAAAGAATACGAAGGACAAGCTATTGTGGGAAAATGTGATGTGGACGCGAACGATGGTTTGACTGGTAAGTTCGGAGTTCGTAACATTCCTACCGTACTCTTCATCAAGAATGGAGAAGTGGTGGACAAACAAGTGGGCGCTGCTCCGAAATCTGCTTTCGAAGATAAGTTGAAAGCTATTCTTTAATAGAATCTAAAAAGAAATACTTTATCCGCTTCCACTTCCCCTTTTTTAAGGAGAAATGGGGGCGGATATTTTTTAAAAGCAACGAATATGGCACAAGACGAATTTTTGCAAGAAGATATTGATGATGAAAAAACCGTAGAATTCATCAAGAACTACCTTCCTCAAGAGTTAAAGGAAAAATTCTCAGATGATGAATTGTATTATTTCCTGGATGTAATAGTGGACTATTATACATCTAGTGGCTGTTTGGATGTACAGCCCGATACGGATGGTTATATCGAAATAGATCAAGATGCAATAGTAGACTATATAATAAAAGAAGCGAAGAAAGACAAGATGGGGGATTATGAACCTGAAGACATCCTTTTTGTAGTACAAGGAGAGATGGAGTTTGGAAACTCATTAGGACAGGTGGAATAATTTAATTTCTAAAATAAAGGTTTAAAACCTAATAGTAGATAAGAATTAGATAGGCAGCACGAAAGTTTGCGGAAAAAGGACGCACTTTCGTGCTGTTTTTTTTATGGCTTGTTTTCAAGTGAAGAGCATATAAATGGATAGGCTGATAAAGTTTTTTATCATGTTTTTCTGTGTTTTGTAAAATGGATAAATGTTTGCAATTTATGATTTATTATGCTCATGTAGTATGTGTAAAATGAAATATAGTTAGCAAGAAGATATGTTGAATCTAATAGGGTGCAGAGGAATGATAAAACATATTCATAGTATAAATAACATTTTTTAATTTAGGAAGAATCTGTGATGATGTAATTTGTAAATAGCTTACGAAACTATGAATATTGGAATAGGTAGAAGGGTTGAGGACAAGCTTTGTAGTAGTTGTATGAAGTAGATATATTCTACTGAAAATATTTTAAAAGTAGATGAACGGAAGATTGTGTTTTGAAGAATCGGGTATTTTCGTGTGCTAAAGAAAAGCTTGAAAGTTAAGTGTATTTTTATATATTTGGCAAAGATTGTATATCAGGAGTTTCAAATTATAACAAAATTAGAAGTTTTCATTTTAATAATTAACAGTCTTGTTTTATGACAAAAAACCAATTGGGTAGCGGAGCAAAGAGCTTACCTGGAAATCTTTTCGGAATTTTGTTCTGGGGAGGAGTAACTGTTTGCTGCCCTACGTTGAGTGCGTTTGCGGGTGTTTCTGCAAATAAGATGTCTGCTGTGCAGCAGGATAATAAAACCGTTTCCATTCAAGGTGTTGTTTTGGACGGTCAGGGGGAACCGCTTATAGGAGCGACTATTCTAGTTAAAGGAACGAAAGTAGGGGCTGCGACAGACCTGGACGGACGTTTTAAACTGGATGCTGCCAAAGGGCAGGTATTGGTTATTTCTTATATAGGAATGATAACCAAAGAAGTTTCGGTAACCGATATGAAAGAGATGCGTATCGTGCTTGATTCCGACAATAAATTGTTGGATGAAGTGGTAGTTACCGGTTATCAAACCTTGTCGAAGGAACGTTCTACCGGTTCTTTCGCAAAGGTATCGGCAGAGAAACTAGAGATGAAACGTATGGATAATCTCTCTTCTATGCTCGAAGGACAGGTCGCTGGATATGTAGATGGGAAAATTCGTGGTGTTACCACTATGAATGCTGTGGCAAATCCAATGGTGGTGATTGATGGCTTTCCTGTGGAAAATACAACAATGGACCGTATCGGACAAACTACAGAGAATATGCCCGATTTGAATCCGGAAGATATTGAAAGTGTAACCGTACTGAAAGATGCTGCAGCGGCTTCTATCTATGGTGCACGTGCGGCTAACGGTGTAATCGTTATTACTACGAAACGTGCCAAGGAAGGTAAGGCCGAAGTAAGCTTCTCTTCAACTTTTACAGTGCAACCATATTCTTACTATAAAAAGAATCTGACCAATGCAGCCGATATTGTGGATATGCAGCGTGAATGGGCTGCCGGCAATACAAAACTACAGGCTGGTGGTGCCGGGGCATTAGAGGTGGCTGGCTCTTTGCGTGATGATGGCGCCTATCCTAGTCGGGGTGTAGATATTCTGTTGGATATGTATACACAGAAAATTGGTATGGACGAGGGTAATCGTCTGCTTGATGAATTGGCAGGAAAAGGATATCAGTATTATAATCAGGCCGAGAAATACGGAAAACGTAACCCATTTTATCAACAATATAATCTTCGTGTGGCGAAATCGACCGAGAAAAACTCTTTCTCGTTTTCTACCACTTATTGGAACAACGAATATGAGGATGTGAACCACGACGATTGGAAGTTGGGCGTGAATATGACCAACTCGCTGAAAGTAACCAACTGGATGCAGCTCGATTTGGGTATGTATATGAAGTACAGTAAAGCGAATACCCAGACTTACGATTTGTTTACTCCAGGATTTGCAGCTGTGGGATATGATAGCTTGGTGAATCCGGATGGTACTTATGTAACTGCTGTTTCGCAAATAGAGAAGTCAAGACGTGATTTGATTTCGCAATATGGGCTGTATGAAGAACTTATCACACCGATGGACGAACTGGGCTATAACTTGGGTAAGACCCGTGATTTGGAAAGCCGTGTCTATGCAAAACTGAAAATTGATTTCACCTCATGGCTGAATTATAATGTGATGTTTCAATATGAAACCGATGATTCAGAATATATTCAGCTGAAGGAACGGGAGTCAAATTCCATGCGTTCCATGATTAATAAGTTTGCTTCTGAGAGTAATGGTAGAGTAACTTATAACTTGCCCGATGGTCATGCACGTTATGAAAATAACAACAAGAAACGTAGCTATAATTTCCGTCAGCAGTTAAATCTTAACAAGAACTTTGGAGACAAACACAATCTGGTGTGGATTGTAGGCCAGGAAATACGCCATACCCAGTTGAACTACGATGATAGCACACTTTATGGCTATGACCCAGAGCTCTTGTCGTGGACAAACTACAATGTGAAGCAGTTGGCTGGTATGTCGGCTATCCTTGGATGGGCGGCACTTGATCAGAACAGCATAGGTTCTTCACGCGAACTGGTGAACCGTTTTGTTTCGTTCTATTCGAATGCTTCTTATACTTATGACGACAAATATGTGCTTTCCGGTAGTCTTCGTTGGGACCGTTCTAACTTGTGGGGAACAAGTTCCAAGTATCAGAATAAGCCTTTGTGGTCGGTAGGTGGAAGCTGGAATATTGATAGAGAAGGCTTCTTTCATGTAGAGCCGATTGATATGCTCAAGTTGCGTGTGTCTTATGGTGTGGGTGGTAATATCGGACGTAATACAGCTCCTTATCTGATTGCAAAATATTATCCGTCGAATGTTGTGGACGGACTGTATGGCATGGTGGTAACTCCACCGAACAAAGATATCCGTTGGGAGAAGACTTCAACCTTTAACATTGGTGTAGATTTTGCTTTGTTTGATAATCGTCTGTCTGGTGCTATTGATTATTACCATAAGAACAGTGTGGATTTGCTTGCCAATATAAATGGTAGTCCTACTCAGGGATTCGGTTCTACAACCTTGACTACCAATAACGGTGAGATGAAGAATCACGGTATTGAAATAACCTTGAGCGGACAGGTACTTCGTCGGGGAGATTTCACTTGGGATGCTTCGGTGGTGTATGCCTACAATAAGAACAAGGTGACTGCCATCAATGTGAAACCAACGCAGTGGGACAGTCGCATTACATTCCCTACAAGTTATCCTATGAAAGGACAGCCACTGAATGGTATTTATGCCTATAAGTGGGCAGGCTTGAATGAAAACGGTGACCCACAGGTGTACGACAAGGATGGGAATATTACTTCCGAAGCTGTGCACGATTATGAGGCTATGCATTATTGCGGAACCACAGTACCTGTGCATAGCGGTTCGCTCACCAATTCATTCCGTTACAAGGATTTTGAATTGTCTGCTTTGGTGATCTTTGATGCAGGACATAAACTTCGTAGTTCAAATATACCATCAATCAATATGGGTGATGGAAATATTGTAACTACCGATAAGAGTATTGTGAGAAGATGGCGTCAGGCGGGTGATGTGACTGATGTGCCCCGTTTGTTGTTCTCCAATCAGGAAGGATATAACACGCACCGTTCGGAGCTGTGGGCTTATTCTGACAAGTTTGTTTACAACGCTTCGAACATTCGTTTGAATAACATTTCACTGGCCTATCGTGTGCCTGCCAAGTGGTGCAAAAAAGTATTTTTGTCGAGTGCACGTTTGCAATTCAATGTTGAGAATGTGGGTGTATTTGCTTTCGACAGTCGTGCACACTACGATTTGAATGGAAAAGTGAAACCTAACTACGTGTGGGGATTGTATTTGAACTTCTAAAAAACAGACTATATGAAACGAATGACTATAAAAGTGAACCAGTTTCTGCTGGGATTGGTGCTGCTGTTACTGACAAGCTGCAATGATTTTCTGAACGATATTCCGAAAGGTCAGAAAACGCCTCAAACATGGGCAGATTATAATGCGTTTATCAAGAACACAAACATTTATCATTACAACGAGATAGATCAATTGATTTGTCTGGTGGGTGATTTGTTCAAGACTTCGAATAGTTTGAACAGCAACCAATACATGCGTGCTCATTATTATTGGGACGAAACCGTAAATCGGGTAGATTTGATGAGCAGTAATGACAAAATGCCTTATAACGAAGCTTATGAGGCTAATTTTGCCTGGAACCTGATTATTGAAGAAGCTCCCGATGCGACCGAATGTACGGATGCTGAACGTAAAATGCTGGTGGCGCAGGCGCGCGTGCTCCGTGCCATGAACTATTTCTATCTGGCCAATTATTATGCAGCTCCCTATAGTGAGGCTAACCTTGACAAACTATCAGTACCTATGGTGACATCGGCTTCGGTTGAAGCTCCTTCGCCTCAGGTGACCATCAAAAAGATGTATGAGTTCATATTGGATGATTTGAACAAGGCTGTTGAGTTCCTTCCTCAAACCGGAGAGACTCGTTTTCATCCCACAAAGGCGGCTGGTTACGGAATGTTGGCTCGTGTGTATCTGGCCATGGGAAACTATGATAAGGCTTTGGAAAATGCTTCGCTCTCGTTGGAGTTGAACGATAAACTGTATGACTGGATTGCATTTTATGAGAACGATAAGAGTCGTTTTGATGACCCGAAAAATACCAGTTCCTCCTGTAAGAGCAATCCGGAAATCGATAATGAGGAGAACAATCTCTTCCGTTTCGGTTCTTCTTCTGCCTGGAGTGGTTTAAAAGACAAATCGTATGCATTGACGCAGGAGCGTGCTGGAAAATTTGAAGAAGGAGATACCCGACTGATTACCCATTGGAAAAAATATACCGATTCGTCAGCCCGCACTTATTTTGCCGGTATTTATGGATTGGAACCGAACAAGGGCGGTATTCGTTCGGCCGAGATGTATTACATTAAGGCTGAGTGTCTGGCACGTAAAGGGGGTGATGCGAACATCAAGGAAGCCATGAATCTGGTGAATAAGGTGAGAAAAACCCGTATCCTACCTGAGTATTACGAAGATTGGACAGCTACTACTACCAAGGAAGCTGTGAACAAAATTATTGATGATAAAGCAAATGAGTACATTCAGACTCAGGTTATCTTCTGCGATTATCGTCGTTTGAATCAAGACCCCGAGTATGCTCGTGTGATTACCCGTACCGAGGGAGATGTAACTTATAGGTTGAATCCCAATTCACACTTATGGATTATGCCTTTCCCGAAAGAAGTAATAAGCAATCCGGGTAACGGAACTATTATACAGAATGTGGATAAATAAAATGGCATATTATTGCAGAAAAAAAGAGGCTTTCAAAGAGCCTCTTTTTTTGTCTGGAAGAAAAAGAATATGGCCATGGCAATGAGTATCACTCCCACGGTACCGTAGAATATCCGGGCCTTGGTGCGTCCGAAACGCTGTACGATGAAACGGGTGTTTTGTGCTGTGAAAAACCAATTCCAATCGAGCAAGGAAGCCAGCAAAGCTAGAATGCCCGATAAGGCAAACAGCGACTGTACGAAATATTGCGGTCCCATGGTCAGGCATCAAAACGGATGACACGTTCTCCTTGCTCGTTCTCCTCGATATGTACTTTTACGGCATCGGTGGGTAGCAGTTCTTCTATCAGTTCGGGCCATTCTATGAAACAAAGTGCACCGCAATAGAAGTAATCTTCATATCCCATATCATACACTTCTTCAAGTCGTTTGATGCGATAGAAGTCAAAATGGTAAATCAGTTCTTCGCTTTCCGAACGGTATTCGTTGACGATAGCAAAGGTGGGCGAGTTGATGACGTCTGTCACACCTAAACATTCGCACACAGCTTTGATGAAGGTCGTTTTTCCTGCACCCATTTTGCCATAAAAGGCAAAAACAGTGTTGTCGCCCATGGTAGCAATAAATTCTTTGGCTGCTTCATGAATGTGTTCTAATGAGTTGATTTTAATTTCCATAAATATCTTTGTTTGTTATTGTTTGCTGTATATGTTTTCCTGTTTTACACACCACATAAATGAGGATCGAGAAGAATATGATAGATGCTCCCGAGGGAACATTGTAGTGATAGGAGAGCAGTAGGCCTCCCAGGCAACTGAGGTATCCTATGCCGATGGCGCCCCAAATGATGCGTTTGAAATTGCTGGTAAACAAATTGGCTGTCATTTGTGGAATAGTGAGCAAAGAGATGGCCAGTACGATGCCTACCATACGCAGGCAAGCCACAATGGTTAGTGCAATGAACATCATCAAGCTATATTCGATGAAGGTAACCGGTAAATGTTGTGAGCGTGCAAATTCACGGTCGAAAGCTGTGTAGAGGATAGGGCGTAGAAAGAGCATGAAGACGAGTCCGAGAATGGCCGACAATATTGCCAGAATCTGGATGTCTGCTGCAGTAATGGTCAGTATGTTGCCGAAAAGATAGGACGAGAGGTCGGGAGTGAAACCGGGAGCTAGAAAACTGAAGATGATTCCGATGGCCATGCCGAATGTCCAGAAGACAGCAATAGCCGAGTCTTCGCGCATGTCACGTCGTTTGCTTAGCCATTCCACACCGAATGCTGAAAGTATGGAGAAGACTGCTGCCGAGAGAATGGGGGATATACCCAAATAAACGCCCAGACCGATGCCTCCAAAAGAGGCATGAGTAATGCCTCCGCTGATAAATACCAGGCGGCGGGTGACGATGTAAGTTCCGATGATTCCGCAGGCGATGCTGGCAAAGAGGCTTCCCAGCAATGCATTCTGGAAGAAAGAGTATTGCAATATATCGAATAGTTCCATTGTTTTTATGATTGATGTGTGTGAGTTCGCAGGTCGTTTACGATGAGAATCACTTCGTCTTTTATGCTGTCGGGCAGTTCGATGCCCCGAAGTTGAAGACTTCGCACCCAGCCGGGGACATCCTCTTCATGCATGGTGTAGAGAATGTTGCGGAATTCATCGATGGCCTCATCCTTGTAAAGGTTGGAAGGTGTGCCTCGAAAACGGTCCAACTCCTCATCGTCGTAATATTCTATTTTTTTGCTGACTCCAGCCAGCAGACTGTCGCGCTCGCAAATGGCATGTTGGCCGCAACATTCTCCGTCAGTCGGGGGCGGGGAGGTTGTTTCTTCTCCTTCGTCTTTTCGGTTACTATAGCGTCCAAGCAGGAAAGCTGTCAGGCCCAGTAGTATCAGAGCTGCGAAAAAGAAAAGGAACAGTTTCATGATTCTTCTATTTGAAAGCCGGCACGGTGCAGGTCCTCCCAATAATGGGGATAGGACTTGGATACCACTTCGGGGTTATTTATATGTAGTTCTGTCAGGCACAACGCTGCCGGGGCAAAAGCCATGGCCATGCGGTGATCTTCATAAGTGTCGATAGTCGGATGTTCTTCAGGGGCAGCTCGCTCTCCATTCCAGAACAGGACCGACTGGTCGGCTTCGTGCAACACATAGCCAAGTTTCTTCAATTCGTGAATCAAGGCGGCCATACGGTCGGTTTCCTTTATTTTGAGGCTTTGCAGTCCGCTGAATCGAAAAGGTATGTTCAGTAGGGCACATGTTACAACTAAAGTCTGTGCCAGGTCGGGCTGGTTTATAAAATCGTATTCCATACGTTCTATTGTGCGTGGAATACGCTCCAACGTAACCCCTTTTTCATCGAATACTGTTCTTACTCCCAGCCCTTCGAACAGTCGGCCCACAGCACTGTCACCTTGATAACTGTTCGGTTTCAATCCAGGTAATGTGATGTATGCCTCTTGGCTTAGGGCGGCCATCTCATACCAGTAAGAGGCGGCACTCCAGTCGCTTTCTACCGTATAGGTTTGTGGCTTTGGCTGTTGAGGCTCTATGCGGATGCTTTTCTGGTCGGAATTCCATTGGGCCTGTGCACCGAAGTCTGCCATCAGTTGTAGGGTGAGGTCGATATAAGGGCGTGAAATAATATCTCCGGTGAGGTGCAAGGTCAGTCCTTGTGGAAGCATGGTGCCTGTCATGAGTAAAGCCGAGATATACTGTGAGCTGACATTACCCGGTAAAGAGGTTTCTTTTCCGGTGAGTTTGCACCCGTGAATACGTAAAGGCGGATAACCTTCTTCTCCTGCATATTCTATGTTGGCTCCAAGGCTTCGTAAAGCATCTACCAGAATACGGATGGGGCGTTGCTGCATACGCTTGGTTCCAGTGAGAAGATGTGTTTCTCCTTCTTGAACAGAAAAAAATGCGGTAAGGAAACGCATGGCTGTTCCGGCAGCCATTATGTTAATGGTTTCCCCTCGTGTGCGCAGCCCTTTTACCATAACCTGTGTGTCGTCACAGTCCGACAGGTTATGAATCTCGGTATTGCCTCCTGCTAAGGCATGCAGAATGAGTGCCCGGTTGCAGATGCTTTTTGACGAGGGCAGTTTTACATTCGTACTTAAGTGTGCAGGTGCTTTGATTTTTATTTGCATCTTGTAAAAAACAGTTGGTGACAATGTCTTGCAAAAATAGCGATAAAAACGGGTCAGTAGATTTTTCGTGGGGATAATTTTTTATCTTCGTGAAGTATTGCTTAC
>Cinder_p2__coassemble_1293_pt1 | contig 40964 bp, 28 predicted proteins | sample Cinder_p2__metabat2_low_PE_026 | metagenome-assembled genome bin Cinder_p2
TGAAAAAATAAAAGCTCCCTCCCCTACTCTTAGGGAAATATAAACCTAAAAAGGATGGATACCTGCAATAGGTATTCATCCTTTTTAGGTTCTATCATGCCATGTAGCGATTTATGAACACATCCGGTGAACAAACCTGTTAATAAGATACAGATACCTCCAATCCGGCTGCACGCAGTTTCTCGCCAATGGCATCCAATTCCTCGTGAGTGGCTTTTTGCAGATGCTGGTCGGGAGTTTCGCGATCGATAGTATAAATCATCACCTGACGAGGAGCTATCTTTTTCACTGTTTCGAGCCAGGGAAGCACATACTCATCCATAGTGTTATCCACCGACAAACCCTCGTGTGTACCTTTCATGAACATGGTCTGTATAATGAGGTTGCCACGAAATGCTTTTAAGTTTTCAACAACCTTATTCACATCATAAGCTCCTGTAGGACGATCCACCCTGCGGATATAATCACCGTTTACGGTATCAAGCTTCAGTATATTGTTATCTACTCGATTCAAGGCATTAAAAACCTCTTCTTTATGAATCAGTGTCGAATTGCTGAGCACGCTCACTTTTGCTTGAGGAAAATAAGCATCGCGCAAAGCCAACGTATCGTCAATAATCTCGGCAAAATGAGGATGAGCAGTAGGTTCACCGTTTCCGGCAAAGGTCAGCACATCAGGAGCCGGTCCGTTTTTTTGCATATCCTGCAAACGTGCTTCGAGTGCCATACGCACCTCTTCGCGTGTAGGACGAGGCCGGTGCGGACGAAAATCGGCATTAAAACCACACTCGCAATAAACACAATCGAACGTACACACTTTTCCATCGCCAGGCATCAGATTGATACCCAATGAAACTCCCAAACGACGGCTGTGAACAGGTCCGAATATGGGAGAAGGATAGATAATGGTAGACATAATTGAATCAAATCTTTGGTTAATAGAACAAAGGTAATGAGTTGCTAACATAATGTCACAAAGTTTCCAGTAATTAACAATTCAACCTGGATTTCTTTCAATTTTTCAAAAACGCATGCGCAGTTGTAGGTAAATGTCCTGCTTGTTTTTTCCCTCTATTTCCTGTGTTCCCGAACCGATGTGTGCCCGGTCAAAATATCCGGTATAAACATATTTAACAAGCATTGTAAACATACTGTTAATATCGTAGCGTGTCCATAAATAAGCATGCACACCTTTGCCATAATGAGAGGAAAAGGAAAAAGTATAAAGTAACCCTCTCTCATAAGAATAAACCCTTGTGTCATAAGTATCTGTATGAAAATAAGCCCCTCCTGCCTCACATTGGAAATGTTTGGATTCCGAAGCATATCCGATACTTTGCCCCAGTTGATAACCCTGTTTTTTATCCTCTGTTTTGAACGATGTATGCACATAATCGCATGTAGTTTTCAACATCCAGTATGGAAGTATCTGCCACTTCAGCTGCGCCTTGGCCGTATGACTCACAAAAGGGGCAATCCCCTTCCTTTCATCCTCAGTCCGCACAAAATCCCTTCCTTTGCTTTTATAACGGTAACGCAATAGCCACCCCACCCTATCCTGTTCATTTTTTGACAACTGAACCCAGGTATCCACTCCACGGGAATCGGGGAAAGAAGCTCTGTATTTAGCATAAGGAAAACGAAAGAAATCCACATACCCCATCAGTTTCATTCCACTTCCTAATACAGCCTCGGCACCAAGATATACCCCACTCTCATTTCTCACCTGCCCTCCTTCTTCGAACGAGCGTGCATAAATTCCCTCATAGTTCTTCGCATAAAAACGCTGAAGAAGCAGGAAACGCAACAAAGGCGAAAAACGAAATGAAAAAGTATTAAGTGTGGCCCATCCTCCATTTCCGCTCAGAGCCGTTTCACCTATAAATGAAAATCGATGAAAGTCGATGCGATAGTCCACTCCGGAAGCAAAAAAACAACGTCCATGCGGATTGTGAAGTTGATATTCACGAATAGGTTTCAACGGCTTGTTGAAAACAGTATAAACAGTAGTTAATCCCAAACGGAAACGAGGTGTTGAATAACTTAAATTTATGCCTGTCAAGTGATTATTTACATTATTCTTTTTCGATATTTCCAAAGGAGTACGATGATATCCATCCGTTTTCAACGAAGTTATGAACCCTTTATCAACAGTAGCATCCAGTTCTCTGAAAGAATAAAAACCACTCAGCAGTGCCCTTCCCCACCTCACTGTAGCAGCAGCTCCACGAAAATAATCGCTTTCTCCAGTGGACGAATGTTTTTTTATTCCTTTATTTGCACTATAAATCGTATTCATCACGCATTGTTTTCCTAAAGCAAACTGGGTGTTCATCACTAATCCCTGACCGAAATTCAAGCGATAATTTCCTAAGGCTAATGTGTGAAGCCTCCCTGCCCCATGTAATAATAAATAATAAGAATAGAAATCATAACCTTTGTTTCCATTTCTAGCAAAAGGTTCTCCGGCATCTTTCTCTCCTACTGCACCTACCGCCAACTTATCGCCACATGTATAGGAATAACGGAAAGAATGATAAAAACGGTCACCTAAATAACGACGGTTAGGATACTTTGTTAATAACTCCGGTGAATATTGATAATAACCCTTGCGATAGTAAAAAGGAATATCTGCACGAACCACCATTTCATGTTTTCCTAAACGTAGCAAGTTCTTCCATCCAAGGGGCTTCTCTCCCACTTTCTTCCCATCGGTACATACAAAAAACGAAAGCAAGACACGTGTTTCGTGGTCCAGTCCCTCCACCAACTGAAGTTCAGACAAGGTTTCTACCGGAGCATGTTCATAAATATAGGCCAACAGATTTTCTATTTGCAAAGGCGAAAGAAAAGGAAGTGTTTCGAGCTGTTCGCGGGTAACGGTTTGCAAATTGAACGGATGAACATGACGCTCGGCAAGGTCTTCATAAAGATATTCCCATTGAGCAAATTTATCTTCTTCACCACTAGTCATACGTTCTACAAACTCTTCCCAAGTGAATGTCTGTGCTTTTAGTTCATCAACATAAACAAACAAATATAATACAATTATCAACGATATTTTCAACATCATATTCCATATTCTCTCCATCTGGTTTTTCATTGAAACAGATTACAAAAAGGTAAACATGAAATCAAAAGTAGATTAATTATCAGAACAAAACAAACAAAGAATAAGGAATCTATTAAAAAAACTATAACTTTGTATATATGAAAATATGCCGGTTTATTATCTTGATGTTAATAATTGCTACGTGGGTTATGAACAATTCAGCCCAGGCTCAAAACAAACGCACCGAACCTGTATCCACACTCTCGGTGAGTCGTACCCTACACGAGGGAGACAGCATTACACAGGTGAATTTCTACACATTAAGAGTATATCCACCACTTACATTCAAAAATCGTCGACAAGAACGCGCTTATTATAAATTAGTGCGCGACGTGAAACGTACATTACCACTGGCTAAAATGATTAACCGAATGCTTATTGAAACCTATGAATATATGCAGACACTACCCGAAGGAAAAGAAAGACAGGAACATATCAAAAGGGTAGAGAAGGGGTTAAAAGAAGAATATACACCTGTGATGAAGAAATTAACATTCTCGCAAGGCAAACTGTTAATAAAGTTGGTAGACCGTGAATGCAATCAAACCAGCTATGAATTGGTAAAAGCGGTTATCGGACCGTTCAAAGCAGGATTCTACCAAACTTTTGCCTCCCTCTTCGGAGCCAGTCTTAAAAAAGAATACCGACCCGAAGACGAAGACGCACTGACCGAAAGAGTAGTGTTGATGGTAGAAAACGGACAGCTTTAACTTTTTCAGTCCATCCATTTACGAGCAAATTCCCACACAATAATTCCTGCCGTAACACTCACATTGAGTGAATGTTTAGTTCCGAATTGAGGAATTTCTATACACCCGTCACAACTGTCCACCACTTCTTGTTGCACTCCTTTTACTTCGTTTCCCAAAACCACGGCATAACGCTTGGATACATCGGGCACAAAACTGTCTAACAATGTACTTCCTTGTGCCTGTTCTATGGCCAACACCGTATATCCTTGTGTTTTCAAGTAGTTCACTGCATCAATAGTTTCTTTATAATAAGTCCATTCCACACTGTCTTCAGCCCCCAAGGCTGTTTTATGTATTTCGGGTTGGGGAGGTACAGCTGTTATTCCGCAAAGACAGATACCCTCCACACGAAAAGCATCCGATGTACGGAAGACCGAACCTACATTATGCAAACTACGCACATTATCAAGAACCACCACCAAAGGCATTTTTTCCGACTTTTTAAACTCGTCCACCGTAAGACGGTTCATTTCGGTAACTTTCAGTTTCCTCATTATTATTACATATCTATAGTGTTTCGACAGGCAAAGGTAATGAAAAAGCTACAGCGCTCACACCCCCTCCAAAAACTTGTTCATTACTTGTTGATAGAACTGTAATAGCTGTGAATTGTCTGTTAAAAGATTGTGCAAAGAAAAAGACTTAAAAATGATGGACAAATGAAATAGAAATGTATAACGCACACTTTTTAAATTATGCAAATTTTAAACCAGAAAGTTTAGGAAATGGTTTCAACAGGTTTTCCACATGTTCCCGACCGTCTAAAAGACATAAAGTTATTAACAGTACCAATTATCATCATAGAGTGATATATTGATATTCTAATCAGATTATCAATATTTTATGTAATTAAGAACTGTTGATATCTTCTTAATAAAACAGCTTTCATACTTTAATAACTTATTATGCAAACAAAGCTGTTTTTTTCTTCTGACATTATTAACATCCTATCATTATCATCATATTTTTCTTTTTAAAATAAGAAATAAAGAATAATATAATAATAATGTTGATGATGATAGGTAAGGGGTAAAAACAAAGTCAGGCTTCGGAAAAGGTATTTCTGTTTCCGAAGCCTGACTTTATCAGGATAAAGTACGATTAAAGATTGAGCTTGGCCGATATGTCGAGCATCCGTTCAATGGGTTTCACGGCCTTGGCAGCGATTTCCTTATCGACAGTAATTTCCGGAGTTTCGTTCTTCAAACAGTTATAGAGTTTCTCCAAGGTGTTCAAGCGCATGAAATTGCATTCATTGCAGGCACAAGTGCCGGCATTGGGAGGAGCGGGGATAAATTCCTTCTCGGGGCATTGTTTGCGCATTTCATGAAGAATGCCCGATTCTGTAGCAACAATGAAACGCCGGTTGTGACTTTTTACAGCATGTTTCAACAAAGCAGCTGTTGAACCTATTACATCGGCCAGTTTCAATACGGTTCCCTTGCATTCGGGGTGTGCCAGCACTTCTGCATCGGGGTATTGTTTTTTCAGTTCGATGATTTTTTCTACAGAAAACTGTTCGTGCACATGGCAGGCACCATCCCAAACCAACATTTGGCGACCTGTAACGGCATTAATATAACTTCCCAGGTTACGATCCGGTCCGAAGATGATTTTTTCGTCTTGAGGGAAACTTTCCACTATTTGACGTGCATTGGTTGAGGTCACTACCACATCGGTGCAGGCTTTTACGGCTGCAGTGGTATTGACATAAGAGATGACGGTATGTCCGGGATGAGCTTTGACAAATTCGGCAAAACGGTCGGCCGGACAGCTGTCGGCCAATGAACAGCCTGCGTTTAAGTCGGGAACAAGCACTTTTTTGTCCGGACAGAGTACTTTGGCGGTTTCGCCCATAAAATGTACTCCGCACATTACCAAAATATCGGCATCACATTTGGCAGCCCATTGTGCCAATGCCAGACTGTCGCCCACAAAATCGGCAATATCCTGGATTTCTGCTTTCTGGTAATAGTGTGCCAAGATGACTGCGTTCTTTTCTTTTCGCAATTTGTTTATCTCTTCTTTCAGATTCATAGCCTATAAAGTATTAAGAGTTTAATTGTTCTTATTTTTGTTATGAACACCTGTTAAAGTCTATTAGATGCTGATTTTCAGACTTTGAATTGTTTATAAACAGGGTTATTAACAAGTTGCAAAGTTAAACTTTTACCTGATATGGAGTTCACAAACAGGTAGAAAAAGCGTACAGAAGTTATCAACGGGCAGAGTAGGGGGATTAGAGTTCTTGAAGGAACTTCACCAGTTTTTCCACAGCTCTTGCCCGGTGGCTGATTGTATTTTTCACTTCTCCCAGTTCGGCAAAAGTCTGTTCGTATCCTTCGGGAATAAAAATAGGATCGTATCCGAATCCGCCTTCACCATGAAGTTGGGTGGTAATTTTTCCATTTACGATGCCTTCAAAGTAGAAAGTCTGTCCGTCTCTGATGAGTGCGATAACAGTGCGGAAGCGCGCGCGTCGGTTTTCTATACCTTTCAGTTTTTCAAGCAATTTTTTCATGTTGGCAGCCGAGTCGTGTCCTTCGCCTCCGGCATAACGTGCCGAGTAGACTCCCGGCTCGCCATTCAGTGCTTCTACTTCCAGTCCGGTATCGTCGGCAAAGCAGTTCATATTGAAATGCTCTTTTATGTACATGGCTTTTTGCAGGGCATTTTCTTCGAGTGTGTTTCCGGTTTCGGGAATATCGGCATGGCAGTTTATATCGCGCAGACTCAGCAGTTCCATTTCTTGTCCGAGCATGGCTCTTACTTCTTTCAGTTTATGTGTGTTATTAGTTGCGAAAACAAGTTTTTCTTTCATATATTAAATTGTATTTATTATGCGCCGAAGTTATCCATTTCTTTTATATGTACAGCAGTGGCGAAATGTTAAAAAAGATGTGGTGTGTCAAATTCCGACACACCACATCCGGTTCTTGTTTAGTATGTATAGTAATGAATGTTATTTTACTTTCAGTTTGTCGAAGCCTTCGCCAAAGACACCAATGACGGCACTTTGCGAGATAAAGGCATTAGGGTCTACGGCCTTTACCAGTCTGAAAATGTAGTTGGATTCGCTGCGTTTAGCCAGCACCACTACAACCTTTGTATTGGTTTTGCTGTACCATCCGGTACCGTCGAGCACGGTTACTCCGCGGTTTGCCTGATGTACGATAGCATCGGATATCTTATCATATTCCTTTGAGAAGATGAAGAATTGTACCGATTGTCTGACATTGTTCACCACATAGTCGATGGCCGAACCAACGATGACAAGTGTAGTGAATCCGAATATCACCTTTTCTACAGTGTAGCCGGGTATGAACGAAGACGATGAAATGATAAAGATATCGCAAAGCATGGTCATACGGCCGAAGCTCACGTCTTTATACTTGTTTACGATGGCTGCAATGATATCGGTTCCTCCTGTACTGCCGTTGTGTGTAAAAGCTATACCCAGTCCGATACCGCAGAGCGATGCTCCGATAATACAAGCCATGAACGGTTCGTCGCCCACCAGTGAGAGTGCTTTACCTTGGTCATCAACAATAAGTCTTTGGAGCAACCACAGCAATAAATAAAGTGCTCCGATGGCGTAGATGGTTTTCAGGCAGAATCTCCATCCCAGAATCTTCAGTGCAAAGATGAGCAGGATGATGTTGATTAGTGCGTACGTGTTTTGGATGGGTATTCCGGTGGCATAGAATATGATGGCCGAAATACCGGTTACACCTCCTGTAGTGATTTCGTTCGGGATAAGGAATCCGGCCCATCCCAGAGCATACAGAAGAAGTCCAAAAGTTATGAACAGATAATCTTTGATTTCTGTCCATGCATCAGTGATGATGATTGGTTTAAATTTACTCATACTATAAATACTATAATGTTTTGTTTGTTTCGTTTAAGCGATGACCATATTCACAATCTTCTTAGGAACGATGATGACCTTTTTCACCGTTTTTCCTTCGAGGTATTTCTGTGAAGATTCGTGGTTACGCACAGTCTGTTCGATGGTGGCATTATCGGCATCGGCAGGGAAGTCCAACGTAAAGCGTGCCTTTCCGTTGAATGAAATGGTGTATTTCACGGTATCTTCTTTCAGATATTCTTCGTTGAATTCAGGCCATTGTGCATCGCATACCGAGGTGTTATGTCCCAGTTTCTCCCACAGTTCTTCGCACAAGTGAGGTGCAAAAGGAGCCAGCAACACTACCAGGTCGGACAGGATGCTTGCCTTGTTGCATTTCAGTTGGTTCAGTTCGTTCACGCAAATCATGAATGCGCTTATTGAAGTATTGTAGGAGAAGTTTTCAATATCGGTACTTACCTTCTTGATTAGCTTATGAATGGATTTCAGTTCATCTTTCGAAGGTTCTCCTTCCGTGGGAAGGAATTCGTCCTGACGGCTGTAGAACAATCCCCAAAGTTTTTTCAAGAAACGGTGCACACCGTCTATACCGTTGGTATCCCAAGGTTTTGATTGTTCTACCGGTCCGAGGAACATTTCGTACATGCGCAGGGTATCGGCACCGTATTTTTCCACAATCATGTCGGGATTTACCACGTTATACATGGATTTACTCATTTTTTCCACAGCCCATCCGCAGATGTATTTACCGTCTTCCAGAATAAATTCGGCATTGTGATAGTCCGGCCGCCAGTTTTTGAAAGCTTCAACATCGAGCACATCGTTGGTTACGATGTTAACATCTACGTGAATGGGGGTTACATCATATTGGTCTTTCAGTCCCAGTGAAACAAAGGTATTGGTGTCTTTGATACGATAAACAAAGTTGCTTCGTCCTTGAATCATTCCTTGGTTCACCAGTTTCTGGAAAGGTTCTTCCTTAACACTTACACCCAGGTCGAAGAGGAACTTGTTCCAGAAACGTGAGTAGATGAGGTGTCCTGTGGCATGTTCGGTACCTCCTACATAAAGATCGACATTCTGCCAGTAGTTGTCGGCTTTTTCCGAAACCAGAGCCTGGTTGTTGTGTGGGTCCATATAGCGCAGGTAGTAGGCTGATGAACCGGCAAATCCCGGCATCGTATTCAGTTCGATGGGGAATATGTTTACGTGGTCTATCCGGCTGTTTTCCACCACGCATTTGTTTACGGTATCCCAGGCCCATCGTGTGGCATGTCCTAAAGGAGGTTCACCGGTTTCGGTGGGCAGGAACTTGGCCACTTCGGGCAGTTCAAGAGGCAGACAGCTTTCGTCTATCATGTAAGGCATACCGTCTTTGTAGTAAACCGGGAATGGTTCTCCCCAGTAGCGTTGGCGGCTGAAGATAGCATCGCGCAGACGATAGTTCACTTTTACACGTCCCATATGATGTTCTTTCACGAAAGCTTTGGTACGTGCAATGGCTTCTTTCACAGTAAGTCCGTTCAATACCAATCCGCATCCCTGCATATTTTCGCGGGGTGAGTTCATCATGATACCTTCTTTGGCATCGAAACTTTCTTCGCTCACATCGCATCCTTCAATGAGCGGACGTATTTCCAGACCGAAATGTTTGGCAAAAGCATAGTCGCGGCTATCGTGTGCCGGAACAGCCATGATGGCTCCTGTTCCATATCCTGCCAATACGTAATCGCTAATCCACACGGGTATGGCTTCGCTGGTCATGGGGTTGATGGCATAAGATCCCGAGAATACACCGGTCACGCGACGGTCGGAAATACGTTCACGTTCGGTACGTTTTTTGGTAGCGTCCAGATAGGCTTCCACTTCGGCTTTCTGTTCGTCGGTAGTGACTTGTGGCACAAGTTCACTTTCGGGAGCAAGAACCATGAAAGTCACACCAAACATGGTGTCGGCGCGTGTGGTGAAGATGGTAAATTCCAGATTGCTGTTTTGAATACGGAAATTCACTTCAGTACCTTCCGAACGTCCTATCCAGTTGCGTTGGGTTTCTTTTAGCGAATCGGTCCAGTCTACATTATCCAATCCATCAAGTAGTCTTTGTGCATAGGCTGATACTCTCAAGCACCATTGGCGCATTTTTTTCTGAACTACCGGATATCCTCCACGTTCCGATACTCCATCCACCACTTCATCATTAGCAAGTACGGTACCCAGTTGGGGACACCAGTTCACCATGGTTTCTCCCAAATAGGCAATACGGTAGTTCATGAGTGTTTCTTGCTTTTCTTTTTCGTTCATGGCATTCCACTCTTCGGCCGTGAAGTTCAGTTCTTCGCTGCAAGCAGCATTAATGCCGGATGTGCCGTTGGTTTCAAAAGCTTTTATCAGTTCCTCTATCGGGCGTGCTTTTTGTTCTTGGTTGCAGTAGTAGCTTTGGAACATACGCATGAAAGCCCATTGTGTCCAATGATAATATTGTGGGTCGCAGGTACGTACTTCACGGTCCCAGTCGAACGAAAATCCTATTTTGTCCAGCTGTTCGCGGTAGCGGTTGATATTATTTACGGTAGTCACTGCCGGGTGTTGTCCTGTTTGTATGGCATATTGTTCTGCCGGAAGTCCGTAGGCATCATATCCCATAGGATTCAGCACATTGAATCCTTGCAGACGTTTGTATCGTGCATAAATGTCCGAAGCAATATATCCTAGTGGATGCCCCACGTGCAATCCTGCTCCCGAAGGATAGGGGAACATGTTGAGCACGTAGAATTTTTTTCTCGATTCATCTTCTGTCACTTTATAGGTTTTGTTTTCTACCCATTTTTCGTGCCATTTCTTTTCAATCTCTCTGAAATTATATTCCATTGCGATGTATTTGTTTAATAGGTTTATATATACTAGGTGCAAAGATAGGTGTTTCGAGCGAAGAATTGCGAATGCTGTTGGAAGAATGCAGTCATTTAAGTCTTTCTTTTTATTATTTTAGTGCGGCATCTTTTTTATGTGTATATCAAATGTAATGTTTATTGTATAAAAATGTGTTTTTCCGTGTTCGAAAACGGTAAAAAATGCCTTTCTTCTTGATGTAGGTCAATAAATACGCTTTTTTATGTTTAAAAGCATGTTTTCTTTTGTTTTTTGCTTTAAAAGCCCTTACCTTTGCAGTGTGATTTAAAAATCATAAGGATAACAACAAAAAAATAAGTTCCGTGAGGAACGTTTTCAATAGGTAATAAAAAGGTAAAAAGATTTCGATTTTTAATTAAGTATCACCAGTGTTGTGATTATAGGGATTACAACATGTTAGGTTACTTGTCAACTTTCACGTAGTGAAGTAAGAATTTGAGAGATTTGAAATTATTAAAGGGAACTCCCGTGCTTGTGAAAGTATGGGAGTTTTTTGTGCTCTTTTTCTATAAGTATATTTTTCAAATATCTTTGAGAAATAAAAGCAGGAAAAGAATGTAATCTTCAGGAAGATTTCCGAGTGTATTACGTAATGTTTTATAGGCATTTTTTTTAAGTGTCTTGACTGTATTAACAGAAATATTTAAAATGTAGGCTATTTCATTGTTGTTTTTTCCATCCAATGACAAAAGAATAATTCGTCGGGATTGGGGTGGAAGGTTGTTTATGGCATTTTTCAATAACCTCAAGATTTCTTGGTAGGTTATTTCGTTATAATATTCAAAATTTTCTTTTTGATTACGTTCTTTTATTTCTTGGATGTAGTTTTCTTCTACACTCTGATGACGTAGATGACTGATGCATAAATTATGTGAGGTGATGTACATGTAGGAGCGTATTTCAGAATCGGTAGATAATGTATGCCATTTTTCGTACAGGCGCAAGAATGTTTCCTGTGCTATGTCTTCTGCCTCTTGTCTGTCTTGAATGTAGGTAGAAGTAAATCGTACGAGGGCATTAAAATTATCAAGAAAGAATTTTTTAAATTGGACAATTTCGTTTTGGATAACCATATACTACACTCTCACAATTAGATTATTTTGCAAAAGTAGAAAGTTTTTTTTTAAAATCATTCACCCACTTTTTAGCTCTGTGCGTTTTATTAATAAAAGCATGAATTATGAATCAATCTTTAAAAGAACGTTATAAGATAGCGGAACTCATAGCCAAGAGTCTTTCCGGTTCGGCAACCGATAAGGAAAAAAAACGGTTGCAGGAGTGGCTACAGGCTTCTTGTGAGCATCGGGATGAATACGAGAAGATGGTGGAGCGATTGAGGACAGATTTGCTTTCGGATGATATTTCTGATGTTCATGATTCATGGAATAAATTGACAAAGAAACTTCCTGTTTCGGCACGCCGCAGGCTCTTTTTCCATTCGTTTGGCAGATACGCTGCAGCTGCAGTATTGGTGATAGCGGTGTTGCTGACAGGAATTTATTATAGAAATGAAAAAGTTCAAGACAAACCGGTTGCTGCCATTTTGCCGGGAACGTCAAAAGCTTTGTTGCAGATGGAGAACGGAGATGAAATAGAGATATTTCCGGATTTGGATGATATAGAAGAAAATATGCTCACACAGTCAGTGCATAACGAAAACGGAGTTTTGCATTACGATAAAATATTGGTGTCGGATTCCATTGGAAATATTTATCATACGCTTACGGTTCCTCGTGGTGGAGAGTATATGGTTGTGTTGTCTGATGGAACAAAAATTAATCTGAATTCCGAGTCGAAACTGAAATATCCAGTGGCTTTTACACCTTCAGATACTGTGCGCAGAGTATATGTCAGCGGAGAAGCTTATTTCAATGTGGCAAAGAACAAACATCTGCCTTTCGAGGTATATACGGAACATGGCAATGTGAGGGTGTACGGAACAAAATTCAATGTGCATAACTATTCGGATGAAAATTTTTCGGTCATTACCTTGTCCGAAGGTTCCATTGCTTTTATATCAGAAGGAAAAGAACAGATGCTTTTACCGGGAGAACAGTTGGTATACGAGCATAAAACAAAGAACATGAATGTGACACAGGTCGACACTTCTGTTTACTGCTCCTGGATAGATGGAATATTTGAATTTAATAGCATGCCCTTGGAGCAGATTATGAAACAGCTGTCGCGGTGGTATGATGTAGAATATAGTTTCAAAAACGAATCTTTGAAACATTATCGTTTTACAGGTGTGACATACAAGAAACAATCTTTATCTGCTTTATTGAAACAAATAGAAAAGACAACCCGAATAAAATTTACAATACAAGAGAGAACTATCATAATATCTAATTAAATATTTTTGCTTATGAGAGGGATAAAGCAAACTGTCCGCAAGGCTGGTACTGCACTGTTGCCGGCTTTGTTTGTCTTTCCTGCGTACTCGCAGACAGAGGATAATGTAACATTGGAATTACGTAAAGTATCGTTAGTGAATGCTTTACAGCAATTAAAACAGAAAACGCAAGTGAAGTTTGTTTACAGCGACGAGGAGTTACGGTCGGCACCATTGGTGACTGTCTTTATTGACGACGTTTCGTTGCCTGCAGCTTTGGACTTGATTTTCCGTAATCAACCTTATACCTACGAACAAAGTGGGTCGAATATCTACATTATTAAACCTTTAAAAAATGAGCATAATAAAAAAGAAGGAAATAAGGTGGTGTATGGAAAAGTGGTGGATGAGAAAACAGGAATACCTTTGATTGGGGCCACCATTAAAGATCCGAAGACCAAGAAGGGAACGATAACGTTAAGCGATGGAACTTTTAGTTTCAATGTGCCCGAAGGCTGTCATAACCTGCAGGTATCGTTTATGGGTTATAAAGATAGATATATGTCGCTAAGTGGAAAAAACACACTGGTAGTGAATTTGGAAGAGGCTTCACAACTTTTGAGCGACGTTGTGGTCATCGGCTATGGAACGGCTAATAGGAGAGATTTTACCGGTTCTATTGCAACGGTCAATACAGAAGAACTTCGTACGGTTCCGGCAATGAGTGTCGATGATGCATTGACCGGAAAGGCTGCGGGTGTTTCTGTTATCAAGTCGGATGGTTCGCCGGGAGGAGCTGTGCGTATACGTGTTCGAGGAGGAGCTTCTTTGTCGGGTAGTACAGACCCTCTTTATATTATAGATGGAATTCCTACTGAAGTGACCGACAACTACATTACTTCAACAGAGTTGGTGAATCCTATGGAAGCTGCCAACTACGGAGATGATTTTAATTCCAGCATTTCAGGCTCGTTCGGGCGTGGATTGAATAATTTGGCCGGACTGAACATTAATGATATCGAGAGCATAAGTATTTTGAAAGATGCGTCGGCTACGGCCATTTATGGTTCGAAAGCGGCAAATGGAGTGGTGATTATTACCACCAAACGCGGTGCACGCGACACCAAACCACAGTTCAATTTCAACTATTATTTGAGTGTGAACAAGCCCATCAAGGAAAAAGTGCTGAATGCGATGCAATATAAGGGGGCACTGAAGCAGGCTGCACAAAATTCCATTGATAATATTAAAAAGAATCTGGAAATGATGACTCCGGAGGAACAGACTATCTATTCCAAAAGTTTTCAGTCGACTATAAACAGTGCACAGAAGGTGATTGATGATGTGAACAACATGGGAGATACCGATACCGACTGGCTCGATATGGTATTACGGACTGGTATAGCGCACAACGTGGATTTTTCGGTGTCGGGTGGTGGAAAGAACACACGCTACTACACCTCCTTGTCGTACACCAAACAGGACGGAACGCTTATAGCTTCTGATTTTGAACGGTATTCGGGAAAGTTAAGTCTGGATACGGATGTAAGCCGTCGTTTTAGAATGATGACTAATATTAACTTTGGTTATACAAAGAACAATATCACGAATGGACTCTACTCGCAAGCACTAACGGCACCTCCTGTAATTCAGCCGTATAACGAAGATGGTACGTATGCTTCAATGGGTAAATTGGGAGAAAGTTACATGGGTTATCAGAATCCTATGGCTGTGGCTTCTTCAACCAATGAAGCAAAAACCTATATGTTCAAAGGTTCGTTAAGTGCCGAGGTGGACATCTTGAAGGACTTGAAATTCAAAAGTACTGTTTCGGTGGATTATCAGAACTACAACCAGTTGAACTATATTCCCAGTTATGTGAAGAGTGGAGGTTACTATGGTGCTGAAGATTCCGGTAATGGAACAGGCACACAGGCACAGTCGAATATGACCGGTGTGTTTTTTGAAAATACATTGACTTATAATCGGGTGTTTAATGCCGACCATCGTCTGGATGCTTTGCTGGGTACTTCCTGGGAAGACCGTAAGGTGAATTATTTTTCGGCTACAGGAAAAGGATATCCCGACGATGATTTTCTGAACAATCTGAGCTCGGCACAAACAGCTGCACAAGTTCGGGGTGCGAATCCCAGTGAAACCAATTCGTTGCTTTCGTTCTATGCGCGTTTCAATTATGTGTTCAAAGAGCGTTATTTCTTTACTTTTACAGGACGAAGCGATGCTTCTTCGAAATTTGCACCCGACCATCGGGTGGGATATTTCCCCTCGGGAGCTGTGGCATGGCTGATATCGGAAGAGCCGTTCTTAAAGACGGTGAATTGGATTGATGAGTTGAAATTGCGTGCCAGTATAGGAAAAACAGGAACACAGGATATTGCCGATCACATGTGGCGGACACTTTATAGTGTAGGAGCTTATGGCGACAAGAGTGCGCTCTATCCGTCGCAACTGGGAAATGACAAGATTAAATGGGAATCTACCGTACAGAAGGATTTGGGCTTGGATTTCTCTTTCTTTAGAGGACGTTTGGGAGGAACTGTTGCCTACTATCATAAGGTGACTGATGGTGCTCTGTTGAATATTGCACCGGCACCTAGCTCGGGTTATTCTACTGTTGTTTATAATATTGCAAAAATACGTAATGTGGGTTGGGAGTTTGAACTCCACGGAGATTTTATTCGTTCACGCGATTGGACTTGGACAGGTTCGTTGAACATTGCACAAAACAAGTCGAAGGTCCTGAACATTGCAGGCGATGAATACTCGAATGCTGCCGACCGCCAGGAATTGAATTTGGGAAACAGTATTGTGCGCGAAGGTGAGTCTTTGGGCTTGTTGTGCGGATACAAGGCTGTGGGCATCATAAAGACTGAGGAACAGTTGGCCGATTATAAAAAACGTTTTGCTGCATGGAGCTCTTTCATGCCGGCATTGGGTGTGGGCTCTATAGAGCTGGATTTGGACGAAACCGGGTTCTATCATCAAGATGTGATAGGTAACTGCACTCCCAAGTTCTTTGGAGGATACACCAATACGCTTCGTTACAAAAACTGGTCGTTGATGGCCTTGTTTACTTTCTCCTATGGAAACGACTTGATTTATTTGAGAGATGTGACAGACATGGCGATGAATTCTCTGGCCAACAGGGGAACAAGTATCTTGAACGGTTCTACTCCGGATAGAATCAACGGACGGCCGCAGAACCTTTACAACGGTATATTCAACTTCCTGACCAATCTGAATGTGTATGATGCTTCTTATTTGAAATTGAAAACACTTTCCTTGAGTTATGCTTTACCTTCACGTTGGTTAAAGAAGCTGCATTTGAATAATCTTACGGTTTATGGTACTGCTACCAACTTGTTTACCGTGACAGATTATCCGGGTCCCGACCCCGAAGTGAGCGACGACCCGCGCAGCATCATTGGCGGCGGACGTGATATCAGTTCTTATCCTACCACACGCAGCTACACTTTTGGTGTGCGTCTGGGCTTTTAATAATCAGAAAAAAAGAATTTGTTATGAAGAAAATTAATACATATCTGGCAGTAGGAGGGTGGTTGCTGGCATCGCTCGTATCTTTTTCATGCGATGATAAACTGAGTGCTTTGCCCTCGCAGTCGAAAGTAGACGATAACCTGATTGTGGACCAGAAAAGTGCGGAATATGCACTGAACGGAATCTATTACATGTATGCCCAGTGTGGAACAGACTATTACGATGTGCTTTCTACGGGATGTTGTAGTATTCAGGAAATCAATCCGGCCAGTTTTGCCGGGGTCATTACTTTTTATCAGGGAGCAAGCGAATTAGAACTCCATTCCGTGACACCCGATAATTATTTGGCTTCGGGTCTGTGGTCGACATTCTATTCACAGCTGGCAGCGGCCAACGGAGTTATCAAGCAGATGGAAAAAGCACCGGAAGACTGGTTCGTGGCAAACCGGAAAGCCGAAATTCTGGCCGAGGCACGTTTCATGCGTGCGCTGGTGCATTACCAACTGTTGCGTTGGTTTGCCTACTACTGGGATGTGGAAAGTCCTTATGGAGTATTGCTTCGTACCGATGCTGTGCTGACGAGTAATATTCCTCAAAACAGAAGTACGGTGAAAGAAAGCTATACTTGTATTTTGGACGATTTGGAATATGCCATAAACCATATTGTGGAAGAAAATCCGAACCATTATGCCAATGTGTGGGTGGCAAAGGGACTGAAAGCACGCGTTCTCATGATGAGAGGTCAAGGCAACGATTATGCCGATGCTGCCAATCTTACATTCGATATCATAGAACATGGACCTTATGAGCTGGAAAATAATCTGAGAGACATATTCCATGAAAAAGGGCTGGACAGCAAGGAAATTATGTTCGGTATAAAACCTAAAGACGGACAGACCGATGTGTTTGAAGCTTATTATTATAGAAGTATATCCAATTATTATCCGACAGAAAAACTGGATTCCATATTCAGACTGATTCCGGACGATACCCGGAAAGACTGGTTATTCAAACCTGTGGGTGAAAATGCAAACATCTTGTTATGCAAGCACATTCATCCGGAGAAAATGCAGGCTGATATGGTGGAAGAAAGCCAGTATCAGATGAGGCTTACCGAGATGTATCTTTTGCGGGCCGAAGCGCTGGTGCGTTCGAATGGCGATAGAGGTGAAGCAAGAAGATTGCTGAAAGAAGTATTGTCGCACTCGGGTATCACCGACTATACGGTGGTGGACAATGCAGCTTCGGATGAGGATTTGTTGAAAGAAATATTCTACGAAACACTGCGTAATTTGTTTTGTGAAAGCGGACGCGAACTGGAAATCATGATGCGTATGCCCGAGAGTGTAGTATACGATTTTTCAGGGGTGTGGCGCGACAAGGCCCATGCAGTACTTCCTATTCCGGCAGAAGAGTTCAAAAACAACAAGTTGTTGAAAGAACAGAATCCGGGTTATGCCAAGATTTAGTGAATTTTTAAATAGAAAATAAGTATGAAAAAGAAAAATTTAATTCGGGTTGCCGCTCTGGCAACCGTGTTGGTTGGCTGTGCAAAACCGACCGATGTATTTATCATCGAAGGTCAAGTTACCGGTATGGACGGACAATATGTGTATTTGAGTTACGCTTCGGACACTTTGCCGGTGATAGATAGTGCAAAAGTGGAAAATGGGGCTTTCAAATTTACGGGAAAGCTGGAGGCTCCTGCTTCTCAGGCACGTCTATATGTAAATACTACTTTCAAGATGTACGACCCTACTAAGCTATATAGCTTTTATATGGAGCCGAAAAGTATGGAACTGAATCTGAATGCAGCGGATTTTAGCAAGAGTGTACTGAAAGGATCGTTCACTCAGGAACAAGTGGATAGTTTGGAAACTCAACAAAAAATGATATTGGATGAGGCAAAAAGCATAAGGGATGCCATGGAGGCTGAAAAAGACCATGAGAAAGCAGCCGAGTTGAGAGAACAACTTGAACCTTATTTTGAAAGAGTACAGAAGCTTTGTCGGGCCTTCATTGAATCGCATCCCAACTCGTATGCTACTCCTGCTTATCTGATGGCGGAAGCTGGTAGATTGGAATATGCTGAGTTAAAGAGATTATATGATAGCATGTCTGATAAAGTGAAAGAAATGCCCGAGGCAAAAGAAATAGCAAAGGAACTGGCTGTGTTGGAACGTGTACAGCCGGGACAGCCTGCTCCGGATTTCGAGGCGAAAGATGTGAATGGAAAAATGCTGAAACTATCCGATTTCAAAGGAAAATATGTGATTCTGGATTTCTGGGCCAGCTGGTGTGTTCCGTGTCGCAAAGGAAATCCGCATATGAAGGAGCTTTATAAAAAGTATAACAGCAAGGGATTGGAATTCATTTATGTAGCCGATAATGATTCGCAACCTGATAATTGGCGAAAGGCTATCAAAGAAGATGGTCTGGAGAATTTTCATCATGTGTTGCGTGGAATGAAAGTGATAGAGGGAAAAACGTTGGTTTTCGACCGTACTAACGATATCAGCGACAAATATGCTATTCATTTCCTGCCTACCAAATACTTGATTGATGATGAAGGAAAGATTGTTGGTAAGCTGGATGGTGAAGAGCTGGATGCCAAGTTGAAGGAGATATTCGGAAATTAAGCTTTAAAACAGGCATAGCCTGAAAAAAGAAGAAGATGTGTCGTAGTAAAATGACACCGTGAAAATATGATGCTTGAAGATACAGAATCTTTAAGTAATAATAGAGCCCGACTTTCACAAGCCAGGGCTCTTTTTTTGTGTGTAGCAAAGTATAAGAATCTGAGAATTTAGTTTACAATACGAAAGAAAAGAAAAAGAAGCGTCTTTTTTGCCTTTTCTCATTCGTTCATAGTTCGTTCACCTTTCGTTCATTTTCGTTCACTCCCGGCTCACCTCTGGTTCTTTAATGTTAAAAATTTAACAGAAAAATCAAGAATTTCGATTAGGCCGACCTAAGAACTGTGTTTCTTAGGTGATAAGAACTGCAGTTCTTACCTCCTAAGAAATACCATTCATTGCACCTAACAACTGCAGTTCTTGGAATGCCATAAACACAGTTCTTTTATTGATTAAAATAGTTTACAGATGAGCAACGAAAAGCTTTTTCATTTCACCATTTCGGCGATGGGAGTTCCCACGCATCCGTTGGGCATTTGTATTTTCAGCAAGGCAGCAAGGGTTGGGGCGATATCAGTTATGTGTATTTCGCGAACAGTTTGTCCGTGAGGTATTCCTTTTCCTATGAATATCAGTGGAATATGTGCATCGTATGGACACCATACACCATGGGTAGTACCTTGTTCTTCGCCTTCATACCATCCTGGAGCAAGTACAATCTGTATGTCGCCGCTGCGTTTGTTGTGATATCCGTTTATCACCCTTTCCCGGATGGGCGAAGGAAGGGGCGAGGTGGCTATTTCATTTAAGTCGACAGCATAGGCCACTTCATCGTCTTTCTGCAGATGGTTCACGATGGCTTCCTTGATGTGTTTTATATTGGCTTTTGCTGTTTTCAGTTGGTTATGGTTCAGAAACACTTGATAGTTCATTACGGCACGCACGGCATCTTCTACCTGAAAATCGGCTTTTACGAGCGAATCGAGTGTGGCTTCTACGTTTTGGTGATTCCATGCTCCGGCCGGTATGTCGTGGTCGTTCATAAAGCGCACGTTGTGTGCGGCAGCATGGTCGGCTGTGAGGAACAAGGTGTAGTTTTCTTTTCCCACCTGTTTGTCCAGGAATGAAAGGAAGTCGGCCAGGTCTTGGTCCAATCGCAGATAAGTGTCTTCTGTTTCTATGGCATTCGGTCCGAACTGATGTCCTATGTAATCGGTAGCCGAGCAGCTCACAGCCAGCATGTCGGTTTCATTTCCCTGTCCCAGCTTTTCGTTTATTACAGCAGTTTGTGCCATTTGTAAAGTCAGTGTGTTTCCATACGGTGTGTTTCTTATTACTCCATACCCTTCGGTTTTCAACAGTTGAGAGGTAGGTATGGGGAATACCGCTTTTTTTGCTTTCCCGAAAGGTTTTTCATAGGGAGTATCGTCGGCAGTGCTTTGTGTGTATTGACCGATGGGGTAGAGGGTGTTCCAGTCTTTTTCGAGCAGCCGGCGTGCCGGATTAGTACGGTTAAGGTTTTCCACCCATTCCGGCAGTTTGTTCATGTAGTATGTACTGGTTATCCAATGTCCGTTGTGCGAGTCGAACCAGTAGGCTGCATTGGCTGTATGTCCACCTGGGAGTATGGCTGCGCGGTCTTTGAGCGATATACTGATTACTTTCGCACCGAAATTGGTAGCCAGACGCAGTTCATCGCCAATGGTAGTGACGAGCAGGTTTTGTGGCGACATCTTTCCAGCAGGGAGGTTGGTTCCCACACCGTTCACACGGTTGTCGTCAGTACAATAGATTTTCTTTCCGCTTTTTCGCACGATGAAGTCATTTCCGGCAATACCGTGTATGGCTGGTACAGAGCCGGTGTAGATGGAGGTATGTCCGATGGCTGTTACGGTAGGTACATAGTTCAGTTGTGTGTTTTCGCAACTGAATCCGTCGTTTAGCATCCGTTTGAATCCCCCTTCGGTATATTTGTCGTAGTATCGGTACAGATAATCCCATCTCATTTGGTCTATTACGATGCCCACCACCAGTTTGGGTCTTTCTATGTCGTTTGGGCCGACAGCTCCGGCGGGATGTGCGAACAGGGAAAAGGCCGCACACAATGTTAAAAACGCTTTTTTCATAATTGTTTTAAGTTCTATTTGTCGATATTGCAAAAGAAACGTACCGATATGACAAGGGTGTGACAAGAATGTGAAAGACGGATGGCAAAAAGTGGTATGACATGTTGTGTATCGGTAATGTCATTGTGTAGAAACAGGTTTGAAATTCGGGTGGAATTTCTTTGCATACCGGAATTTGAATATCAACTATAAATAAAAAAACGAACGATTATGAAGAAGAAATTGGTAATGTCACTGTTGGCGGTGAGTGTAGTAGGTGCCCTGTTTGCACAGACTAAGGTGATAGCACACCGTGGATATTGGGATTGTGAAGGATCGGCCGAAAACTCCATTACGGCATTGGTGAAGGCTTCCGAAGCTGGTGTTTATGGCTCGGAGTTCGATGTGTCGGTTACGGCCGATGGAATTCCGGTGGTGAATCACGATGATGATATTCAAGGTTTTGTGATAGAAACCACTGATTATGCACGCATCAAGGAGCTTAAATTAGGAAATGGGGAAACGCTTCCTACGTTGGAACAATATCTTATTAAAGGAAAGGAATTGCCGGGAGTACAACTTATTCTTGAAATCAAACCTCACAAGAGTGTGGAGAATGAGAACCGTGCTGCACGCGAAGTGGTGAAGCTGGTAAAGAAATATGGTCTGGAAAGCAGGGTGGATTACATCTCTTTCAGTATGAACATATGTAAGGAACTGGTGCGTCTGGCTCCCGGTGCTCCGGTATATTATCTGGAAGGTGATGTGGAGCCTGCAGAACTGAAGAAACTGGGTATGGCCGGAATGGATTATCATTACAAGGTGTTGCAGAAGCATCCCGAATGGATTCAACAGGCACGCGAGTTGGGTATGAAGACTAATGTATGGACAGTGAACAAGAAATCGGTGATGCGCTGGCTTATCGACCAAAAAGTGGATTATATTACCACCAATAAACCTGTGGAGTTGAAACAGCTCCTCGAACAGAAGTAAGTTTTTCAAGGGGAGTTTCTTTCTGACTAATCCTAAATAACTGTAACGGTTGTTTAGGATTAGTCTTTCATATTATCTCTCATATAAACTGTTTCACTAAAGGTTTAATCTTTGAGGTATGCCAAAGGAATTACTTTAACTCCATCGGGACGAGTGTAGGCCATAGTTCCACCTGTCATGACGATAAGTAAATCCGGCTCACGAATAGGTACCTGCTTCTCCGTTTTGTTGTGCTCCTGTATCAGTCTTTTAAGTTCAAGCAGATGTTCTGCACCATTATCTATTTCGCTACTACCGGGCTTGCACTCAATTAGAGCATAACGGCCATCTTCCAGATGCAGAACTATATCCGCTTCCAAGTCGTATCGGTCGTGGTAGTAAGATACATGGCTATTCAAATCAATGGTGTATGCTTTTAAGTCGCGAATACACATCTGTTCAAAGATAAATCCAAATGTTCTTAGTTGCATACTTAATGTCTCAGGAGATAGTCCCAAAAGAGCAATTGGTATGGAAGGGTCACAGAAGCATCGTTTTACACTACTTCTGATAGCGGTTTTGCTTCTGATTGCAGGACACCATGCACTTATATTCTGAATAACAAACAATTTTTCCAACGCGGCAACATAGTCATCAAATGTGTCCATGTTACCCATAAGTCCTTTTCTACAGCTTGTACAGGCAAGCTTGTTTTATTTTTTACGGCAGGAGCATGAAAGGTAAAATGAACCGTTTTTATACCCGATTAATGAAATAAGGATGAAATAACAATGACTTCTTAATGTATTATTTTGTAAGTATTCTTGTCATATTGGCTACATACTTTTGCACTGTTTAAAAACAGAATAGTAAAAGAGTAACAAATTAAGGTAAAAAATGAAAGTTTTAGATTGGAAACAAATTTTGTTATATCTGATGCTTCCGGGAGCTGTCATTGTGGGATGCGGAGGTGAGGATGCTATAAAATTGCTGAATGAATCGATTCCGGTGAAAGGAATTTCTCTACCCTCTTCTGTGTTGTTGGAAAAGGGAGAGAGTTTGGTTTTGAAAGGTGCAGGCATTGAACTTAGCGACAAAGTGGAGATGGCCGACAAGAATGCAACAGAAAGAGTGTTTACTGTAGCGGTGTCGCAGGTGGAAGAGGGAACGTTCGGAATTGTTCTGCCTGATGATTTTACATCGGGGACCTATCGGCTGACTTTGTTGAGGGGCGAGAAGAGACTGGTGATGGGAACCGTGAACATAAACATTGCTGCACAGGTGCAGGTGCCGGATAAAGAAGGTATGACTGTGAAAGGGCTGGTACAGTGCGATGGAGAAGGAGTGCCGGGAGTGGTAGTGTCTGATGGCTATGAGGTGGTTCGGACCGATGAAAACGGAATTTATTATCTGTCTTCGGAAAAGAAAAACGGTTATGTGTTTATTTCTATTCCATCGAACTATGAGGTGGAGTGTAAAAATGGAAATGAACCGCAGTTCTTCAAACATCTGCAGAAAGCCGTGAATGTTTCGGAACAGGTGGATTTTTCGCTTCGGAAGGTGGACAATACCCGCCACAAGCTTTTCGTGATGACCGATTTTCATCTGGCAAACCGCAATAATGACTTGAAACAGTATGATAATTTTGTGGAGGATGTGAATCGTTCCATTGCCGAAGAGTCGGTTTCGGGAACACGCGTTTACGGAATAGATTTGGGAGATTTGAGCTGGGATGTGTATTGGTACAGTAACAGCTTTGCCTTGGCGCAATGTCTTGGAGAAACAGCCAAGGTGAACTGTCCGATTTTTCATTTGCCCGGAAATCATGATAACGACCCTTATAAGGATAACGACTGGGATGCCGAGCAGCCTTTCAAGGATATCGTGTGTCCAAACTACTACTCGGTGAATCTGGGAAATGTGCATTATGTGATGCTAGACAATGTGAAATACATTAATGACGGTGGTGCCGAAGGGGTAGTGGGTGAACGGAACTACGAAGGCTTGATAACCGATGAACAGATGAACTGGCTCAAGAAAGACTTGGCTTGTATAGAGGACAAATCGACCCCTGTGGTGGTGGCTATGCACGTAAATCTTTATCGGAATCCATCCTTGGTGGCAGGAAATCAGTTGGATATACTTAGCTTGAAAAGTGGAAATACGTTGAAGCAGGCATTGAAGGATTTTACAAATGTGCAGGTGCTCACCGGACACACTCACATTAACTTTACAGTAGAAGAAGATAATTGGATGGAGCACAATGTTGCTGCCGTATGTGCTACCTGGTGGTGGACAGGAAAGGATGGATATGCCGGAAATCATATCTGTAAGGATGGTTCGCCCGGAGGATATGCGGTGTGGAATATGGATGGAAAAAACATGCAGTGGTATTACAAAGGAACCGGAGTGGCCAAGGATTGTCAGTTCCGTACTTATGACTTGAACGAAACACATATTACCGCCGCACGTTATGCACCTAACACAACCGACGAAAAACTGGCTCCTTATGCAGGAAGTTATGCACAAAAGAGAACAGACAACAAGGTGCTCATCAATGTGTGGAACTATGACGAGAAATGGAAAGTGGAAGTGAGCGAGAATGGTAAGCCGCTAGAGGTGAAGAGAGTGTCGGCCAAAGACCCGCTGCACATCATTTCCTACGAAGCTAAACGGCTCGACAAGGGAGCTACGCCTACTTCATCTTTCGAAACAGTGACTACAGCACATATGTTCGAGGTGACGGCTTCTTCGGCTCAAAGTACGCTGGATATCAAGGTGACCGACCGTTTCGGAAATGTATATACCGAACAGATGGTTCGTCCCAAAGCTCTAAGTTGTGATATGAAATAAGAAAGATTGTTTTTAGAATAAAAATAAAGAGATGATAAGTAGAACAATACATCGAACTTCTCTGCTTTTTGCAGGGGCGGTACTGGCTTTTCAGCTGATGGCTCAGGATAGGGCTTTGACAGGAACGGTTTTTGAAGCCGATGGGGTGACACCACTCATCGGAGCGGTGGTGAAAGTGAAAGGCTCAAATGTAGGAACTGTTTCGGATGTGAATGGAAAATTCAAACTTCCTGCCGGCGAGAAAGACTGTGTGCTGGTGATTTCGTATATGGGTTATACCCCCCAGGAGGTGAAGACTGACAACAAAGATGTGCTGAGGGTAGTGATGAAGGAATCGACGGTGATGTTGAATGAAACCGTAGTGACGGCTTTGGGTATTACGCGTGAACAGAAATCGCTGGGTTATGCCGTATCGAAGCTGGGAGAAGATGAGGTGACCAGTTCGCTTTCAAGTAACTGGTTAAACGCACTTGATGGAAAGGTGGCCGGACTAACTTTCGCATCGGCAGGTGCCGGACCGGGAAATTCCTTGCGTGTAACCTTGCGTGGCGACCAATCGCTTAACTATGGCAATAACGAGGCTCTCTTTGTGGTGGACGGCATTCCTGTGAATTCCGGAACCACTCAGACTAAGGCTGTGAGCAATTATGCACAGGCCGATGCTCCGGTGGATTTCGGTAACGGTGCAAGCGATATAAATCCCGATGATATCGAATCGGTGAATATTTTGAAAGGACCGGCTGCAACAGCTCTTTATGGTTCGAGAGCTGCCAATGGAGCCATTGTCATCACTACCAAAAAAGGACGTACACAGAAAGGTATCGGGGTGACATTTAACTCTTCGGTTGTGTGGGAAAAGGCTGGATATTTTCCTGAATTTCAAAAAGAATACGGATCGGGCGCCGACCTCGGATTGTCGCCTTTCTGTTTTTGGACACTCCCGGCCGACAAAACTGCCGATGGGGTGGCTGTGAACCGTCATATCTCGCGTTATGCCTTCGGTGAAAAATTTGATAAAAACAAACTGCGTTACCAATATAACTCAAAAAATTGGGAAAACGGTACTTTCGAACCCACACCTTGGGTGTATCAGGACGACTGGTACACCGGACTGTTCGAAACCGGACTGACTTTCGATAACTCGGTGAGTATAGATGGAAGTAACGGAAAAGGTACTAGTGCCCGACTTTCTATTACCGACCGACGGAACGATTGGATTCTGCCTAACACAGGTTATGAACAGCAGAGCTTTGCACTTTCGTTCAACTCGGAGGTGAACAAATACATCACCGTGAATGCCAAGGCTAATTATTACCGTAAGACCAGCGATAACATACCTGTGAGCGGATATAGTTCCAGTTCGCCCATGTATCAGCTGGTGTGGGGATATAACAACAACAGTATGCAGCAATGGCGCGACGAATATTTTAAGGGACGCTACACACGGGCTAACTGGGAAAATGCTGAAGGTACTGATGGAAACAGTCTGGTATATCCTTCGGGAGATGGTTCGTGGAATCCTTATCGTACTCTTTATGAGGGACTGAATGGGATGGACAAGAATCGTTTCTTTGGAAATTTGGGAATCACAGCCCGCTTATTGCCCGGGTTGACATTGGATTTGCGCGGAGGTATCGATTTCTCGGATGAATTCCGAACACAGCAGCGCCCCAAATATTCGGAGTATAAGGATGGATTTTACCGCGAACAGGATTTGAGGAATTATGAATCGAATATCGATTTTCTGCTTCGTTATACCAAGAATTCCTGGTTTGATAACCGGCTGGGATTCTCGGTAGCTTTTGGTGGAAACCGGATGTACAGTAAATATTATAACAACCGGATTACCCTGGAAGAACTGGATGTGGAAGATGTGTATAACCTCAGTAATGTGCCCACTGATACCAAACCTGAAATTTATACCTATCGCTCGGAAAAGGCTATCAACAGCCTTTATGGACTGGCTTCGCTGAGCTGGGATGATACATACTTTCTGGATATTACCGGACGTAACGACTGGTCGAGCACATTGGCACGCAGTAACTGCTCCTATTTCTACCCTTCGGTATCGGGAAGTGTGCTGCTCAGCAATGTTTTTGATTTCAGAAACAACCTACCACAGGTGGATTTCCTGAAGTTTCGTCTGTCTTGGGCCAATGTGGGTAATGACACCAGCCCTTATTCGCTGGATCAGTATTATTCCACTACCGATTACTCGGGAGGCTATGTGTTGCCGGGAACTATCCCCGACCCACTTATCAAACCCGAGAATGTGGAAAGTTGGGAAACGGGATTGGAGATGAGTTTGTTCAAGAAAAGAATGACACTGGATGTGGCTTTCTATAATTCAAATACTACCGACCAAATAGTGTCGGTGGCGCTGGACCAGATTACGGGAGCTACCGGAATGAAGATAAATGCCGGAAAAATAGAAAATAAGGGTATAGAGATTACAGCCGGATTCGTACCGGTGCGCACGCGCAATTTTACATGGTCCTTTGATGTGAACTGGTCGAGAAACTACAATAAACTGGTGAGCCTGCAAGATGGATGGGACCCCGAAACACCGTTGCAGACCGATATGGGAACCACTATCGGCGGACGTACGTATATTTACTCCTATGTGGGAGAGGAGATGCATGTGATTTACGGACGAGGATTCCAGCGTGCACCCGAAGGTGCGTTCTATACCGATGCACAGGGAAACCGGGTGGATTGTTCGGGCATGGTATTGGTGGACGAGAAAACAGGTTATCCTATACTCGACGAGAGTCCCAACCGACGGATTGGCAAGGTGAATCCCGACTGGAGGGCAGGTATGACCCAACGGTTTAGATACAAGAACTGGCAGCTTTCCGCCACTTTTACCGGACAGTATGGAGGACATGCTTTCTCGGTGACCAACTTTGCGCTCAGTTATCAGGGAAAACTGACCAACTCAATCGAAGGACGTACCGATGGTTTGGTGCATAAGGGAGTGAATGCCGTGAAAAACAATGACGGAACCATTTCTTACAAGCAGAACAATACCATTACCGAAGATATACAGACTTATTATAACAAGTATATCTGGAACCGGGATAACACCGAGATGAATACGTTCAGCACCTCGTTCCTTAAATTGAAAGAGTTGAGACTGGACTATGATGTGCCGGCTTCATTCCTTAAGAAAACCAAGGTGCTGCAGAAAGCGAATATCGGTGTTTATGCTACCAATGTGTTCTGTATCACTGATTTTCCTCAATACGACCCGGAAGTAGGTATGCTTAACGGATCGGATATATACAAGGGAATAGAGGCGATGTCGTTTCCTATGACACGAACCTATGGTGTGAATCTTAAACTTGCTTTTTAAACCTAACGAAAAATTATGAAGACTTTTCAAGTATTCTTTGCAGGATGTGCTTTGGCAGGATTGTTTCTGACTTCTTCCTGTACGGCTAATTTTGACGATATAAACACGAATCCGAACAAAATGACGGTGGGCGATATCGAACCAAGTCGTATGTTCGAACCTATTCTTTATGGGGCTTCCAGACAATGGCAGTACTATACTTGGTATTGGAACAACGAACTTATCCAATTCACTGCGTTCACAGGGGGGACTACCCGTCAGGAACATCGGTATTTCATTTCCGACCAGGATTGGAAAGGGGTGTGGAATTTCTACAGCAGTTATGCTAACAATACGTTGCATATGGGCGATCTGGCCCAGAAGAAAGGGGATGTGGCTTTGCAGGGTGTGGCTCTCACTATGAAGGTGCTTTTTCTTTCGAATCTGACCGATATGTTCGGTGATATCCCTTATTCCGAGGCTTTCCAGGGACGGGAAGAAGGTGGAACGAAAGCTCCGAAATACGACTCGCAGAAAGAGGTGTACGAACAGATGTTTGCCGACCTCGAAGCAGCGAATGATATTTATGCCACCGAACCGGTATTCCTCGATAAGGAACTGGATGGTATGTACGAAGGAAATATCGCATTGTGGCGAAAGTTTAACAACAGCCTTTACCTGCGTTTGCTGTGCAGGGTGAGCGGACGAGCCGAGATGGATGTACCGGCACGAATGAAAAAACTGCTGGAAAATCCGGATAAGTATCCGGTATTTGCCTCGAATGAAGATAATGCACGAGTGAATTATACCGGAATCAAACCATACGTGAATCGTTTTACTGATGAAACGGAGAATAGCTTTACTGCCAGCGGACGCAAGCTTACCGAGCAATTCATTAAAATGACGGTTCTCAGTGAAAACGGCATGCAGACTTATCAGGATCCGCGTTTGCCTATCTGGGGAAAGAAACATCCCAGCAACATCTTGTGGAAGGGCACAATATCCGGATGTACTAATGCAGAACAGTCGGATGCCGATAGTAAATCTTCGAGGTTGAACTACGAGGTATTCTGTCGGGCTACCTGTCCTTCGTTCTTCATGTGTTATGATGAGCTTCAGTTTATTCTGGCCGAAGCTGCAATCAAAGGATGGATTAATGGAGGAGAGGAGGCTGCACGGGATTTTTATGAAGCTGGTGTAAGGGCTTCGATGGAAAAATGGAATGAGTTTGGGGTATATTCGCTTACTCCGGTGACCATTACCGCCGAGGATGTGGATACGTTCCTGGAGAGTAGGCTGGCATCGTGGGAACAGGCCGACGACAAAATCGGGCTGATAGCAAACCAGAAGTTCCTGGCATTGTTCTGGATGGGTATGGAGGCTTATCATGAATACCGACGCACAGGTTATCCGGAACTGACCATTGGAGGTGGTACGTTTAACGACCATGTGCTGCCCACGCGCTTTGCTTATCCTGAAACGAGTGTGGCTACTAATGCAGCACATGTTGCCGAGGCTTTGGAACGTATGGGTGGAGAGAATAACATGAAGACACCTGTGTGGTGGAGTCGGAAAGCACGCGAGAATAAATAAGAATGATAACAACAAATCCAAATGATATGGAAAAATGGAGTAATTTAAGGAATACTGTGGCAGGAATGGTTTTTCTGCTGGGGATGGCAGGATTTTGTGCTGCGTGCGACGATGATGATGCCGTTACCAATCCTTATCTGACAATAGAAAGTGAACAGACTGTTTTTGAAGGAAGTGCCGATAAAGCCGAATATATCGTAACTATACGTTCGAACTGCAATTGGCAGGTGGTGGAACGGTCGGAAGGAACCGGATGGGTACGTGCTTTTCCTGATGAGGGCGAAAAGGACGGAAAGTTTAAATTTATAGTGAAAGGAAATGAGCAGTTTGTATCCCGGGAGGCTGAATTTGCCATCGTGGCCGATGGACAGGAATATCCTGTTCTGCTGAGGGTTACCCAGCAGGCAAGTGTGCCGGCCATTACCATAGGCGATGGCTCGGGAACGGTGAATGTGGCTTCGGCCGGTGGACAGACAGCCGTCACATCAAAGGCAAATGTGAGGTGGACCTGTCGGGTAGATGAGGCTGCTGCCACATGGATGAAGTTGGACAGCATATCGGAGGCCGGCATGATTTATCTTTCGATGGAGAAGAACAACGGACCGGCACGTGAGGGAATTTTGCATTGTGAGTCGGAAGAGGAACCTTCGGCTAATGTGGATGTAAAAGTGGTTCAAGCTGCTGGAAGCATCATTCTGCAGGAGGATTTCGGATGGCTGGCCTACGGTAGTACCACACACTGGGATACGACCGGGGAAACGGCATACAATAAATGGACAGCCGATGAACTGGCGCATGGATGGACTTCGTCTTCCGAGCCTTCGCCTTGCTTGTATGCACGTACCGGCTTTGTCAAGATAGGAAAGACCAACTATGCCGGTGATCTTATTTCGCCCAAGTTAGCTCTTACCGGAAAAGTGGATGTGAAGGTAACTTTCAAAGCTTGTGCCTACATCTCGAAGGGAGGTACCAAGGATAACAATGAGTTGTATATCCATGTGCTGGGTGCCGGAACGGCTGATGTGCAGAATCCGTTGATTATCGACAATTATCCGAACTCGTCGAATATGGAGAATGGAGCCGACTATGATGTGTGGGCACCCGAGATAGCTGAACGGAGTTTCATTATCCGTGGAGCAACTTCGGAAACACAGATAAAGTTCATGGGAGGAGACAGTTACGACTTGAATGGACGCCCCGGAACAGAAAACCGGAACCGTATCTTTTTGGATGATATTACCGTGACTATTCTGGAATGATACTATATGTGAGGAGCATGAATAAAAGAATCTCCCCCAAACTGCTGCCCGGTTCAGACAGTGTTTGGGGGAGATTCTTGATATAAGGCAGGGATATGAATTCCTGTCTTTTTTTATTTCAGTTTAAGTTCCTTGATAAGGCGGTGTGCATGGCCATAGTTTTCCATTACGAAGAGTACGTAGCGGATGTCTACACCGATACAACGTTGCAATTTGGGCGAGAACACGAGGTCGCCGCTCATGGCTTCCCAGTTACCGTCGAAAGCTAGTCCGATGAGTTCACCTTTACCGTTGAACATACCACTTCCCGAGTTACCACCGGTGATGTCGTTGGTAGAGAGGAAGCAGGTGTTCATGTCGCCTTTCTTGTTGCCATATCGTCCGTAGTTTCCGTTGAATAGTTTCAGCACTTCAGGTTCGATGTAGTAGTCGCTGTTGGTGATGCTCTTTTTAGCCTTCTCCAGAATACCTTTGGTAGTGGTGTAGAAGTTATAGTGAACGGCATCCAGCGGGTTGTAGCTGCTGATTACACCGTAGCTCATGCGCATGGTCATGTTGGCATCGGGATAGAAATCGCGGTCGATTTCCATTTCGCGCAAGGCGTCGCACAATTTGCTTTCGTTTCGTGTGATGATTTCATCATACTTCTCTGTTTGGTCGAGAATCTTGTTATAGTTCTGTCCCAGCGCCATGGCAACCATCACCATGGGGTCTTTGCTCAGGTTCAAGGTGGTATCGTTTTTCATCATGCGTTCCACACCATTCAGGGTGGCAAAAGCAGTGTGTGCATAGATGCTGTCGGCAAAAGCTTTGTAGTTTCCTTTGAACTGTTGGTTGATGAGGCTGTAGATTTCGGGATGGAATTGTTTGTCGGGTACGATTTCTACATAATTTTCGAGCATGGTAGCAAACACTTGTTTATCGATGTTCACATCCATGTCATCATATTTTTTCTTGAAGTCGTTCACGATAGCTTTGCGGTCTTCGGCAGTCAGTTCGGCCGGATTTTTAGAAAGCAGGGTGAGTACAAAGCGCGGCAGCTCGGCCGAACCCAGCAGACTTTCGTAGAAGAAACTCCGTGCACGTGCACCATTAAATCGTGCCTGGTAGGCTTCTTTCAGAGCCGGTAGCATGGTTCCATATTTTTTCTGCATATCCGGGTTGGCATCAATCCATTTTTGCATGCGTTGTTCCAGGTTCTGTTTTTGTGCAATCACACCCAAGTCGTTGATACTTTGGTTCATTCCGATGCTGTTTTTCCAGTAGTTGGAACTCTGTGCAAATTTGGTGGCATATTTAATGCGTGTGGCAGCATCCTTATCCATGTAGGAAGTCCAGATATCCTGTTTGATTCCGCGAATTTTTATCATGGCCGCATTGGATGTTTTCATGCGTTCGTCTACACCGAAAGACGACAGGTAGCGGTTGGTAGAGCCTGGATATCCGATGGTCATGCAATAATCTCCCTCTTCATATCCTTTCAACGATACCGGAGCATAAGCCGAAGCCTTGTAGGGTTTGTTTTCGGGCGAGTATTCGGCCGGTTCGTTGTTTTCGTTGGCATAGATACGGAACACCGAGAAGTCGCAGGTGTGTCGCGGCCACATCCAGTTGTCTGTATCTCCTCCCAGTTTACCCAGCGATGAGGGTGGGGCATATACCAGGCGCACGTCTTTATAGTCTTTGTAGACCGAAAGATAGAACTCGTTTCCCTGATAGTAGGAAGCTACTTCGGCACGTAGCAGTTTATTGTCGGCCACAGCCTCTTTTTCTATGGTGCGTGAGATGGAGTCGATAATGTGTCGTCTTTGGTTCAGACTCATGTTATCGTTCAGTGCACTTTCTATGCGTTTGGTCACATCTTCGGTGCGCACGAGGAAGCTCACGTGCAGGTCGGGGTTAGGAAGTTCTTCTTCGAAACTGTTTGCCACGAATCCGTTTTTCAGGTAATCGTGTTCGGGGGTACTATGCTCTTGAATGGAGCCATATCCGCAGTGGTGGTTGGTGAACACCAGTCCGTCGGGCGAAACAACGACTCCGGAGCAGAAACCTCCGAAGCACACGATAGCATCCTTGAACGAAGGTCCGTCGGGGTTATACAGTTCCTTGGCCGAGAGTTTCAGTCCCAGTTCTTTCATTTGTTTTTGCGAGCGTTTGGTGAGCATGCTCAACACCCACATGCCCTCGTCGGCAAAAGCTCCGGGAGCAGAGAGCATGAGGCACACTGCACCGGCGAGGAGTTTGGTTAAGGTTCTTTTCATCTTGTACGGATTTAGTTATAAATTAAGTGATATTTAGTTTTTAACATCATAGGTTTTCTACCGGAAAAAACGTCCGATGAAGGGAAGTTGCTTCGGAGGAAGATCTTTCTTCAGAATATAGGCCACGAACACCGCCAGCAAGCCGGTGTTAAGTGCCAGCCGCATCACCACGTGCCATCCCGACTGGTCTATGCACACCGATAGTCCGTAGAGTACGGCTGCCAGCATCAGGTAGGCACCCATGGAACGAAGGTCGTACCCGATGGGGTATTTGCGTTGTCCGATGCAGTATGACAAGACAGTGATGATTCCGTAGCCTGCTACCGAGGCCCATGCTGAAGCTGTGTAGCCGTATTGTGGCACAAGCCATACGTTCAGAGCCACAATGACCGTGCATCCGACGAGCGAGAAGTAGGCTCCCCAGCGGGTCTGGTCGGTCAGTTTGTACCAGAACGAGAGGTTCATGTAGATTCCTTTCAATATTTCGGCTCCCATGACGATGGCCACCACAGAAAGCCCTTCCCAGTAGTCGGCAGCTACCAGATAGCGCAGAATATCCATGTAGAACATCACGGCCAAAAAAGCCAGCAGGGCAAAGATAAAGAAATATTTCATGGCTTGTGCATAGGTGTGTCGGCTATCCTTATCTTTGTTTTTTCCGAACACGAAAGGTTCGTAGGCATATCGGAAAGCCTGTGTGAACATGGCCATCACCATGGCTACTTTGCTGGTGGCGCTGTAGATTCCCAATTGGGTCATTCCTTCCTGTCGGTTTTCATAGAGGAAAGGGTATATCATCTTGTCCACAGTCATATTCAGTATGCCTATCACACCCAAGATGAGCAGGGGGAATGAGTAGCTTGCCATCCGTTTCATCAGGACGAAATCGGGTTTGTAGCTGAATCCTTTCAGCTCGGGAATGAAGAAGAACAGCTGCACGGCCGAGCAGATGAGGTTACTTACAAAGATGTATCCCACCAGATAGTCGGGGTTGTAGAACCACTCTACTGTTTGGGGTGCCACTTGCATAAGCCAGGGGCAGAGCAGGAGGAAGAAGAGGTTAAGTGCGATATTTCCGGTGATGGAGAACAGTTTGATAGCTGCAAATTTGATGGGTCGTTTCCGGTATCGCAAGTAGGCAAAGGGGATGCATTGGAATGCGTCAAGAGCAACTACGGCCACCATCATACCCACAAATTCGGGATGTTCGGCATAGCCCAGAGCATCGGCCAGTACCGGCAGGTTACCCAGGCATCCCAGAGCGAAGAGCAGCGACAGTCCTCCCACAAAGAGGAGTGAGTTGGCGTAGACCTTCTGCGGGTTTTCGTCCTGCTTGTTGGCAAAGCGGAAGAAGCCTGTTTCCATGCCGAAGGTGAGGAGCACGAGCATCAGCGCCGTGAAGGCATACATGTTTGAAACAATTCCGTATCCTCCGGTTGATGCAGGGATAACGTTGGTATACAGAGGAACGAGCAGGTAGTTGAGGAAACGTCCCACGATGCTGCTCAGTCCGTAGATGGCTGTATCTTTGGCGAGTGTTTTAAGTCCTGCCATGATTGAATCCTTTTTTAGAGGCCACAATGCGTGGCCGGGTTAGTCGAAAAGGGAACGTCCGCCTCCAAACCGGTTTCGTCCCAGGTGTTTGTATGCCAGTTCGGTCACTTCGCGTCCGCGTGGAGTACGTTTGATGAATCCTTCTTTGATGAGGAACGGTTCATACACTTCCTCCAGAGTTCCGGCATCCTCGCCCAGCGCAGTGGCGATGGTGCTCAGTCCCACCGGTCCGCCCCCGAACTTATCGATGATAGTGCCTAGAATTTTGTTGTCAATTTCGTCCAGACCATATCGGTCGATATTCAATGCTTCGAGTGCATAGCGTGCTATTTCGGTATCGATGCGTCCCGAGCCTTTCACTTGTGCGAAGTCGCGCACCCGGCGTAGCAGTGCATTGGCGATACGCGGTGTACCTCGACTTCGCGAGGCGATTTCTCCGGCAGCTTTAGCATCGCATGGTACATTCAGGATGCGTGCCGAGCGCAGTATGATTCGGCTTATGATGTCATCGTCATAATATTCCAAGTGAAGGTTGATTCCGAAGCGTGCCCGCAGCGGTGCGGTAAGCAGTCCGCTTCGAGTGGTAGCACCCACCAGGGTGAAAGGGTTCAGTTCCAGCTGAATGCTTCGGGCTGATGGTCCTTTATCTATCATGATGTCTATGCGATAATCCTCCATGGCCGAATAGAGATATTCTTCCACTACGGGTGAGAGTCGGTGGATTTCGTCGATGAAGAGCACATCGTTCGGTTCGAGCGATGTGAGTATTCCGGCCAGGTCGCCCGGTTTGTCGAGCACAGGTCCTGAGGTAATTTTGAATCCCACTCCCAGTTCGTTGGCAATGATGTTACTCAAGGTGGTTTTTCCCAATCCCGGAGGTCCGTGCAGCAGGGTATGGTCGAGCGGTTCTTTGCGCATGCGTGCAGCCTCTACAAAGATGCGCAAGTTTTCGGTCACCTTTTCCTGTCCGCTGAAGTCGCTGAACTGCAAAGGTCGCAAGGCATTTTCAAAGTCGCGTTCGCGGTTGTTGAAAGGTTGGCTGTGTATGTCGAATTTATCTTCCATGTCAAAAAGTTAAAACAGGGCAAAGTTACGAAAGTAAACCGATACGCAGGGCTGTTCGGGTTGTTTTTTGTTTGGAGGTTTTTATTCACACTCCTGGAGTAAGCCGGCAAAAGCGAGGATATATCCGAGTACTTAGACTCGTGCGCGAAGTTGCGGGGAATGCATCAGTAGTTGTTTCTGATTCTGTTGGCGATGATGAAGCCTGCAAAACCAATGAGCAGCAATCCTGCCGTAGTTTGTAAGCTGCTCAACCAGCATCCCACTATATCGATAAATTTTTCAAATGGGCCCATAGAGTTATTCAGGCTGTAAGCCAATTCATTATACCAGGCTATAGAATCATTTTTTTTGGTGTGAAATACAAAAGAATATCCGATAACCAGAAGAACGAAACAGATAAGGACATTGGTAATTTTATAGCCAAATCCCATTATCCAGCACAGAAGGAAGGAGAACAGACCCGCCAGGCTTTTACAAATAGTTCCCAAGTTTTCAGTTATATTCTTTAATGCGTCTTTCAGTACGAAGTAATGTTTTAAAGCTTCATTGCATTTGGCACGTTTGTAAGCCAGATTCGAATCTTTAAACAAGCCCTTTCCAGCATAAAAACCACTGAGAAGCGCATAAACTTCGCTTGCTTCCTGATGTGTGTATGCCTGGCTCTTTATTTTGCGGTTCTTGTCTTCATCGTCGTTCTGATGACTGAAGTCTGCACATGGATTCTGTTTAAACCATCTTGGGTGTCCGATGATGATTTGGCTGTAATCGTTATAGTATTCCTGAACAAGTTTATCGATACTTTTTATTCTCAGGCAATGATTTTCGAAAGTGGCATTGGTAATGCTGCAATGCCACCACCGGCAATCGGTGAAACTGGTGGTTCCGCTGAAGGCTGTCATGTAGAAATCGCCCAGCTCGATACGGCTTTCGCCCAGTGAGCAATCGATGAATTTAGAATATCTGAAATCGGCTATCTTGATATTGGTTTTTCTGAAACGGCAGGATTCAAACCGACAAAGGAAAAAATCGATTTCTTCTAAATGGGTTTCATGTATTTGTTCCGCATTTATTCCCGGCTCGTGTGATATCTTTTCCTGTTCTTTTTGTGTTAGTTCCCATTTGTCGAAGTTGCAACGGACCAGCTGGCACTGTGCAAAACATACCTTATGCAGTCTGGAGCCCTTGAAGCAGACATTATGAATGGGTTTGTATTGGTTTTTCTTGATATCGAAAGTGTTGAATATGACATTTTCAATATTCAGGTAACTCATGTCGAGATTTCTCAAATCAACATCGGACAGGTCCAGGCATGAAAATGGTTTGTGCTGTTTGCGGCATTGTGTTATGAGCTCGTTCAGTTCTTCTGCATCTTTCACTTTTTGCATTTTTGCCGATTGGTCGATAAAGGATATCCGATTGGTTTCAGTTCTGTTCATAATATTACGATAGCTCGGTAATTCTTACCGAAATTTTAAAGGTTAAACATAGCACCGGCTGAATACGGCTTTCAAATCGGTTGTAAAGATAAGCGAACCTTTAGAAAAGTTTTTCATGGACGATATGAAATTATTCATGAACATACTGTATACTGTCTTCTGTATAGATGTAAAAAAAGAAGTGCTTCGAAATTGTTTCGAAGCACTTCTAAATTTAGGAATCTGATAAGCTTATTTTATAGATGCTTATTTTGCTTGAACGGTAAATTCAACAACTTTTGTCTGACCCCAGATGTCGACTACAGAAAGTTTAACCTTGCAGTCTTGCGGGTTAACGATAACTGTATCGTCCTTACGAGAAAGTGTATAATTATTACCGGTGTTGGTTAACTTCAAGTATTTGTCTGAGTTCTCACCAATTAATTCTACTTTATAAGATTTAACGCGAGCATCTTGCGTTGTACCAGATACACTGTAAATCTTACCCTTGAAGTCTTTGAATGAGAAGTCGTTCAAGTTGAACTTAGCATCGATACCGTTGGATACAGACAGAGCCTTGCCGGTGTACTTGATTTCACCATCGAAGATTTCTGAGCGGAACTCAACTGTAATCTTATCGTATGTCTTGTTCAAGTTCGGGTTGTTGAACGGACTGTAAACTACGGTGATGTTGCGAACCTTGTTGATATCTTTGTTAGGAACGTTGATAACACCTGCTCTTTCAGTATCATCGGTAATCCATCCGCTGTTAGTTCCGTCAGAGAATGTGATGTATTGTTTATCGGCATCTGCAATCTTGTACAGTGTCTTCAAGTCGTAAGCAGAAGATGTGCCGTTGGACATAGCGTAAGCCTTAGCTGCATTGCCATCGAAGAATGCTGTCTCGCGAGCGAAGGCGTAAGCTTTCGGAGCAGTGAGGTTGATATTGAACTTAATCGTGCGGATTTCGTTTGCATTGTTCTTCAAAGTAACCACAGCTTCATACGGTTCAGCAAATACTTTAGTTCCGTTGAAGGTCATTGATGCAGTCCACTTGTTGTAGCCAAATTCATCTTCAGACTTGGTGAAGGTTACACCGCCCAAGATATCGTTCAACATAGCGGCAGGCATGTTTACAGGCATATCGTCAACGTAAACATGTTCGTTCTTGAACTTGTATTCAACATCGGTTACTTCTGCACCGCTTGTTGCAAATCCGTCAAGAGAGTTGCGACCAACAACGTCAACTGTGATAGTCTTGGTAGTACCATCAATCTGCCATTCGAAGTCTTTAGCCAGAGCGATATCTTCGGTGTTTTCAACCTTGATAGACAAATCGTTTGTAACGTGTTGACCTTTCAGATTCAAGTAGTGTACTTCTACGTAATCGATAGGATTGGCAATAGCCTTTGAGAAAGTGATGGTCTTTCCGGCCTTATCGATAGAAACACCGTCTTTTTCTGCTTGGGCAGTCTTGTTTTTAGGTATTTCCAAGTAGTAGTCGGCCACTTCCCATTTGTCGAAGTTCATAACAGCCTCTTTCAGCAGGTCTTCCCAAGTAAGCTTGTCTGTTTCGTAAACAGAAACATATTGCCACAGAGGAGACACTCCGCTTTCTTGTTCAACGTCGATAGTTACGTTGAAGCGAGAAGCAATCACGGTTTCTTCGTTTGAGATAGCAGCAGTTTGCAAAGAGTAAACGGCTTTGTTATCGTTATCTTCGATTATTACACCGGCAGGAACTTCGAGAGTAAGATTCCACAAGCCCGGGTTTGCGGTAGCTTCAGCCCGGGTAAGAGGAGCTTCGCTCATGTTCTGTGTAGCAGCTGAAACTTTATATTTAGATTCACCTTTGGTGTTTACCAAAACGAATTTGTAAAGGCTGGCATCAGCTTTCAGCGGATTTACCTGAGCCACCAGAGTAGTGGTTTTAGAAACCAGGGTTTGTCCCGGTTGGTAAGTGTTTCCGTTGAATTCAACTTCCTTAGAACCTGCCACTTTACCCATTTTCAGTGTAATCTGCGGGTCTTTCAAAGATTTACTGTCCTCGCCCAAAGAATATACTTCAAGAGAAGAAATTTCAGCAGTTTTCGGAAGGATAACTTTCTTGATGTCTTTGCTGATTTCGCCTTCTGCATTCGGAAGAACAAGGTTCAGTTCCCAATAAGCATCATAGTCTACAACGAAAGAGCCATAACCCATGGCAGGACCAGCATCAACATATTTTTTCTGTTCAGCATCCCAAACCATCCAGCGGTTGTTTTCGATGTAAGGAGATTTGCCATCTTGTCCGGCAGGACCGGCAGGACCTTGAGGACCGGCAGGACCTTGAGGACCTTGAGGACCGGCAGTACCTTCGGCCAAGATACCGGTATCGGTTCTCTTACCTTCAGAATCGATAGAAATCCAATGTTTGGTTGTTTCGTCGATAACCCAGGTTGTACCATTCTTTCCAGCTGCACCGGCTGCACCAGCTGCACCAGCTGCACCTTTTTCACCATCTTTGATTTCCAAGGTACTGTTGTCTGAGAGAGTCAGTACATAGCCGTTGTTGGCAGAGTTTCTTTGGAAAGATTTAACCCATTTACCTTCCTTGATTTGTTTCTCCAAATTAGCGATGCTGGTTTCTACGGCGTCTACACGACCATTGAGTTTGTCAATGTCATCATCGTAATCATCGCAAGATGAAATCATTCCTGTTGAAAGCAGCGCTGCACTAAACAGGAGAGCATTTCTAAACTTTTTGTTGTTCATAATAACTAAAACTTTAAATTTAAAGATTTAAAAATATTTGTTTCTATTTCTTGTTATTACATTCTTCAGCCGGTAATCTGTTCTTTTCCATCATTTCCTGCCTGATGAATGTATTGGTTGGGTGTGATGCCTTCGCATTTTTTGAACGACACATAGAATGTGCTTTTCGACGAGAATCCGCACACAAAGGGTATCTCCCTTAGGCTGTAGGTGTGTTTCAGAAGGATATCTTTGGCATATTGCACCCGATACCAGTTTAGAAGTGAACGGAGGTTGCACCCGAAGAGTCGGTTTACGGCATTGGAGAGATAGGTGGTGTTGGTACCTACTATCGCGCTGAACTTGGACAAGGACAGGTTCTTGTCCAGGTAGATTCGGTTATTCAAGCACTGAAGGATTTTTTTATAAATCTCTTCGCTTGTGTTGTTTAACATTTCTTCCGAAAAAGGAGCGTATCTCATTTCCGTGTGTTCTCTCATTGCACTATTCATTGTATTAAATCGTTTTCCAAACTGGATTTTCTGTGGCAAATGTAGATTTAGTGTTTTATTTAGCCAATATTTTTCCTAAAAAATAAGAGGATTTACAATAAAAAATTTAAGAAATAGGAAAAAATGGCCCATGTTGCAAATATTTGCGTGTTTTATTGATTAAGTATCTTATATATTGG
>Cinder_p2__coassemble_1296_pt1 | contig 40606 bp, 27 predicted proteins | sample Cinder_p2__metabat2_low_PE_026 | metagenome-assembled genome bin Cinder_p2
GCCTCCGGTATCAAGCCTTACCCTGCGGTGTGTGAACGCTGCGCTGCACAAGGAGTGCTATAGTGTTAATCTTATTTCTTTTTCTCGGCAATACGTTCGAGCCATTTTCCTCCCACCATGCAGGCTATGCCCAAGGCGATGAAAGGCAGACTCAGCCATTGACCCATGTTGAGCATCATTCCGGCTTCGAAGTCCACCTGGTCGGCCTTGATGAACTCCACGAAGAACCGGAACGTGAAGATGGTGGCCAGACAGTATCCGAAGAAGAATCCCGAGCCCACCTTTTCGCGGTATTTGCGGTAGAGCATCCATCCGATGATGAAAAAGACGAGATAGGCCATGGCCTCGTAGAGCTGTGCCGGGTGACGCGCAAAAGTCTCGCCGTTATGAGCGAAGATAAAGCCCCAGGGCACGGTGGTGGGCTGTCCCACAATCTCGGAGTTGACAAGGTTTCCCAGGCGGATGAAGCAGGCGGTGATGGGGGTGGCAATGGCCACATTGTCCAGCACACGCACGATGTTCACCTTGGTCTTGCGCACATACAGCCACAAGGCGATAATCAGTCCGAGTGTACCTCCGTGGCTGGCCAGTCCTTCATAGCCTGTGAACTTCCATCCTGTGGGCAGGTGCTTGAGTGGCAGCAGCATCTCCACGGGGTGCGACAAGTAGTAGTCCGGCTGGTAGAACAGGCAGTGCCCCAGACGTGCTCCGATGAGGATGCCCAGAAAGCAATACAAGAACAGCGGTTCGAACAGCTCGCTTCTGATGCCTTGCTGCCTGTAGAGCCTTTGTACGATGAGGTAGGCCAGAAGCAGACCGATCATCCAGCACACCGAGTAGTAGCGCACGTGGATGAACCCTAGAGAGAAGAACTCGATATCGGGGTTCCAGGTGATATAGCTCAACATGTTCATAAGGCTTATACGTTAAAGCGGAAGTGCATGATGTCGCCGTCCTGCACCACATATTCCTTTCCTTCCACGTTCAACTTTCCGGCTTCGCGTACGGCAGCTTCCGAACCATATTTCAGATAGTCTTCGTATTTGATAACCTCGGCACGAATGAATCCTTTCTCGAAGTCGGTATGGATAACACCGGCACATTGCGGAGCTTTCCATCCTTTCTGGTAGGTCCATGCCTTCACCTCCATCTCTCCGGCAGTGATGAACGTTTCAAGGTCGAGCAGTTTATAGGCGGCTTTGATGAGCCGGCTCACACCCGATTCCTCCAGTCCGATTTCTTCGAGGAACATTTGGCGTTCGTCGTAGGTTTCCAGTTCGGCAATCTCCGATTCAATTTTGGCAGCCACTACCAGGAGGTCGGCACCTTCTTCCTTAATGGCTTCGCGCACCTGTTCCACATACTTGTTTCCATTCACAGCACTGCCTTCGTCCACGTTACATACATAGAGCACAGGTTTCGAAGTGAGCAGGAACAGTTCGCGTGCCGCTTTCTGTTCGTCTTTGCTTTCGAACTGTACGGTGCGTGCCGATTTACCTTGTTCCAACGCTTCCTTGTAGCGCAAGAGCACATCGTAGAGCAGTTTGGCTTGTTTGTCTCCTCCGGTCTGTGCCTGTTTCTGCACTTTCTGGATTCGGCTTTCTATCGTTTCCAAGTCTTTCAGCTGAAGTTCGGCATCGATGATTTCCTTGTCGCGCACGGGGTTTACACTTCCGTCGACGTGTGTTACATTTTCATCGTCGAAGCAACGCAGCACATGCAAGATAGCATCTGTTTCGCGTATGTTGGCCAGGAATTTGTTTCCCAGACCTTCGCCTTTGCTGGCCCCTTTCACCAGTCCGGCTATGTCCACAATCTCTACGGTGGTAGGAACGATGCGTCCCGGGTGTACCAGTTCGGCAAGCTTGTTCAGTCGCTCGTCGGGCACAGTGATTACACCCACGTTAGGTTCGATAGTACAGAAAGGGAAGTTGGCCGCTTGGGCTTTGGCGTTGGATAAACAGTTGAAAAGGGTCGATTTTCCGACATTGGGCAGACCCACGATTCCACATTGTAATGACATAATTATGTATTGTTTTTGTTAGCAAGATGATAATTGCGTGGCAAAAGTACTCATTTTTAGTGAGTGTATTAACATAAAGTTGTGGTGATTGTTGGGGTGTTTGCTTTTTCTTCGTGTTAGAAAAAGGTTTTAAAAGCTATTTTTATTGTGTGTTTATAACCTAGTAGGAACTGTCTGTGTGTTTGTCGTGTTTGCTTTGTTGTACCGGGATGCATTTTCTTTAAGAGAAATATGAGAATAGTCCTTATGTTTAGGAACTGACTTAAAGAACGGAGAGTTGAAAAATGTTCTACTTCGTTCTTATTTGGTTTTTATGTTGTTCTAACTAAGTTCTAGAATTTTAGATTGCATTTTATAAAGTCAAAAAAAAAGTCAATTCTTTAATTTGTTTCTTCGTGACGAGAAGGAAATCTTTTTCACATCTTTCATCTTTTTGTAATAAGTTTGTAGTATGTTTGTCAGACCTTTGCACAATTAATATTAGAATAACTATGGCTAAAAAGAAAGAGAAAACAAACCCTTATCTGGAACGGGATATCAGCTGGATGTATTTTAATGAGCGTATTTTGCAGGAGGCTACTCGTCCGCACGTACCATTATTGGAACGTATGTCGTTTTTGGGTATCTATTCGAACAATCTCGATGAGTTCTTTCGTGTACGTATGGCAAGCCAGAGCCGTATAGCCGAATGCCGTGATAAAATGGCTGTTCGGGAGAGGGAACATGCCAAGAAAGTTATCAAGCAGATAGGAAAGCTTAATGCACGCTTTGTGAAAGACTATGAGCAGGCTGTGAACAATATTGTGGAAGAGCTTCGGAAAGAAAATATCTGTTTGTTGTCTGATACAGAGGTAAATGAAGAACAGTTAGGTTTCATCCGAACATATTATCAGGAGAAACTCAGTGGCTTCATGGTACCGGTGTGGTTCTCGGCCATCAAGTCGCTCGACTATGAAAACGATGAGAATATTTACTTGGCTGTAAAGGTGAGCAGACAAAGTCCCAAAATATCATCAGACTATGCTTTCCTGGAGCTTCCAGTGAGTGAATGTGGTCGTTTTGTGCGCCTGCCCGACAGTAATGGGTGCAGCTATCTGATGTATGTGGACGATGTGGTGCGATGCTGTTTGCCCTTGGTGTTCGAGGGATTAGGATACACAACTTTCGAAGCCTATACATTTAAGTTCACACGCGATGCCGAAATGGAAATAGACAATGACTTGCGTACCGGTATGCTTCAAAAGATTTCGAAAGGAGTGAAGAGCCGAAAACGAGGTGAACCCTTGCGTGTGCTCTATGACCAACGTATGCCTAAAGACTTGCTCAAACGTGTGTTGCACAAACTGGAACTCGACAGTTTGGATACGGTGCTGGGTAGCGGATGTTATCAGAATCACAAGGACTTGATGCGTTTTCCCGATTGCGGACGTTCCGATTTGAAATTTCCGGCTTGGCCGCCCATCTTGAAAAAGGAACTGGACGGACCGGAAAGTATTTTGGCTAAGATTCAACAAAAAGACCGCTTTATTCATGTGCCCTATCATAACTTTAATTCTTTTATCCGTATTCTTCAAGAGGCAGCTGTGAGTAAGCAAGTATCGGCCATCAAAATAACACTCTATCGATTGGCCAAAGATTCTAAAGTGGTGAAAGCACTGATAGGGGCTGCCCGGAATGGAAAGAAGGTTACGGTAATCATTGAGCTGCTGGCACGTTTTGATGAGGCCTCGAATATTATATGGTCGAAAAAAATGCAGGATGCAGGAATCAAGGTAATTTTTGGGGTGGAAGGGCTCAAGGTACATTCCAAAATTATACATATAAGCATGAAGAAGGGACCTGATGTGGCATGTATCAGTACCGGAAATTTTCACGAAGGAAATGCACGGAGTTATACCGATTGTATGCTCATGACAGCTGCCCGACGTCTGGTGAACGATGTGGCAAGTGTATTCGACTTTATCGAAAGACCCTACAGTCCCGTGAAGTTCAGGGAACTGCTCGTTTCGCCCAATGAGATGAAAAGCCGTTTTGTGTCGCTGGTGAACAATGAGATAAAGAACCGGAAAAATGGTATGCCTGCCTATATCAAGATAAAGATAAATCATATAACAGACCCTGTGATGGTGAATAAACTATACGAAGCTTCGCAGGCTGGCGTGAAAGTGGAATTGCTGGTGCGGGGAAACTGTTCTGTTATGACTGGGGTGCCCGGTGTAAGCGACAATATTCGAATAGTAGGAATCATTGATCGTTATTTAGAACATTCTCGTATCTTTATATTTGCTGCCGGAGGAGAGGAAAAGGTTTTCATCGGCTCGGCCGACTGGATGCCACGGAATCTGGATAACCGTGTGGAAGTGGTGACGCCAATCTACGACCCACTTATTAAGGAGGAGATGAAGCGTATTGTGGATTTCGGACTGAAAGATACTCTGCAGGCACGTGTTGTGGATGGAATGGGAGAAAACCGCTTTAACGAAGTGCCGGAGGGTGAAACACCATTCCGCTCACAAGAGGCCTTGTATGAATATTATCTGGCTGAAAATAATAAAAATGAATAGAACTGACATATAGTGAAAGGCGAAAGCAATATTAAGCCAAAAGCTTGCTTTTGAGCGAAAATTTTGTCGAGCCACGTCTTATATTATACAAATAAAAGCATATGACAAACGAACTGGAACATTACTGCGGAACAAACTATGCAGCTATTGATATAGGTTCAAACGCTGTGAGGTTGCTGATAAAGCATGTAGAGGAATGTAATGGGCATACCGAGTTTTCAAAAAACTTGTTGTTGCGTGTGCCCTTGCGGTTGGGATTTGATGTGTTCTCTACCGGTGTGATTTCAGACCGTAAAGCCAAGGACCTGGTACGACTCATGAAGTCGTTCAGACATTTGATGAAAATATATGAGGTAGAGGATTATCGTGCATGTGCCACTTCGGCTATACGTGATGCGAAGAACGGATTCGACGTGATGAAACGCATACGTAAGAAAACGGGAATACGTATTGAGATTATCGACGGACAGGAGGAGGCACGTATAGTGTACAGTAATCATCTGACTTTTGCCGAGAAAACGAAGGATAACTACTTGTATGTGGATGTGGGAGGAGGAAGTACGGAAATAAATCTGCTCTCGCAAGGTCAATTGCTATGTAGCCGGTCCTACAATATAGGTACAGTGCGTATGTTGAACGATGCTGTGGACCATGGTGAATGGGAGCGGTTGAAAAGCGATATGGCCGAGTTGGCACAGTCTTATCCGAATATAAATATCGTAGGTTCGGGAGGAAATATCAATAAACTCTATCGTTTGGTGGAGAAGAAAGACAAGAAACAGAAACGCATGTCGGTGAATAATTTGCGCGTTTTGCATGAAACCTTGAAAAAGTTATCGTTAGAGGAGCGTATGGAGCGTTATGAGATGAAACCCGACCGGGCCGATGTGATTATTCCAGCCGGAGACATCTTTTTGTTGATAGCCGACCTCATTTCGGCAACTTATGTCTATGTGCCTGTTATTGGTCTGGCTGACGGTATTATCGACGAAATTTACGAGAAGAACCGTATTGAACATCAGAAATCCCTTATCGGAATGGAATAAAAATATCCTCCCCACCAGACATTGAATTGTAAGTTTGTCGGTGAGGAGGAATCGTATTTAGGTGTCAGAAAAACTTATTCGGCACTCTTTGGATCATAAGTACCCTCCCATGGAGTGAGTCCCCACTGGGGATTGAAGTTAATGTAACTGTTGGGTATCTTCATGCAGAACTTTTCCGGAGTTACGGTGGTGGAATAGGTCTTTCCGCCTATCTTGTGTGTGATGGTGGTTTTACACCATGGCTTGCCTGCATCGAGCAGATAGCGTTTCAGGTCGAAGATACGTTGGAAAGATTCCATGGGGAGTTCTCGCCGGCGTTCTTTCAGAATCTCTTCGAGTAACTGGTCCTGGTTCATGGAAGCTCCGTTCGGCAAATCAGTATCTGAGCCTGAATAGCGGTATTTGCGCAGGAGGTTCAAATCGTTCAATGCTTCGGTAAGATGATTAAGACGAGCTTGCGCTTCGGCACGCATCAGCAGTAACTCGGGATAAGTGATTCCTTCGTTGTTGATTGTCTTTCTTCCACGCATGTTGTAGCGTTGTATTCCGTCCTGATATACCACACCGCCCGATGTAGAGCTGTAGCCTTCCTGGTTCAGCAAGAAGAGTTTGTAGCGTAAATCAGTTTGAGAATCAAAGAGAGCAAGATAGTCTTCTGATGGATAAACGGCCGATCCCGGAGGTGCAATGCGATAGAAAAGGTTTTCGCGACTATAGGATTTATCGAAGTCTGTATCTCCATCTCTCGATTTCAATTGGAGATAGATTTCCACATTTTCTCCCGGGCGTGGTGATGCTGTTTCATCAGCTTCGTAATAGAATTCGTTGAAGTTGTATATCAGTTTGTCTACCGAACCGCCTTTCACGGCCAGTGCTTGCGTCCATGCAGCATCGGCATCCTTGAACATCTCATTCCAATTTCGCATGTGCATCCAGTAGATGGCACGTAAGGCATAGGCAGCCGACAGGTTGGCACGTGAAGGGTTGGCCACGTGTTCTGGAGCATGTGTTACGGCATAATCCAAGTCGGTTTTCAATAAATTGAAAGCTTCGGCTGTGGTAGCTAGCATCGGGTTAACAGCCTGCGGACTGGCAGCTGTGCGGTAGGGGATGGTGAGTGCATCGTTTGTTCCATTCGGGTCATAGGCCGGACCGTAGGCTAGGGTGCCCACCAGATAGGACCATGCTCTGCCTGCTTTGGCTTGGGCTATGACTTGTGCAGCATATTTTTCCTTGGCTACTCCCAAGCCTTCTATGCCTTCAATCACATTATTGAATAAACCTGTGGCGCGGTAGATCCCCCATTCCCAGTTATGCGATGTTTTGAGAGGATTTTCACAAGGTTCATAATAGATATAGGCTGCATAGCGGTTGAGGTTTACGTGAGTGTTGGTATAAAGGTATTTTGCCTGGTTTTCGCTGACGGAAAGATTATCGCCCCAATAAGCAGCTCCGCATCCGCCGTTGTTATCCATCATATGGAAATCGATGGTTGATTCGTTGTTGAGCAGATTTTCGAATTGCGATACCTCGGTGGGAATAAGTTTACCCACGGGCTTCACATCTAAAAAGTCGTTGCACGACGTGCACAGCGCGCCACACAAAAGCATCTGTATATAATATTTTGGTTTCATGATTCTATGTTTTTAGTTTAGAAAGAAAAAGTCAGACCTACATAAAACTCTGTGGGGAGTGGCAGCGAGGTAAATGCCTGTTCGTACGAGGGACCGGAATACATGGTTTCGTTCAGTTCGGCAGTTTCGGGGTCAATGTCACATCCTTTAGCTGTGATGTAGAAAAGGTTACGTGCTTGGAGATAGATTTTGGCATTGCTCATTCCTATCACGTTTGTCCAGCGTTCAGGTACGTGGTAGGTCAATGTCACGTCACGCAGTTTCATATAGCTGGCATTGCCCACCAGTTTGTCGATATAGGGGAAGTAGAACATATCCATGTTCCAGGATTTCAGTACCGGATAGATGGTGTGTTCCTCGTCGCCCGGTTGACGCCATCGTTCGCCTACATGGCGGTTTTGCAGGTTCGAACCAAAGAAAGCATCCTTGCGGTATTTATGTCCTAATTTGGCGATAAACATGAAAGATAATTCCCAGTCTTCGTAGCGGAAACGGTTAGTTAATGACATATCCACTTTCGGGCGTACGCTTCCTTGATAGAAAAGGTCATCGATAGTGGCATTTGCCGGTTTGATAATCTCTCCTTTGGCATTATACACTTGCACTTCACCCAAGTTGTCCAGACCTGCAAACCGGTAGCCCCATAATCCGTCTGCCGGATATCCAGCCACCATAGACGGATGGTCGGTGTATTGGTTGGTGTAGTTTCTGTTCATGTTATAAGTCTTTACCTTGTTATGGTTGTAGGCCATGTTGTAAACGATGTTCCACATGAAACGTTTGTTTTTGATAGGTGTGGCATCAATGGTAGCTTCAATACCATTGTTGGTAATGGCTCCGATATTTTTGGTCAGCGAGGTGAATCCGGTAGTTGGGTCAATGGCATCCTTGGCCAGCAGGTCGGTACTTCGTTTGTTGTAATAGTCCACACTTAAGTTCAAACGGCTGTTCAAGAAAGAAAAGTCCAGTCCGACGTTTGTTGATTGAGTTTTTTCCCAACGTAGCTGGTTGTTGGGAGGGGAAGCTACCCCATAGGACACACCTCCGGTAGTTTCGTTATAGTTTCCGGCTTTCAAGATGAGGAACGGACCTTCGTTTAATGAGATGTTACCGTTAATACCATAGGATGCACGTAAGTTTAACCGGTCGATCCAAGGAATATTGAAAAACTTTTCGTTTGCAATTTTCCAGGTTCCTCCGATGGACCACAAGGGTTTATATCGGTATTTGGAATCGGTTCCGAAAAAGTTTGTCAAGTCCAGACGGACACTTCCGCTCAAGATGAAACGGTTGTCATATTCATATGAACCGTTTCCGTACCAGGATACGAAGCGGTTGTCGCGATAGGAATAGCTTCCTTGTTCCAGACTGTTGATCATGCGTGTGCCTTGCATGAGCATATCGGAATTGTATTTTCCTCCATTATAGTCTTTGATATTAACAGGGATGAATGAACCGGCAGTAGAGTTGTATCCGGCACGCGAAGCAAGTGTATTGAAGTCGTAGGTCTGTCGGCGTATTTCATTACCTACGAGTGCTGTTACACGATGTTTGGTTCCATCGAAGTCGTGACGGAAATTGAGTTGTGTGCGTACAGTCCAGCTGGTGCTGATGTTTCGTTGTTCGTTGATGAGGGCACCGTCGGGGAAATAGTGCTCGGCAGGGTTGGACACCGAAGTGGCGTCGTTGTAGGTGGTTCGTACAGCAAAGGCATTTTCGCTTCGTATCTGTTTGTATTGGGAGTTTCCGCGTTGCCAGTTCCCACCAATCTCAAAGTCAAGTCCTTTCAGCAGTTCGGCACGAAGGAATCCTGTAAGAATCACATTGAAGTTAGTTGTGCGTGTGTAATCTTCTTCCAAGTCCTTGAATGGGTTGTAGCTCCAGTCTTTCATTCCGTTCATGGATTCGTATTTGTTAATTTTATATTCGGGCACACCCCAGATATCGGTACTATGTCCGTGTTCATCCACGAAGTTGGTATAGGGTTTGAAATAAGTGGTGTTATACCAATTCCAGAATTCGTTGGGCTGCATGGTGGGAGCTTTGCTCTTGTTGTAGTTGATATTGGCCGAAGCACCCACGGTGAGGAATTTGAAAGGTTTCCATTCGTTCTTCAAATCGAGAATCATGCGACTTTCTCCGCTGCCTTTGAAGTTTTCTCGGGCATCGTAAAGGTTGAGAGCCATGTTGTATCGATTGGTTTCCGAACCTCCCGACAGCGAGATGTTGTGTTGGTGGCTCAGTTTGTTTCGCATCAAGTGCTTTTCCACTTGTTTCAAGCTATTCACACCGCGCAACATATCTATCTCCTTCATGGCTTGGTCTTGTGTGATGACACCGTCGCGCGCTTTCATCAACAGATAAGTTACTTTACCCATGGGGAACTTGCTCATTGGGTCGGGGCTGGACGGATTTTGGTTGAACAAGTCTATTTCGGCATCGATATAATCCGAAGTTGAGGCCTTGTGCAAGTCGTCCAAATCGGGTTTTGAAACGATACTGAATACTCCTTTGTACGAAACGCGAGGTTTACCTATTTCTCCGCTTTTGGTAGTGACCACAATCACACCATTGGCCGAGCGAGAACCGTATATGGAGGCAGCTACACCATCCTTGAGCACGGTGATGCTTTCGATATTATCGGGGTTGAGATCGTCCAGTGTGATTTCCGAAGGATAGCCGTCTACTACAATTAACGGGGTTTTTTCGGCCGAGAAGGTGGACACACCGCGAATTTCGATGTTCCCATCTTTATCGAGTACCACACCGGCAGCTTGTCCTTCGAGCACCGATTTTAAATCAGATTGCAGTTTGGCTTCCATCTGTTCGGCATTGATGATACCGAATGAGCCTGTAGCACGTTCTTTCGATATGGTCTGATATCCGGTAACGATGACTTCGTCCATTTGGTTACCGTCTTCTTGCAGAACAATTTTCAGCTGGTTTCGGTTGTCGATTTTTACAGTTTGGGTTTTCATGCCGATGAAGGAGATGGAGAGCTCTTTTACATCGGTCGGGATGCGTAGCGAGAAGCGTCCTTCATAATCGGTGGCGGCACCTACGGTTGAGCCTATGGCGCGAACACTGGCTCCGATGAGTGGCAGTCCGCTGGCATCCAGCACTACTCCGGAAATGGTTCTATGTTTGGCATCATTCTGTTTGGTTTCGGCTTTGGTGATGATGACATGTTTGTCGGTTACTTCATATGCCAGTCCGGCTTTTTGGCAGATGAGGTCCATGGCTTCCGTAAACTTTGCGTTCGAAAGGTCCAGGTTTAACCGGATTTTCTTGTCTATCACAGATTCTTGGTAAAGTAGGCATATTCCACTTTGCAGTTTGACTTGTTCCAATGCTTCTTTTACGGTGATGCTTGTGTCTTGAATGGTCACCTGTTTGGCCTCGTTCAGATTCAAGGCTTCGGCATGGCTCATGGGAGCCAGACAGCATAATGCAAACAGCATCATTCCTTTGAAGTGCATTTTACTTTTTACTGGTTTTCTCATAGCTCTATAATTTAATATGATTGATAAAATTAGTGTCGTAAGATGTATTTATTTCGGCTTTGTTTCTCGAAGCGAATGCCGGATGCTTTTTTCAGCAGTTCGAAAGTATATTCCGGGGTGTGTTCCTGAAGCAGAGTTCCCGACAGTCGCAAGGAACGCAGCGAAGGTTCGGCAATGTCTATGCAGATGCCGTGCCAGCGTTCTAGCAAAGCGGTTATTTCCGTGAGTGGGAGGTTGTCGAAGTTGAAAATACCGGAAATCCAGGCCGTGTAGCATTCGGTGTTCACTTGACGTACGGTAATGGGGGCTTCGGCTGTGAGTTCGGCTTGCTGTCCTGGTTTGAGAATCACGTTCTGTTTTCCGTTCGACACTTCCACACCTCCTTGTACTAGTGTAATTTGTGAAGGACTGTCGTGCCGAACTGATACGTTGAACCGAGTTCCTAATACATGCACTTTCACTCCATCGGCCACTACATTGAATGGATTCCCATTTTTGGCCACATCAAAAAAAGCTTCTCCTCTCAATTCCACAAAACGCTTGTCGGTGAAAGTGGAAGGAAAGCGGAGTTGAGTGTCGGAATTGAGCCATACTTTTGTACCATCGGCCAGAGTTAGCGAGAATTTTTCTCCGAGAGGAACATTTATTACATTCAGTCTGGTTTCCTGGGCAGGAGTTTTATCGGAGGCAGATGATTCTGTTTCGGTCAGCAGATGTTCGTTCATGTTCAGTGTGCTGTCGTTCATTTCGATGGTCTCGCCGGTATCCAAGGTGAGTGTGATTCGGCCCGGTGTGTTTGGTAAAGCGGCTACCGGCTGATGTTGTTCAATCTTTTGGAATGCTTGTGGCAGGAAATAGAGTCCTGTTCCGATGAGGATGAGCAGGCAGGCAGCAGCCGAAAAGCGGATAACCAGTTTGCGCAGCTGTCTGTTTTTCCGTTTCTGGCAGTAATTCTTCCAGGCTTGTTCTGTATTTATTTTATGTATTGCCTGGCATTGGTTGTTCAGCTTGTACAGCTTTATGAAATTTTCTGCTAGCAACCTGTTGGATTCCGATTCGTTCATCCAGCTTTCCAACTGTCTGTGTTCTTCGGCCGACAAGCGGTTTTCCTTATATTTTTGTAGTATGGCGAGCAGTTCTTCGTGGTTCATGTCTTTATTATATCGGGTTTTATAATAAAGTAACACGAAGCTTTTTTTCGGGTGACAAAAAAAAGAGTATTTTTTAATAATACAGACTGATGAGTGTGAGAAGGAGCGATTGCGACCGGAGTTTTTTCAAGGCTCTTGCCCAAAGGGTCTTGACTGAGTTTATGGATATTTGCAGTTCCTCGGCCACTTCTTTGTATTTTTTGTTTTCGAATATAATGGCATGCAACACGTTGTGTTCCTGTGGAGTGAGTTCCTTCAGAGCCTTGTTCAGTTTTTGTTTCAGACGGATGGCTTCATCGTCGGGTGTCATACTGTCGTTTTCTATTATCCGGCAGTATTCCGAGGTGTGGATGGCTTCTTCCATATCTTGCAGGGCATAAGGACGTTCGCGCTTCATGTAGTTGAGCGAGAGATTGCGTATGGCGGCAAACAAGTAGTGTTTTATGTCCGATGTGAGCAGATGGAAGGCTTTTCGTTCCCAAAAAGAGATGAACACTTCTTGTGCCAGGTCTTCGGCCACTTCCAGCGAGTCTGTTATCTGCATGGCGTAGAGGCATAGAGGCATATAATAGGCATCGAAGAGTTTTTTTAAAGCTGCTTCGTTACCTAGTTTCAGTTGTTCTATGCATAGTTTGTCCTGCTCGCTGTTCATGGCTTTTGTTTCATGACTTGCCTCCGTTGGTGGCTTTGTTCAATATCACGAGTGCACCGATTACGCCCGGCACCCATCCGCAACAGGTGAGCAGAAGCACGATAAGTATGGAACCGCAACCTTGATCGATGACGGCTAAGGGAGGGAACAGAATGGATAGAAGAACTCTTAAGAATGACATGTTTTTTGGAATTTAATAGTTGTACAAAAAAATGAAAAGTGAACAAAAATACAGATTATTTCCTTGAAAAGGAAGTGTTTTCTGTGTAATGTTCGGTTTGGTAGGGCGAGAGGTGTGTCCGATACCCATTCTTAGGGGAACAAGTTTTGTGGTACAGGCTCTTAGGACGATGCATTTTTCCCATTAAAGGGATACATTTTTCCCATTAAGGGTGTGTGCCGAGAAAACAAAACGCTCTCCGGACAATATTTTTCGTCCGGAGAGCGTTTTGTCAGTATGCGTCGTATGGTATTATTTTACTCTGCTGAAGAGGATGCGGAGGGGAGCATCGACCATGGTTCCCATGAAATCGTAAATCATGGCTCCGAATTCGTCGGCTCCCTTCGGTTCAAAGTCGTCCAGCGTGCATTCCAGCATTTCTTTGCCGTCTACTTCCACCAGTCGGAAACCGACTAAAGCGGGGCGAATATCGGTGTATTGGGTAGAGAAGTTCACGTTTACTCCCGGGAATTCCAGTATAGATACTTTGACATTCTTTCCGAATTCCTCTTGGAATATTTTGTTGCCCTCTTCCTTGAAAGTTACTTTGCGTGTTTCCGTTCCGAAATACTTCTTGAAATCGCCCGTTATATTCGGGGTAAAGTTATATTCTTCATAAGAATTTCCTTCGAAGGTAATCTGATCGGCCACAGAGCCTTGAGGGGCTTTGCTAATGTCTTCGCCATAGGATTCGAAGAGGTCCAGATTGGTTATTTTTTCGAAAGCCCATGTACCGGTAAACACGTCGGGGCCTTTCAAAGTGATGGTCATGATTCCGTTACTTCCCACAGCATATCCGTCTTTGTTTGCCAAGCGGAGTACCAGTTTGTCTTTTCCTTCTTCTTTTTTCAAGAGTTTGATAGAGAAAGTTCCTTGGTTTTTATTTTTGGGAACGGTCACTTTGGCTCCGTCGGTGAATTCATAATGTACACCTTCTATGGCTGTTGAGCTTTCGTCTATTTCCAGGTTAAAAGTGGTGGCAACTTTCACTTTGTGTCGTCCGCCACTCATCGTGCCGAGGTTTATTTCGAAATCGCCGGTGAATCCTACTTTTCCTGTGTTTTCGGAAAAGGACATGATGACACCATTGTTGCTCAGTAGGGTAACTGAGGCGTAGTTCATCAGTCCTAGCGAGAAGCCTTCGGGAGCTTTTTGCAGGTTGACATACAGTTCCTTGTTGTCATCGCCGATGCTTTCTTCAATGCGGCTCAAGGTGAGTGAAGTTTCGGTTTCTCCGGCTTTGAGTGTTATGTTTTTTTCGGGAGCTGTAAAATCTACTCCTTCAAGAGCTGTTCCACCAAATGTCACAGGGATGGACACATCCGTATCGGGGGCTTGGTCGGCTTTGATATCGATGGTTACACTTCCTTTTGCCAAGGTGTAGAATGGTTGGTCGATGTATATTTGTGGCAGTCCGTTGTTATTGTCGTCGGACGAGCAAGAGGCCAGCATGACTATCATTGCTGCCATGGTACAGAGATAAAACCCAAGTTTCTTCATAAGCTGTAATTTTTTTGAAAGGGTTAGTTACTGCTGTTTCTTATTCCGGCTTCATATTCGGCCTTGATGTCATTGTACACTGCCGTTTCCTCCTCGTTCAGCAGAGTGGGGTCGGCCAGCTTGTAGACTTTGTTGCTGAAGTTTGTGTCGGACGTAGGAGGCAGTTCGTCTATGTCTTCGCAGGAGATGAGACACAATGCCGTAAGTGCAAAGGCTGTGCCCAGTGTGTGGTATAGTCTGTATCTTTTCATAAAAATCCTCTTTATTCGTTAGCAAATTCTGTATATCCGGGGTTTTGTTTCAGCCCATTGTTCAAGTCCAGGTCGTGTGTCGGAATGGGGAAAGTGTACATGTAGCTTTCCGTTACATATTTCAATCCGTTCAAGGCAGTCCAGTATTCCGGAGTTCCGTTTCGTTTCTGTTCGAAGAAGCGGTCGCCTTCCATGAAGAGTTCCTTTCTTCGTTCGGTCAGTATGAGTGCCAAGAGTGGAGTGAGGTTGTTTCCTTTGGCATCGGTTTTGATTATTTCCAGTTCTGGAATTTCGGGCAGGTTGCTCTCTGTGATGTCAGTATATCCTGCAATTCGGTGCGCTCTTAAGTCGTTGATGCTTTTCAAGGCTTTGTCCGGTTGGTTCAAGTGGTAGTAGCATTCGGCTTCGATGAGTTTGAATTCGGCAGCTCTCATACCGCAGAAGAACACCTTGTTGGCTTGTCGTTGTGAGTTCACGCACATGGCATAACGCACGTCGGTGGTTTTTTCCTCGTCGGTAAAAGTGCTGAGGAACCGTCGGCTCACGGGACGGTACTTGAGGGTGGAGTTTACGCCCGAAAGTTCGCTGCTGCTACTGGAGCTGATGGTGCGGTAGGCTTTGATGAGTTGATTTCCTTTCAGTGCATAAGCTTCGTTCATCATGTCTTTGTAGGCATCGGGTTGTAGCAGTGGGTATTTTTTCAGCATATCTTGTGCAGCCAGCAGTGCTTTATCCCATTGTTCGGTCCAGAAATAGAGTCGTGTCAAATAGCCTTTCACCACATCTTCTGTGAAACGGTATACATCGTCGGTAAGGTGATATTCGGCAGATTTTATCAAGTCATTCTCTATCTGTTCGATGGTTACCTGCATGCTGCTGCGCAAAGCTTTTTCCTCCATATCGAAAGTGGTGATAATGGGCACTCCGAGCTGTTGGTTGAATTCGCCGGTGCGCGGAGCTTCGCAGAAGAGACGCAGCAGCTGGTAGTAGGATACACCGCGTATGGCATAGGCTGCTGCACGGATTTTGTCAGATTCTTCGGTGCCGGTTTCCTTCATTTCATTCAGTACGATGTTACAGTCGCGGATGTATTCGTACAATGTCTGATAGTAGCTTTGGTAGGATGATGTGCCTACGATGTTTCCTACATAGGTATCGAGCGAACGGGCTCCCGAACCGGTGAGGCAGGTTTCAAAATCGTCGCCACAAGCAGCATCCCATGTTATGTATTGGCTGGCGTTGCCCACCAGATAGCGGTCTGAACCTTCATCAATGGTGTTCAGACGGTTGTGGATGAGTGCCGAGAACTCTTCGGCTGTTTTGGGAATGGTGCGCCCATAGGGCTTTATGTCCAGATAGTTGCTACATGCCGAGCAAAGCAGGGTCATACAGCCTATGATGAGGTTTCTTTTTGTTTTCATATTCGTTCTTTTTTTAGAATCCGACAGACAGGCCCATAGAGAATGTACGTGGAGTGGGGTACACTGCTCCCGGAGTTTCGGGGTCGATGCCGGAATAGTCTGTAATGGTAAATAGGTTATTCACACCGAAAGAGAGTCCCAGCGAGCTGATGCGTGCCCGGCGTAGCCATTCTCCTTCGAACTGGTAGCTTAGCAGCAGCGAGCTCAATTTAAAATAGGACACTTTTTCCATCATCGAGGCGCGGGTAATGCTTTCGCTGGTCACCATGTAGTTGCTCAGACCTAGATATTCGCCGTAGGCATCAATGATACGTGGGTAGGCATCGGTTCTGGGATTGTCGGGTGTCCAGCGGTTTATGCGGTCCTTGGTTACGTTCAGATGGTTGACGTAGAGGTCGTTCTCTTGTGTGGGAATGCGTTCCACCGTGCTGCCGTCCAGTGTGGTGTACGACACGGGGCAGTTGATATTGTTAAGTACCTTTCCGCCGAATGAGTAGGAGCCGCCTAAACTGAGGTTCAAATTCTTATATGAAACAGAAATGGAGTATCCTCCGTTCGTAGGTGCATTGCTTGTGCCCAGATAGAAGGCATAGTTTTGTGCCAGTCCACGGTCGGCAGCAGTAGACATAACGGCATCGGGTCGTGTCTTGTAGGTGTAGATACCCAGTTTTTTGTCTATACCCATAACCTTTCCACTTACGATAGAATTCAGCGGGTATCCCACGTAGTTTGAGTTGAAGATACTGCCGTTTGGTGTGTCGTATTTCAACAGTTTGTTCCGGTTATAGGCGATGTTGGCACTCATAGACAGTTTCCAGTCTTTGGTTTTCAGTATGTTTGCGCTAACGGTTAATTCGGCTCCCTGATTCAGAAGTTCGGAGGTGTTGTAGCTTTGTAGCGAAAATCCGGTGGTATAGACCACGGGAACGCTGGTCACGGCATCGCGTGTGCGACGGTCGTACAGTTCACCTTGCAGGCGCAGGCGGTCGTCGAAGAAGCCGATATCCAGAGATACTTTCATATCGCGTGTCTTTTCCCAGCGAAGGTTGGGGTTCGGTGCATTTTTGAGCCAGCCCATGCGGTAGTATTGCTCGTTGGCTTTGCGGAACGAGGTGTTGTAGTCCATTACTAGTTGTGGGTAGACCGATTTGTTGATATTTCCGGTATATCCGAAAGCAGCTCGTAGTGAGAGGGAGCTGATGATAGGTTTTAGTGGTTCCATAAAGGCCTCTTGGTCAATATTCCACGAGAGACCTACCGAGCCAGTAGGGTTAAACTGTTCATCGCTTCCGAAGTTGTTTGAGCCGTCGGTTCTTCCTGTCAGACTGAGGATGTAGCGTTGCTTGAACACATAGTCGAACGAAAGGTAGAATGAGGCGAAAGTTTCCTCGGTGATGCTTTGTCCCGACAGTTGGTCTACAATGGAGGCGTAAGAAAGCATGTCGCTGTAGTCCACATCCATATTTTCGGGATATACAGGAATGGACGAGTTGCCCGAAACAGGGTCGTATCCGTAGCGCTTCTCATAGATGCTTTTCGAATATTGTCCTCTGATTTCGGAACCGAGAAGTGCACTCACATAATGGTCGTTTGCAAAGGTGTTGAAGTAATGTAGCTGTCCACGCAGGTTGTAGTTTGTATTATAGGCTGAAGTTTGTGTTATGGAGCCGTAGGTGCGTGTGGATACACTGCTTTGCGAACCTTCGAAGGGGCGGTCTATCCATGCGGCATAGGTATCCTTTCCGTTGATGTTGTCCGAGTGGTTGTTTACATATCCGTAGGAAGCCAGTCCTTCAAAACTTAAGTTTTCCAGAATGTTTACAGTCAGGTTGGCTATGAGTGTGGCCGACATGTTTTTTGATTTGTTCGATGTTTCGTCCATTTCGCGGAAGATGTTATATCCGTTTTCCGGCATGGGGAGCGCATACGAGCCGTTGGCTAGAGCCAGTTCGTGATAGGTGTTGTCGGCTGCATACGAACCGTCTTCATTATACACTTTTTCGTAGGGATTGGCAAAGTAGGCATACTTGAATGGGTCTACATTGAGTGAAGGCGATTTGGATTTCTGCATGGAAAGGTCGGCCGATATTCCTAATTTCACCCGTTTGTTGGGTTTCATGTCTATCTTGGCATTTACGTTGTAACGGTCGTATTCGTCTTTTTTCATCAGTCCCTTGTTCTGCATGTATCCCATGGAGATGTAGTAGGTGTTCTTTTCCGAACCGCCCGAGAGCGAGAGGTTATGTGTGTTCGAAACGGAATTCCGGAACAGCTCTTCAAACCAGTCGGTGGTGTGTTCGCCCAAGCGGGCGATTTCTGCGTCCTGCTGTTCTTTGCTCCAATCTTTGTATTTGCCATATCCTGAGCGTATCATACCTACAATTCCTACTACAGGGAAACGTTCGCCTGCGGCAAATTTTCCGGCCGAGAATTCGTCCCACAGCTCCTGTTCCCATGCCAGCTTTTCTTTGGAGTTCATCAGACTGGCATCGCTTGGCGGGCTGGTAACTACGGAAACGTTGGCCGAATAGTTTATCTTCATCTTTCCTTCTTTTCCTCGTTTGGTAGTAACAACGATGACTCCACCTGCTGCACGTGAACCGTAGATGGCTGCAGCCGATGCATCTTTCAATACGGTGATGGATTCGATATCATTAGGGTTAATTCCCGATATACCATTGGTAAAGATATCGTTGAAGTCGCCGGTTCGTATCTGGCTGCTCGAAATGCTTGGTATGTCTTTTTGCAAGGGTACTCCGTCTACAACCCATAGTGGGTCGGCATTTCCAGTGATGGTGTTTGTTCCACGGATACGTACTTTGGCTGTTTCGCCCGGTCGTCCGGAAATGGCTTTAATGTCGACACCGGCTACTTTTCCTTGCATTAGCAGGTCGAGGTTGGCTGTGGGTGCTCCTTTCAATTCTTCGGCACTTAGTGTGGCGAGCGAACCGGTGGAACGTCTTTTGGTTGTACGCTGATAACCTGTAACCACTACTTGGTCCAGTTCGGAAGCTTCGTCTTCTAGAACGATGTTCCCAGAGAGCGGTTTGGTTATCACAATAGTTCTTGTTTTCATGCCCACGTATTTGAACATGATTTTATCGTTTTGTTCCACCCACAAGGAAACCTCACCGTTTTCGTTGGAGATTACTCCCTGTTTCTTACCTGTTATTTGTACGGTTGCTCCCGGCAGAGGATTGTTGTCAGAGTCAACAACGGTTACTTTGACCAGAATCGTGGCATCACCTTGCGGCTGCTGGGCAAATAAAATTGTAACCAAGCAGCAGAAGCAAAATGACAGGAATGCCCTGGCTGTTTTGTGATACTTCATAAGCGTTCTGTTTGGGGGTTAGTAATTATGGTTAATTATATCGGTGTGCCGTTTTGTCGGTTCTAGTAGGTTCTCGACAAAATAGTAGCGTATGAGGTTTTGATAGTAGGGACACATCACACCGTGGTCCTTCCCGGGTAGAATGAACATGTCGAACCGTTTGTGAGCCTTGATGAGTGCATCAGCCAGGCGGTAGGTGGACGAGGGGGGTACGTTCTTGTCCACATCGCCGGTGATGAGCATCAGTTTGCCTTTCAGGTTTCCAGCCAGCTCCATGTTGGTAGGTATTCGAACTGAAAAGGTGGTTTTCCCGGTTTTGGAATCGGTTTTTTCGTTCAGTCCGTGGAAGGTTTCCCCCCACCACTGAATATAGATGTTGTTGTCGTGGTTTCCCGAAGCTGCTATTCCTACTTTGTAGAAGTCGGGATAGGTCAGCATGGCAGCCACTGTTTGAAAGGCACCACCCGAGTGTCCGTAAATCCCTACGCGTTCGAGGTCGATAAAGGGATATTGGCGTGCCAGTTGTTCTAATGTATGCTTGTCATCGGCCAAAGGATAATCTCTCAGATTACCATATCCGAAAGTATGGAAGTCGCGTCCGCGTAGCGGAGAACTTCCTCGCGACGGCATGTTCACTACGATAAACCCAAGTTCGGCTAAAGACTGGTTCCCATTATCGTCGAGGGTAAAGGAACGAGGAATCTGATCGTCCTGCGGCCCGGGATATACATTGGTTATCACAGGATATTTCCGGTTCTTGTCCAGGTCCGATGGTACATACATCAGTCCGTAGAGGTCGGTCTGTCCATCAGCAGCTTTCAACTGGACAAGGATAGGCGGTTTCCATCCGTTTTTTCGTAGAGCACTGTCGTCGGTGCGAGCTATTTCGAATCGGCGCGACGGTTGGTCTATGCATACCACATTCATTATCGGGGGCATATCCATGCGCGAACAGATGTCCACTGCATAACGGTGGTCGGTCGATAGAGTCAGTTCGTGGTTCCCATTTCCCGGTGTGAGCAGGGTTTGTCCGGTTCCATTCAGATTTACACTGTAATAGTGAGTATAATAAGGATTTATTCCTTCTTCATTTCCATATCCGGCGAATATCATCCGTTTGTTTAAAGTATCGATATGTGCAATGTTTCCTGCCACCATTTTTTCTCCTTGAGTAATTCGGTTGAGTAGTTTCCCTTTTGCATCGTACAGATAATAGTTTCCTCTTCCTGTTCTTTCGGACCACCAGATGAAATATTTTCCTTGTTCCACGATGCGGTAGTTGAAGAGTGTGAGGTTGAGATGCGGTGAGCATGTTTCGCTAATCAGTTCGGTTACATTGCCGTTGGTCACATCAATGCGGCATAAATCTATCTTGTCGGCTTTCCGGCTTCGGCGTGTGAAGTAAAGAGTCTTGGGCGAGCGGAAGTAATTTAGTTCCACTACTTGGTCAGGATATTTGTCTATAGGTAGCATTCCTCCTTTTTCATTGTCGGCATCGTACCAAAAGATATTATACCGTCTTACTCCGGCATCGCCCGGCATGGGCATCTTGAAAGTGCTTACTGCGGGACGTTGTTTGGTGAGAGAGTTGATAAGGCTCATCTCTTTCACTTCACTCATATCCTGCATCATCATGATATATCGGTGCCCTAACCAGAATCCTTTGGCATTAGCTTCTACAGTATCGTTGGTAAAGCGATAGGTGTAGTCGGCGTCTTCTTTTCCATCGGTGGTGAGTCGTCGGATGGTTCCGTTCTGGTTATTGCGCAGGTATAGGTCGAATCCGCATCCCATTATGGTGAAGAGTGAGTCGGCACTGTGGCATGATTTTCGGAATGAGGGTATGTTCTTTCGGTTTATTCCTTTCTTTTCGCTAGTTTCTGCTAGTTTTCCTGTACGTATGTTGTACACCATGTTCTTCCCTTTTTTCTTCAGGTAGAAACGGTTTATGTCTTTTCCTTCGAAACGGTATCCATAGATGAAGAGGTTGTTGGCATCGAGGGTGTCGCCGGTTATTTGCGCATATTGTTCGGCAAACCGCGCGTTGTCCTTTATCATGTTAATCTTCTTTCCGTTCTTAGCATTTACTAAATAATGGTGAATGGAGTTTCCTTCTTTTATGTTATAGTAGAAATGCGTAGAACCATCTATCCAGCTAGGGTAGAATCTTTTGTTCTTGAGATACAGTTCCAGTGAGTCGGCCGATAGTTTTTCGGCTTTCTTCCATCGGCTTTCGGGTAGCTGAGCTTGTGCAGCAAGTGTCAGGAACAAGGCCAGCATGAAGGTGATGTTTTTTCTTCTCATTTTTTCTTATTTATAAGTTACGGCCAATTGTACAGCTTTCAGTGCGTCGACGATACCTCCGGTTCTGCAATGTTTTTTCAGTTGATCGGTTGGTTGTACACTTTGGCAGATAATCTCTTTTATCTGGTGTGCTTTTAGTTTTGGGAAACAAGATCTCAGCATGGCGGCTATACCACTCACTATGGGTGCTGCAAAGCTAGTTCCTTGTTGGGTGCTGTAGGTATTTGTCAGTCCCACTGAGATAATGTTTTCGCCCGGAGCAAATACGTCTACTTCGTCTTGTCCATAGTTTGAGAAGGTACAAGGGTTTCCATCTTGGTCTGAGGCTCCCACACGCATGTAGTTTTTAAAAGTTTTTCCGTTTTGGTCTTTAGCCGAAGGAAAATAAGGAACAAGGTCGATATTTCGGCTGTTATTTCCGGCAGCTTGTATGATGAGTACGTCTTTTTTCTGTGCATAGGCAATGGCTTGATTCACCATATCGGCATCGGGGGAAGTGTATTTTCCTAAACTGAGGTTGATGACTGTGGCTCCGTTGTCTACGGCATAGCGTATGGCCGATGCTACATCTTTATCGTATTCATCGCCATTTCCTACGGCTCTCACTATCATCAGCCTTGCTTGTGGCCATACGCCTTTCATTCGGCTGTCTTTCACTCCTTGTCCAGCCACAATTCCAGCCACAAATGTTCCGTGGTCGCAGCCTTCCACCTGCAAGGTATGGTTCCCGTAGAAACGGTCTTCAGGATTCTTCATATCATCGCCCATGAGCAATCTTTTGTCGGTATCTTTTTCGATGCTTTCGAGACGCCTTTTCATAAGGGCGAAATTTTTGTCATGCGCTTTTCTGGCATCTTTCCATAAGCCGTGTTCTCCTATTTTGAGAAGGTCGGTAAAGAGAGCCTGTATGGCTTGTTCCAATACATTGCTTCGGGTGTGCAGTTGCATGAGTCCTTGTATGGTTAGTGTATCGGTATTTATATTCAGAGTCTTCAGAATGGAGTCAGTCTTTTGATACGCCTCGTCTTTTACGGCCGTGTAGGCGGTATATTTTATGTAGCTCATGATGCCGGCTTTTTTTTTCATCAGTTCATAGTAGGTAAATTCAGCTGTATCTTGCACAGCTTCTTTATTCTCTATGCCTTTATATTTAGGGTAAAGGCGTTTGAACTCGCGGAATTCTTCGCTTCCGGCACTTGTCATGTTGAATGTCCCATCCTTAGTACCCAAGAAGTTCCATCCATGCAGGTCATCAGTATAACCGTTGTTGTCGTTGTCTTTTCTGTCTTGTTTTTCCTGTGGGTTTTTCCACAAGGCCGGCAGGATGTCTACCGATGTAGTGTCCAGTCCCGAATCTATAATACCTACGATAATTTGTTTTTTGGGTTTGATTTTTTTAGTTTGTAGAAAATCGATGGCTTTATCCATGTTTATTCCTCTCAGTGTATCGTTATACACTTTGTACCAATTGTCTTTGTTTTGTCCTCTTGTCTGGGTGAAGAATCCTAAAAGGGCAACTAATAATCCTGTCAAACAAACCCCTCTCATACCTTACTGTAATTTTTAAAAGTTATAGAACACAAAAATAAGACATCGAAAGTAATAGTGAACTGATGGTTTTTAGAAAAAATATTAATTAAGACTGTTAAAAATGAAAATATAAGTTGCGTTTATCTTAGAAAAATTATGCAGATTTTAATCTAAAATCTACATTCTGAGAATATAAGATGTGAAAATAATCAAATTATTTTTGTGTTTCTATGAAGCCGGTATTTTTGAGAGCTTGAGTATCAGCAGAGGGCTTAATTGGAAGGATAAAATAAAAAAACCGCTCGTGTCTCACGACAAGAGCGGTGTAATAGTCTAACTAATCAATTATAACATTTAAAGATTTGTGCTTATTTTCTATTGTTTCTGTAGTTGAAAAATAGCCTTTTTAAAGTTTTCCTCCGCGTGCTTTCACACGTTTGTACCAAGCCTCTCGCTCGGCCTTGAGGTCATATCCTTGTTTAGAGAGATAGTTGTTTATCCGACCTTTATATTTGCCGAATGCCGCATGTTTTTTATTTGAATTTTCGGCATCCATGGCAAATTCGCGGGCTTCTTTCAGCCAAGCAAGGATTTGTTTTTTTTCGAAATCCTTCAAAGAAGGAATCATGTCGCACTGTGCTTCATAGGTTACCTTTACCACATTGTAGGTCATACCGTCCTTTACTGCCTCAATCTGGTCATCGTTAAGGTAGAGTGATAGTGTAGCCTCATATTCAAAATGGTGTTTAAAAAGAGCAGCATCCTTGGCATTTTCAGCAGCTTTCACAGCCTCATTTTTGGTTTCGCCTGTAAGCTTCTCTTTAGCTTCCTTCACAGCGGCATCTCTTGTTTCGTAGATGTCGTTTAGTAGGAAATATCGGTTGGCAATGATGTTGCGCACGTTTTGTGCGATATTTTGTTCGTTTAGCCCAAGTTTGTCGACAATCTTTTGTGAACGTGCACAGATACTTTCCACATACTTGGCATCGCGGTTCGCGCTGTTAAGCTCTACTGTCTGTGCGTGTACAGTAGAGCTTATAATCAGCATGAAGAAAAATAATATTGAGTAAGCTTTTACTTTCATGTTGCAAAATTACATTAATTTTCCTTTCTCAGCCAAAGTGTCGTAGTTGTTTTTCAAATCACTCCAATCTACTTTGTTTTTGGTATTGATACCATTGATGTATTTTTCGATGTTGGTATATCCATCACCGTTACAATCTTTGCTTGCATCGCTCGGGTCGTTCGGATTCAGTCCATTAGCTATTTCCCACTCATCTGGCATACCATCCTTGTCGGTATCTACATACGGAGTACCTTTATATTCGGGGAAGCCTCCCATTTGGCATGGGTCTGTGATAATACCTATTTTATAAGAATCTTTCGGTAGGCGACGATATTTGAAGTTGCCGTCCTTGTCTTGCGATTTCACAGCCAATCCGCTCACATCTCCATAAGGATTCTTTTTCGGAAGTTTGTCTACGAAATAAGGTTTACCGGTACGAACCTCTTCTACGATGCGTTGGTCTACGATATCTCGGCAAGGGATGTTTGCACCTACGTTTTTCAATACGTAATCATAAGCATCGCGGGTGTTCATGATGGTCAGGTGTGGCATGGCGAACGGCTCTTTAGAGCGCATCATTTCGGTATATCCTTCGGTATTGAGTTGGTCTTCCACCTGGATACCACCGTCCCAGTTGTCTTTTGTTACGCGTTCGTTTCCTTCCATGATGTTACCTTCGGCAAACACACGTCCGTACACTTTATGGTCGAGTTTGCTTCTTCCCGATTCCGGTTTGAGCAAGCGGAAGGACAATGCTCCTTCTTTCGGTGTTGCAGGTCCCGGTTTATAGTAGTTGTTGATGAAGTTGAACATTGCAGTATAATCTCCACCATCAGATGAGCGGTGTACCCAGTTGAATACGATATTGTTTACGAAATTGAACACACCGTTCCATCCTACAGATGGGTTACGTCCTGAGTTGCTAGCCCAAAGGTTACGCATGAAAGCACAGTTTTCACCTCCAAGTGTACTACCGAATGCATGGTTATAAGTATCGAGAGCTTTGGCTGAAATGGTATTTTGTATGGTAACGTTTACAGTAGGCAGTTTCATATCTTTTGTTGCATATTGTCCTTCACTGGGGTCGTACATATGACGGTAGAACGAGATATTTTCGTCCAGTCCCCATGAGCAAGAGCAGTGGTCAATCATGATATTACCTACAGGGTTTCCACCAAATGAATCATCGCGGTGCCAAACCATGGTTTCACCACGGCGGAAGCGCATGTGACGAATAACCACATCGTGTGTGTCGACCCAAAAAGATTGTCCTGAAACCATAACTCCATCGCCTGGGGCTGTTTGTCCGGCAATGGTGATGTATGGAGCACGTACAATGATAGGAGTTTTCAGTTTGATGATACCCGAAACGTTGAAAACAATGATACGTGCACCACCTTGGTCGCATGCATCACGCAGAGAACCGGGACCGCTGTCGTTCAAGTTAGTTACGGTGATTACACGTCCGCCACGTCCGCCAAAGCTGTACATACCACCACCTTCTGCACCCGGGAATGCCGGAATTTTAGCTTGTGGCAGGTCATAAGGACGAGAAGCCCAAGGAATATAGGGGCGTCCTTCTTTTGCTTCTTTCTGAACAATGGGGAGTGCTTTGGCCCAAGCAGAGTCAGCATGTGCATATGCTGCAGTAATCATTTCTTTGTATTTGGCTTGAGCCTCGGGGGTGATTTGGGGATATTGGGCATATGCTGAAGATGCAGCTCCAAGCATACCTGCTGCCATAAATCCCATTATTAATTTTCTTTTCATAGTTTGATTTATAACATTATTCTTTTATTTCATCTGAAAAGATAGACTATCTGTTGTTTGAAAGGTTGCATTGGAGTTCTTTCTTTTAACGATTATATACTAAAGTTTATGTTTGTTTATTATTTCAGACTATTTGCTCTTGAAAAATAAAGGGACCTATCTGTCGCAGACGAGTCCCTTCTTAATATAAACTTTTGTTAACAAAGCACAAGATTCTTCTTGTGTTTATGATTTGTTTTCATTGAACAATCGTTTTTTATTCGGCCAATGGGTCGAAAGTACCGTTGGCTCCACCTTTATTAATGTCAGCCCATCCGATAGTTTGTTCTATTTTAGTGTTGTTTTGCATCATATTTTGTTTGAAACCTATAAAATAGAACTTAGGTTTGAATGTGATAACATTTTCGATAGAGTTACCATCAGCATAACGATCTTTTCTGTGGAAATATTCTCTATAGAAATCTGTTAAGGCTTTAACTTTAGAATCGGTAGGATCTTCTCCTTCAGGAGCTGTCATGTTTACACTACTTAGATTGATAGCTGCAGGTCTTTTTTTGTTATCGGCAATGAGCTTAGCCAAAAGTGGATCTTTTCCGTCTTCTTTGTCAGCTGTACCAATTTTTGTATAAATCTCAATGCTGTGGCGTCTTGTACCATTCAGCGGTTCTACTCCTAAATACTGGCATGTATTTTGGTTGAAACCATTAAGTTTCCATGAGGGGTTCAAGCTTTCTTGGTTAACACCACCGTCCCACAACATCCAACGACGCATATCGTCAAAGCGTTTGCCTTCATAGGCCAATTCTATTTGGCGTTCATACAATATTGCTGCAAAAAGTTTTGCACGGTTTCCTTTAATACTAGGATCTAAGCCATAGTCAGATTCTTGCATATCGGTGGGATATATACGTGAGCGGATACGTTTTAAAGCTTCATAAGCCTCATCCATATAGGTAGCATTCTCTGTACCACAAGCCGCTTCTGCCATGTTGAGTAATACTTCAGCGTAACGAATTTCCATATATGGGGCAGCAGACTGTTTGAATCCAGAGGGAGCTCCATTAGCGGCAGCTGTCACCTGATAGATGTATAACGGAGAGTTGTTGACATCCAAATCATCGCTTCTTTTATTAATGTATACACTTCCATTAGAACCTCCGAAACCATCAGCTGCATATCCACTTTTTGTTGCATCATCTTGTTCTGTTTCATCTTTATACCAGCAATAGTTCCACAATTCGTAGTTTTCTCCATTATAAGGATATGGGAATACTTGTCCTTGATTTCCTTTGCTGTTACTTTTTGATGTAGGATCGCCGTTAAATCTCCAACGAATGCCGGGGAATGTAAATGTACGGTAGAAACGTGGGTCGCGATTTAGATAGAAACATTGTTTGTCGTAAGTATAGGCAGATTCGCTGGGTTTCTTACCATCTATCATGGGAAAGAGGTCGACAATTTCAGAAGTTGGGTTCATACCAGTTCCCATGGCATTTTTAGGACGGATAGAGTGTTCCCAATTATTATATTTATGAAAATCAGAGCCATCAATCCACTCTACCTTATTATAAAGGCTAATGAAAACACCTTCACATTTAGAATCACCAGTGCCTGTATAGTCTGCAAACATTTTAGCCCAGTTGCTTCCATTCTTACCAGGATTTCCTTCATATGCTAGCCCAAACAAACCGCTTCCATCAAGCACATCCAATGCTTCTTTGTTGGCATTGTATGCATCTATCCATCGTTGTTTATCATCATTACGATTGAACAGAGGACTTGCGTATAGCAGTAATGCTCTCCCTCTTAAGGCTAAAGCAGTACCTGAAGTGATACGGCCAAAGTCTTTATTGCCATAAGTCCATTTTGCAGGTAGATATCCTGCGGCTATTTTCAAATCATTACATATAAAGTCTATGCAGGCTTTTGTTGTAGAACGTGGAACAACTAGATCAGCACCACCTCCATTACCAATAATTGGATTTTGTACATGGTCAATGATAGGTATACCTCCATAAACTTTGACAAGGCGGTAATAGCACCATGCACGGAAGAAAAGAGCCTGACCTAAAAGTTCCTCTTTTTCTTCTTTAGATAACGATTTGCTGTTTTTCAAACCTTCGATGATATCGTTACAGTCGCGAATACGGCCATAAGGACTGTTTTTCTTTGTTTCGCGGAAAATTAAGTCTTGTACATTTGTATAATCAATGACTTTTGAAGGATCAACGTAGTCTGAAAGTCCACCAAATTCTTCAGTACTTTGCGAGTAAATATCTCTTACTCCTGTGCTCGGTGTATCATAACCTATTTGACTGGCAGAAGCTGGAAGTAAAAGATTATATAGATAATCAATACGAGTCTTGGCTCCATCATAATCTTCATAAATAGTGGCACCGCCAAAACTTCCGTAAGATTTCTTTTCTTTTAAGAAATCATCACTGCATCCTGTGAAGCATGCAGATGTTGCAAATAATAGTGCAACAGAACCTAATATTGTAAATTTCTTCATTGTTGTTGTCTTTTGTTAGAATGAAATATTAACGCCGATTGAATATTTGCGTAGGTTAGGATATTTTCCATAACTTCCTGACCACGAATCCATGAAATTATCAGGATAAGGATTGCAGAAGTTAATAGCATTTTGGCATGTAACGTTCAAGCGGCAACTAGCAATACCAATCACTTCAACCCAGCTTTTTGGCAAAGAGTAGGCCAAAGTGATGTTTCTAAGGCTGATACTCGTTGATTTTACTTTCCAGAAAGTAGATGCCTGACTGTTTACGTCTTGGTATTGGAGATTTGGATATTTGGCATCTAGATTGGCCGGAACTGTGACATTTCCATTCGCGTCTTTTATATCACTGTAAACAAACATGTCTTTCCAAAAAGAAGGAAGGTTTGTATATAATACATCCTTGTATCCATCTTCTAAATAATAGGCAGATTTGTTTATAATGTTGTAGCCGCCCCAGCTGGCATTGAACTGTGCACTTAAGGACAAAGATTTCCATTCGCATCCGAAGTTAACCGTAAAGCCATAAATGTTGTTGGAACGATGTGAAATCTTGATGCGGTCGTTTTCATTGATGATACCATCAGCGGGCTTGAATGTACCGTCCTCATTTTGCTCTCCGCGTATATCGTTGTATATCAACATACCAGGATGAACATCTTCTATTGACTTACCTAAGTAATTTGTGATGTTATATTTGGCAAAATATTCATTGATTTCTTGATAGCTGCGGAACATACCGATACACTCATATCCCCAGAGACCTCTATCTGAACGCTCGTTTGGTCTTTCTCCATCAAGTTCTATGCGGTCCGGCCATGCCATTTTCTTTATCTTGTTATCACTGTAGCCAGTGTTGACTTTAACGTGATATTTAAAGTCTTTACCTATTTTATCGCGCCATCCTAAAGATAACTCAAATCCCCAAGTATCAATCTCTCCAAAGTTTTCGGCAGTAGGTTGTGTTCCTACAGTTGAAGGAAAATAGCTAGCTCCTGTATGGTTCATGAACATATCACGGTTCATATCATAATAAGCATCCATGTTAACAGACAAACGGCTGTTTAAGAAGCGCATATCCAGACCAATATTAGTCTTGTAGCTCTTGTCCCAGTGTGCGTCAGGGTTAGGGGCATCGCTGGTTACTCCACCGGGAGTCTTATTGTTTAGCTGACTTGCATTTCCAAAGATGGCACCTTTACCCAAATCTACATTATAAAGTTGAGTCCATCTCCAAGGTTGGATATTATCTTTACCCAAAATACCGAATGATGCACGGATTTTCAAGAAATCCATGAATTTGATATTGTCTTTAAACCAATTTTCCTCAGACATAACCCAACCGGCAGACCATGATGGGAATGTTCCCCAATAATTTTTTGGAGCAAATTTTGTAGAAGCATCTGAGCGGATAAGGAATTCGAACAAATATTTATCTGCGTAGGAATAGTTTATACGTCCTACATAAGATAACATACCGGATTCACTACGGCCAAAAGAAGTGTAATGGTCTCCATATGCTGATTTTGATTGTCCATCAGTGAATTTGTATGGATCAGATACACGCCCCAATAGATCTTCGCTTTCTGATTCACTTTTTTCTATAGAGAACAAGGCACTAACATTATGAAGTCCGAATTGTCTTGCATAGCTGACATTCAAGTTCATCTGGTAACTGTCGCCTTTTGACATATTACGAGAAATGTTGTTTCCATTATTTACCTCAATAGCATTAAAGTTTGCATCCGAATAATTTGCTCCTTCTCCGTTGTACAAGTGTTTGCCACTTCCAACTCTATCCAACATCTGATAAACTGTTAAAGTTGTTCCTATTTCGTTGCTTTTGGAAGTATTTGTACTTTTTGAATAAGTAGCTTTGATTTTTAATCCTTTCAAAATTTCGCTCCAACCAAAGTCGTATTCAACAGATGCATTGATGGTCATATTGGAAGTCTGATTCTCAATATTATCAGGTGAATCTTGTACTGCACTGAAGTTATATAGATTGAGGTCTGTTGGAGTTTCATTCTGCATTCCAGATTGTACGATGGGCATACCGTTGATATAATCCGGAACCCATCTTGGGTGGGTGAGTAATGTGTTATAGTCAAGGTCGTTACCACCTCCTGATAAACCGTTCTTAGCTTTGTTCATTTCACCATAATCGCCAGAAACTTGTAATGAAGCTTTAAACCATTTGCTAATGTTGGCATTAACACCAGCTCGGAAGTTCCAACGATCATAATTCAAACGTCCGATGTTACCATCCTGGTCATAATAAGAGATACCGGCAAAATAGGTTGCTTTTTCTGTTCCTCCATTGATATTTAGACTATGTCTTTGTGTAAAGGCTGCACTCCATTCTTTATCTAGAATATCGTAGTTCAAGCCTCTCATCGTATTGAGCTCATCGGCTTGGAAAAGGTCTTTTTGAATTTCCGATTCTGCTTCGTCTGTAGATGTGCGTGCTGCACGTATAGCATTCCATACCATACCATGTTGGTAAGCATTCAACATTTTGGGACGATAGATTTCGTCTGTAATACCAAATTGTCCATTGTATGAGATTTTAGGTGCACCTATTTGTCCACGTTTTGTTTTTACCAAAACAACACCTTGTGCAGCACGTGCACCATAAACGGCAGCAGAAGCATCTTTCAAAACAGTGATGCTTTCTACTTCACTGGCATCAAGATTGTTGAAAGCCTCCTCGTTGGTTACGAAATCGTCGATGACATATAATGGGCTTGAACTTGTTTCTCCACCTTTTCCCGCATAACCAGATGTGATGTTGGCTTGACGAATTTGTAGACTGGCAGCTTCACCTGGACGGCCGAAGCCACCGCTGGAACTTAATCCGTTAACCAATCCGCCTAAGGCTGCGCTAAGGCTACCTACAGATAAGTCTTGAATTTCTTCGGGACTGATGACTTCAATAGCTCCGGTAACATTTTTCATTTTTTGTGTACCATAACCTACAACTACTACTTCATCAAGTTTCATCAAGTCTTCTTTCAAGACAATCTTCAGATTGTTTTGTGCAGATACTACTTGGGTGATATATCCAATGTATGAGATGGTTAATTTTGCTTTGTCAGGAACTTGTAAGGTGAAATTTCCATCCAAATCGGTTATGGTTCCGAATTCTGTTCCTTCAACTTTTACGGAAGCTCCGATGATAGGCATATCTACATCGTCAACAATACTACCTTTAATGGTTTTGGTGTTTTGTTGTTGAGTTGTTTGTTGCTTGGTTTGCTGAGCCTGCATAGGTTCGGCAAAAGCGAACATGGAGGTCAAGCATAAACTATATAGTAAATATTTCTTTTGCATAAGATAAAACTTAAAATGTTATACGTTTAAGGGGTATTACTCTGCGGGTTCTTCCTCAGGAAGCCAACGGATATCGCCTGTGCGGTTGGCTAATTGTTCTGTTCCTCTTGGTGTGAAATCTCTTTGCAGTTCGTTTGCGTTTTCAGGGTCTGCTAAGTTTGGGTTTGTCTTTATAGCCAGTCCGCCTTTATCATAGCTCAATTCATCTTCTACAAAAGCGCCGTCATACCAGTATGTATTATATTTATATGTAGCTACCATACCATTTCTTCCTCCAAGAAGTCTTCTACATATTTGTTTTTTTCCTGTGTTTACAAATATGTTGTTAACAAGATTCAAACTGATGGTTTTTTGTCCGCCGAATCCATTGTAGTTACCCATTTCTCCAGAGTATGATACATTGTAGAATGTACAGTTTTTAAAGTTTAGGCTACCGTTTGTGTATCCAGTTACTTTATTCGGTCTGTCGCCACCATATTGAATGAAACGTTGGTTGGATTGTACAGTGCTGTAAATTGTGGAATTTTCGAAAGTCAGATTATTGATAAGTCCTCCTCCTTTATTTAAGTATACAATGACATTTGATTGGTTTAGGCCTATGATACAGTCTTTTACTAGAAAATTGTCAATGCAATATTTCTTCACTTGGTTGTCAAAAATCAAGTGTCGGTTGATGCCTCTGATTTCACAAGATTGAATAGCTATAGGGTCGGCCACTACATAATGTCCGCTGGCAACTTTTATGCTAGTAGAGGGTTGTTTGCTTAAAAGAATGAAAGACGCATCACTGGAACCTTTTGCTACAGCATTGCAGTCGAAGTTTATGAATTTAATTTTTAATCCAGCTTGTGTGACGAAACGTGCCTTTTCTCCAAAAATAACTTTCGGATGATTTACTTTACTTCCTCTGAGTGTTATTTTTTGAGTATTGAAATCGACAACATCACCCATGGTATAATTACCTCCGGCAATCAGGTCGTAGGCAATCTCGGAGTTTTGAGCTTGAATAGGATTTTCTTTGAAATAGGCTGCAATATCTCCTTCGGGTATGGTCGCTACACTAGGAATTAAAGTTGAATAAGCAATTTCAGTGGCAGAAATTGCTTCTTTGTTGTTCGCCTTGTCATTTCCTAATGATTTAATGCTGAATTTGTAATTTGTATCTTCTTTGATACTGAATGAAACAGAACATCCGTCTATTATTTGAGTTTTCCCTTCTTGGACTGGATTTTCCGGGTCATCTACATTATATGCTAGAAATTCATATCCTCTAGCACCCATAATTACTGGCCATTCGATAATAACGCTTGTTCCTTCGGGATTTTGGGTAAAAGTGACATCTTCAGCTTTAGGAGATTCCAATTGTGCTCCTGTTACACCTGAAGAAAAGTTCCAATCCTCATCGTATCCATTGATACATGAGCAGAGAAGTAATGTTGTTGAAAGTAAAATAGCAAAATGCATTCTTCTCAACAAAAATAAATGACTACTCTTCATACATTAATTTTTAAGTTAAACAAAAGTATAGTTCTATCTAAAATATTCTAATTATGTAACGTGTCTTTCGCATACGGCTTTCGTGCTGTATCTAGTTTATGCAGGTAAAGAAAAAAGAACCCTTTTTCGCATTGAATCTTTTGTGCTTTGTCTTAATGTGCTTTTCCTGTAAATGGTAAGAATGAAAGAGTACTTGAAAACATGACAAAGGTATGTTAAAAAATGTTCGGGGAGGGGTAATATTGTGCCAAAAAGGTGGAATATTGTTGCATTGAACCTTTTTTTGGGCTTTCATAAAGCCGTTTTTGGCTAAAAGATAGGGGTTTTATAAGAAAAAAGTCAGGAATACGACAAAACAGACAGATACAGATCTTAGGTATAGGGAAAGGAGCTCTCATTATTTGCGATGGTAAAAAAACAGCTGTTCAGCAGTGTTATTCAGCTTGATTAAGTAAACTATTTTTGTATATAGCTATTGGCTTTATTTTGTTGTGGATAAAATAGCTTTTTTCCCCGGCTTATCTCTTCCCCGAGTTTTCAGGTTCTATAATCTTCTTGTTTACAGCTTTCTTGCTTTCGTCTTATCGATTTTCCATTTTTAATAATTATCTTTGCACCGTATTTAAATATTATTGAATGAAGACATTTCAAGAGTTAGGCGTTTCTGAGGAAATACTTAAAGCCATCACCGAAATGGGATATGAGAACCCCATGCCCGTACAAGAAGAAGTAATACCTTATTTATTAGGAAACAGAAACGACGTAGTAGCCCTAGCCCAAACAGGAACTGGAAAAACAGCCGCATTCGGTTTGCCGCTAATCCAGAAAATTGAAGTTGAAAACAGAGTGCCTCAGGCACTTGTGTTGTGCCCTACACGTGAGTTGTGTTTGCAGATTGCAGGCGACCTCACAGACTATTCAAAGTATATCGAGGGATTGAGAGTGCAGCCCGTATATGGAGGCTCTTCCATCGAAAGCCAGATTCGCAGCTTGAAGAAAGGTGTGCACATCATTGTGGCTACACCCGGACGTCTGCTCGACCTTATGGAGCGTGGAACCGTGAAACTGGCCACTGTGAGCAACGTGGTCATGGACGAGGCTGACGAAATGCTGAATATGGGATTTACCGATAGCATAAATGCAATTTTGGCCGAAGTGCCCGAAGATCGTAATACCCTTCTTTTTTCGGCAACCATGAGTGCTGAAATCGCGCGCATTGCCAAGAACTATCTTAACAATCCCAAAGAGATAACCATCGGAACAAAAAACGAGGGTAACAAGAATGTGAACCATGTGTATTATATGGTTCATGCCAAAGATAAATATCTGGCACTGAAACGTATTGTGGACTTTTATCCGCAGATTTATGGAATTATTTTCTGTCGCACCCGAAAGGAAACGCAGGAAATTGCCGACAAACTGATACAAGACGGATATAATGCCGATGCATTGCATGGGGAACTTTCACAGCAGCAGAGAGACCTTGTGATGCAGAAATTCCGTCAGCGTCACCTGCAGCTGCTTGTGGCTACCGATGTGGCTGCACGCGGACTGGATGTGGACGACCTCACGCACGTGATTCATTACGGACTGCCTGATGACAGCGAAAGCTATACACACCGGAGCGGACGTACCGGACGTGCCGGAAAAACCGGAACCTCTATCGCCATTATCAACTTGCGCGAAAAGGGGCGTATGCGCGAGATAGAGAAAATCATTAACAAGCAGTTTATCGCCGGAGAAATGCCTACCGGAAAGCAGATATGCGAGAAGCAGCTCATCAAGGTGATTGACGATATAGAAAAGGTAAAGGTGAACGAGGAAGAGATTGCCGATTTCTTGCCCGATGTATATCGTAAACTGGAATGGCTGGAGAAAGAGGATATCATCAAGCGTATGGTATCGTTGGAGTTCAACCGATTCTTGGAGTATTACCGCAATGCGCCCGAGATAGAGGCTGTAGCCGACCGTCGTTCACGTACTGACAAGGATGGTAAGAGTACTGGAAAACAAGGTAAGGGAAGCCGTAAGGCCGAACCGGGGTATACCCGACTTTTCATTAATTTGGGGAAGATGGATAATGTGTATGCTGCACAAATCATCGACCTGGTGAACCGTAACACACGTGGGCATAAGATAAATATCGGACGCATAGACCTCATGAAGAATTTTTCGTTCTTTGAAGTGGAGGAAAAACAGACCAAACAGGTGCTTCAGGCATTGAATAGAATTTCGGTAGACGGACGTAAAGTGGTGGTGGAAGTGGCCGATGAAGGTGAAAAGGAAAATACCGGACGCCAGACTTCGAAGTCACGTCGTGACGACCGCAGAGAGGAAAGACCGGCACGCGGCAAGGCTGCCAAGGAACGGAAATCTAAAGTCAGTCGCGAGGAGCGTGGCTATACTTCGGCACGTGGCCCCAAGAAGAAAGACGATTGGAAACAGTTTTTTAACAACGATGCTGATTTCTTCCGTGGCGACGAACCCGATTTCAGCGAGGAGGGATGGGCACGTCGCAAGAAAAAGAAATAACTGTTGAAACTCTATCATAACAACGAAGAACCGCATGAACCTGCCAAACAGGGGGATTGCGGTTTTTTATTTTCCTTTTTCGCGCGATGTATACAAGTTCTTAAGGGAAGATGGATTTCCCATTAAGGGTGTGCAGGAGCATTCTGCGGGCGCAGATGCATGCTCCCGAAAAACTAAGAATAAATATCCTCCAAAGCGTAATATTGGTAGTCGCGTAAGAGAGTGGAAAGCAGTTCTTCGCCGGGGTGGGTACCGGGAGGTAGATGTAAGGTGGAAATAACCTTATTCGACAGGTGTGCAATGCGCTCATTACGTTTTTTGTTGTAGGTTTGCAGGGTGCGTGTTATGACGTTTACTTGTTCCAGTGAGAGATCGGCTGCTTGCACATAGGTAGGTCGGTAGTCTTCCTGCAAGAATTTGAATTCGTCCAGACTCACATGCAGATTCCGATAATTTGGTTCCTTAACTACCATGGTTCCTCCGGCCAAATCGCCCAGTCGTTGTCTGTTTCGTGTAAAAAGTACGCACAGAAGGCCCACACTCAGACCCATTCCCATGTCGATAGGATAGAGCAGCCAACGCAGCAGGTAGGAACCCAAGGTAGGCACACTGCCATCTACCTTGATAATCCTTAACTTCAGCAGGTATTTTCCTAAAGTCTGTCCGTTATTGAAAATCTCACACAGAAGCGAGTAGAAGAAGATGAAGAAGATACAGACCCACATAAGAATGTTTTCGGGTATGACATGAATTTCGCCATTTATTGAAAAAAGGCTGAATATCGCACAAAAAATCAGCAGGTTGTCGATGACGAGAGCTGCTATGCGTGCGCCTATGCCGGCCGGAGTTTGTTCTATGCGCACATATTGTCCGGTGATGATGGAACTTTCCATGGATTTAGACATGTCATTTGTTGCAAATATATAACAGAATCTTTACTTTTGCTGTATTCTAGAAAAAAAGAATTGCAATGAAAGAGGTTACCTTCATACGCAGAAACATAGAGAAATGGAGAGAGAACGAGCGTATTATCGAAACCGCATCCGAGCAGTCGCCTGACCGTCTAGCAGATGTTTATGTGGATATTACCTCCGATCTGGCCTTTTCGCAAACCCATTTCCCTCATTCGCGCATCACCTTTTATCTTAATAATTTGGCTTCTTCGCTTCATAATCTTCTTTATCGCAATAAACGCGAGAAATGGAGTCGTATCCCAAAGTTTTGGCACACCGAGCTGCCTCTAACCGTATACGGTGCTCGTCGGGAGCTGCTTTATTCCTTCCTCGTTTTCCTGGTAGCCGTGCTTATTGGTGTCATCTCGCAGCAAGGCGACCCCGACTATGTGCGTTCTGTGTTGGGCGACAGCTATGTGGACATGACTTTAAAGAACATAGAAAAGGGCGACCCGATGGCCGTATATAAGAGTATGAACGAGGGAGATATGTTTATGGGTATTACGGTAAACAACGTGAAGGTGTCTTTCCTTTGTTTTGCAGCTGGCATATTTACCAGTTTGGGCACGGCATGGTTGCTGGTTTCGAATGGAATCATGATAGGTTGCTTTCATACATTTTTTGCCCAACATGCTCTGCTGGGCGAGTCAATGCTGGCCGTGTGGCTGCACGGCACGTTGGAAATTTCGGCTGTCATCATAGCCGGAGCAGCCGGCATGGCCATGGGTAACAGCTGGCTTTTTCCCGGCACTTACGGGCGTATGGATTCTTTCCGTAGGGGAGCGCGCCGGGGCATGAAGATAGTGGTGGGCACGGTGCCTGTATTCGTGATGGCCGGTTTCATTGAGAGTTTCCTCACGCGTTACACCGATGCTCCTGATGTGTTGAGGCTTTTGCTGATAATCCTGTCGATGGCATTCATCGTGTATTACTATATTTACTTACCTAAAAAGAAAACTTATGGAAATAGAAAGCAAGAATCCTAAAATCAATCTGTATGTGCAGCGCGATTTCAGTACCAAGATAACCGATTCATTCCTCTTTGTGCGAGAGAACTGGAAACTATTGCTCAAGTATTTCATTACCTATATGCTGCCTTTCTCCATTCTTCAAACCTATTTCATGAATGGTTATGTAGATGCAGCTATGACCGATATAGCAGGTGCATCAACTCTATCCGGAAGTATCTTCTCATGGACCTATTTGGGTTTGCTGGTTACATCTGTTTTGGGCTCTGTGGTGGCTTGTTCGCTTTTCTACACCTTGTTTTTCCTCTATCAAGAACGTGAAGAACGATTAGGGGGTATCGGCTGGCAGGATATCCGTCCGGTGTTTGTGAAGTTTGTGGGTCGGAGTTTTATTCTGATGGGTTTCCTGTTGCTTGTCTTTATCTTGTTTGTGGCCGCTATGGTTTTTCTGGCATCCCTCACCACTTTCACGCTGCTGTTCACCACACCTCTGTTTTTTGCATGCATCGTTCCTCTGGCTCTGTTCTTTCCGGCTTATTACCTCAACCGGGAAGACGAGGGTATAGGGGCCGTGTTTGTGTGGAGTTTTCGTAGAGGCTTTCGTTTTTGGGGAGGAACTTTCCTGGTGATGCTTGTATGTTATCTGGTGATGTCTGTGATAGGAGGCATCTTTTCCATACCCTGGTATGCCATTTATTTCACGAAAGTGTTTTTGGGTGTCGGCTCTATTGCGTCCGAAAATGTTGTGATGAATCTGGTGCAGTATGTCTTGGGGGTTTTGATGATTCTCGGAACTTATCTGAGTCTGGTGTTTCAGTTGCTGGGCATCACTCTCCAATACGGACATGTGTGCGAGAAGACCGAAGCCGTGACGGTGGATGCCGATATTGAGAACTTTGATAAAGTATAGCCATGAATATAAACGGAGCTGCGACCGATACGCTGGTGTGCGACACCGCAAAAATCGCTCTGTGGAAGAATGACCCTGATTTCGACTACGAGCGCGACTTGAATGGGGTGAAGTATACTTTCTTCGACCAATTGAAAGATATGCTCCGACAGAAGTTGGCGGAGTGGTTCGACTGGAATCTGGATTCGGTGGACATCGACCGGCTTGTTGTGATAGCGGGAGTGGCGGCACTTTTGCTTGTGCTCTGGTTTGTGTTACGCAGATATTCGGGACTGTTCAAGAGGGAAGAACATTTGGAGAAAACTCCCGATGGCGACGAGGATACCATCTATGGTATAGACTTCGAACAGAAGATTGCCGGGGCGTTGGCCGTCTTGGATTATTATGCTGCTGTGCGCTACACATATCTTTACACCTTGAAATTGTTGCATGACGAGGGACAGATAGGCTGGCAGCCCGGGAAAACTCCTACCGAATATATCCACGAACTGACAGACAAGGAAATGATGCCCGATTTCGCTCTGCTTACAAACCGTTTCATGATGGTGCGATATGGAAACTTTTCTGCTACCGGAACGTTGTATGAAGAAGTACGTGCCATGCACGATGCATGCCGGGCCAGGCTGGTGCAGAAAGGAGGAAACCAATGAAAGAGAAATATTATGTACTGCTGTTGGTGGGTCTCTTTGTAATAGGAGGTATGCTCCAGCTGACAGTTCCCAAACGTTTTGTTTGGGAGCCATCGTTCTTGCATGGCAGCGAAGAACCTTTTGGCTGTGCTGTGTTTGACACGTTGATGGCTACCACTTTGGCAAAGGGCTATCGCGTAACAGATAAACGGATTGTGGAGTTGACCGCCACACACGAGAATGTATTGATTGTAACCGATTATCCGTATAACTGGGTTAGGGAAGATACCAAAAGCTTGTTCGCACAACTGGAAAAAGGAGCAAAAGTAATGATTGTGAGCGATGAATTTGATACCCGGTTATGTGATACATTGGGGGTGAGCGTCGAATATATCCCCTTGTTGACGGAAGAGGAAACATATGAGTTTTATAAGGGAAGTGCACGCCGCGACACCTTGCAGTGGGTGGCCGATACCGTGTTATACAAGCCGGAAAGCTATCGGGTGCGTTTTGCTTTTCTGCGTGAGGGATATTTGCTTTCCACTTCAGAAAATACAGGCTGTTTTCCGAAAGAAGTGTTGGCCTGGTTCCGAAAGGGATATGTGCATGACGATAGTCTGAAAGTGAAGGTTATGCCGGTGGCTTTATGTATGAAAGTGGGGCATGGCGAGTTGTATCTGGTGCGTACACCTCGTTTGTTCTCCAACTATGGTGTGCTGGATGAGGATTGCCGCGGTTTTGTGTTCCGTTTGATGAACCGGATGAAGAATGCACCCGTGGTGCGTACGGAAGCTTATGGCTGTTATTGGTTGAAGGACATGAATGAATGGATGTTGGCCTATGATGGAAAGACCGGTATATTGGGATTCATACATCGAAATCCTCCGCTTCGCATGGCTTTCCTTACGGCTTTGTTCGCCGTGTTGGTACTGATGGCTTTTACGGCCCGTCGCAAACAACGTCCCATTCCGGTAATGAAACCTCCCGTGAACCGAAATCTGGAGTTTGTGAAATTGATAGGCAGTCTTTGTTTCCAGCGGGAAACTCCTTGTGAGTTGGTGCGACGGAAATACAGCTACTTCTCCGAAGAGGTAAAGGAACGTACCGGTATAGATCTGTTTTCTGAAGAACCCGAAGTGGCAGCTGCAAGGCTGGCAGAGCGTACCGGGATTTCTGTGGAGCAGATACAGTCGGTATTTGATAGACTGAACAGGGCGTGTAAGAATAAAAGCGGGGATATCGGATATTCGGGAATGGTGTGTCTGGTGAATGAAATGAATGAAATTATCAATGCTTTATAAAT
>Cinder_p2__coassemble_1313_pt1 | contig 38772 bp, 29 predicted proteins | sample Cinder_p2__metabat2_low_PE_026 | metagenome-assembled genome bin Cinder_p2
ATATAAAGATAGAGTTTGAAATGTTTTTTTGATTAAAAGATGTGAATTGTATTATCTATCTCCTAGAATTTACTATTTTTGTTGTCGCAAAAATCTAGCGTGCTTATTTCACTAAAAATCGAAATTTTGACATTAAAAAGTAGTTGATTGAATAGCTTCTGTTACAGAGAATAAACAGATTCTTCTCATGGATTTGTTAATCTGTGTTTCGGAACAAGAAATTGTGGGCTGTTTGTGTGTTCTGTCTTGTGAAATTTGCATAATGAAGATTGGGTGTGGAATTTATTAACTAAACAAACAAATACTTTAAAAACAAAAAACTTTATTATGGAAACAACTAAGAAAAAATCTACAACAAAGATTTGGGGTATCAAAAATGCTGGTATTGTTATTATCTGCTGTTTTATTGTAGCAATTTGTATTTTTAAATTCTTCTTGGGCTCTCCCGCTAACTTCGTGAATAACGACCCGAACAACCATCCTCTTAACTTGCTGGGTACAGTATATAAAGGTGGTGTTATCGTACCTTTGATCCAAACATTGCTTTTGACTGTTTTGGCTTTGAGCGTTGAGCGCTATTTCGCATTGCGTTCTGCTTACGGTAAAGGTTCTTTGGTTAAATTTGTAGCTAATATCAAAGAGGCTTTGGCTGCCGGTGATTTGCAGAAAGCACACGCTGTATGCGACAAACAACGTGGTTCTGTTGCTAACGTAGTTACTGCTACTTTGGTTAAATATGCAGAAGTTGAAGTAAACAACACTTTGAGCAAAGAACAGAAAATTTTGGCTATCCAAAAAGAATTGGAAGAAGCTACAGCTCTTGAAATGCCGATGATGCAGCAAAACTTGCCGATTATCGCAACTATTACTACTCTGGGTACTTTGTTCGGTCTTCTTGGAACCGTTGTTGGTATGATCCGTTCATTCCAGGCTTTGGGTGCCGGTGGTGGTACTGACTCTGTAGCGTTGTCAACTGGTATTTCTGAGGCATTGGTTAACACTGCTTTCGGTATCTTGACTGGTGCTTTGGCTGTTATTTCTTATAACTACTATACTAATAAAATTGATAAGTTGACTTATAGCCTTGACGAAGTAGGTTTCTCTATCGTACAGACTTTTGCTGCTACTCACAAGTAATTAGCTCACCCTTTAAACTCATTTAGTTATGGCTAGAGCTAAAATTAAAAAGAAAGACACTTTCATCGACATGACGGCGATGAGTGACGTGACCGTACTGTTGCTTACTTTCTTTATGTTGACTTCAACATTCGTAAAGAAAGAGCCGGTAATGGTTTCCACTCCTGCCTCAGTCTCTGAAATCAAGATTCCGGAAACGGATATCCTTCAGATTCTGGTCGATCCGAAAGGTAAAATATTTATGAGTCTTGATAAACAGCAAGACATGAAGACTGTTTTGGAAGCAGTAGGTAATCATTATGGTATAGCTTTCACCCCACAGGAAATTCACAAGTTCTCGCTTGCTCCTACTTTCGGTGTAGCTATAGGTAAGATGAAACAATACCTTTCTTTGCCTTCTGACAAACAGGATGAGATTTTAAAGAATGAGGGTATCCCTTGTGATAGTGTAGACAATCAGTTCAAGGTTTGGATTAGTGAAGCACGTGCAGCTAACCGCGATTTGCGTATCGCTATCAAAGCAGACCAAGCTACTCCTTATTCTGTTATTAAACAAGTAATGTCATCGCTTCAAGATCTTCGAGAGAATCGTTATAACTTGATTACTAACTTGAAAGAAATTGAAGAATAAATTGAAATAAAGATATGGCAGAAGTACAACAAGGTGGAAACGAAAAAAGAACGAAGAGCAAACAGAAGAAAATGAATGTTCGCGTAGACTTTACGCCTATGGTGGACATGAACATGTTGCTCATCACATTCTTTATGCTGTGTACCACAATGAGTAAACCTCAGACAATGGAGATTAGTATGCCTGCGAAAGAAGACTTGACTGATGACCAAAAGACAAAGGTTAAGGCTTCACAAGCACTCACTATCTTGCTTGCCGGTGATGACCGTATATTCTATTATGACGGTGAACCGAACTATAAGGATTATAGCTCATTGAAACAGACCTCTTATGATGCTGACGGATTGCGTGCAGTCTTGCTTAAGCGTAATGCTGTGGCTGTGAACAAAGTTCGTAAGTTGAAAAAGGACAAAATTGATTTGATAATATCTGAAGAGGAATATAAGGAGAAACTCTCTGAAATTAAAGGTGGAAAAGATACTCCGACTGTGATTATCAAAGCTACTGATGATGCTTCTTATAAGAATCTGATTGATGCTCTCGATGAAATGCAGATATGCAATATTGGTAAATATGTGATTACCGACATTACTGACGGTGACCAATTCTTGATTAAGAATTTTGATACCAAAGGTGAGTTGACGGAAAATTCTGTGAATTAATGAATCACACCTAAATATAAATAAATATGGCAAAAATTGATTTGACTTCTTTAGAATGGTGTGATCTCGTTTTTGGAGATAAGAATAAGGCTTATGGTGCATATGCCATGCGTGCCACTTCTCCAAAGCGTCACACTCGTGCGATGATTATCGTGATTTTTGCAGTTGCGATTGCATGTGCACTACCGACTTTGATTGAACTGGCTACACCGGAACAGAAAATTGATGATACGATGACTGAAGTAACAGAAATCGCTCAATTAGATGAACCGGAAGTAAAACAGAAAGAATTCACCAAACCAGTGGAAACTGTTGCTCCTCCTCCCGCTTTGAAGAGTACCGTGAAGTTTACAGCTCCGGTAATCAAAAAAGATGAGGAAGTTCCCGAAGAGGATGAAATGAAGAGCCAGGATGACCTTAATGCGACCAAAACCAGTATCTCTATTGCCGATGTTAAAGGTAATGACGAGGAACATGGTGCTGATATTGCTGACTTGAAACAGGTGGTTGTTCAAGCCAAGGAAGAACCTGAACAGGTTTTTGATATGGTAGAGCAGATGCCTACTTTCCCTGGTGGACAGGAAGCTTTGATGAAGTATATTGGAAAGAACCTTCGTTATCCGGCTATCGCTCAGGAAAACGGTGTTCAAGGACGTGTTATCTGTCAGTTTGTTGTGGGTAAAGATGGACAAGTGCGTGATGTGGTAGTTGTTCGTACTTTAGACCCCTCTTGTGATAAGGAAGCTATCCGGGTGTTGACATCAATGCCTAAATGGATTCCGGGTAAGCAAAATGGTAAAGCTGTATCTGTTAAGTATACAGTTCCTATTATGTTTAGATTGCAATAATGAGAATAAATAAGATTAACTTATTATTAAGTGTTATGTTTTTGGGTTGGTTGGCTTCGTGCCAACCGAAGCCCAAAGACGGACGCACTGACACGTTTAATTCGGGAGTTGTCGCTATAACTGCCGATGAAAGTTTCAGACCAATTATTCAAGAAGAAATAGATGTGTTTGAACAGCTTACTCCGAATGCTAGTATTATTCCTATTTATACTACTGAGGTTGAAGCTATCAGTTTGCTGTTGAAAGACAGCGTTCGCTTGGCTATTGCTACGCGGACTTTTACTCCGAAAGAGTTGGAGTATTTTAAGAGGCTTAAATTTATGCCGCGTGCAATCAAGGTTGCGGTGGATGGTTTGGCTTTGATTGTGAATAAAGAAAATCCCGATACTTTGATATCGGTTAAGGATATACGTCGTATCTTAACGGGAGAAGTCCAAAATTGGAAAGAAATATATCCGAAGTCTAAACTGAATGATATTAGTTTGGTTTTTGATAACAAGAATTCAAGTACGGTTCGCTTTGCTATGGATTCTATATGTAAAGGTAAACCTTTAAATACGAATAAGGTTTATGCTTTGAATAATAATTTGCAGGTAATTGATTATGTTGCTAAAAACCCTGATGCTATAGGTGTGGTTGGGGTGAATTGGTTGACTAACCGGAGTGATTCTACTCGTTTAACATTTAAAGGGGATATTCGGGTAATGTCGGTTTCTGCAGAGGATGAAGCAAGGGTTGATAATTCATATAAACCCTATCAGGCTTACTTATATTATGACAATTATCCATTGGCTCGTCCAATCTATATATTATTGAATGACCCGAGAAACGGTTTGTCGTGGGGATTCTCGAATTTTATGCAAACAGACCGTGGTCAGCGTATTATTTTGAAAGCTGGGCTTTTGCCTGAAGTGCTACGCAGTTTTATCAGCATCAAAGTGAACGACGAATAAAAACTAAAATTATTTCATAATGAAAAGACTTAATCTATTTTTATTGGGAACTTGTGTAGCGGCAAGTTCTTTATATGCTCAAGCCGATAATTGGCAAGCTGGAGTTTCTAAAATTAAGGATCTGATTAAATCAAATCCTGAATTGGCTGAAGAACAAGCAGACGACTTGTTGAAGGGAAAGAATAAGAAAAACATAGACTTGGTTCTCTCTATCGGACGTGCATATTTGGATGCTGGTTTGTTGGAACAGGCAGATGAATATGTGAAAATAGCAAAGAAAGCTGATTCGAAATCTGCTTTGGTTTCTGTTTTCGAAGGTGATATAGCGGTAGCTCGTAAAGATCCGGGTACTGCAAGCCAGCGTTATGAGGAAGCTATTTATTTTGATGAGAATTGTAAAGAGGCTTATCTTAAATATGCTGATATTTACCAAGCTGCTAATTTCACATTAGCTGCACAAAAGTTAGAGCAATTGCGTGCTCTTGATCCTGCAAATGCTGTGGATGTGGATCGTAAGTTGGCAAATATTTATTATTCAAACAACGAGTTTGGCAAAGCAGCCGAAGTATATGCGCGTTTTGCTGAAACAGATAAGGCTACAGAGCGCGATTTGACCAGACATGCTTTCGCTTTGTTCTTGAACCATGACTTTGAAAAGTCTTTGGCTATCGCTAATTTGGGATTGCAGAAAAATCCTCAGCATGCCGTATTCAATCGTTTGCGCATGTACGATTTTATCGACTTGAAGCGTTATGACGAGGCAAAACAGGCGGCTGATGCTTTCTTTGGTGCTTGCAAGCAGGAAGAGTTGACTTATTTGGATTTCTTGTATCATGGTTATCTGTTAAGTGCCATGAAGTCTTATGAGGAAGCTATTGTTTCATTGGAAAAAGCTTATGAAATGAACTCCGAGCGTAGCGAGGTGTTGAAAGAGCTGTCTTCATGTTATGAAAGTGCCGGTAAATATGATGAATCAATCCTTACATTTAATAAGTATGTGGCAACTTTGCCGGAAGACAAGAAAACTCCGGATTTGGTTTATGACTTAGGTAAGCTTTATTATGCAAAGGGTACAACTCAGGATACTATAAACTATACTCCGGAGATGAAAGCTGATGCTTTGGCTAAGGCTGATTCAACCTTTGGTAAGCTTGCAGAGCTTGCTCCCGATAGTTATCTGGGAAATTTCTGGCGTGCTCGTACTAATTCTGCAATTGACCCTGAAACTACACAAGGTCTGGCAAAACCTTATTATGAGCAGGTGGCTACTTTACTTGAAGAGAAAGTTAAGGAAGATCCCCGTTTCAACCGATTCCTTATCGAATGTTATCGTTATTTGGGTTACTACTATCTTGTAGCAGAAAAGTATCCTGAATCTAAAGAATATTGGAATAAAATTTTGGCTATCGATCCTAACGATGCTATCGCTACAAAGGCATTGGAAGGTTTTAAATAGTGGATAATTTTAGTTGTTTACGTGTTGAGGAGGAGTAGAGTAATCTGCTCCTCCTTTTTTTATCTATACGTATTTGAAAATGAAATAAAAAGATGTGCTATGCTTCGAATATGTTAGTTTCAAAGGCTTTTCTGTTAGGTTAGGTATAAAAAATCCTTTGTCTTGCATCGATTTGAAAATACTTATTGAATACGAATGCATCCGTTCGGGAATAGCTTTTATGGCAAAATGATATTTTCTTGCTCTTTAAGATGTAAAAAATAGATTCTTTATATTGACATTATCAATATTTTCACCATATTTGCTAAAAATATGATATATGAAGCCAATAACAGACTTTGCCAAGATGACTGCATACCTCCAATCGCTGGGCACCAAAAAGCGAGTGGTGGTAGTATGTCCTAACGATCCTCATACAGAATATGCCGTAACACGTGCTTTACAGGAAGGAATCGCCAAGTTTATATTGATAACAGACTCTCGTTTTGCTGCTCATATAGAAGAGTTGCAGCAAAAATATCCGCAAGATGTGGAGTTGTTAGTTGTAGCCAATCCGGATGAAGCAGCAGCTTTGGCTGTTCGAATCATTCGTGAAGAAAAGGCAGATATTTTGATGAAAGGGCTTATCAATACCGATAACCTTTTGCATGCTGTTTTAAATAAGGAAACCGGAATTCTTCCGAAGGGAGAGATTCTGACACATGTCACTGTGGCCAATGTTCCTAGCTATCCTAAGCTTTTGGTATTTTCCGATCCTGCGGTTATCCCACGTCCTACTTTGCCCCAGTTTAAGGCTATTATACGCTATGCTACAGAAGTGGCGCAGAGTTGTGGAGTGGAAGAGCCACGCATTGCATTAACACATTGTTCGGAAAAGGTGAATGAGAAATTCCCTCATACGCTGGATTACGTAACGCTGAAAGAATGCGCTTTGAACGGTGAATTCGGTCGTGTACAGATGGATGGACCGATGGATGTGAAAACAGCTTGTGACATTCACAGCGGTGATATTAAAGGAATGTCTTCGGCTGTGGTAGGTAATGCCGATATCTTGATATTCCCTAATATAGAGGCTGGAAATACCTTTTACAAGACGGTAACTTTGTTTGCTCAGGCCGATATGGCCGGAATGTTGAAAGGACCGATTTGCCCGGTGGTAGTGACTTCGCGAAGCGATTCGGGACTTTCGAAATATTACAGTTTGGCATTGGCGTGTCTTGCTGAGAAAAAATAAACCTCAAATACCTGTAAACCATGAGAATACTAGTTATTAATCCAGGCTCTACATCTACAAAGATAGCTGTCTTTGAAGACGAGACACAAATGTGGGTGCATAATATCCGTCATACGGTGGAAGAGCTGTCGGAGTTTTCACATTTCAGTGAACAGTTCCCTTTCCGTAGAGATAGCATCAAAGCAGCTTTGGAGGAATTTGGCATAGAGAACCGTTTCGATGCTGTTATTGGTCGTGGCGGTTTGTTGCATCCACTTCCAGGAGGCGTTTATTTGGTAAACGACAAGATGAAAGAGGACTTGCGGAATGCTGTACACGAGCATGCTTGTAATTTGGGTGCTTTGTTGGCCGATGATTGGGCTGCACAGCTTGGATGTCCTGCCTATATTGCCGATCCGGTAGTGGTAGACGAGTTTCAAGCGAAAGCTCGTTGGACCGGATTGCCTCAAATAGAGCGTAAATCGATATTTCATGCTTTGAATAGCAAGGCTGTTGCGCGCAGATATGCGAAGAGTAATCACACAGAATATGAAGATATAGATGTAGTAGTAGCTCATCTTGGAGGAGGTATTTCGGTGAGTGCCCATCGTCATGGAAAAGTGATTGATGTGAATAATGCACTCGATGGTGAAGGTCCGTTCTCACCCGAGCGTGCCGGAACTTTGCCGGCTCTTCAGTTTGCCGAACTTTGTTTTAGCGGCAAGTATACATTGAAAGATGTGAAACGTTTGCTCTCGGGTAAAGGTGGAGCTGTGGCTCATTTAGGTACAAACAACATGAAGGTAGTTGAAGACAAAGCGGTGGAAGGAGATGAAAAAAGCCGTGCTTTCCTCGAAGCAATGTTTTATACCATAGCCAAGCAAATCGGTGCCATGCATGTGGCATTGTGTGGAAAGACGCAAGCCATCATTCTTACAGGCGGAATTGCATACAGTGAATATTGTGTGAATATGCTTCGTGAGCAGATAGATTATTTGGCTCCGGTAGTAGTTATTCCGGGTGAAGATGAGATGGGAGCTTTGGCAAGCAATGCCTACGGTGCACTTACCGGAAAGTTGGTATGTCGTGAATATACAGGTGAGAAGCTTTAATTTTCGGGCTATATCGGTTCGGTAATAATATGAATTGATAAAACAGAAACTGCTTTATATAAAGGAGAAGAGGTGTTCAACTCTGATTTAGAGTGAGCACCTCCTTCTTTTTTATATTTATTTGTTTACGTGTGTTGTCGTTGTTTATTTCATTTCGAGATACTTGATTTTATCCATATCGCCGTAGTCAAGATTTTCACCGGCCATACCCCAGATAAACATGTAATTGCTTGTTCCGGCAGCAGCATGGATAGACCATTCGGGCGACATGATGGCTTGTTCGTTGTGCAACCATACCAAACGTTCTTCTTGCGGTTCTCCCATCAAGTGGCAGATAGCATTGCCTTCGGGAACATTAAAGTAGAAATAAGCCTCGATACGGCGTCCGTGAACATGGGGAGGCATTGTATTCCATACGCTTCCTGGTTTCAGTTCGGTCAGTCCCATTTGCAGCTGGCAAGGTCCTTCTGCAAGCACATTGTTTACGATGAGCTGATTGATGACACGGTCGTTACTTTCTTCCATCTTACCGGCAGCCATGCGGTTAGCTTTCAAAGAGCCTTTACGTCCGTCAATGGTAATCCATTGGGTTTTGTAAGCTTTGTGTGCTGTTGCAGAGTTCAGATAGAAGCGTGCAGGGTTGGCAGCATTTTTGCTTTTGAAAGATACTTCCTTATTTCCACGTCCCACGTACAAGGCTTCTTTAAATTTCAGTTCATAATCCTTTCCGTCTACAGTAACAATGCCATCTCCACCTACGTTAATGACACCCAGTTCGCGGTTATACAAGAAGTAGGGAGCTTTCAGCGGGTCGATAGTTTCCAGTTTCAATTCTTTGGTTGCAGGAACAGCACCACCGAAGATGAAACGGTCATACATAGAATAAGTTACATTGATTTCATCGTTCACCATAACTTTTTCCATAACGAAAGCGTCGCGCAGGCGTTGTGTGTCATAGTGTTTCACATCTTGCGGGTTGCAAGCTGTCTGGATGGTGTAGTTTACTTGAGCCGAGCCGGTCAGAGCAACAAAGCCCATCATGAGTGCAAGTGTAAGTTTTTTCATAATCAATATATTGTTTGGTTTTTAGTTCTTTTTGGATGCTTTGACGATTCGTACCCGATTGTAATACATCAGAGCCACGGTGCAGATAACCAGAATGGCCGAACCTACAATCTTGAAGCTGTGAATCATATGGAAGATGATATATGAGAACAAGCTGGAAGCAAAGTCGAGTGCACCTCCTTGGAATCCTTCGGGGATAAGCACGGCTTTATCTTGTGTATTGCGGTACACATCGGTGGCGGCAGCTGTAAAGTGCGGAGCCAGGTCTGTCACGAAATACAGTCCCACGATGAGTGCAACCAGTCCCACAATGAATGTTTTCAACACGTTACCCTTTGTGATGGGGAGTACGGCAGGGAACAGATAGAACATGCCGGCAAGCGAAGCCAGTGGCAGGAACTGGTTACCCGGAAGTATGACAGAAAGGAAGAGTACAACCGGGATGAGCAACAATGATACAACCAGAGTTGTGGGATGACCGATAACCAATGCCGGGCTCATGCCGATATTTAAACCGGCGCTGTTTTTAAATTTGCGTGCGATAAGTTCGCGTGTTGCATCGGAGATAGGTTTCAATCCTTCGATAAACAAGCCGGTAATGCGCGGAATAAGTTCCATCACAGCTCCCATCTTAATACCCAGTCCTAGAATGGAGGGAATTCCGTTCACCAGCTCTTCACCGTTTTTGCAAGCCAATGCGCCAATGGCACATCCTACGATAACACCCAGAAACAAGGGCTCGCCCATGATTCCGAATTTCTTTTTCATTCCTTCGGCATCGATATTTAATTTGTCGAAGCCTGGAATTTTATCCAAAGCTTTGTTTACCACTACCGCGAAGGGAACAAAGCCTTGACAGAAAGGTTGTGGAATGGATATTCCGTCCATCTTATCGTAGTATTTTTGGAATTTGTCAGCAGTAAGGTCGGCCATAACCAGTGTCAGAATGTAGCAGATAACAGCAGCAAAGAATCCCCACCAGATATTGCCCGATGCAAAATACACTACGGCTCCGATGAAGGCGAAGTGCCAATAGTTCCATAAGTCGATATTTACAGTTTTCGTAGTTTTGGTGAGTATCATCAGAATGTTTACTGCCAGACAAACCGGGATAATGAACGCTCCTACAGAAGTGTTGTAGGCTACAGATGCAGCAGCAGGCCATCCCATATCGAAAATACCCAAACTTAATCCGTAGATTTCTGTTACTTTTTTCAGAGGATCGCCCAAGCTGTCGGTAAGCAGGCCGGTGATGACAGACAGTCCCACAAAACCTACACCCACAAGCAAACCGCTTTTAAGTGCTTTTCCAAACTTAATACCGATACAAATACCGAGTATTGTGAAGATGATAGGCATCATGACGGCTGCCCCCAGGCCGATAATGTAGCTGAATACTGCTTCCATGTTTTTCTAGTTTATTTTAATAGGTAATCGTTTTCAATAGTTTCTCTGTGCAAAATTAGTGTTTTTTCGCCAATCATTCAAATGGTTGCGTTATGAATCTTTCGGTAGGTTTTTCTACTTTTTGTGGTTTACCCCATATCCGAAGAGGGCAAAGTCGCCTAGGCAGGGATCATTGGGAAAGACTTCTTTCAGAGCTTGTGTTACACGTATGGCATTTCCAAGCGAAAAGGCAGGTTTGTTTATAAGCCCGATTTCGTGGGATATTCGGCATACATGTGTGTCGAAAGGGATAATGAGGTCTTGGCTGTGAAAAGAGGTCCAGAGTCCGAAATCTACCGGTCCTTTTGGACGAATCATCCATCTGAGGAACATATTCAGTTTTTTTTGTGGACTTTTATGCGATACGTCTAAAAATTTGCAAAGTCGTTCCATGGGGTTTCCTTCGTAGGTTCCGAGTGCCTCTTCCAGGCTGTCATATTGGGAATAGGCAGAATGAAGCTTTTCAAAATAGAAATGAAGTTGGCTATAGGAAAGCATGCGGTAAAAGCTGTCCATCCTTTCGCTTGGAAAATCTTTCTTCCATTTCTGTTCTTTCACATAGCGGTAGGGTTGTCCCTGCATTATACGGTCCAACTCTTCGGCTTTTTTCAGAATTTGTTTCCGCAATCCGAAGCTGAGAATAGCAGTGAGTAGTCCGCTGATTTCTATATCTTGTTTAGATGTATAGCGGTGTGGAAACTGTACAGGGTCGTCTGTTATAAAATCTGCACAGTGGTATATTGTGGCTTGTTGTCTTAACAGGGCTTTCAGCTCGTCGTTCATAGTTATTTAATCCTCTTCGCTTTCTTGCATTTTAGGGTTTAAGGTAACAAGCACCTTGTCGATGCGTGCCCCATCCATATCCATAATTTCGAAGTGGAAGTTTTTCCAGGAAACGTTTTCGCCCGATTGTGGGATGTGTTCCAGTAGTTCTATAATTAGTCCACCCACCGTATTGTAGTTGGCATTGTTGTCATACAAGTCTTCCAAATCAAAATAAGACAAGAAATTATACATGGAACATTGTCCGTCTACCAGCCAGCTTTCCGAGTCGTTTCGTTTGATGATTTCGGGTTCGTTGTTCACTTCTTCGATGGTTCCCACCAGTCCTTCCAGAATATCCTTTAGGGTAATGATACCTTGAAAACTTCCGAATTCGTCGCAGATAAACGCCTGGTTGAGTCTTTTTTCTTTCATCTGTTCCAAGGCTTTGTACACACTCATGTTGTCGTGAAAATAAGTGGCCGGAGTCACAGCTTTTTCCAGTTTGAAATCGGCTTGGTCTATGCGGAAGATGAGGTCCTTCAGACTCACGGTGCCTAATAGATTGTCGAATGTACGGTCTATTACAGGATAAGTTTCATAAAGATTTTGTTGCAGTGTGTTTTTTATTTCGTCCCGGCTGCTTTCTACATCAAGTGCAATGATATCGGTGCGGTGTGTCATCAGCGAGCTTACTTTCAAGTCACCCAACATAAACACACGTTCCACGATGTCTTGTTCCACTTCCTGCACGGCACCGTCTTCCATTCCTTCCTGTACGATGGATTTTATTTCTTCTTCGGTTACTTTGCTATCTGTTTCCTTAATACCCAACAGATTTACTATTCCTTCTGTGCTTTTGGCCAAAATCCATACAAAGGGGGCTGCAATGTTCGAGAGTACATACATGGGGCGTGCCACAACTTTGGCTGCTTTTTCGGCAATGCTTAAGCCAATTCGTTTGGGAACCAGTTCGCCGAGGATAATGCTCAAATAGGTAACCAGTATGATAATGATGGTTTGTGCAGTGAAGTGAGTATAGGCCTGTGGCAGTCCGAGTTCTTTTAGTACGTCAGAAAAAGAGTCGGCCAGTGTAGCTCCCGAATAGATACCTGTAAGGATACCGATGAGTGTAATGCCAATTTGTACGGTAGAGAGAAAACGGTCGGGGTCATTGGCCAGTCGGAGTGCTGTGCGTGCATTGCTGCTGCCTTTTTTCATGTCGGTAGTCAGACTCGATTTTCGAGCCGATATGATGGCAATCTCCGACATGGCAAAGATTCCGTTTAAAATGATAAGTAAGAGAATTATGACTATTTCGTCCATAGATTGATGAAAAAAATAAAAGTTTGGTTTTCCAAAAAAAGAATTAGGTTTAGAAATTCATTACAGTCAGAATCTGTATGCGGATAGGATTTAGGCACGAAGTGGATAGGTAATCAAAGCTCCTATAATTTGGAAGCGATGGTTTCCTGTCCACTTCGTGCCCAAAAATAAATGTAAGCGTATTTTTTGTTTCATTTGGCACAAATATAGGCATGAAAGCCTAACATTCGTAGAACCTGTGTCAAACTTTTGTATATTTTAAGTAAAAACTCAGATATCAAGCGTGTTACCAAAATTTATTGTATTCCGGGTTATATTCAAATCCGGCTTCTTTTAAAGTTTGGATAATATCTTGTTTATTTACATTCAAGTCATTGCAGAGTGCGTCTAGTGAAGAGTAGCAATCTCTTAGTTTCATGTTGATGACACTGAATAGCATCATTGGGTCTTTAGGAAGTTCCATTGTCAGTTATTTATCAAAGTCGTTTTTTTCGAATTGGCTGCAAAGGTACTGCTTTTTTTCAAAGTCTGTAGCTTTTTGTTTGTTATTAGGGATAAAAGGCGAGTATGCTTGTTTAATAAGAAGGTAGAGTAGGTTTTAAGAAAAAGAGATATAGATGATTTTGAAAAATGAGTCTCCAAGGTTTTTACCTAAACCTTGGAGACTCATTTTTCGGTACTGTGCTTTTATGTTTTGTTATGTAAAAACAACTTATTCCGGCTGTACTTCGTTTGGCGAAGGCAGTTGTTTCCATCCTTCGCCAAAGGTGTCATAAGCATCGGTCACTACAACGAATGCGCGCGGGTCGGCTTCCTTGATTTTCAGTTTTACACCGGTCACTTCCTTGTAGCTCACCACCAGGAAGAGCATTTCTTTATCCTTGCCGGTATAAAGTCCGCTACTTTTGATGCAGGTAGCCGTACGGTCCAGGTCCTTCAGGATATATTGGTTCAGTTCGTTCATTTTGCCATCGCTGATAACGAAGATGAGTTTGTCGTTTTTCGAACCGTTTATCATGTAGGCGATTACGCGTGAGATGATAAAGATGGATATGAGCGAGTAGAAAGAAAGATGCCAGGACGGTTGTGTCGTATCGTCGGCACTGCCAATACCAAATCCGATGACTATCAATCCAAAGCACACCACAGTTCCGTCCACCAGGAGAATGGCATTGGAGAAGCGGATGTGCGCATATTTCTGTAATAGCATACCCACGATATCGCTGCCTCCGGTAGTGGCTTGGTTACGTATTACAATGCCAGTTCCTACGCCAATGACAACGGCTCCGATAATACTGGTGAGCATAAGATGGTCGGTCATATTCATGCTACCTCCTAAAAGTAATGAGGGGTCGAGTGCTTCGAGTGCTTCGCGGGTAGGATAAACCAAGGTCGACATGACATTCATCAGCAAGGGGGTGATGAGTGCTGCAGCTATGGTGCGTGTGCCTAATTTGGCTCCGAGCAGGACAACCGACAGGATAAGTAGCGGTATATCGAACATGTAGCCGAATGTTCCTACCTGTATAGATGGGAACAAGTTATGTAATACGATACTGGCTCCGTAGACTCCGCCCGGAACAATGTTGTAAGGATTGATGAAAAATACAAATCCTGCTGCTAAAATGGTACATCCTACGAGGATATTTATCCACGCACACAAAGTTTTCTTCATGATATTCTATATTTATGCAGCAAATATACAAAAGAATCTTTTCCTACACCGAACTTTTTCAAAAATAAAAAGACGTTGCAAGTAAAGGTAATTTCTGCGATGGATGGGGTGGTTTTTCTATTCGTTCTTTTCTTTAGGTATAAGTCCCATCTTTGCAGCCTTTTTCATCATGTATTCATAGGCAGCTTCGTGTTCGTTTGGAATAATCCCGTCCAGAATAGCGTCTTTGATGGAGCTTTTGAGTGAACCCACTTCGCGACAAGGTTTCAGTCCGAAAACCTTCATGATTTCTTCTCCAGACACCGGCGGTTGGAAATTGCGTATACGGTCGCGTTCTTCCAGGTCCTTTAGCTTTTGGCGTACCAGTTTAAAGTTATCCAGAAAGCGTTGTTTGCGTGTTTGGTTTTTCGAGGTGATATCTGCTTCGCACAAGGTCATCAGGTCGTCGATATCATCTCCGGCTTCGAACAGCAGGCGTCTTACGGCCGAGTCGGTCACTTCATCGTCGGCGATGACAATGGGGCGCATGTGTAGTCCCACCAGTTTTTGCACATACTTCATTTTTTCGTTCATGGGCAGTTTCATGCGTCGGAACAAGTCGGGAATCATTTTTTCTCCGATGAAGTTATGGTTATGGAAAGTCCATCCGGTTTTCGGTTCCCATCGTTTGGTGCGTGGTTTTCCGATGTCGTGCAGCAGGGCGGCCCATCTTAGCCAAAGGTTGTCGGTTACCCGTGCAATGTTATCCACCACTTCCAGTGTGTGGTAGAAATTATCCTTGTGTGCACGTCCGTTCATGGTTTCTACTCCTTGTAAGGCCACCAATTCGGGGAAAATCAGTTCCAGTAGTCCGCAACGGTCCAATTCCACAAATCCTTTTGAAGGGATGGGTGCAAGTAGTATTTTGTTCAGTTCGTCGGCAATACGTTCGCGCGAAATAATTTTGATACGTTCTTTATTTCGAGCCAGAGCCTCAAACGTTTCCTCGTCGATGTAGAAATTCAACTGGGTGGCAAACCGCACGCAGCGCATCATACGCAAGGGGTCGTCGCTGAAGGTGATGTCGGGGTCCAGAGGTGTGCGTATGTTTCGTTGGCGCATATCTTCCAGTCCGTCGAAAGGATCTACCAGTTCGCCGTATCGTGCTTTGTTGAGGCACACAGCCAGTGCGTTGATGGTAAAGTCGCGTCGGTTCTGATCGTCCTCCAGCGTGCCGTCTTCTACGATGGGTTTCCGTGAGTCACGTTGATAAGATTCTTTGCGTGCCCCAACAAATTCCACTTCGGTATTGCGGTATTTCACTTGGGCGGTTCCGAAATTTCGGAAAACAGACACGTGTGCACCTTTTCCCAGTTTCTTTCCCAAAGCTTCGGCCATGGCTATTCCGCTTCCCACCACCACTACATCAATATCTTTTGACGGACGTTGCAGGAACAGGTCGCGCACGTATCCTCCCACGGCATAACATTCCAGTCCCAGCTCGTCGGCTGTTTCAGAAATCTGGTGAAAAATAGGAGCATTGAAGCGTTCTTTCAGGTCGGTTTGGGTCAGTTCTATCATCATTTCGCACGATTATTTTGGATAAGCAGTCGCAAAAATACATCTTTTTTGCCAGTATTATAGATAAGTGCAGTGAAGATTTTCTATTTTTGCGGAAGTAACAAATTCAGTAGAAACGATGAAGAATAAGTTGTTTATGGTTTGTCTGGCTGCAACGTTTGTGGCGTGCACCAACTACGAAGAGAAAGCTCAGGTTTATTTGCAGCGTGCAAATGATTTGATGAAGCAAGAGGCATACAGTGAAGCAAAGTTGCAGATTGACAGCATCCGTAAGCTCTATCCTAAAGCTGTTGAGGCCCGCAAGGAGGGTATCCGGATAGTGCAGCAGATAGAGTTGAAAGAGCAGAACCGCACGTTGGCCTATCTGGACAGCGTATATCAAGCGAAGATGGCCCAGCTGGATTCAATGAAAGGAAACTACGTGTTTGAAAAGAATGCCGAGTATCAGGAAGAGGGAAACTATTTCAGTCCTTCCCAAACGGTGGAGAAAAATATTAACCGTACGTTTCTTCGTGCACAAGTGAGTGAGAAAGGAGTCATGAATCTGACTTCTATTTATTGCGGAAAGAACAATATTCATCACACGATGGTAAAGGTAAGCTCGGGCAATACGTTTGCGCAGACACCCTCGTCGAAGGATGTATACGAAACTTCCGATTTGGGATGGAAAATAGAAAAAGCCGATTTTGTGTTGGGTCAGGACAGTAGCGTGATAGACTACATCGTGATGCATCAAAAAGAACCCATTCGTGTGGAGCTCATTGGCGACCGTACCTATCGCACTTCTTTGCTTCCGGCCGATAAGAAAGCAATTGCCGATGTCTATTCGCTGGCTCGTGTTCTCGGTATAATCGAAACCGTGAAACAGCAACAGAAAGAGGCTCGGCTGAAACTTGAATTTGTACAGAAGAAGATGAATGGAGAATAAGGAGAATAAAAGGGAAACAGATATGCTTGGACAGTCTTTCGAGGCTGTCCAAGTTTTTTATATAAAAAAAGACGATAACCTGTAAAAGATTATCGTCTGAAAGAAAGATGAGCCGAAACCGGGACTCGAACCCGGGACCTATTCATTACGAATGAATTGCTCTACCAACTGAGCCATTTCGGCTTTAAAAAGTGTCGCAAAGATAGCACATCTTTCATAAAAGGGGAAAAGAATCGGCTGCTTTTTTCATTTGCCGGTCGATTTTTTCCTACCCGGTCGTCTTTTGGGATAATGAGTTTCAATGTATTTGGCCACACGTGAAAGGCCGTCCATATCGTCGGCATAACGTTCCCATAAAAAGTGGCATACGTTGGGTACGTGGATATCTGTGTTTACATTCTTTTTGTTGAAAGGGTCGAGCGAGGCATAAGCATGCAGCATGTTTACCACTTCGGCAGCTGTGGATTTTACTTTCTTGGCCATGTCCACCACTTCGGGCACTTTCTCGTCCATGGTGTTGATGATAAGTCCGAAATAGAGGTTGAGAATCAGGGTTGCCCGGCTTATTTCCAACAGAATATCGGCAGCTTCGGTGCGTGTCTTTTTTGAATCATAAAAATAATCGCTCCACACAGAAGGGTCTTCTTCTATATAAATTGGGATGTCCGAAGTGAAAGGCAGTACCGGATACCATTGTCGGAATTTCAGCATACGTCTGTACAGGGCCTCGGGGGTGCGTCCCAACATTTGTGCCAGGTGCACCATGTCGGCATTTGTTGTAGGTTTCATTCCTTTGGGTTTGCTCTGGTAAAGATTCAATACCAAAATCGACTCTTCTTTTGTCCATTGCTCTGTTTTCATAGTTCCTGTTTCTTTATTCGTAAGGCAAATATAGTCTTTTTCGTCGGGAAAGCCAGTCTGCTGTTTTTATAATCTTTGGAAAGAGCTTTATATTTGCATGCAAATAAAAATAGATACGGATTATGAAACGTAAGAACAAGAAAAAAGGGAACAATTTGAAGATCTATCTCTCGGTGTTGGTGGCATTGGCTGTGTCCTATGTCTTTGGTGTGTACAAACAAACCGGGTTGATGACTTTGCCCAATCTGGCACCTTCTGTTGTAGAAACCAAGTCATTGGAAAGGGAACCGGAGAAAAAGGTATCCGATAACCGGACCGGCGAGAAGAGCATGGCTTTGCCTGCACCATTGAAGAAACGAGATGAGCACATTTTGCATCATAAAGGGTATGTAGTATCTTATAATTCCGATTGGAAGATACCCAATTGGGTGGCGTGGGAGCTGACATCGAAGGAAACCGTGGCGCGTATGGAACGAGAAGATACGTTTTGCGAGGATCCCGATTTTCGAGGGCCGCAAGCTACACTGGCCGATTATCGTCGTTCGGGATACAGCCGGGGGCATATGGTGCCGGCTGCCGATATGCGTTGGGATAAGAAAGCGTTGGAAGAGTGTTTCTATCTGACTAATATGTGTCCGCAAGAATCGGCTTTCAATTCCGGAAACTGGGGTAAACTGGAAAGGCAGTGCCGCGAATGGGCCAAGCAATATGGAAAATTGTGGGTGGTGTGTGGCCCGATAGTGGGTAAAAACCCCAAGCATATAGGAACTGGCAAGGTGGTGGTTCCTTCGGCATTTTACAAAGTGATATTTGTTCCTCACGAAAAGAATCCGCGTGCGATAGGTTTTATCTTTGCACATCGAAACAAGAAAGGAGCCAAGTTGCGTGAGTTTATGACAACAGTGGATGAAGTGGAACAACGTACAGGCATTGATTTCTTTGCTTCTCTGCCAAAATCTATAGAAAAAAAAGTGGAGTCGCAATGCATAGCATCTCAATGGCGTTTCTTTGATGAACAAAAATCGGGTACCAGACAGAACAGCTATTTAGAATCTAAAAACAAAAGGCACTGACAGAAGTGTAGGTCTGTCTTATTGCGATGTCCGAAAAGGGAAATCGCTTTTAGCACTTTTGGAACGAGTTAGAAAAGAACGAAATAGAACTTAGGGGAGGAGTTGTGCAAATGCATAAATATGATTTCCTTTGTTGATTTAAAAAGGAAAGATTAAAAATAGGTATTAAATAAGGTAAAAATCGTTATGAAAAAAGTAGCGTTGATTTCAGGAATAACCGGACAAGACGGTTCATTCCTTGCTGAATTCTTGTTAGAAAAAGGATATGAAGTGCACGGCATTATGCGCCGTTCGTCTTCGTTTAATACGGCACGCATCGAGCATCTGTATTTGGACGAGTGGGTGCGCGACATGAAAAAGAACCGTCTGGTAGATTTACATTGGGGCGATATGACCGATTCCAGTTCGTTGATTCGTATCATTGCGCAGGTGAAGCCCACCGAAATCTACAACCTGGCAGCACAAAGCCATGTGAAGGTGAGTTTCGATGTTCCCGAATATACAGCCGAAGCCGATGCCGTGGGTACACTCCGTTTGCTTGAGGCTGTGCGCATTTGTGGTTTGGAAAAGACCTGCCGCATTTATCAGGCATCCACTTCCGAACTTTTTGGAAAAGTGCAGGAAGTGCCTCAGAGTGAAACCACTCCATTCTATCCCCGTTCGCCTTATGGTGTGGCAAAGCAGTATGGTTTTTGGATTACGAAGAACTATCGTGAGAGCTATGGCATGTATTGTGTGAACGGTATTTTGTTCAACCATGAAAGTGAACGTCGCGGTGAAAACTTCGTTACACGTAAGATTACGCTGGCTGCCGCACGCATAGCACAAGGCTATCAGGACAAGCTTTATCTAGGAAATCTTGATGCGTTGCGCGACTGGGGTTATGCCAAGGATTATGTGGAGTGTATGTGGATGATTCTTCAGCATGATACCCCCGAGGATTTTGTTATTGCTACCGGCGAGATGCACTCGGTGCGTGAATTCTGCCAGTTGGCTTTCCGTGAAGCCGGCATCGAACTGCGCTGGGAAGGCGAGGGTGTGAACGAGAAAGGTATTGAGGTATCAACCGGTAGGGTGCTGGTAGAGGTAGACCCGAAATATTTCCGACCTTGCGAGGTGGAGCAGCTTTTGGGTAATCCAACCAAGGCCAAGACTTTGCTGGGATGGAATCCGCAGAAGACTTCGTTGGCTGAGCTGGTAAGTATCATGGTGAAACACGATATGCGTTTCGTCAAGAAACTGCATCTGAAAGCTAAGTTGGACAATGAATAAAGATAGCAGAATTTATGTGGCGGGACACCGCGGACTGGTGGGGTCTGCCATTTGGAACAACTTGAAGAAGAAGGGATATACCCATTTGGTGGGGCGCACACATGCAGAACTCGATTTGCTCGACCCCATGGCTGTGCGTTGCTTTTTCGACGAGGTGCAGCCCGAAGTGGTGATTCTGGCTGCCGCGCATGTGGGCGGCATCATGGCCAATTTGCAATATCGGGCAGATTTCATTTATCAGAATCTGCAGATACAGCAGAATGTGATAGGCGAGAGTTACCGTCACGGGGTGACGAAGCTGGTGTTTCTGGGAAGCACCTGCATCTATCCGCGCGAAGCACCACAACCCATGAAAGAAGAGGTGCTTCTCACTTCGCCCTTGGAATATACCAACGAACCCTATGCCATAGCCAAGATTGCCGGACTGAAGATGTGCGAAAGCTTTAATCTTCAGTATGGCACGAACTATATAGCCGTGATGCCCACCAATCTGTATGGACCGAACGATAATTTTCATTTGGAGAACAGTCATGTTCTGCCGGCTATGATTCGGAAAATACATTTGGCCAAATGCTTGGAGGAGAACGATTGGAGTGCTGTGTGCCGCGACCTCAACTGCCGTCCGGTGGAAGGGGTGAACGGAGAAGCCGGAAAAGAGATTATCCTTTTGGTGCTGGCCAAATATGGCATTATGCCGGGCACGGTTACGCTGTGGGGCACCGGTGCACCGATGCGTGAGTTTCTGTGGAGCGAAGAAATGGCCGATGCTACCGTTTTTGTGATGGAGCATGTGAATTTTGCCGATACTTGTCCCGCGGGCGAGAAAGAAATACGTAACTGTCACATCAACATCGGCACAGGCAAGGAGATTTCCATCCGCAATCTGGCCGAAATGATAGCCGGAACAGTAGGTTTCAAGGGAGAGATTCGCTGGGATGCTTCTAAACCCGACGGTACCTTGCGTAAACTTACCGATGTGAGCAAATTACATGCACTAGGCTGGCATCACACCGTAGAGGTGGAGGAAGGAGTATGCCGCATGTATGAGTGGTATAAGGCCAACCTGTAGAATAAGAAAATATAAGGTGGAGGGAGATTGCATTCCGGATAGGGAAAGCTGCAATCTCCCTTTTTTATGTTTTCGCAGACTTAAGGGGAAGCGCGCACGCCCTTAATGGGAAAAATACACGCCCTTAATGGGAGATTTGCTTCCCCTTAAAGCATGCTTTTTCTGTACTTTGTATTCCGGTTTCTTCTTTGGAATTCCGAGCCGGAAAACACCCTGTTTTTATTTTCGTTACAGTCAACTGGATTGAATGAAAAGTTTGCAAGGTTAAAACTGTTAATTAATGTTGCAATATAAGTTGGTTTATTACGCAATTTTAATACATTGCGACTCCTAACAATTAAACTTATAAGTGATGAGAAAAACTTTTATATTTTTAGCAGTAGCCGCATTGCTGCAAGTATCATGCACCGGAACGAACAGCAAACAGGAAGCGCAGGACACATCCGGTTTGGAGATTCCTGCAACAAGAGAAGACAGTCTGTTGGCACAAAAGATAGCTCCTTATGTAAAAATGGAAAAAGGAAAATATGTGTTCGACCTTACCGAGGAGAAAGCAAAGGAGTTAGGTCTGGAACCGGCCGACTACATGCCGGTGAAAGCTTTGCTTGATACCATGAATATGTGGATTGACAAGTATCACATAGATTCACTTCGGGTGATGAATGGCGAATGTGTGGAAGTGTGCGATGAAAACGGAGATACACTGCATTTGTCTTTTTTGAGCGAAAAGGAGATTCGGGAGGGAAAAGCAAAGAGTGCTGAAATTCGTTGATAAACTAAAAATATGAAGCAGATTCCAAAGGGATTGTCGGATGCCAGGGAATGAACGAGTATAGGCTCGAAAGATTCACCGGAAAACGGCAATAAATTTGGAATCTGTTTTTGTTTGTATCGGTCAAAAGGGGGCGAGTAGAAAAAATGAAGAGAGAACGAAATAAAATTCCCAATGAAGAATGGTATATTCTTTCATTATTATATATTTGCAACCCATACGTTTTTTTTAATAAAATCAAAGAAATATCGAGAGAAATATTACAAACTTTAAATAAGACAAAGTTATGAAAGAGAAGAGAAGAGACTACGCGTATCTAAAACGCCCGTTACTTTTTGCCTGCTGTGTATTGGCTATGCAGACAATGGTAGCAAATCCTGTGGGGGGGGGTAATTTAAATGCCTTAGAATCTGAACAAGTTCCAACCAAAGCAGACCGGGAAATTACTGGTATCGTGTATGGTAGCGATGGCGAAACGTTGCCAGGCGCAAGTATTTATATTAAAGGGCAGGCTGCTACCCGGGGAGTGGTGGCAGATGCAAACGGAAAGTTTACGTTGCGGGTGCCCGAAGATGCCAAGGCATTGGTGGTGTCCTTTGTGGGATACAAGTCCAAAGAAATTTCCCTGCGTTCCAAAATCAAGAATTATGCAGTAACGCTGGACAGCAATGTAGAGATTGACGAAGTGGTGGTTACCGGTATTGTTACTAAGAAAAAGGATACCTTTACCGGCTCATCGGTTACTTTCTCGGCAGAGGATTTGAAGTCGGTGGGTGTACAAAACCCCATAGCCAGTTTGAAAAGTCTGGACCCTTCGTTCAATGTGATGGAGAGTGAACTATTCGGTTCGGACCCGAACCGACTTCCCGATATTGAAATCCGTGGAAAATCTAGTATGCTGGGTATGCGCGACCAGGTGAGCGAAGACCCGAACCAACCCTTGTTTATATTGGATGGTTTCGAAAGTACACTTGAAGCAATCTATAACTTGGATATCAACCGTATAGCCTCAATGACCATTTTGAAGGATGCCGCTTCTACAGCCATCTACGGTTCAAAGGCTGCCAACGGTGTAGTGGTGGTTGAAACCGTGAAACCGAAAGCCGGACAGTTGCGCCTGAGCTACAACGGTTCTATGGATATTTCCATCCCCGATTTGAGCAGCTACAATGTGATGAATTCCCGCGAAAAACTGGAATTCGAGAGACTGGCAGGAAAATATTCCAACGAAAATGGAGCCGTGAGCGATATGGTTGCTCTGGACAATCTGTATAACAAACACCTGGCCGATATAAACAGTGGTGTAGACACATATTGGTTGTCTGTACCCTTGCGCACAGGCTTTAATCACCGTCACTCTTTGTATGTGGACGGAGGTTCGGAAGGCTTTATGTTTGGTGTGGGCTTGACCTATAATGGGGTTAACGGTGTGATGAAAAAATCAGACCGTGATGTGCTGGGTGGTAACATCGATATCATTTATCGTGTGGGCAATCTGCAGTTTACTAACAAATTTACGGCACAGCAGACCAAATACAACAATCCGATTGTGCCTTTCAGCGACTATGCCCAGGCCAATCCTTATTTTAAGAAATACGACGAGAATGGCCAGATCTCGAAATTCCTGGCAAACAACGATTACGAAAAGCAGGTAGGAAACCCATTGTACAACGATGCCTTGAACAGTCGCGACGCTACCAAGGAAATGAAATACTCCAACAACTTCATTGCAGAGTATAATCCTTTGAAAGAACTGAAACTAAGAGCTAAGTTCGGACTCACCCAAACGACAAGCGAAAATGAGTTGTTCTATTCTCCGGACGATACTCGTTTTGAGAGTGTGGACATTCTGAAAAAAGGTTCTTACAACTATACCAATACCAAAACCACCACTTACGAAGGCGATTTTACGGCAATATATGCTACGGTTCTTAACAAGAAGCATCGCATCAATGTGGCTTTGGGAGCAAATATAGCCGAATCCAAGATGGTAGCCCAAGGCTATTCGGCACAAGGATTCCCTTCGGGTGACTTTACCTATCCTTCTTATTCGAACGGATTTACGGAAAACGGCCGTCCGGATTACAGAGAATCGGTGCGACGCTCCGTCAGTACCTATTTTACCGGTGGCTATGCGTTTATGGACCGTTACCTGATGGATGTGAGCTACCGCATGAACGGAGCTTCGGTATTCGGTTCAAACAAGAAATATATTAACACATGGTCGGTTGGTCTGGGATGGAACATCCACAGCGAGAAATTCATTCAAGACAATCTGCCTTTCATCAATTATCTGAAGATTCGTGGTTCTATAGGTAATCCGGGTAACATGAACTACGACTCGGCCATGTCTTTAACCACTTTCAACTATTCATACGCAGCCTATAACTATTTCGGCTTGGGCTCTGTTTTGACAGCTTTGGGCAACGACAACCTGAAATGGCAGACCACCCTGGATAGAAACATCGGTTTGGACCTGACCATGTTCGACAACCGTTTGACTTTCACACTGGATTATTATTACAAAACCACCGACCCCTTGTTGATAGCCATCGGCCTGCCTTCGTCTTCGGGTTTGCCCAGTGCCTATAACGCAAGTCTGAACAGCTATATTTCGGCTTATAATACGAATATGGGAAAACAGATTTCAAAAGGATTCACGGGTACTGTGCAGTATTATATTTTGCGCGATTTCGAAAAACGCCTGACTTGGTCTTTGCGTGGTTCTATCCGCATGGAAAACGTGAAGTTGGACGGTATAGGAAATTCTCTGGATGCCTTGAACAGATTCGGTCAGAGCCGTTCTACCCAACGCTATTATGACGGAGCCGATCCGGATGATATCTGGGCTGTGCGCTCTGCCGGTATAGACCCCGCCAACGGACGCGAAATCTTCATTAAGAAAGATGGCACATACAGCTACGACTTCTCTTATGACGATGAAGTGGTGGTGGGAAATACCCGTCCGGATGCCGAAGGTATTCTGGGTACCAACTTCGGCTATAAAGGCTTTACCGTGGGAGCCACTTTCCGCTACCGCTTGGGTGGTTATTCCTTTAACAATGCCGTATATTCGAAAGTGGAAAACATTTCGTCCAGCAACCTGATATACAACCAGGACAAACGTGCGTTGTACGACCGTTGGCAGGAAGCCGGTGATGTGACCCAGTTTAAGAATATTGCCGATTCGAACAGCACACCGATGTCTTCTCGTTTTGTTCAGAAGGAAAACTCCTTGAGTATGGAATCCTTCCAGATAGGTTATGAGTTCGAGCCCGATTTTGCCAAGAAATTAGGTATCAGCGGATTGAGGTTGAATGCCTATATGAACGAACTGTTCCGCATCAGTTCCATTAAGGAAGAACGAGGAATCGACTATCCGTTTGCACGAAGCATCTCATTTGCACTTTCATTCACTCTTTAATTCATTGGATTTATGAAATTCTTAAATAAAACATATTATGTATTGATTCTGCTTTTGGCAGGATTATTCAGCAGTTGCTCGGACTGGTTGGATTATAACCCTAAAGACAAATCGACGGCAGCCCAGCAGTTTGCAAGTAGAGACGGTTTCTATGCAGCAGTAAACGGTGTCTATAACCGCCTGACAGATTCCAGACTGTATGGAAGAAATCTGAGTTACGGCATGATTGATTTGATGGCGAAAAGATACAGTGTGGGCACCAACTCTTCAACATTGAATTACAAATGGGCCAATCACAGCTATACCAATCAGGATATAGAAACTGCACTGGATGAACTCTGGAAAGAGGCCTATGCCACCATCTTGAACGTGAATGTTATTTTGAAGTATGCCGACGAGCAGAACGGTATCCTGTCCGAAAAGGATGCTCAACTGATAAAAGGCGACTTGCTGGCTTTGCGTGCATTCCTGCATTTTGATATGCTGCGCCTGTTCGGTCCTGTTTACAGCCGGAATCCGAAAGGCATGTCTATTCCTTATAATAATACACCCGAGGGTGTTTCTTACGAACTCCTTCCGGCAGAGGATGTGATTTATAAATACCTGATTCCCGATTTGAACAATGCCGAGAATGCACTGAAAGCTGCCGACCCGGTTTTGACAGAGGGTGTGCTGAACAGCAATAACGAAAACGGCGACAATTATATGCGTTATCGTCAGTTGCGTATGAACTGCTATGCTGTGGCTTTGTTGAAGGCGCGTGTTTATCTGTGGGCAGGCGATATGCAGAATGCTTTGATTGAGGCTAAGAAAATAACCGACGATGCGAAGGTGAAGGAGTTTTTCCCTTTTGTAAATTCGGATAAGTTGCTCGGAAACAGCAAAGACCCGGATAGAGTGTTCTCTACCGAAGTCTTGTTCGGCTTTTATTATTCAGGTCGTAACACAGTTTATACCGACAACTTCGACAGCTCGAACCTGACGGTCTTGACAGGATTGATGCAACCCAGAACATCGTATGTTGAAACGCTGTTCACCAATCAGGCCGATTATCGTTTGCAGTCGCAATGGAATATGCTAGGCAATCTTTATGATTTCGTGAAATTCAAAAAGATAACCTACGATGAAAATAATATTCCGTTTTATGCCTTCTTTATGCCTTTGATGCGAATCAGCGAAGCATACTATATTGCAGCGGAAGCTTCGTTAGGAGCAAACGACCTGCCCGGAGCCCGTGCCTATTTGTCTACTATCCTTCAGAAAAGGGGTAACTCGGTGTTGGGTGATGAAGTGAATGCTTCGGCAGTTAGCGACGAGTTGAAGAAAGAGTATATGAGAGAGTTCTTAGGCGAAGGACAAATCTTCTATATGTTTAAGCGCAACTATATCAGTATGAAAGATTTATATAATGCAGACAATACAAGCACCGTTGCGGCATCGAATGCACGGTATGTATTGCCATTGCCTGTTAGTGAACAAGAAAACCGATAAATTGAAAGTGTATGAAAAAAATAATAAATAAACTGGGTGTAGTGCTTTTGGCGGGATTCTGCATGGCTTCCTGTTCGGAGGAAGATTTTACTACGTTTGCAGGAAATAAATCGGGTATATATTTCCAGAAGGTAGCATCGACTACTCTTGAAGGAATACCTTTGGAGTTTAGTGATTCTACAGCGATTTCATTCTCGTCTTTGGCTCCGGATAAAATGGAATATACCGTAACAGTTCCGGTTAAAATCATGGGAGTTGTGGCCGACCACGACCGTACGTTTACGATGAAAATAGACGAATCGAAGACAACAGCCATCAGAGGCGATCATTTTGAGTTCGACGAAAGCAAATGTGTGATGCCAGCCAACAAGACTTCGGTGAACGTGCCGGTGGTGCTGAAACGTCACAAAGACTTGGAAACCAAAATGGTGCGTATCGAATTTATTTTGGAAGACAATCAGGACTTCACGGTGGAGCTGGAAAGCTATAAAAATACTCCCGCATGGAATGCTACAGGAGCTCAGCTCTGCGGTTCCAGATTTAAAATTATTTACAGCGATACCTATACGGTTACAGACTGGTGGGATATTAACGGAACTACTTACTATGGAACCTGGTCGGCAAGCAAGGAGAAACGTGTGAATGCCATTATGGACTGGACCCATTATGATTGGGAAAACTGGAGAGTTCCTCCCGGACAAATGGGATATGCTGCCAAACTGTTGAAAAAGGAACTGCAGGCACTGGCCGATGCCGGTACACCGGTGGTGGATGATGACGGAAAGTATATGCAGCTGCCGGCTCCTTATTCGGTGGATTATTCCGCATATGAATGATAGTCTTAACTTAAAAGAAAAAGTAACATGAAAGTATTTATTCAACCCATCGTATATATGGCGTTGTTGCTGATGGCAGTAACAGCGTGCTATGATGACAAGGGAAACTACTCGTATGATGAAGTTTCTGAAATAACGGCAGAAAATATGCCGGAATCTTTTACGGTCGTGCAGAAGTCCGATCCGATAGTACTAAAACCTTCGTTCAAATCGTCGACCGAGGGAGTGATTGACGACAATCCGAATTATGAATTCGGATGCCGATTTTATCGCAAAGCCGGTGTATTCAGCAATAACTTACGCTATATCGACATCAATGAAGAAAAGAAAAAAGACATTTACTACATTCCGGATGTGGATGAAGGAGATTATATCTGCTGGTACACGGTGAAAGATAGAAGAACCGACGTGGTGACCAACTTCCAGATTCCCGTAAAGGTGACTTCGGCTACCTATGAGGGATGGATGGTGCTGTGCGACGTGGGTGACTCGAAGAAGGTGCGCATGGATTTGGTATCTGTCTTGTCGAAAGACCGTATAACCACCGTGCATGATGTGCTGGGCTCGAAAGCACCGGAGCTGTTCAATGCGAACACCATTTATTATGACCCGTGGCCTCTTTATTCAAAAGGCGACGGTATCTGGATAACAACCGGCAGTGGAAGTTACTCGTTGACTCACTACAACTTGCAGACAACTCCTACAAATAATCTGACTCTGACCGACTTCATCGTTTCTCCTGAAAACGAAGAAGTGGTGGCTGCCAATGGCTTGTATAAAAGCAACCATTTTGTGATTACCGACAAGGGAAACATGTATGCAAGAAGCAGTTCATACTATGGCCGGATGTTTGAGTTCCCGGCAAATACGTTCGTAGTAGACGGAGAACCGGCATTTAAAGTGGCTCCTTTCATCGGAGTTTCGCAGAAACGTCCATTTTCAGTAGAGAATGCCAATGCAGATTATGTGGCCTTGTTCTATGACAAAGACAACAAGCGTTTCATTAAATGGAGCGAATTGATTGAAGGCGGAACGGTTTGTGTGCTGTTGTCGGATCCTGCAGGTGCTAAATTCTCGTTTACTACCGGCAAGGATATGATAGCGATGGTGAATACCCGTTTCAATGGCGGTGTGGTTTATTCTGTTCTGGAAGATGCAGCCCATAAACGTTCGATTTATGGAATCAATCTGGATGGTGGAGCTTTCTCTCAGTCTTTTTATGAGGAAAACATGAATACGGAAGGCTTTGATAAGGCTACACAATTTGCTTTCCATTCACAATATCCTTATATGTTCTATAACTCGGACAATAAGGTTTATTGCTATCAATTGTTTGAAAAAAATCTGACTCAGCCTTTAACATTGGATGGTGAAGAAATCACTTTGCTGAAATTCAATTTGTTCCAAAGACAGACAATCGAACTGGCAGACCAGTCGGATGAGTTCCTGGAACAGCAGCATTACCTCGTCGTGGGTTCTTATAAGAAAGATGCAACCGATGACAATGGAGGTATTCTTCGCTTCTATAAGTTCGACCAGGCAACCGGAACACTAACCAAGAAGATGGAATACTCTGGTTTCGGAAAAATCCGGGATGTGGTTTATCGTGAAAGATAATCTTTTTTGTTGAGGCCTTATAACAGCGGGCAGACTGACAATTGTCGGTTTGCCCGCTGTCTTGTTAATGGAGGGAAACAGGTCTCGGGGGAGGGAATTTCAGCACTAAAAGAGGATATGAAAGAACCTTAAAAACAGGACGAGAAATTAAACTTTACTTGAAAAATGAAGTCTTTTGCATAGAATCACTTCATTTGCTTTGCCGGAAAGCCTTGTTTAGGTTGAATTTGAAACAATCTAAAAAACATTCTTACTGGCTGATTTAGTGCAAATGACTGGAAAAAAACGTATCTTTGTGCCGTTAACAATGAACAAACATAAAACGTTACATCTTATTAATATGAAAACACTAACCAAAGTTTGGGTGGCACTGTGCGTGCTGCTTTCTTTAGGTGCATGCTCTCATCGGCAAGCAGAACAATCTCGCGCTTTTTATATGTTTACTTCGTTTCATGAACCGGCAAACGAAGGACTTCGTTTTCTTTACAGTGAAGATGGTATCCATTGGGATAGTGTTCCCGGAACTTGGCTGAAGCCCGTCTTGGGTGACAGTATTTTGCGCGACCCTTCGATTGTAGTTGGAAAAGACAGTACGTTCCATTTGGTATGGACCATCGCATGGAGAGGAAATACCGGATTTGGTTATGCCAGTTCGAAAGACTTGATGCATTGGAGCGAACCTAAACGTATTCCGGCTATGGATTCGGTTGCATCAACCGTGAATGTGTGGGCTCCCGAATTGTTTTATGATGATGTGAAAGACCAGTATATGGTGGTATATTCGTCGTGTGTACCCGATAAAGAATTCACTTTGGGTGTGGAGGATGTGAAAAATAATCATCGTCTGTATTATGTGACAACAAAGGACTTTGAAACCTTTTCGAGCCCGAAACTGCTCTATGACCCAGGGTTTAGCTGCATTGATGCCGTTATTGTGAAACGTGCAGCCCAAGATTATGTGATGGTGCTGAAAGACAATACCCGTCCCAACCGAAATCTGAAAGTGGCTTTTGCTAAAGATGCAGAAGGTCCTTATACGGAAGCTTCGTCGGCATTTACCGGATTTCTGGTAGAGGGTCCGTCGGTAGAAAAACTGGGAGAGGACTACCTTGTTTATTTTGATGACTACAACAACCACATCTACGGAGCTGTGAAAACACGCGACTTTGTAGAATTTACATCGATGACCGACAGTGTGTCGATTCCTAAAGGACACAAGCACGGTACTATTTTCCGGGCTGGTGAACAAACGGTTAATAATCTATTGGAACAGGCATCGAAAGTGAAATAAAGAAAGAATAAAAACAACCTATAATTACCTATGAGATATTCAACGAAAATTGCAATGACTTTTGCTGCGGCCTTGTTCTCTGTTGCGGGCATGACGGCACAAGACCTGATTCATTACACCGGTTCGGAATTGTCGAATCCTACAGCCCATGACGGACAATTGTCGCCGGTAGTGGGTGTGCATAATATCCAAACCATGCGTGCCAACCGCCAGAAGCCGTCGACATCTAACGGTAACGGATGGACCTATAACCACCAGCCGATGATGGCTTATTGGAACAACCGCTTTTTTATGCATTATCTGGCAGACCCTGTGGACGAGCATGTACCGACTTCATGTACGTTCCTGCAGACATCGGCCGATGGATATGATTGGACCGATCCCGTGGTGCTCTTTCCGGAATATAGCGTGCCCGACGGCTTTACTAAAACCGAGCAACCGGGCTATGTGGCTAAGGATTTGAAAGCAATCATGCACCAGCGTGTGGGATTCTATGTGTCCAAGTCGGGCAGACTGTTGGCTCTTGGAAATTATGGAATTGCCTTGCATAAAAAAGATGACCCCAACGATGGAAACGGTATAGGTCGTGTGGTGCGTGAAATAAAGAAAGACGGAACATTCGGACCGATTTATTTCATTTATTTGAATCATGACTTCAATCCAGAGAAGGGAGGAAAATATAAGGCCGATTATCCTTTTTATAAGAAAGCCAAAGATAAGGAGTTCCGCAAGGCTTGCGAAGAAATTCTTGCCAATCCGCTCTATCGCATGCAGATGGTGGAGGAAGCCGACCGTAACGATCCCATGATTCCTTTGCAGAAACCTTATAAGGCGTTTAACTGGTATACGTTGCCCGACGGAAAAATTGCAGCTTTGTGGAAACATGCGTTGACATCGGTGAGCGAAGATGGAGGAAATACATGGTCGCAACCGGTGCTTCGTGCCAAAGGTTTTGTGAACAGCAATGCTAAAATATGGGGGCAGAAACTGAGCGACGGTACGTATGCTACGGTTTACAATCCTTCGGAGTTCCGTTGGCCATTGGCTATTTCTTTAAGTAAAGACGGATTGGAATATACTACATTGAATCTGGTTTATGGAGATGTGCCTCCTATGCGTTATGCCGGGAACTATAAGTCTTTCGGACCTCAATATCCGCGTGGTATTCAGGAAGGAAACGGTGTGCCTGCTGATGGCGACCTGTGGGTGAGCTTCAGTGTGGGTAAAGAGGATATGTGGGTGACTCATATCCCGGTGCCGGTATTGACGGAGGCTATTTCGCATGCCAATGAGAATTTTGCCGATTACAAAAAATTGGCCGACTTGGATATGTGGAATTTGAACTCGTATGTGTGGGCTCCGGTATCGTTGGAAGAAAAGGCCGGACAGACCTGGCTTACTTTGCGCGACAAGGACCCGTTTGCTTCGGCAATGGTAGAACGTAAAATTCCGGCAACAAGAAACTTGAGTGTGTCGTTCGATGTCATGGCAGACCAAAATAACCAAGGTGAATTTGAAATCGAATTTCTGGATGAAAATGGTGTGGCATGTGCACGTATTGACTTGACCAAAGAGGGTGTGATGCGTTCCAAAGGTGGTGCACGTTATGGAACAGTATGTAACTATGAAGCCAATAAGGTTTATCATATCCAGATAGATTTATCGGTGGAAAACAGAAGCTCGGTGTTGACTTTGAATAACGGTGAAAAGAAAGTGACCCGTATGTTCTTTGCTCCGGTGAAATCTATCGAACGTATCAAGTTCCGCACAGGTGCACGTACAAACTTCCCGACTGTGGATACCTGGGCCGATCAATTTGAAGATATGCCGAATGCTGGCGCCGAAGAGCCGATGGCCACATTCCGAATTGCAAATGTGAAAACAGAATCGAAAGATGTGGACGGACAAGCCGCTCTGTTGAAGTTTGGTGATTTCAAGCATTATGTGGATTATTTTAACGGAATGGAAGACGAAAATATAGTACAGGCAATTCCTAATGCACAATCGGCAGCATGGATGGAACAGAATGTACCTTTATTCGAATGTCCGCAGAGAAATTTTGAAGAAATGTATTATTACCGCTGGTGGACTTTGCGTAAACACATCAAGAATACACCGGTGGGCTATGGAATGACAGAGTTCTTGGTTCAGCGTTCGTATGCCGATAAATACAATCTGATAGCGTGTGCCATTGGTCATCACATTCACGAAAGCCGTTGGTTGCGTGATTCACAGTATCTGGATCAGATTCTGCATACCTGGTATCGTGGAAATGAAGGCAAAGCCATGAACAAGATGAATAAGTTCAGTTCTTGGAATCCGGCAGCAGTGTATGAACGTTTTCTGGTAGATGCAGATAAAGATTATATGCTTGACCTCTATAAGGACCTGGATGAAGAGTATAAACGTTGGGAAAGTACCCATCGTTTGGCAAACGGACTTTATTGGCAGGGAGATGTGCAGGATGGTATGGAAGAAAGTATCAGTGGCGGACGCAGAAAACAGTATGCACGTCCTACCATCAACAGTTATATGTATGGCAATGCTGTGGCTCTTTCGAAAATGGCTACGATGTTGGGAGATGATGAGGCTTCAAAAACTTATGCTGCTAAAGCGGATACTATTAAGGGGTTGATAGAAAATTTGCTGTGGAATGAAAAACATCAGTTCTTTGAAACACGACGCCCGGATTCGTTGGCTAATGCGCGGGAAGCTATTGGTTACATTCCTTGGTGTTTCAATATCCCATCGGACAATCAGAAGAAGTACGAAGTGGCTTGGTTGCAATTGACCGATGAAGGTGGTTTTTCTGCTCCTTTCGGTCTGACTACTGCAGAGCGTCGTCATCCGGAATTCCGTAGTCATGGTGTGGGACGCTGTGAATGGGATGGAGCTATCTGGCCTTTTGCTACTTCGCAAACATTAACCGGTTTGGCAAATTACCTGAACAGTACGGATACACCGGTAGTGACAGACAGTGTTTTCTTCCGTCAGATGGAGTTGTATGTAGAGTCGCAATATCGTCGTGGACGTCCTTATATAGGTGAATATCTGGATGAGGTGAACGGACAATGGCTGATGGGCGACCGTGAGCGTAGCCGTTACTATAATCATTCAACATTCAACGATTTGATGATTACCGGTATTGTGGGACTTCGTCCGCGTGCCGACAGAAGCATCGAAGTGAATCCGTTGGTGCCTGAAGGAAAATGGGATTGGTTCTGTCTGGATAATGTGCTCTATCATGGTCATAACGTAACTGTGGTGTGGGATAAAAATGGCGACCGTTATCATTTGGGCAAAGGATTGCATGTGCTGGTGGATGGACAAAAAGTGGGACATGCAGACACGTTGACACGTTTGGTGTGTAAGGATGTGCTCTAATTGTTAAATGAATAGATATATGAATATAAAAAGAATAGCATTCCTTGGAATGTTCTCATGGCTTGCAGCGTTTTCGCTGCAAGCCATTGACGTTACTCGCATGACATGCGAAATGACGGAGAATCCGCTTGCCCTTTCTGTTCAGAAACCTCGTTTCGGCTGGCAGATGGATGGTGGACAAGGAGTCATGCAATCGGCTTATGCCATCGAGGTCTATACGGTGGCGGACGGAAAGAAAATACCACTATGGAAAAGTGGAAAAGTGCTTTCGGAACAAAGTCAGCTGGTGACTTATGAAGGTGAGAAGCTACAACCGGCAACTCCTTATTTTTGGAGAGTAATGGTATGGGACGAGCAAGACACTCCTTCTGCATGGAGTAAGGAGGCTGAGTTTCGCCTGGCTCCTGAAAACCGTTTCTTTGATGCTGACTGGATTGGTGCCATAACGAATAAGGATGCAAATTTTCCCGAAGGACGTATTTATGAAGGAGCGCGTTTAAAGAAAGCAAAGTCGGCATGGGATGCTGTCGATTCGTTGGCGTGGAGAAGCATCTGCTTGCGTAAGGATTTTGTGGTTTCGCGCCCGGTGGCAAATGCTACGGTTTATGTATGTGGACTGGGGCATTACGAACTGACCATGAACGGACAAAAAGTGGGTGATGGTGAGTTTACTCCTCTAATCAGCGATTATGACAAGACAGTTTATTACAATACATTCGATATAACTCCTCTGATAAAGAAAGGAGAAAATGCTGCTGGAGTCTTGTTGGGTAATGGATTTTATAATGTTGTGGGAGGCAGACGTTACCGTAAACTACAAGTGGGATTCGGTGCTCCTACACTCTTGTTTCAGCTGGTACTTACGTATGATGACGGAACACGCGAAGTGGTGAAGTCGGGAGCTGACTGGAAATATGCTTTAAGTCCGATAACCTTCAACTCCATCTATGGAGGAGAAGACTATGATGCACGCATGGAACAGCCCGGTTGGGATAAAGCTGGTTTTGATGACTCTGGATGGAAACCTGTGGTAATTCAGGAAGGACCGAAAGGAATATTGCGCCCACAACAGGTTCCTTTTGTGAAAATCATGGAGCGTTATGATGTGAAGAAGGTTCATAAACTGACGGCTGAAGAGGTAAAAGCTGCCTGCAAATCGATGAAACGTACGGTAGACCCTACGGCCATGATGCTTGATATGGGACAGAACCTTGCAGGTTTTCCCGAAATAACGGTGAAAGGGAAAAAAGGACAGAAAGTAACTATCCTTGTTGCTGAAGCCTTGACACCGGAAAATGCGGTTAACCAACGGCAAACCGGACGCCAGCATTATTATACGTATACCTTGAAAGGCGATGGGGTGGAAACTTGGCATCCTCGGTTCTCTTATTATGGTTTCCGTTATATACAAGTGGAGGGAGCTGTGTTGAAAGGACAGAAAAATCCTCAAAAATTGCCTGTCATTCAGAAAATACAGTCGTGCTTTGTTTATAATTCATCACCCGTAGTGGGAACATTTGAATGTTCTAATCCGATTTTTTCACAGGCTCATCGGCTGATTGACCGTGCTGTGCGCAGTAATATGCAAGGGGTATTTACCGATTGTCCTCATCGTGAGAAATTGGGCTGGCTGGAAGAAGTGCATCTGAATGGTCCCGGTTTGCTATATAACTATGATTTGACAGGGTTCGCACCAAAAGTAATTCGCGATGTGGCCGATTCGCAAGAACCGAATGGTATGGTACCTACTACAGCTCCTCGTTATGTTGTTTTTGCAGGACCGGGTATGGATGCTTTTGCCGATTCTCCCGAGTGGTCTACTACATTGGTTATGTTCCCATTTATGTATTATGAAACTTATGGAGATGATTCTTTGATACGGCAATATTATCCGAACATGCGACGTTATGTGGATTATCTCACATCGCGTGCAGATAAACATATTGTGAATTTCGGATTGGGAGATTGGTATGATTACGACGGTATACATCGTGCCGGATTTTCTCGGAATACTTCGATTGCAGTGGTGGCTACAGCACACTATTATTTAAATATTTCGTTGTTGGTTAGGGTCGCAGAATTGTTGGGAAATCAATACGATGTGGAGTCTTATCGGAAATTGGCGAATGAAGTGAAGGAAGCTTTTAACGCTCGTTTCTTAAATGAAAAGACGAACCAATATGATACAGGAAGTCAGTGTGCCAATGCTTTGGCCATTTATTTGAATTTGGTTCCAAAGAATCGAAAACAGGCTGTGCTCGATAATCTGGTGAAAGATATTAAGGCACATGGCACTCGTTTGACAACCGGAGATGTGGGAAACCGCTATCTGTTCCAAGTGTTGGCCGAAAACGGATTGAATGAGTTGATGTATGCCATGCATAACCATGAAGAAGCTCCCGGATATGGATTTCAGTTGAAGTTCGGTGCAACAACATTGACAGAACAATGGGATCCTCGTCAGGGGTCTTCATGGAATCATTTCATGATGGGACAAATTGAAGAATGGTTCTACAAGTCGTTGGCCGGAATACGCCACAATCCTGAAGAACCCGGTTATCGCCATCTGCTTATCGCTCCACAACCAGTGGGTGATTTGAAGTATGTAAAATCTACTTATAAAACTTTATATGGAACAGTTGGAGTGGAGTGGAAATGTGAAAACGGAAATTTTGAACTTCAAGTTACAGTTCCTGTAAACTGTTCGGCTAAGGTCTTTCTTCCGGGTGATACAGAAGCGAAGCTCGTGAAAAGTGGAACCTATAAGTTTGCTAAATCTATTTAATTACTATACGAAAAGCAATGACAATGAAAAAACAACTAACACTAACCTTGCTGGCTTGCGCATCTTTATCGATGCAGGCTCAGAATACTTATGAGGGAAAGTTTACTCGTCCTCTTGGGGAAGTATTGCAGGAAATATCCAAACGCTTCGATGTGCGTCTGGCTTATGATATTGATACGGTTGGAAAGAAGGTTTCTTATGCGGATTTCAGAATTCGTCCTTACTCGGTTGAGGAATCTTTGACTAACATATTGGCTCCGTTTGACTATAAGTTTGTGAAACAAAACAGTAAACGTTATAAATTGAAATCGTATGAATATCCTCGCCGTACAGATATGGATGGTGAAAAACTTTTGGGATATTTGAATTCTTTATATAACGACCGTGAAAGTTTCGAACAGCGTAAGGCTGTGTTGAAAAAAGAGGTGCGCGAGCGTTTGCAGATAGATAAATACTTGGCTATGCGTACAGGAAATGCGCCTATTCTATCGAAGGTGCGTAAGTATGATGGCTATACAGTGCAGAATTTTGCACTCGAAACCTTGCCCGGGCTTTATGTGTGTGGTTCTATCTATACACCGAGAAGCAAAGGAAAGCATGCTTTGATTATTTGTCCGAATGGGCATTTTGGTAATGGCCGTTACCGTGAAGACCAGCAACAGCGTATGGCAACATTGGCTCGTATGGGAGCAGTGTGTGTGGATTATGATTTGTTCGGTTGGGGTGAATCGGTTCATCAAGTGTCTTCTGCCGGACATCACACCAGTGTGGCACATATTGTACAGGCAATGAATGGAATTTCTATTCTTGATTTCATGATTGCTCGTAAGGATATTGATACGACCCGTGTCGGTGTGAATGGTGGTTCGGGTGGAGGTACGCAAACCGTACTTCTCTCGGTGCTTGACGAACGTTATACGGCTTCATGTCCGGTAGTGAGTCTGGCTTCACACTTTGATGGAGGATGCCCTTGCGAAAGCGGTATGCCCGTGACTTTGGCCGGAGGCGGAACTTGTAATGCCGAATTAGGTGCAATTTTTGCTCCCAAACCTATGTGTGTGGTTTCTGATGGAAAGGATTGGACGGCTAGTACGCCGCGATTGGAGTTCCCTTATCTGCAAAGAGTGTATGGTTTCTATGGAGCAACAGATAAGTTAAGTAATGTACATTTGCCTAAAGAAGGACACGATTTCGGCATAAACAAGCGTAATGCAGTGTATGAGTTCTTTGCAGAAACATTCCATCTTGACAAGAGCAAACTGGATGAAAGCAAGGTGACCATCGAACCTTTTGAGAACATGTATAGCTTTGGCAAGAAAGGTGAGAATATGCCCGAAAATGCGATACGTTCAGTCAAGGACTTGGGTAAATTTTTTGGTAAGGATGCTGTGTGCGCTGCTGCAGCCGATGAGTCGGTATTGAAGAAATCGCAGGAAATCATTGCCGGTCTTAATCTTACTGATGAAACAGCCATCAATCTGGCAACTACAGCTGTGTACAATCATCGTCGTGCTGTGCGCGACTGGCACAATAGTCATCCTTATACAACCATTCCAGAGGTGGATAAGGCTACCGGTCGCAAGCTTTCCAAGGTAGAGCGCGAGATGATGGCAGATAAAAGTATTCCGGCATCGGTACATGCTCGTTTGTTGAAGGATTTGAAGCGTGTGCTCACTCCCCAACAGATAGAAGCTGTGTTTGATGCTTATACTGTGGGAAAGGTGGCTTTCACAATGAAAGGATATCGTGCAATAGTGCCCGATTTGACAGATAAGGAAGCTGCTGTGATAGAAGGCTACTTAAAACAGGCACGTGAAGAAGCGTTGGAATGCAAAAGTATGAAAGCTATTTCGCAGGTCTTTGAGATTTACAAAACCAAATGTGAACAGTATCTGAATAGCAATGGGCGCAGCTGGAAGCAACTTTTCCGCGATTATGTTAATAAACGTAAGGCTGAGAAAGCTGCACAACAGGCTAAGCAAAAAAAAGAAACTAAGAAATGATATTTTAAAAAAACACCGTATGCGAAGCATACTCTCTTCGCATATGGTGTGATTACCTTTTTACCTTCATTAGTGTCCCGTTAAAATGGGACGAGTTAAACAATTAATCAAAAAGCCCCG
>Cinder_p2__coassemble_1325_pt1 | contig 37747 bp, 32 predicted proteins | sample Cinder_p2__metabat2_low_PE_026 | metagenome-assembled genome bin Cinder_p2
ACCTGTCAAGTCTCGTTTTTTCACAGTACCGTAACCTACAACCACTACTTCGTCAAGTAATTGGTTATCCGGTTCCAGCTTCACTACAATATTACCGGAAGTGATTTTTACATCTTGGGCCTTATAACCCATGTAAGTAATCTGGAGTTCTTTTGCTCCGGCAGGAGCATTGATTTTGAAATTTCCATCGAAATCGGTTATCGCACCAACCTTTGTTCCTTTTACCAGGACTGAAACGCCAATCATTGGTTCTCCTTTTTCATCCAGAACCTGTCCTGTAACATTTCTTGTTTGCTGAACTTCTTGAGGATTAGCTACATTTCCCCCCCCCACGCATTTGCGGCTACAGGAAGAGAAAACAGCATGGCCGACAATCCCCAAACACAAAATGAACGACCCAAACCTTGGGCATTCACTACATTCATAGAATGCATTGAATTTGTCTTGTTTTCCATTCTTTTAAGGTTAATAATTAAATTCATTGAATTATTTACAAGGGCAAATATAACACTTTTTAGTAAACAAAGCTTTTAAACAAAGGAAAATATATGCATTACACTACCATATTATTCCATAAATTAAACAAATAATTTACATTTTATTTATTATTAAAAGACATTTTAGTGTATTTTATTTTTTACAATTCAGAGATACTAAAAACTTGAATTAATAAACTTTAGTGCTTTTTTCAACTAAACATACAACAAAAAAACAAGCAACAATCAATAATTCATTTATTCAACTATTTTCAATAAAAAAATCCCCTTGAAATCCGGAAAGCCGAAATTCCAAGGGGATACATAGATAAAAGGATATCACTACAATTTCTGTAACCAATAAACTCCCTCTTTGGCTGCATTCAGTACAAATCCGTCTTTTACCTTAACCGATTTTACCAGCACCGAAACAGCACAACTTTCAGGATGAATATATTTGATGCAATATTTTCCATCGGGCAAAGAGAGTTTTACATTCATAGCTTTATGAACATTCAATACTGCACCTTGTTTCTCTCCAGCTAACATTTCATAATCTTCGCTAGATACAGGTACTACATTCATATAAGGTATATCCGTCAGGAACTTTTTGTCTTCGATCTTCAATACCGGACAAGAACCTCCACCCATAAGTACAGCCCAACCATAATCGGGATAGTTCTGTGCATAAAGCACTACAGCCTTGTCAGGATATTGAGTACGATATTCGCTCACTGCTTTATAAGCCTCTTTATAACCCATTTTTCCTACACGCATCTTACGGGCATGTTGACGGGGAGCCAAATTCTTTCCACCTTCGGGAGCATACACTGTTCCATCCGTGCGATAATGCCAATAACGAATATCGATGATATCTACAACAGCAGCACGTTTGGGATCTTTCAAAATAGCATCCTGCACATCTTTGGTAGCACTTAATGCCACAACAGCCTTTTTGCCTGTTTCCTTTTCCCATTCTGCTATGCAGTCAAGCCAAAACTCCATGAAATGCAGCGGGCCTGTATATTCTGCACTAATAAACTGAATCACATTCTTATTGTCGGCAAAATTATCCAAACACTGACGGATATAGTTTCGGTGTAATACCCGACGTACCGGATGGTTCACATCGTAGAACTTGTCGGCCACAAAAATACGCTTGTCTCCTGCAAAGTTCACCGGTTCGCCCATATCGGTATTATTAATGTTGTTCGCATCTCGCCATGGGCAGTCTACCCAGTGAGCACCGGCTTCCAGAATATTATGCTGGAAATAATTTTGATGAAACAAAAGCATACCAGCTACTTCAGCCTTATCGGCAAATGATTTCAAACGGCCCCAATACCATGCATTAGGACGAGTCAAATCATATTTACTCAAACGGTCCCATGCTTCACCTTGTCCCGAACGAGCAAATGGTTGTTCGTAGAGTGGTGCCCACACATCGGCATCACGACGACGCACACGCTCGTGGTCCACCCGACGAAGGTCGTACCACAAACCATAGTTATGGTCGAATACCACATGACCATTCCGTTTCATATTTACTATGGTTGAATCAATACGATCTGTAAATCCTAATCCTTCCTGATCTGGGACAAAACGCGTCACGTGCGGTTTAGCCTTTTTCTTGAAATTATATTTAGTGCTTCCGTTCCACCACACCACTTCCTGACGATTTCCTACAAGCAAGTGACCATCGGCTGTAAGATATCCATTCACTATTTCGAAATCCTGTTTTACAGGAACTTCCTTTTTAGCATGCTTAATATCATCAACAGTTTGCAATCCTTTCGTTTCAACCGATGCAGGGAATGTGCCCTGCTGAATCCACATACTCATGGTGAGTCGGGGTTTCAAGCTTTCTTTAGCCATCTTTGCAGCTTGCTCTAAAGTAGGACTCGTGGTAGCATCGGTCGACATCGGCAACAGACGTGCCCGTTCATCTACATTTTTCTGAAGACGATCGGCCAACTGAGAATAAAAACAGCTACGTGGATTCACATGGTTATTTGATTCGGCCCACTCGCCATCGCCAGAGAAAGCTCCCCAACATCCATAAGCACGGTTTGGAGCATCTTTCACCGGAGTATAACAAAACAGTTCGCTTGCAGTACACTGCCAAAAAAGGCTGTTTCCGGTATTCCACCCTGCTCCTACCTTATCCTGTCCTAAATTAACGAATTTCAAGTCGTTTCCATCAATATTCACCACATCAAACAGCAAACCGGCAGCCCAAGAACCTATAGAGCCACTGAAACTGTTCGACATCCACGAATCACACTGCACAAAAGCATTCGGGCCGGCTGCACTATAGCCTGTAACAAAATCGTTCATGGCATGCTCGGAATAGCAACGTTGGAAAAGCACTTGCTGACCCATGGTGAAGAAAGAACGACGACGCATACCTGCCAATTCTGATACCGGTTCCAACGAACGACAATCTTCCACCGTTACCCGTGCTCCGGTGCGTTGCACAATCACAGCACTTCCGGCAAAATGACGAAAATCTACTCTCCGCACCCAGCAGTTTTCGGCATTCTCTATAGAAATGCCCGACCAGCAGTGTTCTTCGTCTTTGGGATAGTTTTTATCGTAATCCGACATCAATGTCAGATTCTCCACACCGGCATCGGCCACACGACCCTTCCACGTGTAGGAAATGAGGCGACACTGTGCGTAACTTTTATCCAAAGCCATAGAAAGCGGAGCATCGAGCACTACTTTATTTCCTTCTACTGAAACGACGGTACGGTCCCAATACAAGTCTACATCTCCTTCTTTCCATCCTAAATAGCCAAGTCCTCCACCAAAAATGCTGCAACCCAACGAAGCAATCCATTCATTAGTACAAGGACGGAACACCATAACCTTATCACCTTTCTGCAAGCCTGTACCCGATGCTACTTCAAACGTAGTTGCATTTACAGGCACATAATCCGATATAATATCGGTTGATGAAGCTTCTTTAAAATCGTCGATACCCTCCATATAAATCAAGGCACAACGATCAGCTCCGTTTTTCTTTAATATGGTTTCTTCTTTTGATACACCCCGAAGCACAACTCCCGACGTGTGAATGCGTAAAGACTCTGAAAGTTCAAAAACTCCCTTATCCAGCAACACCGCACCTCTGAAACCATCTTTTCCGGGCTTGAGAGAAGATACATAGTTCAATGCACGCTGAATGCGCTCACTATTATCTCCTTCTTTCCATGGAACCAACACAACGTTGTTCACATTGGGGATATCTACGTTAGAATTCCGATATCCACATGTAGAAAAATCCAACACACGGTTTCCACGCGAATCGGATTCGTAAGTCAGATGCTGGCCATCTGTGCGAACAGCAAAGGTTTGTGCATAAATATACACAAACCCTTGAGCCAACAATCCTAAAAGCAAAATCTTTAAACGATTTGATTTCATTGATTGAATATATTATAATAACGATTTTCGTTTAGCCAGAGTATCGTGATTATTCTTCACGTCAGTCCAGTCTACCTTCTTTGTCGGGTCTATACCGTTGATGTATTTCTCGATGTTGGTATATCCATCACCGTTACAGTCTTTCACTGCATCGCTGGCATCATTAGGATTCAGACCATATCTGATTTCCCAAGCATCGGGCATACCATCGTTATCGGAATCTTTCACCGGAGTTCCTTTGTATTCGGGTAATCCGCCCACTTGACTTGGATGTGTAATAATGCCTTTTTTATATGAATCGGCCGGCAGACGACGTTTAACGTAAGGACTGGTAAACTCTTTAGCATCGGCTGCATAGATAGCCTTACCGGTTTTCACGGTCTTTATCACACGTGCATCCACCGCATCTCTTTTCGGGAAATTGGCTCCTACGTTATCCAATACGAAGTTATAGGCTTGTTTAGCCGACATAACCGTAACATTCGGCATAGGGAAAGGCTTTTCGGCCTTCACTTCCTGAATACGGTCGGCAGGTACTGCACCTTTTCCTATTTGAATACCTCCGGCCCAGTTATCTTTCGTAATTTTATCATTACCCCACATCACATTGCCGTTCACGTAAGCTTTTCCATAAACGTTCTTAAACTCTTTGGCACGTCCCGATTCCAGTTTTACAATACGATAACCGGCAGGTTCATCGGTGGGAGTCATCGGTCCCGGCTTGAAGTTATTGTTGATTATATTCAAGCGACTGGTATTATCACCTCCATCTACCGAACGGTTCCACCAGTTAAAGGTTATATTGTTCACAAAGTTGAAATCTTCGTTCATGCCAATAGAACAGTTACGACTGATGTTTGAAGCAAAAAGATTACGGGCAAACATGCTGTTATGTCCACCAATAGTGGCTCCGAAAGCATGGTTATACATATCCAATGCTTCGGAGAATATAGAGTTTTGTATAGTAATGTTCACTGTAGGAAGTTTCTCGCCCACCTTTGTTTTCGGATTGCGGTTATATACGTGGCGATACATGGACATGTTCTCATCCAATCCCCACGAAGCAGATACATGGTCTATCATGATGTTTCCTACACCGTTTCCACCCAAAGCATCGTCCCGAAAAGCGACATCGGTCTGGCCACGACGAAAACGCATGTGACGGATAATTACATCATGTGTATCAATAAGGAATGATGCTCCGGTTACACAAACGCCATCGCCCGGAGCTGTCTGTCCGGCAATAGTCACATAAGGAGCACGCACGTTAATAGGACTTTTCAGCTTTATCACACCCGATACGTTGAATACGATAATACGCGCACCACCTGTTTCGCATGCCTCACGAAAAGATCCCGGACCACGGTCGTTCAAATTGGTAACTACCAGAACCTTACCGCCACGTCCGCCCGGTGTATAGGCACCACCACCTTCTGCACCCGGAAACGCAGGTATTTCAGCTCTCATCAAATCGCCCGGTTTTGAAGCCCAGGGCTTATAAGGACGGCCGTTGGCTGCCTCTTGTTCCACTATAGGTAGAGCTTTTGCCCAAGCTGCATCCGAAAGACGGTTGATTTCTCCCTGCTGACGCTCGATACGCGCTTTAATAGAATCGGGAATCACCGGATATTGTGCCAATGCAGGCAACACACATGCCGACAAAACTACTGCCGACATTGCTTTTTGAAAGTTTTTCATAGAATAGTAATCTTTATATGTTCTGCTATTGATAGTTTAGATGGCGCAAAGATAGTGAAAGTTTAAAGGTCAATTGTTAAATATCATTGCAAAAACATTTTGATTGCTTTACTTTGCAACCTCAAACAAATTAAAAAGGAAAGATGAAAAGACTGAATTTATGGAAATGGGTGATGGTTTTTGCAATGATTGCACTAGCGACCCCGGCACAAGCTCAAGGATGGAAAGACCTGCTCGGGAACTTAAAAGACGGAGTGGACAAAGTAGTAAACAAAGTTACTGTGAACGATAGTACCATCGTAGGAAAATGGAACTATTCGCAACCAGTGTGTAAATTCAAAAGCGAAAACCTATTGGCGCAGGCCGGAGGTGTAGCCGTATCGAATAAAGTAGAAGAGCAATTGGAAAAAGGATGCCAGAAATTGGCTATTTCACAGGGAAACACCTCGTTTGAATTCAAAAACGACGGAACCTATGTGCAAACCATTGCCGGAAAAAAAAGTGAAGGTACTTATAGTTTTGACCGAGAAAACATGACGGTAGTAATGACAGGCAAACTGGGATTCAGCCAAACCGCACACGTGAAGTTTTCTAAAAACACAATGACTATGGTATATGATGCCGACCGAATCTTGTCCATTGCTAAAGGTGTGGCTAATGTAGCTGCTAAATTCATGGATGGAAATATGCTCACTCTCTTCAATTCCATCTCCGAAAACTATGAAGGGATGCAACTGGGATTCGAACTGGAAAAATGATTTTTTCCAACTACATAAAAGCGGAACATCCGAAGTGAAATTCATAATTAGCACTTTGTATGTTCCGCCTTTTTATTCTCTGATTTTCAATATCCATTTTTCTCATCACACACCCTTAAGAGGAAGTTTTCATGCCCTTAAAGGGAAAATTGCACACCCTTAAGGGAGCGAATGCCTGTCTTTAAATCACATGCCAATGCAACAACGCTTGACGAACTCCATCCTCGTCAACTGAAGCTGTCACATAGTCGGCCTCTGACTTCAGATTTTCTATTGCATTGCCCATAGCTACTCCCACTCCAGCACAACGAATCATGGCAGTATCGTTTCCTCCATCACCAAAAGCCATCGTCTCTTCGGGTTTAATGCCAAAATGAGCAGCCATTGTCTTTAAACCTTCACCTTTATCGGCTTCCTTTGCTGTAACGTCCATAAAAGCCGGATGCCATCTGCCCGAAATACATTCGGTCAGTTCCTTCATCATTCTATTTCCTTCATCCTCGGGCACTATAGGCGACATCTGTATAATGTTATCGCTAAACACCAGTTCCAGCGGCAGACTTTCGTCTTGTGTTTTCACTTTCAAACGATTGTAAAAGATATCTCGCAGCGTATCATTCGGGTTCTGAAGCACAATATTACGCTCGCCCACATAAACACAGGCAAATCCTTCTGCTGCAGAAAAACAGGCCATCTTCCGAACAGCTTCCTGCGGTATAACCTTACGAAGTATTACCTCCTTATTTACAAAGCAAAAAGCTCCGTTTGTAGTAACATAACCGTCTATCAAATGCTCTACTGCTCCCAAATTATCAATAAAAGGTACCGGACGCCCTGTTGCTATGAAAACTTTCACCTCGGCAGCTTTTGCCCTTTCCAAAGCCTCGATAGTAGATGCCGGAATGGAATGTGTGCGAAAACTGACTAACGTTCCATCAATATCAAAGAATAAAGCTTTTATCATATCTGCAAATATCTTTTTAAGGAAGCACAAAGTTAGAAAGAAAAATACAATCTCGGCTTATTGTCAAAACGTAATGCCCATTTCCTGTTAAAAAAGCTGTTATGCAACAACAAGCAGTAAGAAAATAGATAAATTAATTGGGGTTGCATTACCTTTTCCCTATATTTGGAGAAGTGTAATACCTTAATAATTTAACGACCATGGATTCTTTACTTTTTTGGCTTGTCCCGGTATCGTCGGTACTCGCTCTTATTTATGCTTACTATTTCTACAGACAGATGAAAACAGTGAGCGAAGGTACTCCTCAAATGGCACATATAGCTGCTGCCGTGCGAAAAGGTGCCATGTCTTATTTAAAACAACAATATAAAGTAGTGGGATGGGTATTCCTGGGATTAGCCATTCTCTTTTCTATCATGGCCTACGGCTTCGGTGTTCAAAATTCATGGGTGCCTATTGCCTTCCTTACCGGTGGATTCTTTTCCGGACTATCGGGCTTTCTTGGAATGAAAACAGCAACCTATGCCTCGGCACGTACAGCCAATGCTGCACGCGAATCGCTCAACAGCGGACTGAGAGTGGCTTTCCGAAGCGGTGCGGTAATGGGACTGATTGTAGTGGGACTTGGATTGCTCGACATCTCCTTTTGGTATCTGTTACTGAATGCCGTCATCCCCGAAGATGCACTCACACCTACACATAAACTCTGCGTCATCACCACTACTATGCTTACCTTCGGAATGGGTGCCAGTACACAAGCTCTGTTTGCTCGTGTAGGAGGTGGTATCTATACCAAAGCTGCCGATGTAGGAGCAGACTTAGTGGGAAAAGTGGAAGCTGGAATACCCGAAGACGATCCGCGTAACCCGGCAACCATCGCCGACAATGTGGGAGACAACGTAGGCGATGTAGCTGGAATGGGTGCCGACTTATACGAATCTTATTGTGGCTCCATCCTCGCCACTTCGGCTTTGGGAGCTGCAGCCTTCCAGCAATCGGGCGATACAGCCATGCAGTTCAAAGCTGTTATCGCCCCCATGTTGATTGCTGCCGTAGGCATATTCCTTTCCATCATTGGTATTTTTGCCGTACGCACCAAAGAAAAAGCTACTATCAAAGACTTGCTCAACTCCCTCTCTATGGGAACTAATCTGAGTTCTGCACTCATCGCTGTTGCAACTTTCATCATCTTATGGTTACTTCAAATAGAAAATTGGATACTCATTGGAGGATCTGTTGTCATCGGACTTTTGGTTGGTATTGTTATTGGACGCTCTACCGAATATTATACCTCCCAATCCTATAAGCCAACACGCAAACTGAGCGAAAGCGGTACTACCGGTCCGGCTACAGTCATCATTTCGGGAATTGGCCTTGGTATGCTCTCTACCGCTGTTCCCGTACTTGCCGTTGTTGTGGGAATTATCCTTTCTTACCTTTTTGCAGCCAATTTCGATATAGCCAATGTAAGCATGGGATTATACGGAATAGGTATTGCAGCTGTAGGTATGCTCTCCACATTGGGTATAACATTAGCTACCGATGCTTATGGACCTATAGCCGACAATGCGGGAGGTAATGCCGAAATGTCGGGATTAGGCAAAGAAGTGCGTCAACGAACAGATGCTCTTGACTCTTTGGGAAACACAACCGCCGCTACAGGTAAAGGATTTGCCATAGGTTCGGCTGCACTCACCGGTTTGGCTCTGCTGGCTTCGTATATAGAAGAAATCCGCATCGGATTGAATCGTATCGGCACACACGAGCTTGTATTCTCCGACGGACGAACCATAGACTTGAACCATGCTACATTCACTGATTTCATGCACTATTATGATGTGACTTTAATGAACCCGAAAGTATTGGCCGGCATGTTTATAGGTAGCATGATGGCTTTCCTTTTCTGCGGACTGACCATGAATGCTGTAGGACGTGCCGCCGCACATATGGTGGAAGAAGTTCGACGCCAATTCCGCGAAATTAAAGGCATATTCTCTGGCGATGCAGAACCTGACTATGAACGCTGTGTTGAGATATCAACCAAAGGAGCACAACGTGAAATGGTAGTACCGTCATTGTTGGCTATTATCGCACCTATCATCACAGGAATAATTTTCGGTGTACCGGGCGTAGTGGGACTACTTACCGGAGGATTGAGTTGTGGCTTTACACTAGCTATCTTCATGGCTAATGCCGGAGGAGCTTGGGATAATGCAAAGAAATATGTGGAAGAGGGAAATTTCGGTGGAAAAGGTAGCGATGTACACAAAGCTACTGTAGTGGGCGACACTGTAGGAGATCCTTTTAAAGATACATCCGGACCAAGCCTCAACATCCTAATTAAACTGATGAGTATGGTAGCCATTGTTATGGCAGGACTGACTGTAACTTGGAGTTTACTTGGATAAAAAAGCTAAATAAAAAACTTCCGAAAGAATATCTACTGCCTTTCGGAAGTTTTTTTTATAGTTTTCCAAATTTTTCTCTTGCAACCTACCTAATTATTACGACCTTTGCAGGAAAACCCATAAAACTATACAATGAAAAAGACTATTTTCCTGTCGGTCATCACACTGACGTTAATCACAATCTTATGTTGTCCAAAAGCAAAAGCACAACAGACTGTCACTACTACTGATGAAGAATTTTATATGTCGAGTTCTTTTCATGAACCAGCCGACGACGGTTTACGATATTTATATAGCTCTGACGGACTGCATTGGGACAGCATCCCCGGCACTTGGCTCACTCCTGAATTGGGAGCTAAAATCATGCGTGACCCTTCCATCTGGCGAGGAACAGATGGCACCTTTCACTTGGTGTGGACCATTGCATGGAAACAAGATACCGGCATAGGATATGCTTCATCAAAAGACTTAATACACTGGAGCAAACAAAAAAGAATACCGGTAATGGACAGCGTTAAAAACACCTACAGCGTGTGGGCTCCTGAACTGTTTTATGATGATGTGAAACAAGAATATATGATTGTTTTTACTGCACAAGTAAACGACCGTACATGTTCAGGACGAAGAAACGAACATGGCGACTATCATCGGATGTATTATGTTACAACCAAGGATTTCAATAGCTTTTCCAAACCTAAACTTTTTTATGATGCCGGCTACAGCTGTATAGACGGAGTTATAGTAAAACGAGGAGCAAATGATTATGTACTTGTGGCTAAAGATAATCGCAAAGCAAACAGTAATCTTCGTGTGGCCTTCGCACAACAAGCTGAAGGACCTTATAACATTCCTCTGTCAGCTCCCTTCACAGGAATCTTTGCCGAAGGACCTTCTGTGAGCAAAGTTGGTGATACATACTATATTTATTATGACCTCTACAGACGTTTTATCTATGGAGCCACGGCGACCAAGGATTTTATTCACTTTACTGATGTAACCAATCTAGTCAGCTTTCCCGAGGGGCATAAACATGGAACCACTTTCAAAGCTCCGGCTTCGATTGTCAAAAACCTACTAAACACAGCAAAAAACAAATAACATACCTACACCATATAAAAAGAGTCTTTCGAAACATTTAATTCAAAAGACTCTTTTTATAATTACAATTCTAATATCAAATTTCACTGATTACTCCATCTTCAGTAACTTTCAGATCTCTTTCAAAATCATCCAGGTCAATCAAATAATACTTCGCACCTGCTGCTGTCTCTACCCATTCACAATCGTCAATCATCTTACCAGCATATTGCGCAGTAACTGCATTCTTCACAATTTCGGGAATCTCCTGTAAGCGAATATCAACTGATGTTGAAATCCAAGCGCTAGACTTATCAAACAGCACTTCCATGCTCTTTCCATCACTGATTATATCTACTTCATACTTACCATTTTCCAAATCAAAATCCACAAGTCGGAATCCCGGATACTTCTCGCTCAGCAAGCCTTGTATGGCAGAAGGCATCTGCGAAGGCAACATACCTTCATTGCGATCATCGTCTACATCGTTTACTTCTTTAACCAACACACCGACAGCATTAAAGAATAAATCTTTTTCTTGTTTGCCTTGCTCTACTTCAATTTTATAGACATCCTCATAATCCTTACGCAAAATTTGGTCAATATCTTCAAGTACCCACGGAGCTTTTGCATATACAGTGGAATTAAACCCTTCTTTAACAGATTGAGGCAAAGAGTTTATATCGCGTCCAAAATCAATTTCAGTCATCATCCATACTCCTTCGGTAGTGAACCATGCATCATAATCCTGACCTTCCAACCAGAAATCGGCAACCATATACTGTTTCTTTGATTCCCATTCCACGCGTGTAGCATTAGCGAACTTCTGACTAAAAGAAGCTTGAACAGCTTCGGGGACTTTTACACCCTTATCATCGTCATCGCAAGAATTGAATACAAAAGCGCCAGCCGCGCAAATCATTGCTGTTTTAATCCACATAAAAGTTTTCATAATTGTTTCGTTTTGTTATTTTCTACTACTATTATCATTTTGATAACACAAAAGTATTTTTCAAATCTGAAAAGATTTTGAAATCACAAACAATTATTGAAAAAAAAGATCAAGTTAAGAATTAAACGAACCACAACGAGGGCAAATTCCCTTATGAATCAATCGCTTACCACAACATCCACATATATAACGACTGAAACAGTTTCTCTTTAAATAATACAAGGAAGCACAAATAAAGACTGCCACAAACAAGTAGCCTATATAATAATAAACACTCCAAGTCACTAACAGATAGAGAAACATACAAAACGTACCCAAACCAAGCAAGTAGAAAAATGCAGTAGAAAAATCTGTCTGATGAAATAAATCATCGACCATTGCCAATGCCACTAAAATAATTACCCAAACAGACGATATGAAAAGAGCTAGAATAAAAGGATGTCCCAAAGGCATTAACGAAGGATTGAAATAATAATGTACCCATGTATCGGGAACAAAACGTTGCATACTAGCATATAAAGTGGCTGAAAACACTATACTCAAACAGAATATGATAGGATAAAAGCTATCTACAGACTGTTCATGAATAGATTGTAAAGCATGACGACGAGCACGACGATATAAATAGAATAAGATAAAAACACCTGCTATAATCAAAAAGAAAACCGTGCGCCAATTGCTAAACCAGTGTATAAACTGCGAAATAGGATCAACAGGCACTACATTCTTCAACAGGCGGTCCTCAGCAATCCATCCCATAGTATACTGATCGCGTGCAACCTTTATCCAAATAGTATCAATAGTATCAGAAGACATATGAGCATAATCAGCAACTACAAGAATATCTCCTTTATATATCCATAAGGAATCGGGTTCAAGCATCTGCCGCAAAGGTAAAGAATCAGAAATCACTTTAAAATTATAATTGATTCCATAATGATGGGTGGCTCTGAATTCCAAAGAATCACGTTGTTCCATTGTCATATCCCATCCCGAATAATCAGGTTCCGGATAATGACAAGACACCACCAAGATACCAAGCAACAGAACCAACCAACATCTAGTCACGCTCATATAACACCTTCATCTGACAATTTCTGCAATCAAAATCCAAACGAAAACGACGTCCATCTGATGAAACCAAATAATATGGTTCGCGATAAGGAGAACGCCCTTTCTGACGACTGGGACACCACCCCATACTATAACGGATACAATGTTTACAAAACATTACCACGTTATGATTTGCAGGGTCTTTTTCAAAGGCTGATTCTATCGTCTTCACACCGCGTTCCTTATAAAATAGGGCAGCTTGCGTATTCATCACATTACCCAAATAAGTTAATCCATTCAAGAAATAAGGCACAGGCTGTGGGTTAATGCGAGCTATCTCACGAGGATAATTGATTCGACGAGCTTCCAACAACTTATCCACTACTTGACGACGCCAATCGGCCAAGATTGATGAAGGAACAAACCAATTATCAGAAACATTCACATCGATTCTTTCTATTTCAAAAAGTGTATTTCCCAATTTTCCCAACTGAGTCTTCCAATTCTCCTGTTGTGATGTACGTGCCAATTCTTTAGCACATTCAAAAGTAAGCACCACCCGGTTTCCATCTTCATCTGTCATCCCTACAGAAAAGCCAAATGCACATTCTACCATCTCTACAACCACACGAATTTTACGTTCAGCACTCTTGCGTGCCATTATCCGTTCAAAATCCTGATTGAAATTACGATATAATAAGGTACGAGGCTTTATGAAAGGCATTTCCTGTGGATATAATCTGTTACCATCCACACGATTTACTCTGAATCCCTGCAACTTACCTTTATCATCAAGGAAGCATAAGCCATCACCGTTATTGAAAGACTTTACTCCAGCTACCGTAAGATAATTCCCACGAACATCCTTCACAATTCCCATTTCTTCTCCCAAAGATTTTGGTGTATCAAATGAAAATATTTCCTTATTTCGTTCGAAAAGAAAATAATGAGTAAATCCGCGACTAAAACTTTTATCTAACTGAGGTGTAAAAGCCAAATGTACCGTTCCTGATGAAGCACGTACATAATCGGAACGACGTTCGAAGATAGCATCTAATTTCTTACGATAAGCAGCTGTAACATTCTTTACATAAGCAACATCCTTCAAACGTCCTTCAATCTTAAAGGATGATACACCAGCATCAAGCATCTGTTCCAATACATCACTTTGATTAAGGTCTTTTAAAGAAAGGAGATGCTTGTTTCGCACAATTTTTTCACCATCGGCATCTTCCAAATCAAAAGAAAGACGACAAAACTGAGCACATTCACCCCGATTAGCACTACGCCCATAACAAGCTTGCGACACATAGCATTGCCCACTGTAACTCACACAAAGTGCACCGTGTACAAAAACTTCAAGCGGAACATTCGGACAAGCATGATGAATATCGCTTATCTCTTGTAAAGAGAGCTCTCTTGCCAATACCACCTGCCTGAATCCTGTATCGAAAAGAAACCGTACTTTCTCCACTGTACGATTATCCATCTGTGTACTGGCATGAAGCGGTATAGGTGGAAGATTCAATTTTAATATTCCCATATCCTGCACAATCAAGGCATCTACCCCAACACGATAAAGCTGCCAAATTAAAGCTTCGGTTTGCTCCAATTCATCATCACGAAGAATCGTATTCACTGTAACATAAATACGAACATTATACAAATGAGCATATTCTACAAGTTTGGCAATATCTTCTATGGAATTTCCTGCTGCAGCACGTGCTCCAAAATGCGAAGCTCCTATGTAAATAGCATCCGCTCCATGATTTACAGCCTCTATGCCGCATTCCAAATTTTTAGCAGGGGCAAGCAATTCTATTTTACGCGGTCTCTTTTTCATCATCTTATCTCATTTATATCGTATGGAGTTTCTTGATAAACATAATAGTTCAGCCAATTGGAAAACAAGAGATTAGCATGTGCTCTCCACCGAACCAAAGGAGGAAGTTGCGGATTATTGTCACGGTAATAATTTCTGGGCATCTCAATAGGACAACCTTTTCCCAAATCACGCTTATATTCTCCATCCAAAGTATAAGGAGAATATTCTGAATGACCGGTAACAAATATTTCACGCCCACCACGTGCCATCACCATATATACCCCCGACTCCGGTGATTCTGAAACAATCTCTAGTTCCGGGCATTTTTCGATATCAGAACGGCGTATTTCAGTGTGCCGACTATGAGGAACATAAAACACATCATCGAAACCACGAAAAATAGGCAATAAGGGATTATTTACATAGTGCTCGAAAACCCCGAACATCTTCTTATCCAATTCGTATTTCGGAATGCCATAATGACGATAAAGTCCTGCTTGAGCCGCCCAGCATATATAGAGAGTAGAAGTGACATGAGTCCGTGCCCAATCGAAAATGCCCGAAACTTCCTCCCAATAACTAACCTCCTCAAAGGGCATCAGCTCTACAGGAGCACCAGTTATAATCATACCATCGAAACGTTCATTCTTCATCAACTCAAAATCCTTATAGAAAGCCTTCATGTGTTCTATCGGAGTATTTTTAGGTGTATGACTACGAAGTTTCATGAATGATATCTCTATCTGAAGGGGTGTATTAGAAAGCAAACGCACCAAGTCGGTTTCCGTTGTAATCTTCAAAGGCATCAAGTTCAAAATAACAATACGCAAAGGACGAATATCTTGTGCGTTTGCACGAGAATGATCAAAGACAAATATATTTTCTTTTTTCAATAGCTCTATGGCCGGTAGTTTATCTGGTAAATTTAATGGCATAGCTGTTTTTCTGTTTTAAACGTTTGCAAAGATAATCACTTTTTTTCGTACCAAACCGCAGTGATACATTTCATAAAGTAATAAAAATCGAGCCAACCATTTTTTATAAGATGGCTGGCTCGAACATAACATTCGGTTTATTTTTTTATCTTCTTATTTACGATTTCTTTCTCGTTCTTCGCGCTCACGGGCCAAACGTTCCTGCTCTTTTTGCAAAGCAGCCAATTTTTCCATCATACTGCTACGCTTCTTCGGGTTGTTCTTGTTTGCTATCATTCGCGCTTCCAACTTGGCAAGCAAAGCTGCTTCATCTGTTGTTTTGCGAAGCACCATCATAATAATGATACTTATCAAACCAGAAATAAAGTAATAATAGTTCAAACCTGCCGAGTAACTATTGAAAATAAAAATAAACATCACAGGCATCAGATACATCATCCACTTCATAGCGGCCATCTGCGGATTGGCTCCTGTATCTTGCTGCTTCATCATAATAAAGGTATTGATGATATTACTTACACTGAACAACAAGCAAAAAAGGCTCAAGTGATCGCCTAACAAAGGAATATTTACTCCCCAATTAATCACATCGTCATAAGTAGACAAATCTGGAGCCCACAAGAAACTTTGCTGACGCAACTCAATAGCATTAGGAACAAAGTTAAACAATGCGATAAATATAGGCATCTGTATAAGCATTGGTAAACATCCTCCCATCGGACTTACACCATAACGACTGTAAAGAGCCATAGTTTCCTGTTGTTTCTTCATGGCATCTTCTGGTTTCGGATATTTCTTGTTTATTTCATCTACATATGGTTTCAACACACGCATCTTGGTAGATGACATATAAGACTTGTAAGTTGCCGGATAAACCACAGCTTTCACGATAATGGTCATCAACAACAATACAATACCCATATTTAATCCCCACCCTGACAACCAGTCGAACACATTAATAGTGAACCAACGGTTAATCCAACGGAACAAGGGCCATCCCAAATAAACCAAGTCTTCCAATTCCAAATCCTTACCCTCTACAGAAAGATCGTTTGTCTTCATCAACGTTTTAAAGTGATTCGGTCCGAAATAGAACTGCATATTCGTAGCCTGCTTTCCGGTAGGGTCAAAAGCTACGGTAGTAGTGGCATCATAAGCTTTCAAATAACCGCTACCTTCAGCTTGAGGAACTGAAGTAAGTGTAGTCTTTTCAAAATCTGGTCCTGCAATAAACACGCATGAGAAGAATTGGTTTTTAAAAGCAATCCAATCTAACGGTTCTAATAATTCTTCCTTATCTTCCTCCGTTTCACTTAAATAGTCACTACCTTCTCCTTTAATCTTATAAGAAAGCGATGTGTAACGGTTTTCAAAAGAAAATCCTTTCTCTAATTGACGCACACGCTGTTTCCAATGAATATCTACTGCTTTTACTGAGGGAGCAAAAGCATTTTCTGCACCATGCGCCTCTACAGTGAAATTCACCATATAACTATCTTGATTCAAATGATAATTAAAATCAATATAACCATTTCCTTTCAAAGGAAGGCGCATAGTTACAGTGCTATCTGTTACATTTTGGGGGACAAAGAAAAGTTCCTCTGTATGTATATTCTCTACTTTTCCATTGAAAGCAAAGTCTAATCCTGTGTCCTCACCATCAAAAAGCACCAACGGCTGTTGGTCTTGCCCATTATATTCTTTCAACTTAGCCGACTGCACACGTCCTCCTTTTGTATTCAGCTTTAATTCTACCAAGTTATTTTGTAAAACAACTATCTCTTCTTTTCCTTGACGTGCATCAAAAAGCATTGAAGTAGAATCTACTATTTGTTTTTGCAGTTGGGCCAACTTCTGTTGTTCAGCTTGTTTAGCTTCATGCTCCTCAACCAAAGCCTGGATGGAGTCTTGATAATGCTGCATCTGCGCCCGTTCTTCACTTGAAGGCCGGTTAAACACACTAAAACCTATTAAAACCGCACCAATCAAGATGAACCCTATAAGCGTATTCTTATCCATTCCTTAAATTTGTTCTTATTTTAATACAATATTTATTTATCGATAGCAGCCTTAATAAATGAAAGGAACAAAGGGTGCGGTTTCAGCACCGTACTGCTATATTCGGGATGGAATTGCGTTCCTATATACCATTTCAAACCTGTAATTTCAACAATTTCTACCAAGTCTGATTCTGGATTAATACCCACACAACGCATTCCTGCTTTTTCAAACTCTGTCTTATAATTATTATTAAACTCGTAGCGATGACGATGACGTTCCTGAATGTGTTCCTGCCCATAAGCTTCGAACGTTTTCGAACCTTGTTCCAATATACATTCATAAGCACCCAAACGCATTGTACCACCCATATTAGTAATAGATTTCTGCTCTTCCATAATATCAATGACATTATGCGGAGTCTTCTCGTCCATTTCACGTGAATTAGCATCTTCGTATCCTAATACATTACGTGCAAATTCGATAGCCATACACTGCATACCCAAACAGATACCGAAAGTTGGAATGTTATGCATACGAGCATATTTGGCAGCCACAAACTTGCCTTCAATACCACGCTGACCGAATCCCGGACAAATAATAATTCCATCCATTCCTTTCAACGCCTCGGCTATATTATCATCTGTCAATTTTTCACTATTGATAAAATGAATATCAGCCTTACGGTCATTATAGGTAGCCGCATGCGACAAAGCTTCAAGAATGGATTTGTAAGCATCTTGAAGATCGTATTTTCCTACCAAACCGATACTAACCTTTTCAGCGGCACTATTACGACGATTCAAAAATTCTTTCCACGGACCTAATGCAGGAGTTTCGCCCACCGGCAATCCCATCTTCTCCAAGATAATACGATCCAAGCCTTGATCCTGCATGCGCAATGGAACTTCGTAAATTGAAGGAAGGTCTTTCGATTCAATTACAGCCGAATCATCTACGTTACAGAAAAGAGCTACTTTCTTCTTCAAATTTGTACTCAACTCGTGTTCCGTACGAAGAACCAAAATATCTGGTTGGATACCTACCGACTGCAATTCTTTTACAGAATGCTGTGTGGGTTTAGTCTTCAATTCACCAGCTGCAGCCAAATAGGGTACATAAGTCAAATGAACACACAAAGCATTCTTACCCAATTCCCATTTCAACTGACGGATACTTTCAAGATAGGGAAGTGATTCGATATCACCTACAGTACCTCCTATCTCGGTAATAACAAAATCAAATTTATATTTATTTCCCAACAACTTGACATTTCTCTTTATTTCATCTGTTATATGGGGAATAATCTGAATGGTCTTACCCAAATAATCTCCACGACGCTCCTTATCTATTACACTTTTATATATACGTCCAGTTGTAATATTGTTAGCTTTCGTAGTCTGAATTCCCAAGAAACGCTCATAATGGCCAAGATCAAGATCGGCCTCATGACCATCTACAGTCACATAACATTCACCATGTTCATAAGGATTAAGGGTTCCCGGATCAATATTGATATAAGGGTCAAATTTCTGGATTGTAACATTGTAACCTCTTGCTTGGAGTAGTTTACCGATAGATGATGAAATAATACCTTTCCCTAAAGAAGAAGCCACACCACCTGTAACGAAGATATACTTTGTTTCTGCCACAGCTATAATTATTTAAATGGTTTGTATTTCTTTGCTATTATGATTCCAAGCTGCAAAATTACAAAAAAACGCCAAAGCTTGCCAAGTTTTCTGTGAAAACATCCTTAAAGAATAGTTTTTTCAAAGAATATCCCAACAAGCAGAGTACAATAATAATATTTTGTTATTCTTTACAATTCTACAATACAAACAAACATTTACCATTCCACCTACTTTTTTCACCTCCTTCCATTCCATATTTCAGAAACATAAATCGAATACACGTATACCACAGGTGTATACTAAATTAGTCTCAATTTATTCAATTATTCTATTTTTTGCTGTAATTTTGCCTACTGAATGTAAACATACCTACAATATGAAAATTAGATTATTCTTTTGGATTCTTTTAACTCTCTTAGCATACGATGCTACGCAAGCCCAACAATTAACTTTCCGACAACGATATAACCAAAAATACTTCAAGAATGTTGTGAACGCCTACACTGAATATCTAACAAAAAAAACGACCCAATATTGGCAGCCGGATTCTACAGGACGAATTTACCAACCGGAAGTATTCATAAATCCTATTTATTATCGATTATTTGCCCCACTCACTATTTATCATTCCACGGTAAACAAAGCCATGAATGGAACTTTTAAAGAACCGATAAGATTCAACGAGAACGAACGGTTGCTACCCTTGCGCAAAAGCATGATAGACAAGGATGATGCTATCATAGAGGCCATGGATAAGACTTTGACACAAATCTACCTGAACAAACCAACTTTTGTTCAGCAAACCGAAGATAACCTGATGAACCAACGTCTGTTCAAAGAGAACATCATGCCTGACCAACCACGCAAACAAAAAGTAGCCGAGATTCTCCACAGAAAAAACTGGAACGACCCCAATGTCAACCAACATCTGGTGATACGCAAACCCAACTTTTGGAAACGCACAGCCAACATTTCTCTCCAATTCACCCAGAACTATATTTCAAGCAACTGGTATAAAGGAGGAGAAAGCAATAATTCTATGCTATCGGGATTGGACATCAGTTTAAACTATGACGATAAACAACACATCCAATTCGATAATCGCTTGGAGTGGAAATTAGGATTTGTTACATCACGTTCCGACACGGTTCACAAATACAAAACGAATACCGACCTTCTTCGTTTGACCTCCAAACTTGGTTTGAAAGCAGTATCTTCTTGGTTTTATACCATACAAGCTGAATTTTCAACACAAGTATTCAGCAACTACAAAAGTAATAGCCACGATGTCGTATCGAGTTTTATGGCACCAGGATACTTAAAGTTTGACCTTGGTATGGACTATAAAAAAAATCTAAAGAACTTAACTTTCTCTGCTGTAATTTCACCATTATCTTATAAGTTGACCTATGTCGGCAATGACGAAGTGGATGTGACAAAATTCGGTGTAGAGGAAGGGAAAAAATCCAAGAACGACCTCGGTTCTAACCTACAAGTCAATTCTAAATGGACCATTATTCCCAATATTATATGGGAATCACGACTTTCTTACTTTACTACCTATGAGCGAGCTGAAGCTGAATGGGAAAACACATTCAACTTCCAACTCAACAGATACTTATCTACAAAAGTATTTGTTCATGCACGATTTGACGATGGTGTAGAAAAAGAAGAGAATAAAGACAGTTTCTTTCAATTAAGTGAACTGTTGAGTTTTGGTTTGAGTTACAGTTTTTAAACGCAATACAAAGATGTTGACATTAGACAATATTTACAGAGCTTCTTACGTACTAAAAGAAGTGATTCGCCGCACGGATTTAATCCATGCTCCGTTAATCAATCCCGAAAGCAATATCTATCTAAAACCAGAAAACCTGCAAATAACTGGCTCTTTCAAAGTCAGAGGCGCCTACTACAAAATATCGCAACTCTCCGATGAAGAAAAAGCAAAAGGAGTTATAGCTTGTTCTGCTGGCAACCATGCACAAGGAGTAGCACTTGCAGCTACACATAACGGTATCAAATCACTCATTTGTCTTCCCGAAGGAGCTCCTATAAGTAAAGTAGAAGCTACACGCAAACGTGGAGCAGACATCTGCCTGGTAAAAGGCGTTTATGACGATGCCTACAAACAGGCCCTACAGTTGCGTGATGAAAAAGGATACACCTTTGTACACCCTTTCGACGACGAATTAGTCATTGCCGGACAAGGCACCATCGGATTGGAATTGTTAGAACAATTGCCCGATGTGGAGGTAGTTATTGTGCCCATTGGAGGCGGAGGTCTTATCAGCGGAGTGGCCTATGCACTTAAAAGCTTAAAACCCTCGGTCAAAGTATATGGAGTACAAGCAGATGGAGCACCCAGTATGTTTCAAAGCTTAGAACATCATCAAATAGAACGGCTGGAATCTGTATCAACCATTGCGGATGGTATTGCCGTAAAGGAACCGGGAGAACATACCTTTGAATTGTGCAACCAATACCTCGACGGTATTGTCACTGTAAGCGAAGACGAGATTTGTGCCGCTATTCTTACCCTAATGGAACAACAAAAACTTATTGCCGAAGGTGCCGGAGCTGTATCTGTGGCAGCAGCTATGTTTAATAAAGTTCCTATCAAAGGGAAAAAAACTATTTGCCTGGTAAGCGGGGGAAATATTGATGTAACCATTCTTAGTCGTGTAATAAACCGTGGACTCACCAAAAGTGGACGAAACTGCGTGCTCACACTCGAACTAATGGACAAGCCAGGACAACTCATGCAAGTGGCACAAATCATAGCCCTACACGGTGCCAACATCTTATCTTCACATCACGAAAGAAATGCTGTAAGTCAAAACGTGAATGCATGTACTCTGCGCGTAGTCATGGAAACACGAAACAAGGAACACGTAAACGAAATACGCCAAGCTCTACTAAACGACGGTTTCAAGATTCTCGATTAATTAACTCTATACTTATATAATATGGCAGACGATAAAAAAATCATTTTCTCGATGGTTGGCGTGAGTAAAGCTTTCCAACAGAATAAACAGGTTTTAAAAAACATCTACCTATCTTTCTTCTACGGTGCTAAAATAGGTATCATTGGATTGAATGGCTCAGGAAAATCAACCTTACTAAAAATTATAGCAGGTATTGATAAAAGCTATCAAGGAGAAGTTGTCTTCTCACCAGGATACAGTGTGGGATATTTGCCGCAGGAGCCGCAACTGGACAACACAAAAACCGTTAAAGAAGTGGTAATGGAAGGTGTTCAACCCATTGTGGATGTATTGAACGAATATGAAGATATAAACAATAAATTCGGAATGCCCGAATATTATGAGAACCCCGATAAAATGGAGGCTCTCTTTGCCCGCCAAGCTGAATTACAGGACCAAATAGACGCTACTGATGCATGGAATCTAGACAGTAAATTGGAGCGAGCCATGGATGCCTTACGTTGTCCGCCCGAAGACCAACTGGTGGAAAATCTCTCGGGAGGTGAACGCCGCCGTGTAGCTTTATGCCGTCTTTTATTGCAAAAACCAGATATATTACTGCTGGATGAGCCTACGAACCACTTGGATGCCGAATCCATAGATTGGCTAGAACAGCACTTACAACAATACGAAGGTACAGTTATCGCTGTAACGCATGACCGCTACTTTCTGGACGATGTAGCCGGATGGATTCTGGAACTGGACCGCGGAGAAGGAATTCCCTGGAAAGGAAACTATTCTGGATGGTTGGAACAAAAAACCAAACGTATGGAACTGGAAGAGAAAACAGCCAGCAAACGACGCAAAACTTTGGAAAGAGAACTTGAATGGGTACGAATGGCACCCAAAGCAAGACAAGCCAAAGGAAAAGCACGCTTGAACTCCTACGACAAGTTACTTAATGAAGACCAAAAAGAAAAAGAAGAAAAACTGGAAATTTTCATACCAAACGGACCGCGCTTAGGAAACAAAGTTATCGAAGCTCATAATGTGCGCAAAGCCTTTGACAATAAGGTACTGTTTGACAACTTAGAATTCAGTCTTCCCCCCAACGGCATTGTCGGTGTAATAGGGCCGAATGGTGCTGGAAAAACCACCTTGTTCCGTCTCATTATGGGATTGGAAACAGCCGATGCCGGTACTTTTGAAGTGGGAGAAACTGTCAAACTGGCCTATGTAGACCAACAACATAAAGATATTGATCCCAATAAGAGTGTTTACCAAGTGGTTAGTGGAGGAAATGAACTCATACGCATGGGAAATCGTGATATAAACGCACGCGCCTATCTGTCACGCTTCAACTTCTCGGGTGCCGACCAAGAAAAACTCTGCGGTGTGCTTTCTGGAGGTGAACGAAATCGTCTTCACCTGGCCATGGCTTTGAAAGAAGAAGGCAATGTTCTGCTACTCGACGAGCCAACCAATGATATTGATGTAAACACCTTACGTGCTTTGGAAGAAGGTTTAGAAGAATTTGCCGGTTGTGCAGTAGTTATCAGCCACGACCGCTGGTTCCTCGACCGTATCTGTACTCATATCCTGGCTTTCGAAGGTGATTCAAAAGTATTCTATTTTGAAGGTTCTTATTCGGAATATGAAGAGAACAAGATGAAACGTTTGGGCAAAGAAGAACCTAAAAGAATACGTTACCGAAAACTGATGGAAGACTAATGGAAATCAAAATAACAAAAGAACTAATAGATGAACTTCTACAATGGGGAAAGGAGAGGCTTGAAAAAAAAGACTACCCGAAAGAAGCAGTCCAACTGAGTGTTTCACACCGCATTCCCAACTGCGAAATCTACATTAATGCTATGCTACATACATTAACTCGCCAATGGGAAAATCCACTTTTTCATCCTCTAGTAGAAGAATTCTACGAGTTTAGAGAAAAAATTCAACAATTATAAGAACAGCAAGCTGTCACAGCTCTCTTAAAAGAAAAGATTGTGACTGCTTGTTTCTTTTCTTACTTCCATCATCATAAAAAACACCTTATCTACTTGCTCCTTATGTCCTACTTTTTATACAAGCAGGCATCGCAAACTACTACAGACATCCAATATGTTTCTTACAGAATATTCTGTAAGAAACATATTGAAAATCAAAAAAAAACAAATCAGAGAAGCTAATCATCCATTGTTTATTAATATAAATTCTCTAAGTAACCTCACTTTATACAACTACGAACACAGCAACGATAGTATACTCTCCATCAGCATGCTAAATTTAAAAAACACACTCGTGCAAACAAAAAGCACAGTCTATTCCCTGTGAAGAGAGAACGATACCACCGTTGACAAAACTTATGCATGAAAAACAAAAAAGTGAAATAGACAAGCATCTCAGCCCACTGAGTCATCTCTCCACTTACAAAGTTGAAACAAGAGTAAAAAAACTGCCCATAAAGAAGTTATCTCTACAGGCAGGTTCATATACTTACTAATTTCAATATACGCAAAGATTATCCACAGTGGAAGAAACGACGTACCAATGCCAACATCTGATTATTGTCCTTACTTACGGTTTCATGTAAATTGCAGTCATTATAAGCTTTCAAGTTACGGATAATACCATCAATCATACGCGGACTGAACACATCTGCACTTTCATAGAAAGCTCTTTGTTTTTCCAAGCACTCAGCAGAATCCTCACAGCACACAGGTAACTGTTCCAAACTTTCCAATTTAGCCTTATTTTCCTCCTTGTGAATATTCACGCTCACATACTTGTCCTCAGCAATCTTCAAAGCTTCATCTTTAGGCATTTCCAAACCATGACGACATGCAACACAAAGTCCAGCCATCAATTGATACAAATCTGCAGAACCATCTGGTGAACGCATTTCTACAGTTTGTTTCTGTGTTGTGTCATAATGCTCAGGAGTTTCCAATGGATTAGCCTGCGCACTCATATCTTTCTCTGAAGTCCATCCTAATGGAACACGAACTAGAACAGAACGGTTACGATCACCCCAGCAAACATTAGTAGGAGCTTCTTGATGAGGAACCAAACGGAAATAAGAAGTCGGATTTTTGTTTCCAAAAGCAGTAATAGAAGGAGCCAATTCCATCATACCAGCAATAGCACGTCTTGCCTCTTCAGAGAGTTGTCCTTCATGCAACATGCAATTCTTGCCATCGCGCATCAAACGCATGTGAATATGTAAACCCGAACCAGCTTTTCCTACAGTAATTTTAGGAGCAAAAGTTATATCCAGCCCATAACTATTAGCCAAATTGCGAATAATCCACTTAGCCAACATTAATTGGTCAGCAGCCGTTTCTACAGGATTTGGGAGAAATTCGATTTCATTCTGTTCGTATATTTTTCCGTCAAGTGTAAAGTTACCCACTTCAGAATGGCCATATTTTATTTGACCACCAGCTTGTGCAATATACGCCATACACTGCTTGCGGAACTCATTAAATTTAGCATAAGGAGCTGATTCGTGATAGCCACGTTGGTCTGTTGCCGGGAAAAGGCCATCGTCTTCAGCAATTACATAATATTCCAACTCACCCATTGCTTCAAAAGTCATTCCTGTAGAACGTGTAAAAGCTTCAGATGCACGATGCAAGGTTTGTTCGGGAGAGCAATCAAGCGGTTCACCTTCCTTATTAAAATAAGAGCATAGTAAGCACAGAGTAGGAATCTCTGCAAAAGGATCGACAAATGCTGTCCGGAAACGAGGTATCACATAAAGGTCACTATTTCCGGCTTCAATGAACGAGGGGAAAAGGCTGGAACCATCCACACGTTCACCATTTGTAAGAATCGCCTCAAGGTAAGAAAGATTGGTAATCATAAAATTCAGCGTTTTCATACGCCCATCTTCTGCCGGATACATAAAGTTAACCATCCGAATACCTTTTTCTTTTATATAAGTAAGGATATCCGCTTTTGTAAACTCTGTTGCCGGTTTTTTTAAGAATTCCACCAATAGGTTGGCATTCATCTCAATCTCTTTGTTCATAGCTTTGGTGTTTTTTTAATGATACTAGGAAGACTTTCCTGTCTTGCGCGACAAATGTAATCATTTACCCTCTATAACCAAGCATTTAAAGGTTAATTAATTTACATAATGACAGTTTTTCTATCTTTTTAAATCTTAAGTTCTCGCCATATATGTCGTAAAGCATCTATTGGATAATACCATAACATGCGTGGACCGGTATAACGCATTACTTCTTTCATTCTTTGACGCATATCAGACTTGTAACAATGTACAGGACACTTTCTACAACTTGTTTTTCGTATTCCAAAAGGACAATGTTCCAATCGACCCAAAGCATAACTTAACAATTCGTTGCATCTCGGACACAATTCTGTATTACCTTCTTTTTTATAACAAAACAAACGAATCATTCGCTCTACTATTTTTTTCTCTTTTTGTATACGATTTAAATACATCATAAATAAGAAATTCCATTAAGGAGATATTTACAAAAAAGCATCGGTCATGTGAAAACCTGGCAAAGCCAGATTTTCACATGACCGATGAATCGTTATTGAATAAAATCTATCAATTGAAATAATAAAGAAATGTAGCTATACCTTCTAATGCTTTTTTAGGAGCATCTTTTATTTCAATAGCAAACTTTATTTCCGCTTTTGCTACACCACGCAAATTAGCCAAAGAATGCAAAGAAGCCACCAAACGTATACTGTCTCCTGTAAGCACAGCCTGTCCAAATTTCATTTTATCAATGCCATAATTTATCATCATCTTCAAATTATTCACTTCTATTATCTGATTCCAAAAATAAGGAAGTAATGATAATGTAAGATAACCATGTGCAATAGTTGATTTAAAAGGGCTCTCTTGTTTGGCACGTTCCGGATCAACATGAATCCACTGATGATCAATTGTAGCATCAGCAAACAAATTAATCCGGTCTTGTGTTACCTGCAAATACTCAGACTTGCCTATCTCCTTTCCTAAAAGTTTAGCAAAATCCTCATACGAATTAATTACAACTTTATCCATATTCTTCTTTATATTTTAATTAAACTAAACGTGTCATACGCCGTGGACTTCCATGCCAGGAACATCCATAGCAAAATACTTCTGTTAAGTCAAAACCTTCAACCGAAGCTTCAGGATTCTTTGGAACAATGTCACCGTTCTCCATAACATAGACTGGCAACCGTTCTCCTTTCTCATTTTTTACATAGACCGATGCAATTTTACATTGCGGACAAACAAATTTACGCATTTTTATGGAATCAAGTATTATGAATAGTTTGTTTCAAACGATGATATATAATAAAAAAAGCAGGTACTAAAAATAACACAGCCGCTAACCAAGCCGTAGGGTCACCAAAACACACAGCAACAAAACCAAATGTAGGCACAGCAAAAACACTAACCAAAATACGCGCTATCATTTCTGAGACTCCAGACAGCATGGCTAATGTAGTATATCCTACTCCTTGAATACTATAACGCAAAATACAAAGCAAGCCTAATAAAGGGAAAAAAATGGCAGCTATATGCAAAAAGAGTTCTGCGTCCTTAATGATTTCCAACTCTGATGAGTCTACAAATATCCATAAAAGATATTTGGAAGCAAACCATAAGATAAGAAAGTTACCCAACACATAAACCCCCATCATCAAGATACTCGATTTAACACCTTCCCATATCCGTTCGGGTTTACCAGCACCATAGTTTTGACCACAATAAGTAGCCATGGCCATACCGAGACTTTCCAACGGACAAAGAAAAAACATTTTAATACGCATAGCGGCCGTAAAAGCAGCTACACATGCTGTACCCAACGCATTATTAGCACTTTGTAACATGATACTACCTATAGCAGTAATAGAAAACTGAAGTCCCATAGGTACACCTATCTTCAACATATTCAAAGCTAACGAACGACTGAACATTTTTTCTATAGAAGAACTTTTCAATATATCAAATTTCCGTATCATATAATGAAAGCATAGATAGGCCGACAATCCTTGAGAAAAGACAGTAGCTATCGCTGCACCAGCTACTCCCCATCCTAATATGACAATACAAAACAAATCGAGCACGATATTCAATATCGTAGAAAAAAGTAGAAACCAAAAAGGTGTTTTACTATCTCCCAAAGCACGAATGATACAGGAAAAAAGATTATAAAAGAAAGTGCAAGGCACACCAATAAAAGTAATAAGTAGATAAAGATAAGCATTTTCATAAATATTAGCTGGAGTCTTCATCGCTTTCAAGATATAAGCGCAAAACAGACAGGTAATAACCGTCAAAAACACCGAAAGTATAGCTGCAAGTTTCATACTAACCCATACATAACGACGCATTGTGCTGTAATCATGTGCTCCAAACTTTTGTGCTATCGGAATACCAACCCCCCCACAACATCCGTTACAAAATCCCAATATTAGAAACACCACCGATGTACTAGCTCCTACCGACGCTAAAGCATTTATACCAAGAAATTTACCTACAATTGCTGCATCGACTAAAGAATAGGTTTGCTGCAAAAGATTTCCCAATAATAACGGAAGTGTAAAATTGAAAATAAGAGGCAATGAAGCCCCCGATGTCATTTCTTTTGTAGTTGCCATAATCGCTCTTTTTCAAAAAATCGCGCAAAGATACATAAAGAGAGTGAAATCAACTTACAAACAGAGATATAAAAAGATAGATACTAAACATTTTAACTTTACACTGTAGTATTTGCGGACATACTGCTATTCCTAAAACATATAAAACTTCATATTGTTATTCTAACAATACACAAACAGCCGGTTCACAAGACACCGACTGTTTTTCAAAATCTTTAATTTCATCCTATAGCAATTCTAAAAGTAAACTTCTCCAGTTTAAATAATGTCATCTATTTCACCTTCGGTATCCAAACTGTAAGAATCACTTCGGCACGATGTTCTTATCTACTTGTATAAGTATATTCAATCTAATCATACCACATTTCTATTTAGTATGATTCGATTAAATGTAAAGCAAGTTTATATTCCTTTATTATCTCTTCCATAATCTCAGAGACCGTTTGTTTTTTCTTCAATAAGGCTGATACTTGTCCCAATTCCAATTCTCCATTTTCCAAATCACCCTCAAAAATTCCTTTCTTGGCACGTCCTTTACCTAATAAATTACGAAGTTCTTCGACCGATGCACCACGCAACTCAGCCTCTAAAACCTCTTGCTGAAACCTTCCCTTTACCAAACGTGTAGGCGAAAGTTTTTTCAACATCAATTTTGTATCACCTTCTTCCAGCTGCAAACCATAAGTTTTAAAATCCGGATGTGCCGAACTCTCCTCACACAAAGCAAAACGAGTTCCTATTTGAACACCTTCGGCACCCAAAGCCTGAGCTGCTAACACAGCATTTCCTGTAGCAATCCCCCCTGCTGCAATTAACGGCAAATTAGTAACACTCCGAACAGCCGGTAGCAAACAAAAAGTAGTGGTTTCCTCACGTCCATTATGTCCTCCGGCTTCAAAACCTTCAGCTACAATAGCATCTACTCCTGCCTCTTCACATTTTTGTGCAAATTTAGAAGAAGACACTACATGAACTACTGTTACACCATGTTCTTTTAGAAAAGATGTCCATAATTTAGGATTCCCTGCCGAAGTAAAAACGATCTTCACTTGCTCCTCTACCAAGATATCCATGAGAATTTCTATTTCAGGATACATTAGCGGAACATTTACACCAAAAGGTTTAGAAGTAGCTTGCCTGCATTTACGAATATGTTCCCGCAATGTTTCGGGATGCATAGAACCAGCCCCTAACAAGCCCAATCCACCCGCATTACTGACTGCAGCTGCCAACTGCCAGCCACTACACCACACCATGCCTCCTTGTACTATGGGGTGTTCTATCTGAAAAAGAGATGTTACTCGATTCATAATCTTAAATTCTATTTTTTAGGATATCCAATCGGATTATTCAGTAAAGGCATTTCGTTCTCTGTCAAAGAAAGTAACCGACGTATAGCCATTTCATCCATAGAAGCACGCGGAACCGTACACCATCCGACTGAAGCACAAAACAAACTTACATTCTGTGACACAATGCCTGCATCCATTGCTGCTAATAATTTAATCCGCTCGCCCAACATTTCAAATCGAGACAAATCGGATACAAAAAGCAATATTGTAGAAAAGTCTTTCACAAAATCCTGTGCTCGTGCAGGCGAAGGAGGACCAGCCAATACTTCACGATGGTCACCTTCTATTACCAATTTTAAAACATTCCGAAAAGGTTCATACAGAAATACACCTTCGGGAACAAACACATACACATCGATATCTTGCTTGTTCAATGCCGAAGGAGCTGTACGCCTTCCCTCTTGCAAACGGTTCACACCATTAGCAACCCATAATACATCCGATAAATCTTTCAAGGTTAAGACTTCCGAAGAGCATTCTCTAACCGAAACCCTATGTGCCAAAGCCTGCATTACAGTACATCCCCTTTTCTTATCAGGAATCGGAAGAATTATTTCTTTCATCGTCTGTGCTTCGGTTGATGTCATACAACCTAAAGCAATAGCCTCCATTACCAGTCTTTTCATAATATTCGTTTTTTATTTCTGTATACGAATATATAGTTTCTTTTTCCTTTTAATGTATTTTTCAAATCAAAAAGATGCACTTTTCTCCACTTTTATCCATTTTCCTGTTACAGGATGACAAAACTCTAACTTCTCGGCATGAAGATAAAGTCTGTCGGCTGGTTTACCATAGAGAGAATCGCCCACAATAGGCGCATTCAATCCCGATACATGAGCTGCATGAACACGCAATTGATGAGTACGACCCGTATAAGGATAAAAAGCAACCCGAGTATAATCCTCTTTCCGTTCCAACACTACAAAACGAGTCACAGCAGGCTTTCCATATGTATAATCCACCATTTGCCGAGGACGATCATTCAAATCCGGACCTAAAGGTAAACGAATAAATCCTCCATCAGTCAGAACTTCTCCTTCAAGTAATGCCACATAGCATTTTCTTACCTGACGAGTTTCAAATTGAGCTTGCAAAAATGCATGCACCTCCTTATTTTTAGCTAATAGCATAAGCCCAGATGTTGCCATATCCAGTCGATGCACCACAAGAGGTCCGGTAGCATCGGAATAATGCTCTTTCATCCATTTCCACACCGAAAAAGCCTCATCTTTGCCAGGCACAGAAAGCATACCTGCCGGTTTATCTACCACTACTAGCACTTCATCCTCATACACCACCTCAGGTTCTGTACATTTTAGCGCAGCCTCAAGTAAAGGATTGGAATCCACGACTAATCCCTGCAACATATGTTTTAATATAGGCTCACACTTTCCCTTGCATGAAGGATAATAGCACCCATGTTTCCGTACTTCTTCTTTAGGAGAATCTCCCCACCAAAATTCAGCCATAGCCAGCGGATATAAATTATTAATATAAGCATATTGAAGTAGCTTGGGAGCTGCACACTCTCCTGCTCCTGCCGGTGGCATCATTCGTCCTGATTCAGAAAAAATATGGCACAGGTCCTTTTCTTCTCCGTATGCATTGAGCATACGAAAACGACTAAATAAAGCCTGTTGCAATGCTGCCGAGCGCAACTTACGTTCTTTTTTCAAGACTTTGATTTCGTCCTCAAGTACTATCATTTCTTTTTCGCAAATATCCACTTCTGTTTTCCATTTAGACTGTAAACGTTTGTACTCGGCCTTCAGATATCGGCTCTCTTGAGCCAACATCTCCTCTTCTGCTTTAGACAATATTTTTCCTTTACGCCGGTTATCTCTTTCTTGTTTAGCTTTTAGCATTGCCTCCTTGAAACGAGCCAACTCTTCCCTAGCTTTTAAATCAATCTCCTGCCTATTCTTATGTACCTGTTTATAAGTGTCACTTTGCAACAAGGATTCAATTCGATGATTCAAATTCGATATCTCCGATTCTTCTTTTTTAAAAAAACCATCGGGCTGAAGAAAATCATATACCGGAGGAACAAAATAAGTGTGCAAATTGCTCCCAGCTAGAATTCCTGAAAAAGCAGCAAGAAACCCCAAACAGCCATCTCTATTCTTTACTACCATTACCCCAAACATCTTCCCATGCTGAAGTTCTTCCGCCCAGTCGTTCCGTCTTGACAAATATGCCTGTACCTCTTCTGCTGCCATAACACACAGCGGGTGGGGTGTATAATGAAAAGGATAGGTGAATCGTTCCGGCAAACTAATACCGGAAACTGTATGTGAAAACAAATGAAAGCCAAATAGTTTGCTCATAAGATTTAAATAAATATTGCTATTTCTATTCAACGGTTTGCGAAAAAAAGATTCTATATATCGCCTATACGCTTACAAAATTACAGAAAAACCCGTGCAAACCTCAATAAGAATTAAAAGAGTGTGAAGTTTCTAATGCTAAAATTCTTCACAATACTCTATACTCCTTAAATTATAAGAATTCAAAACATTTTCAACTGTCGTTTTTACATATTCAAATTTAATTCCATCTCAAACTAAAAAATCACCTTCTAGAAGAACATTTTCCAAAAAGAATATCTAGTTTTGCATATATAAACAAGTTGTCATGCCAAGGAAAGATGCCAGAGTGACCGAATGGGCCGGACTCGAAATCCGGTGAACGGCTTGTCCGTTCCGTGGGTTTGAATCCCTCTCTTTCCGCAGAAACAAGAATCAAACTTATTCATTTGATTCTTGTTTCTATGTTTTTCAACTTACCCAACCTTTTTTAATAGCAATCTGTCAATTTAAACAAATTGCATCATAACATCTGCAAAAACGTGTTTTTCTGAACTCTTTTATTCACACAGATAATAAACAACGATTCTACGCAAACACTACAAATACATAATGATTCTATTTAAATAAAAACATTTCTTTAAAACTAAGAGATCTCAAATATACATCCAATTTAACACAATAATCATCTAAAAAAAGATTATATAATAACATTACACTCACTCCTTTTTGAACTAATTCTAGAACAAAATCACAAAAAAAAATAAATCTCTAGACACACATACATGTACACTCTTTTAAAAAAAGCATACCTCTTATATAAAGAGGTATAAAGAGATTGCATGCTTCCCCTTAAAGAAAAGTAACGCCTTTCTTAATGAATAACTATATACTAATACTAGTTTTTTTGTATAAGTATACAAAAATCACATTTTAGATATCATAAAGACAATTACTCTTTTACTAAAAATAAATCTTCATATACAGCAAAAAATATGCATACAGCTGATTTAGCTTGGAATCAATCAGAATTAAATATATATTTGTATATCACAAGTTTTTAAGTCCATATGAAAATAGATCATCTCCCCGAAAGAAATCGGTTTCAAACCACAGTAGACGAATTTATCGCCTATGTAGAATATTCAATTGATGGACAAAAAATGAATATCCGTCACACAATAGTTCCAAAAGAAATTGGTGGAAGAGGAATTGCATCAGTACTTGTACAAGCAACCTACGAATATGCAAAAGCACACGGTCTCATTCCCTATGCTACTTGCTCCTATGCCATTTCGTGGCTACAAAAGCATCCCGAATTTACGTAACCCTAAAGTCTCAATCCAATATATCCATGAAAAATCCACTCATTTTTCTACTGATGTGTCTGCATACTTTCCTATATAGTTGCGGCCAGACCTCATCCGAACCTGTACTTTCCGATGTAGCCGACACTATGCATGTACTAACTCTACCCTCTAAAAAGCCAAAAGCCAAACCTCTACTCACTGCTAAAAATATAAATATCAGTAAGAAACTACTCTATAATAAATACACACTGGACGACAGCTACCCCTATAAAGATACCACACGCAGTTTCAAATGGAGACAGATTAAAGAGAAATTAGCCAATATAGAAAACATGCAACGTAACCCAAAAGAACGATGGGTTGTAATGCAAAACTACAAAAACCGTAATAGAGAAGCTCCTGTAGTGAAACATTACTGCCGAAATATTTACGGAAGAGTTTCAGATACTTTGGGAGTGGAACGTTATCAGTCGATTCCTCTCTACCTCACCAATGATACTATAACTCCCGAACGATATAGTCCCGATGGAACATTGGCCTACATAGATCATACTCAAGGGACCTTCACACAGATAAGACCGATAAATATTAAAGGAACCTGGCTAGTACCTTCACGCTACTTAAAGCTACTGCCAGACACAACTAGTTTCCATCATGTTGTGATAGTAGACCGAGGCGATCAAAATATTGCTACACTAGAACGCCTTTCGGAGGGAAAATGGGTTGTGCGTAGTATGAATCCAGCCACTACTGGACGCAAATGCCCTCCTTATGCTCAAGAAACTCCTTTAGGCATGTTTCTTCTTCAAGAAAAGAAAGCACGCATGGTGTTTTTAAAAGACGGTTCCGCTGCTACCGGAGGTTTTGCCCCCTATGCTTGCCGATTTACAAACGGAGCCTATATACACGGTGTCCCAGTAAATGTTCCTAGAAAAGCTTTAATAGAATACAGTTACTCACTAGGAACAACTCCTCGTTCGCACATGTGCGTACGAAATGCAACCTCACACGCCGAATTTGTCTATAAATGGGCACCCACTGCACAAACTGTGGTCATCATCATTGAATAAACGAATAAGCTTACTATATACGCGCTCATTTTTAACTATTTACATTTCAATTATTACTAAAAATGACGTATTTTTGCGCAATTTTATTACATAAATACATGCAAAAAATATTTATTACAATACTCTTACTACTGCTTCCCGGCATCTTCTTCCAGTTCGGAAATCCCACAGCCAAAGAACATCATATATCCCGGACAACAGAAACTGCCCGAGCTCAATTATGCAATGAACTCTACCACTGCATGAATTTGGACTCATTGGTAAACAAAAAAGCTTTTGAACAAGCTGTAGAGGGATATTACAAAATAGGAAAACGAAAAAAAGACATACTCACTCTCATTGATTTCTCAAAACCATCAACCAAACAACGACTTTTTGTGTTCGACATGAAAGCACGAAAAGTACTTTTTACTTCGGTTGTATCGCATGGAAAAAACAGTGGAGAAAATTATGCCACCTCTTTTTCCAATGAAAATGGATCACACAAAAGTTCACTAGGATTCTATCTCACCGAACAAACCTATCAAGGAAAAAACGGCTACTCACTCATTCTGAACGGACTGGAAAAAGGCATCAACGACAAAGCCAAGGAACGTGCCATTGTTATGCACGGAGCGGCTTATTCCAATCCTTCCGTTATTCAATCGGCCGGTAGATTGGGACGTAGTTTTGGATGCCCTGCTATTCCACAGAAACTTTCCCGCCCTATCATTGATACTATCAAAGATGGTAGTGTGCTTTATATTTATGCACCTAAACCTGAATATCTAGCACAAAGCAGCATTTTACAAGATCAAGAGCATGTTTAAATTTCACATGAAAGGCAACACACAGAGAAGACTCCTTCTGCTGATACTTTTTACTTTCATTATATGGTGTCGCTTTTCACCAATCCTAGGTGAATGGTATGCTCTTTCGATTTACCCCTATGTGTCGGGAGTCCTCTCTTTTCTAGCTTCAACTGTACCTTTTTCTCTCGACGAAATAATAGTTGTAGTTACCATTGCACTACTAGTTGTTTACCCTTTCATTGCACGAAAATTAAAATATAATCACCGCACGATTCTAACTAATGAAATAGAAATTGCAGCATGGTTCTACATATGGTTTTATTGGGGATGGGGACTTAACTATTTTCGCTTGTCATTCTTCGAACGCACACGAACTATACCTATAGAATATCAAGAAGAAAACTTCAAACAATTTCTGAGCTCTTATACAAATAACTTAAACTCTAATTTCTATCCAACCTACCATCTGCTCACAGACACTATAGAAGAATACATAAAAAAACAATTCTCTTCATTACCATCTTCCTATGGGCTTCAAAAGCCCCACACTTATCAACATCCTAAAACTGTATGCTTTAACTCCCTTTATTCGAGAGTTGGTGTATTGGGATATATGGGGCCCTTCTTTTCCGAAAGCCAACTAAACGCCGATTTGCTTCCAGTGCAATATCCTTTTACTTATGCCCATGAATTATCACACCTACTAGGTATAAGCAACGAAGCTGAAGCCAACTTTTGGGCCTATTACATTTGCACGAATTCCTCTTTAAAAGAAATACGATACAGCGGATACTTGGGTCTATTGCCTTATATTGCAGCAAACGCGCATACCTTACTGGATGAAAAGGAATATCAAAAATGGTTACAATCCATACGTCCTGAAATAATACAAGAACAAAAAAACAAACAACTATACTGGCAAAAAAAGTACAGCCCTATAATAGGAGCTGTACAAAACAAATTATATGACTGGTTTCTAAAAACCAATCATATAACCACTGGGAAAAAAAACTATGCAGAAGTTGTAACTATGATTATCGCTTCGGAAGATAAAAACATTCATGATCGAGCACACGGCCATCATAAGTCAGTTCTGCCTGATGAAGAGTAGCTTCCGATACAAAGCCTTGTCGCAACAACAAAGATTTAGAACGTTGGTTTTCAGGATAGCAATTAGCGGTAATTAAAGAAAGTTCCAAACGACCATAACCGTATTCAATTATTTGAGACACAACTTCGGACATATAACCTTTTCCCCATTCTTCCTCACACAACCAATAGCCCAACATACGAACATATGGATTGTTTCGCTTTGGGTCGGGCACCAATCCAACTGAGCCTATTAGTGCTTCATCTCGCACTATTGCCCATACGGACGGTTGCTTCATAAAATATTCATGAAGTATTATATACGACTCTTCTATTGACTCATGGGGTTTCCAACCGGCATTATTCCCTAACTTAGGATTCCGGCAACACAAAAAAAGAGATTCCAAATCATAGCTGCAGAAAGGGCGCAATAACGTACGCTCTGTATATAAACAAGGAGTATACTCCATATGTAAAATGGGAAAAGGTTTTCCTATACTATCTTTCTCATCTCTACTTGCTACACGAAAACCAAGATGTTCATAGAATCCACGAGCAAATATATTCTGTTCATTAACATCTACTTTTAACAGACTTTTCTCTTTGACAGCAAACACCATTAATTCCTTACCATATCCTCGTCCTTGTTCTTCCGGATGAACAAACAACATCTCTATCATATTCCGACTCAATCCTAAAAAAGCAGCAATGCGCCCTGCATTATTACGAATGACATATAAATCTACAGAAAGGAAATATTCATATCTTATTAATGGCTTGTAGAAAATTATATCATCTTCCGTTAAAAAAGAATGAGAACTTCTCACTGAAGCTTCCCAAACATCAAGCATCTCATCATAATCTTTATTGTTCGGCCTTGTAATCATAATAATCAGTCTTTAATACCTATTACAAATATAACACCTATCACTTAGATTCCGATAAGAAATTACACACCATCTAATAGGAAAGTACTTTTTATATACACCTTTTCTATTTTCAATAGTTCGTTAAAAAATAGCCAAGCCTAAGCGGCTCTGGCAGTAAATAAAA
>Cinder_p2__coassemble_1347_pt1 | contig 35494 bp, 26 predicted proteins | sample Cinder_p2__metabat2_low_PE_026 | metagenome-assembled genome bin Cinder_p2
GTTGTTGTCGTTTGGGCGATAGAATAGCTGCCTTGTTTTTTATAAGATGACATTGTGAAAGACATAAAACAAAAAAGGTTGCAGCTTTACGCTACAACCTTTTTGTGGGCCATCTTGGGCTTGAACCAAGGACCTCCAGATTATGAGTCTGTTGCTCTAACCAACTGAGCTAAAAGCCCGACAGAAATCTTTTATATTTCTGCTGCAAAAGTACGTTATTTAAATGAATTGTGCAATAGATGTTTTTATTTTTTTGTTTTTTGTGATGAAAAGAAATGCTTTTGCGGAGAACAGAACATGATAAGCAGGGCTTTTTTTAAGTCTTGGTGTGTTCGTTTGTCTGTGATTTTGAGGAGTAGGGTGCAGGAATATGCTGAAAAACGCTCTGTTACCTTACGAACGGAAGATGTAAGTGTGGTGATGATTTCAAAATTTCGTACCTTTGCAGCCTAACAGAAGCGAATAGTATTTGAATTTCATGAACAGTATTAAAAACTTTGTATTTGATTTCGGAGGAGTTTTGGTAGACCTGAACAGAGAACGTTGTGTTGAGTCCTTCCGAGAGTTGGGTTTTGCACAGGCCGGAGATTTAGTGAACAATTTCTGTCAGGAAGGTGTTTTTAGAGATTTAGAATTAGGCAATATATCTTCTGAGGTTTTTTGCCAGTCGGTGCGGCACGAAGCCGGGAAACCGGTATCTGACGAACAGATTATAGCTGCATGGAATGATATGCTAGGGGATATTGCTTCGGTCAAGTTGCAGAAGTTGCTTGAACTTAGAAAAGAATACAATGTTTATTTGCTGAGCAATACGAATGTTATTCATTGGGAGTCTTCTGTTGTGCTATTTGAGGAAGGAGGACATCGTTTGGAGGATTATTTTAATAATGTATTCCTTTCTTTTGAGATGCACCAGCGTAAGCCGAACAAGGAGTTTTTCTTGTCTTTGGCAACTCGTGTAGGTATTTTACCTCATGAAACTTTATTGATTGACGACTCGGAAGTCAATTGCGAAGCAGCCTGTTCTTTGGGATGGCATGCCTTGTATGTGGGGGCGGATGTCGATTGGATTTCCTCTTTATAAGCAGATTGTTATGAATCAGAAACCATGTGTAGCTACTATCGGATTCTTTGACGGTGTTCATCGTGGGCATCGTTTTTTAATAAGCTGTGTGAAACGCCTGGCCGATGAGTTGGGCTTGGAATCGGCCATCATAACTTTTCCGGTGCATCCGCGTATGGTGATGCAGCCCGGTTTTAGGATGGAACTTTTGTCCACACCTGAAGAGAAACATCGTATGTTGGAATCCGAAGGGGTGAATCGCATTGTAGAGCTTCCTTTCACTGTGGAGCTTTCTAAATATACTGCGAGGGAGTTCATGGTTGAGGTGTTGAAGCACCGTTTGCATGTTGATACTTTGGTGATTGGGTACGACCATCGTTTTGGGCATAATCGGAGCGAGGGATTCGAAGATTATCGTCGTTACGGTGAGGAAATAGGCATGCATGTGGTGCATGCCGAGGTTTGTGTGGTAGATGGTGTAACGGTGAGTTCATCGGCCATCCGTCGTTTCCTTTGTGGTGGCGAGGTAACGATTGCAGCACATTGTCTGGGATATGAGTACTATTTGGAAGGTACGGTGGTGGATGGGTTCAAAGTAGGTCGTACGTTGGGATTTCCTACAGCTAATCTGCGTATTGAGGAGAATGGAAAGCTGATTCCGGCAGGAGGTGTTTATGCCGTGCGCGTGGAAATGCAGGGCAAAGAGTATGCAGGAATGCTGAATATTGGTTGTCGTCCTACTGTGGATAATGGAAAAGAACGTTCCATCGAAGTACATATTCTGCATTTTTCGGCCGATATCTATGGAAAGCCGATAAGGATAACTTTTGTGCAGCGCATTCGCAATGAACAAAAATTCGATGGGTTGGATGCGCTTGTGATGCAGTTGAAGAAAGATGCTGAAGAAGTGGAGCGTTTGTTATTGCCTTTGCAGGATAAGGTTGTGAAACGGTTTTAAATCATACAATATTATGAAGAATGCTATAATTCTTACTGTTCTTTATTTTGTCTGTCAGTTTGTTGCCACTTTGCCTTTTGTGGCGTGGCATCTCATTCAAGATGTTCCGAATCCTATGGTATTGAACGATGCAGATGAGTTGGCTTTGTCCTTACTTTTGGCTAGTTTCATGATGGTGGGTCATCTTTTGTTTTGGAAAGATGTGCGCTTGGGCTTTCGTTCTTTGGTGGAAGTGCCAGGAAAGATGCTTTGGGTGTGCATTCCTATGGTACTTTCGGCTATGTTTGTTCTCAATGTGTTCAACGAGTGGCTTAATCTACCTAACTGGAATGTGAATATGTTCAAGGACATGAGCGGTTCGGTGTGGGGTGTGCTTTCCATAGTAGTGGGGGCACCAGTGGTGGAAGAGTTTCTTTTTCGTGGCGGTGTGATGAACAGTTTGCATAAGGCCGGCTATAGTTCATGGGTGGTTATTGTCGTTTCGGCAGTGATATTCGGTCTGGCTCATTTAAATCCCGCACAGATGCCTTTTTCTTTTTTGTTGGGCCTGTTGTTGGGTTGGCTTTACTACCGCACCGGTAGTCTGATTCCGGGAATTCTTTGTCATTTCATTAACAATTCACTGGGAGTACAGATACTTCGTTCCGATTATGCCGATGCTACGATGATTGAATTGTCTGGAGGAATGATGCCTTTGCTGGGAGGTATAGTTGTGGCAGTTATCGTGTTTGGTGTATCGCTTTTCTATGCCCGGCGTTTTCTGCGTCCGGTTAATAGCACTTTTGTTTCAGAAGAAAGTGTTGAAAGATCGTAGCTCTTTGCGCAAACAGTGTGCTTTTCCGTAGGTGAATCGGTTAAGTAAATTCCAGAAATCGGAACTGTGGTTCATCTCTATTGTGTGACATAGTTCGTGTAGAATGACATAATCTACCAAGTGTTCGGGGAGCAACATGAGCGAGCAAGACAGATTGATATCCTTTCGTGTGGAGCAGCTTCCCCATCGTCCTTTGCTGGTATTTATTTTTAGGCTGTTGAAGTGCAAACCGTTTTGTTCGGCCAGCTGTCTTGTTCGTAGAGGTAGTATTTCCTTGGCGCGTTTTCGCAACACTTCTGTAATTATTTTCTTAATCCATTCCTGCATGTCGGAGCTGTCGAACAATGTTGATGGAGGACAGAGCAGAGTAGTTGTATTTCCTTCGGTTTGCAGCAGAAAGCGTGTGCCTGTTCCTATGGCGATGCGAAATTCCAAGAAAGAGGTGTGGAGGGTATATTCTGTGTTGAATTCTTTTTTTTGTGTGATTTTATTTTGAATTTCTTTCACTTGTAAGCGGCAGGAATCCAAGCATTCTTTTATTTTCTTTTCTGGTATTTCCGATGGTATAGTTACCAGCGGATGGCCGTTGGGCTGTATGCGCACGATGAAGCGCTTGGCACGTGGATTGATGCGGATAAGGACAATGCCGAGTTCTGGGTCGGTTATCTGATATTGTTTTCCCATGATGCGTGCAAAGATAGTTTAAAGTGACCGATAACTGGATGGGTATGTGGCAGAAAGTTTTAGAGTGAAATTGAAAACGGACTGCTGCTCGCGCAGTAGTCCGTCAACATATTTCTTGTAAAAATTCAGAGAGAATTGAAACTTCACAGCCTCGTTTTTCTTTGTTTTTAGCAAATGAATGTTTTATAATAAAGCAAATAAAAAACTAGTATTCTTTTTTATCCTTCTCCTTGTTTTGTTCCGGAATCATCGTGTTTTCCAACTTTTCGATGAATTCGCGGTTCATATTCCCAGTGAAGTTTATCACGGTGAAGCTTTTTCCTGTTTGCCGAAGCAATACCAACTCCACAATTCTTTTCTTTTGTTCGCGAATGAAAATCCGGCATCGGTCTTTTCCTTCGTCGTAGGCAGCCATTTGCTTGAATCTGGCCGAGTTTTTTTCCGCTATATTTTCGGCTAGTTCGAAATGGTTCATACCGTTGTTTTCAGAGCTGACTATCTGCATGCTTTTCAGCTTCGATATGATTCCGACCATCCTGATGCTGTCATCGTGTTGTATTCCCTTGCTGAGGATTTCTTCCATCATTTTAGGGCTTACACTGATGCAGGTCAGTGTGCTGTCGGCTGCATGTTCGGCCATGTAGCGTGAGGCAAAATCTTGTGCATTTGCAGCACAGGCAATGGTTACCGCAAGGGCGGCCAATGTCAATCGCACGCTCATTCCGTTTTTTGTTTTTTTACAAGAGCTGTCACGCTGTCGCCACTGTGCTCTTGTGATTTTTGTAGACTTTCAGATACGGTCTGCAATGCTTCGGATACTGTTCCGTAGGCCGATTTAGGGTCTGTATAAGTATCTTTGTAGGCATCGTAGTTGTAGTCTGTCTGCCGGTCGTTGAAGAACGTGTGTTGTGCAATTCCTCCCAACGAGAGCATGATGGTAATCATGGCAGCGGCTTTGAATAGCGGCATCATGCGGTTGCGGGTTTGAATGTGGCGTATTTTCACTGTGGGGCGTTCTACAAGTGAAAGGACACGTTCGTCAAAATCGCCGTTCAGATGTACGTTTTGCATGGCATCTTCGTAGGCGAATAGGTTTTTGTAGGGAAGTAAATGAGCAGGTACTTCTTTCTGTCGGAAGAAGGTGCGCAGAATCTGCTCCTCTTCGGGTGAAGTTTCGCATGCCCAATAGCGCTCCAGTAACTGTTCAATGTACTTATAATCCATATTCGTTAATGTCTGTCATTTGTTGTTTTATCTTCTGCCTTGCACGGAACAAGTTCACTTTTACTTGTTCTTCGCTCAGCTTCAAAATATCTGCAATTTCTTTGTAGGTTTTTCCTTCGACATCTCTCAGCAGCATGATGGTACGTTGTTTTTCGGGCAGCATGCCGATGAGCTGGTGAATGAGTTTCATCTGTTCGTTTTGCACGAGTTGCGAATAGGGGTCCGAGCCGTCGGGCTGGTTGTTGTTGTTTTCGGTCAGTTCTTCGCTTTGTGCATCGCCCAGACGGCTCCGGTCGATGGACAGGTTCCTGCACACGGTGAGGCAGTAGGCTTCAATAGATTCCACTTCTTGCCATTCGTTGCGTCGGTTCCATACCTTAATCATTGTGTCCTGTACGACATCTTCAGCCTCCGCACGGTTCATGGTGATGCGGAGTGCCAGCCTGAAAAGTTTGTCTTTCAGTGGCAATATGTCGTTTCGGAAATTGATTTCTTGCATCGTTCTATTTAAATGACGGTTTACTTGGAGAAAAGTTACACGAAGGTGGCGTTTTTTTTTGATTATTTTTTGGAATTATGCCGAAAACAGGATTTTTACTCCATAAGTTTGCTCTGTAGAGGGGGAGGTAGCAGTTGTGTACACGACCTTAAGGGCGTATGTTTTTCCCTTTAATGGCGTATATCTTTCTCCTTAAGACTGTGTGTGCTTTCCCTTAAGGGTTAGTATTCATATTTTGCAATTTCTGTAATGAATCGTTATAAAGAAACGGTATCGGAAACTTTTTCAACCAAAGTTCCCGATACCGTTCTGTGCATACTTGTGTATTTAGTGTCGTATGATAGTTCCTTCAGAGCTGTTGATGGCTGTGGCCTGAGTGATAATGACGCGCTCTACACCGGCATCGATGGCGGCCAATGCGTTTTCTATTTTAGGAATCATTCCTCCTTGTATGCTTCCATCGGCTACCAGCTTCTCGAAGTCTTTTCGGTTTAGGCTGGGAATTACGCTGTCTTCATTCTTTTCATTACTCAGTACGCCTTTTTTTTCGAAGCAGAACACGAGTGTGACTTCAAATCTTCCGGCTAGTGCTTTTGCTGTTTCGCCGGCTATGGTATCGGCATTGGTGTTAAGAATATGTCCGTTTCCGTCGTGTGTTAGTGGAGCCATTACCGGCACTATTCCATTGGCTATCAAATGAGCCAGACATTCGCCGTTCACCTTTTCGACATCGCCCACAAAGCCATAGTCCACATCAATCACCGGCCGTTTGACCGAGCGTATGATGTTCATATCGGCACCTGTCAGTCCGAGTGCATTTACTCCTTTGGCCTGTAATCCGGCTACGATGTTTTTGTTCACCAGTCCACCATAAACCATCGTTACCACCTTGAGTGTTTCTTCGTCGGTTATTCGTCTTCCGTTCACCATTTGGCTTTCTATCCCTAAGGCCGTTGCTATTCGTGTGGCCGAACGTCCGCCTCCATGTACCAGCAGTTTAGGACCTTCGATAGCAGCAAAGTCAGTAAGCAGGTGTGCAAGAGTTTCTTTCTCCTCTACAATCTTGCCACCCACTTTAACAATGGTAAGTTTCTGTTTCATCTCTATATTTGTTTAAGTGTATTTGTGGTTGTACAAAAAAGCGCAAAGCGGTGCTTTCAGCATTTCGATCTGCATCGCTTTGCGCTAGAGGTTACCCGGTATGTATTATTCCAGGTAAGTATATCCGTAGAGTCCCGAACGGTAGTTCGACAGGAATTCTTTTCCTTCTTCAAGGGAGATTCTTCCTTCCTTTACCGATTTTGTTACCCATGTTTCGAGAGTGCGAACCAGCTTTTTCGGACTGTATTGTACGTAGTCGAGTACTTCGGCCACGGTTTCACCGTCGATAAGCTGATCGATGGAATATCCTTTTTCATTTACACTGATATGCACGGCATTTGTATCACCAAATAGGTTGTGCATGTCGCCCAGGATTTCCTGATAGGCACCCACCAGAAATACGCCTATGTAATAAGGTTCTTTGTTCTTGAGTGAGTGTACAGGCAAATAGTTCGATGTGTTTCGTGTGGAAATGAAGTTTGCTATTTTTCCGTCCGAATCGCAGGTAATGTCTTGTATAGTGGCAGAGCGGTCAGGGCGTTCGTCAAGCCGTTGAATAGGCATGATGGGGAACAGCTGGTCGATTGCCCATGAGTCTGGCAGTGACTGGAAGAGCGAGAAGTTGCAGAAATACTTGTCGGCGAGCAGTTTGCCCAATGAACGCAACTCTTCAGGGGCGTGCTTTAGTCTGAGTGCTATTTGGTTAATTTCTCTTGTTACCGACCAGTATAATCGTTCTATTTGTGCACGTGTCTTCAAGTCTACAATGCCGTGGCTGAATAGGTCGAGCGCCTCTTCGCGGATTTGTTGTGCATCGTGCCATGCTTCCAGCATACGGCTTTGGTTCAAGTTGTCCCATATTGCATAAAGCTCTTGCACCAGTTCGTGGTCTTCGGGGCTTACTTCCCATTCTTCATCCATTTCGGGGAGGCTGGCTGTTTCGAGCACTTCGAAAATGAGTACCGAGTGATGTGCTGTGAGCGAGCGTCCACTTTCGGTAATGATGTTTGGATGTGGAATGTTATTTTTGTCGGCCACATCAACAAAGGTGGAGATAGAATCGTTTACATATTCCTGAATGGAATAGTTCACGCTGCTTTCGCTGTTCGACGAGCGTGTACCGTCGTAATCAACACCCAGTCCGCCACCAATGTCAACAAATTCCACATTGAATCCCATGGCATGCAGCTGTACATAAAATTGCGAAGCCTCGCGCAGTGCGGTTTTTATACGTCGTATTTTGGTAATTTGGCTTCCGATATGGAAATGAATGAGCTTGAGGCAGTCTTTCATGTCTTTTTGCTCCAGGAAGGCAAGAGCTTCGAGCAGCTCGCTGGATGTCAGTCCGAATTTGCTGGCATCTCCTCCGCTTTCTTCCCATTTTCCGCTTCCTGATGAGGCCAGTTTGATGCGTATGCCGATATTGGGGCGTACGTTCAGTTGTTTGGCTAAACGTGCAATGAGGCGCAATTCATTGATCTTTTCCACCACAAGGAAGATGCGTTTTCCCATCTTTTGTGCCAATAAAGCCAGTTCGATATAGCTCTCGTCTTTATATCCGTTGCAGATGATGAGAGAATCGCTATTGGTATTCATGGCGATAACGGCATGAAGTTCAGGCTTGGACCCAGCTTCCAATCCCAGGTTGAATTTTTTTCCGTGGCTGATAATTTCTTCCACTACGGGCCGCATCTGATTCACCTTGATGGGATAAATGATGAAGTTCTGTGCTTTGTAGCCGTATTCTTCGGATGCCTGTTGGAAACATTTGGCACTTTTTTCGATACGGTTATCCAGAATATCCGGGAAACGGACAAGTACGGGGGCAGACATGTCGCGCAGTTGCAGCTCGTCCATCAATTGTTTTAAATCGACTTCCACTCCGTCTTTACGTGGAGTTACCACTACGTGACCATTCTCGTTGATTCCGAAGTAGGAGGTTCCCCAACCGGTGATGTTGTAGAGTTCTTCGGAGTCTTCAATACGCCATTTTCTCATTTCTAGTTTTACAGTATTTATAGGTTTAATAAATTACGTATTTGGATAATAGCATGCTGGATTTGTTTTCGGTTTTCCAGTAAATCCGTGTTGTATATGTAGGTAGCCTGCTCGTAGAACGGTGCACGTTTTTCGAGCGATTTAACGATAAATGCTTTCATTTCTTCATCGTTCATATCTGCTAGCAGAGGCCTTTTTGCTCGTCCGGACTGCAGGTGGCGAAAGAGCACTTCGGGCGATGCTTTGAGGTAAACAGTCTGTGCTTTACTATTCATGTATTGAATATTGTCGAAGAAACAAGGTGTTCCTCCGCCAGCAGCAATAATAACATTTTCAAACTCGGCCACTTCGTGAAGCATTTCGCGTTCTATCTGTCGGAATCCGTTTTCTCCTCGTTCGGCGAATAGTTGGCTCACTGTGCGACAAAACCTGTTCTCGATGTACCAATCAAGGTCAAAGAAAGGCAAATTTAGCTCTTTGGAGAGAACCTTTCCTAGTGTGGTTTTACCCGAGCCCATATAGCCTATGAGTATGATGCGTGTCATGCTTGTTTCTTCTTGATATACCGTTTGCTTTTTGTCGCAGGCTTTTCGTTTTGCTCTTTAATTATTTTCATGCACTGTTCCAAAGTCAAGTCTTTAGGAGCTGTGTCCAGAGTTTTGGGCAGGCGGTAGTTCTTTTCCTTGTAGCAGATGTATGGTCCGTAGCGTCCGTTCAAAATCTCCAGTTCAGGCTCTTCGTTGAAAGTTTTGATGTGTTTCTGAGCGTCGGCTTCTCGCTTTTGGAGTATGATGCTAACGGCTTCTTCAAAGGTGACGGTCATGGGGTCGGCACCTTTGGGCAACGAAATGTATTTGTTGTCATGTCGCACATAGGGGCCAAATCGTCCGGTACTAATGACAATGGGTTTTTCCTCAAATTCGGGGAGGGTACGAGGCAGTTTGAACAAGTCGAGAGCTTCTTCCAACGTGATGGTTTCGATAGATAGGCCTTTCTTCATTTGTGCGAATCGGGGCTTTTCTTCATCATCGGCACTTCCTATTTGTACCACAGGCCCGAAGCGTCCGATTTTTACTGATACGGGTTTCCCAGAGGTAGGGTCGGTTCCTAATTGTCGTTCGCCCACTTTATGCTCGGTTTTTACCGAAAGTGTTTTTTCTACCATGGGCTCAAAGTTTCCATAGAACTGTTTGATAAGTGCAGTCCATTCTTCTTTTCCTTCAGCCACCTCGTCGAATTCTTTTTCTACGTTGGCGGTGAAATTATAGTCCATGATTTCAGGAAAATATTGTAGCAGGAAGTCATTTACTACTGTGCCGGTATCGGTAGGCATCAGTTTATTCTTTTCGCTTCCAGTGATTTCGCTTTTAGTTATAGCTGCAATGTTGTTTTCGTTCAGAACGAGTGTCTGGTAGTTTCGTTCCACTCCTTCTTTCTCGCCCTTTTCCACGTATTCGCGTTGTTGAATGGTGGAGATAGTCGGTGCGTAGGTCGAAGGACGCCCAATGCCCAGTTCTTCGAGTTTGTGTACAAGGCTTGCTTCGGTGTAGCGAGGAGGGTGCTGCGTGAAGCGTTCTTGAGCAATGATATTTTTGCGCTGCAGTTCTTCGCCTTTTTTCATGGGTGGGAGCAGACGGCTTTCTTCATCATTCTGTTCGTTGTCATCGTCATAGGATTCTTTATATACACGCAGAAAACCGTCGAATGTGATGATTTCGCCAGTAGCTACAAAATATTCGCTCATGCCAGATATTGAAATGGTAACGGTAGTCTTTTCCAATTCAGAATCGGCCATCTGTGAAGCAACGGTTCGTTTCCAAATGAGGTCGTATAGTCGTTTTTCCTGTTGGGGAGCATCAATAGTCTGCTGTTCCATGTAAGTAGGACGTATAGCTTCGTGTGCCTCTTGAGCTCCTTTACTTTTGGTGGCGAACTGACGAGTTTGTACATAGTTTTCACCCATGATTTGGGTAATTACTTGTTTGCTTGCATTGATAGCGAGCGAAGATAGGTTTACAGAGTCGGTACGCATGTAGGTAATGAATCCCGATTCGTAGAGTCTTTGTGCCACCATCATGGTTTGTGCCACACTGAATCCCAGTTTTCGTGCTGCTTCCTGTTGAAGTGTTGAGGTTGTGAAGGGAGCAGCAGGTGATTTGCGGATGGGGCGTTTGTTGATTTCTTCCACTTTGAAATTTGCCGTACGACATTTTTCAAGAAAGTCTTGGGCTTCTTGTTCTGTTTTGAATCGAGTGTTCAATTCTGCACGGATTTCGGAGTTTCCTGCACCAGGCACTACAAAGACTGCGGTAATGCGGAAAGAAGCTTCGCTACGAAATGCGTGAATTTCGCGTTCGCGCTCCACGATTAATCGTACTGCCACCGATTGTACACGTCCTGCAGAAAGGGCGGGTTTTACTTTCTTCCATAATACGGGCGAGAGTTTGAATCCGACAATGCGATCGAGTACACGGCGTGCTTGTTGTGCATTGACTAGATTGATATCAATGTCGCGAGGGTTTTCTATGGCTTTCAGTATGGCATTCTTTGTTATTTCATGAAATACAATACGTTTGGTATTTTCTGGTTTCAGCTCCAAAACTTCGAACAGATGCCAGGATATGGCTTCTCCTTCGCGGTCTTCATCGGATGCGAGCCACACCATTTCGGCTTCCTTGGCCTCATGTTTCAGTTCGGCTACTAACTTTTTCTTTTCGGCCGGAATTTCATAATCCGGTTCAAAAGTGTTTGTATCGATACTGAATTCTTTCTTTTTCAAGTCACGAATGTGACCGTAGCTAGAAAGAACTTTATAATCTTTTCCTAGAAATTTTTCAATGGTTTTTGCCTTTGCAGGAGATTCAACAATGACAAGATTCTTTTGCATGCTAGTTACTATATACAATTCAACGTGTGGCAAAAGTAGAAAAAAAAGTAGATTTACACCTTATAATATGGTGTAAATCTACTTTTTTTAGTTAAATGCCGATTCTTTTGTCTAGAATCGGAATGAAGTGCCTATCATAAAGTTGATTCCTTGAGCAGGATAGAACAAATCGGTTTGATACTTGCTGTTGGTTAGGTTTGCAGCTTTGACCCATAATGAGAAAAAGTTGAAGAAACGATAATCGGCTCCGGTATAGAGGTTGGCCAGGGCATCGCGGTCGCCTTCGCTGTAGGTGCGGTGCTGGTATCCTAAGAGTACATTCAGACGTGATGTAGGGTGTACACGTAGTTCGAATTTAACGTCTAGCTCGGGCTTATCGCATAGAAGTACTTCCATTCCGTCATCGGTAGACCAGTTGCGGTAGGTAGCATCCAATGATACGTCTATAAGGTCTTTATATTGATAGGATGATGCGAGTCCGGCTTTGAGGTTGTTGCCTTTACCTTGGGTGAAAGAGTAGGGCAGTGATTCGATATCGTTGTCTATCGAGGTGGGATAGAATCCTATTTCGTGTTTGCGTAGTTCGTATCCTGCAAAGAAATTTACCCAAAAGTTTTCACCGAGATCCGATTTAAGTCCGGCAAAAGCATCTAGTTGCACGTGCGTATTTTCCATTTGGTCGTGTCCGGCATAACCTCCCCAATAAGGTGTGAGCGAGTTGAACCGGAAGAAATCGTTCAGCAGTGCGCCTCCCTTTGCTTGTACATAGAATGTGTATTGTCCGGCAAATGGAAATTCCACTGTTACGTCTGGTGATATGTTTACGCCGCTTTTAAATCCGGTGCTTATGTCAGCCTTTGCTCCCAAATGCAGGTGCATGTAGTCGGTGTTCAGCTCATAATAGGGAGCTATACCGATGAGACCACTGTTTTCAAGTCCTTCAAACGAATAGTTGGCCTGGTCGATATTCAGTTTAATACCTACGCGCGATTCTTCATCCCATCCGTACGATAAGTTTCCTTGTAATTGAAGGTTTGTTTCGGAGTTGCTTTCGTCAAGCCCATAGAGATAGCTGCGTCCGAAGTGTTGGATTCCGGCTTCCAACGCATATTGCCAAGGTTGTTCTGCTTGCGTGGAAGCGATGCTGATACGGGCACCTCCAAGCATATTGCTTTGCTTGTCGGTTTCATACAAAGGCAGGTAGTTAAATACCTGTGTTCCAAACCAGGCTTTTGCGTTCAGTTGGGCTTTATTGAACAAGTGTGTATAGTCGGCCTTTATTTCTGATTGGTAGAAGCGTGAATTCCATTCTGCATAGTCTTCCGTATCGGGTTCGAAGTTGGTTCCGTCAAAGCTTGCATTCAAGTTTAGCTTGTCGTTTTTGCTGATGTTGGCCCAGTAGTTCAGCTCTCCGGTTACATTTCCATTGTTTCCATATCCCAGGTTGAGGTAACACATGGGTGCGTTGGGTTGCTGTGTATTGTTTCCATAGGCAGGCATTACGCGATATCGGAAAGCCGAGAATGGGAAGCTGTTCAAAGCATATTCTATGGGTTTCTTTGTCGCTTTGGGTTCTTCTATGGCTGGTAGCATGTTTATTTTGTTAGCATCCATGATTTGCGGGTTGTATTCATTTTCAACAACAACCGTGCGGTTCAAAGTAGAGTCGTTCTTCTCGCTTTGTGCTTGCGCATGCATGCATCCTGCAGCAAAGGCTATGGAGAAGAGTGTAATGTATTTACGGTTTATATTCATAGGGCTGAGGTTCATTTGAGTTTCTGTAATCTCGATTCAATCATAGCGGTGATGTCATCGTTGGCACGGTAGTTTTGCTGCAATGACAGCAGGTACTGGCGTGCTTCGAGTGTTCGTCCCAGTTTGGCATATACATCAGAAAGGAGTACAAAGCTACGTGCCAGCCAGTAGGCGTGTGGTGTGCTCACTTCGATGTAGTCGAGCAGTTCTTTTTCGGCAGTATCGGTATTTTCCGAGTCGAAATAGTATTGTGCCAAGCGATATTTGGCTTCGGCTCCATAGGCATTTCGGGTGTCTTCTGCCAAGATTTTCAAGTCGTTTACAGCTTGCGAGGGTGATATGGCTAAAGCTGTTTTAGCCCGGTAGTAGCGTGCTTCGTTGGCTAGCTCCGGGTTTAGTTTGGTATTGGCTAGCATGTCGTTGGCAGCCAGCACCACTTCCTCCTGGTTTTGTGTCAGGTAGGCACAGCGCAATATTCCGGTTTGTGCCAGTTGAAGTCGTTCGGCCGAAGCTGTTTTATTTTTCAGTAATTTGTAGATGGACAAGGCTTTTTCGTAGCTTTTGGCGTTGAAGGCCATTTCGGCGTTCATAATCATGGCTTCTTCCGAGTATTCGTTGTTCGGATATTCTATAACTTTGTCCAAGTGTTGTTGTGCTTCATCGTAGTTTTTGGCGTTGTAGGCCATGAGTCCCAAATAATAGTGTGCATTTAGCGCGAAGGCTCCTTGAGGGAATTGTTGCAGATAGCGTGTGAAACTAGTTTTAGCCGAGGCAACATCGTTTTTCATATACACTTTTTCGGCGGCAACGTAGGTGAGCGAATCGCGTTCGCCTGCATCCAGTGATATGCCTCCTTTTATGGTTGCAGCATATTGTGCGTACTCGTCCACTTTATTTAAGTCTATATAGACCGATCGGATGTCGCGTTGTGCCTGGCGTGCTTCTTCGCTGCCTGGATATTGGCTTATAACCTTCTTATAGGCCTGTATAGCTTCGGGATATCGGTCGTCTTGGTAGTATAGCAGACCGATTTCGCCAGCACCTTTTCGTGCGATGGAGCTTTCGGGATATTTGTTTACCAGCTCGTTAAAGGAAGCGATGGCTTGTGTGTTATTTTGCATTTGTACGTAGGCACGTCCGCGTTCATAGAGGGCATCGTCGGCATACTGTGAGTCGGGGAAGGAGTGTAGCAGTTTGTCCAGATCGGCTACTTTTCCGGCATAATCTTTTTGTAGTCCGCGCACGAATGCTTGTTGATAGAGAGCATAGTCTGCAGCCGAATGGTCTGCAGCCGATGCTTGTGCGTAGCAGTTTTGTGCCGATGCAAACTGTCGTGCATAAAAGCGGCAGTCGCCCAAACGGTTGTAGGCATCGGCCAGCATTTGTGCATTGGTTTGTGCGTTGCGTTGGTTTACAAATCGTTCAAACCATGTTCCGGCATTGCGATAGTCTTTTTGTTTGAAGTAGGCATATCCCAGGTTGTAGAGGGCAAGAGCATAGGTGGGGTTTTTGTGTGCCTGACTACGCGATAAGTAGCTGGTAAAGTCGTTTCCGGCTTGTGCATAGAGGTTCAGTCGGTAGTTGGCTTCTCCGCGCCAATAGTAGGTTTCGGCTTGTGTTTCGAGGTCGTAACTGCCTAGTTTCAACGATTCGTCGAAATAGTTTGCTGCTTTGGCGAAGTCGGCATTGGCAAATTCTTGTGTTCCCAAACGGAACAGAATGCGTTGTTTGGCTTGCAGAATGCGTGTGCCGGGGTGACTTATCTTGGCAATGGAATGGAGTGCGGCTTCGTAGCTGCGTGTGTTCATATATACCTCTACCAGATAGTCGTTCACTTTTTCGGTGTATTGTGATTGGGGAAATTCGTTCAAGAAGCGTTCGAATACGGTAACCGATTCGGCAAAAGGCGAGTAAGAAGTTTCATGAATGCACACGGCATAGTTATAGAGTGCTTCTTCTTTTATTTTGCTGTCGTAGTTCATGGCTGCTGCTTGTTCAAAAGCCATCTGTGCTTGACGTTTGTCTTTGAGGTTCAAGAATCCTACGCCCATGTGTATGTAGGCATTTTGTGCCAAGGCATCGCGTTCGGTAGTTGTGCGTCCCAACATGTTGTTGGCACGTTGGTAGGCGTGGTTGTGGAAGTAACACATGCCTAGCTGGTAGAGTGCGTTTCTATCGGGGGTGGCGGTGGCTTGCACGTAAGCTTCGAGTGCGTTTTGTGCCTCGTTGAGTTGTCCTTGTCCGTAGCAGGCACCTCCCAGAATACGTTTCAATTCATATTTATGTTCATTGGTACGTTGTGCAGCAAGGCAGTTTCGGGCTTCTTGTTCTGCTTCTTTATAGCGTTTTTGAGCCAGATAAATGTCGGCTATATAGAATGGAACTTCGGTGCTGTATTTCTTGTCGTTCCGTAAGTTTTCAAAAACGGGAAGGGCTTGTGTATAGTTTCGGCGTGCATAGTCGATGTATGCTTTATGAAAAGTGACATCGCTTTGGTATTTTCGAGTACATGCTTGTACCACGCTTAACAGGGCATAGGCTTCGTCCAGATTTTTTGTTTTGATGTGTGCCAATGCCAGATGCAGTGTCATCTCATCGCGTTCTTCATCGCCCAGCAGGTCGAGGTCGCATTCGTTGAATCTGGTGATGGCTTGTTGGTAGTTTTTTTTGTAGAACCATGCGTTTGCTATCAGTGCATTCACCCGGTTCTTGTAGGGTGAGTCGGTGTGTGTATCAAGATATCGTTCCAGTGTATCGATGCAGTTTTCTTCTTTCATTTCGTAGGCTGTGCAGGCTATCATATAGTCGGCCTCGCTTCGCTTCAGGAACGATGTCGCATCGGTTTTCAGATAATCGGTCAGTGCACGGAGGGCTGCCGGATAGTCTTTCTGTGTGAAGAGTTGTTTGCCTTCTTCGAACAACCTTTCGGAGGCATTGATTGGCACATGGCGTTGTGCCAGTCCTGCTACGGGCAATGTACCGAGCAAGGTTATCAGAATGGTTTGTTTCAGTTTCATAAAGTGTATTTTTTTATTTTTATTTTACGAGTTGGGGTGTGTAGAGTTCCAATATCTGGTGTACTCCTTTACGGATGGATTGCAGGCCGAAATCCTCGGGCCGTATTTCGGTTAGTGGCATCCAGAAAGTTTCTGCCACATCGTCTTCTGCCAGCAGGTGAGTGCTGTCGGGCACGGTGCAGCGGAAGAACAGGTCGAGCGTGTGTACGGTAAAACCAGAATATTCATACAAGTTGGGGATGGAAAACAAGTATTCGGCGTGTGTTACTTTGAGCGAAGTTTCCTCGAGTACTTCGCGTGTTACGCCTTCCTCTCCATTTTCGTACATGTCGATGAATCCTCCAGGCAGGTCAAGTGTTCCTTTTCCCGGGTCCTTTCCCCGTCGGCACACCAGCAGTTCGTTTCGGTTGTTTAGAATGACAGCTACGGTTGCTGCACTTGGGTTGAAGTAGTAGGTAAAACCGCAGTTGCGGCAATGTTTGGACTTGCCGTTGTGTTCGTCAAAGTGGGCGGAGCCGCACTTCGGACAGAATTTGAATTTCTCTAATGGATGCATCTTTTCCAATATTAACAGAGGGGTTGTGTCACTATGCTGTTTTTCAAGGCAAACAGGAACAACTCCCATTTTACAAAGATACTAATATTCTTGAGAAGAGTGAGCAGAAAGACTTAAGAATGTGGAAAAGGAAACATTGAGATGGAATTTTGAAACACAGAAGGCAGGAAAGCTCATGTTTGTGGTATTTCATGCTTTCCTGCCTTTGGCTGTATAGTTAAGAGGTGTTAGGTGTTTTATTTCTTTTTCTTGAATAGATCCAGAACTTTGTTCACTACATTTTTTTTCTCGCCATTTTCACTGTTGGTGGTATCTTTTCCTCCCATTTTTTCGGTGAGCTTATCCAGTACTTTTTCTCCAGCCGATTGTAAGGCTTGATTTGCCATGCTGGCTGCATCTACTTTTATGGTGGGCGAGGTGAATGTTCCTCCCAGTTTTAAGTCGAAGGTTGATATGCCTGCCATTTTGCCGCTCGAGGCCGGGAGTTTGATTTTGCCCGAATAGTCGATGCTTTGGTCCAATCCTGTAGTACCCGAGAGGTTGAGCGTATATTCTCCCATCTTGAGGTCGAATGGTTGTGTGGCTATGCGCCCATTTTCGATGGTGAAGTCGATATTCATATCGTTCACTGTCAGATTTTTCATTTCCGGTTTTCCGATGGCGTCAGCTATGCCATCTATGGCTTTTACGCCACTCAAACTCAAGTCTTTGGTCGAGAGGTTTCCACCACCTTTCATGGTTTCGAGCACGGGGCTCATGGTTTGGTCGAGTGCTGTGTTGATGTGTATGTTTCCGGAGAAATTTCCTTTCAGGTTTTCAAATATGGGTGCCATGTTTCGCACCATGTTCAGTTCTTTGTAGGTTTGTGCAAAATTCATATTGGTCATCTTGAAGCCTGCGTCCATGGTTGGTTTTTGGGGGTCGGCTGTCGAGTAATCTCCATTAAGCACTACGCTGCCTCCCATGGTGCTGAATGAGAGATTGTTCATGTCTACCACACCGTTTTTCACTATCAAGTTTCCTTTTACATTGTCAAATTTCATATTGTCGAAAAGGACCTGTTTCATATCGGCTTTCATAACGAAGTCGATGTTCTTGGGAACGATGATAAGCGAAGGAGTTTGGTTTTCTGTGGTCGTTTCTTGCACTTGTTCTGGTTGTATGGAATCGGGTGTTGCAGTCATGAAGTCGTTCAGGTTCATTCGGTTTGAACGGATGTTCAATGAGCCTTTCAGTGTGGTCCCTTTCAGCGCATAGCCCATGTAGTTTTCAAACCGGCTGTCGGCAGTGAGGTCGTTTTTCCCGATGTTTACGGTAGTTTCGCTCAGCGAAAGGTATTGCGGGGTGAAAGATAGCAGTGATTTCCGGATATCTATATCGGGCATGTCTTTCAATTTCAGTTTCATGTTCGACAATCCTACGGTACCTCCGGCCGAAACTCGTTCGTACTGTTCCTTTTCTACATACGACAGGCGTCCGGCCACGTTCATGTCGGCTTGTACCACTCCGTTCAGTTCCATGTCCTCCAGCGGATAGACTTCTTTAATCATGCCTAGGTTGATTGTTCCTTTGGCTTCGGCTTGGAAGTCGGGGTCGCTCACCGGTGTTTTAATGAAGGCTGTAAGCGAGAATGGGTTGTTTCCTAAGCGGAAAGAGAACGGTTTGATGGTAACTGTGGTTCCATCGGTTGGTCCACCTGGATTTTGTACGTTGGCTGTTATCTGTATTTGGTCTACTCCGGTCGGTAGCTGAGGATAGCGGAACATGCCATCTTTTACTTGCAGGTCGAGGTTGAATGCCGGCACAATGCTGTCGCCCTGTAAGGTTCCTTTGGCCCATGCCGAGAGCGATGCCGATCCATCGGTTTTCAGTTTTTCGAAGTCTTTGGCATAAATGGCCGGGATGAGTGAGAGCAGTTCTTTAAATCCTACCTCGTTGGTATTTAGTTTCAAGTCCATTTCCAAATCGCCGTTTTTTTGTACAGCAGTCCATCCATCAATGTTTGCTCGGATGGCATTGAGTGTTATTGAGTTTTCTTTCAAGGTATATTTTCCTGCGGCAAAATCGGCATCGGCATTGATTTCGGCCTCGATTTTTGCGTGGTTCAGCAGCGGCATTCCTCCGGTTCGGAAAGTGAAGGCATCAATGCCGCCTTCGAGTTGCAACATGGAATGTGCGGCACTGAAGTCGCCCCGACATTTAAGGTCGATATCGGCAGCTTCGGCATACATGCCTGCAGTGCGGTCATCATAAACGAGGGTCACGTCGTTGAGTTGCACTTGTTGCAGCTTGATGCGGAATGCACTTGCGGTGGTGTCTTGTTCTGTTGCATCTTCCGTCTCGGTCGAGTCGGTTTTCATGACATCCCAGTTGGCCTGTCCGTTTTCCAGCACAATGGCATGCAGGCGTGTGTTATCTATGTAGATGCGTGAAAGGTCGAATCCGCTGTCGCCGAAGAGCGAGAACAAGTTGACGGTTACCGTTACTTTTCCGGCATTTACCAGTGTATCTTGTTCAAAAGCTCCTTGTCCTTTCAGCCAAAAATCTTCTAAAGAGAGCGAAGCGTTAGGGAAATGTTTGATAAGGCTGATGTCTAGAGAACGGAAATCAAATTCGGCATTGAGCATTTTGTTTCCTTCGGTTCTGACCAGAGTGGCAATCTTTCCTTGGAAAGCCCAAGGGATAGTGATGAGCAGTACCAACAGTACGCCCACAACGATACCGGTAATCTTAGCGCATTTTTTCTTGTTCATGATAGTTTAGTTTTCAGCCTGTCGGATTTTTCCTTTGCAGACTATGTTATCTTACAAAAATAACCAAATTTGTGGAAATTCTTATGTCGCTTTGTATGTTTTATTGCATCTTGGCTGTTCTTCTCTTTATCCTTTAATGGAGATTTTCATACCCTTAAGGAGAATCGTTTTTCCCATTAAGGGTGTGTGCTTTTCCCATTAAAGGATTTCACGCTTCTCCTTAAGGGTGTGTAGTTTAGCTGTAAATGGTTGGAAAATAGTGGTGTAATGAAGATGAAAAGGCTGCGTTTATTGACGTTGGCAGCCATTCGCTTTTTTTTATTGGTGGAGGAGAGAAAAAGAAAAGGCAACCGGCCAAAGAATCCAATCTTTTCGGCCGGTTGCCCTTTGATATATAAAAACCGATATGCTTACAGTGGCATGTTGCCGTGTTTTTTCGGTGGGTTGTGCAAGCTCTTGTTCTGTGCCATCTCCAAGGCTTGTATGAGTTTGGCGCGGGTTTGGCGTGGCATGATGATTTCATCAATGAGTCCTTGCTCGGCTGCACGATAGGGGTTGGAGAAGTATTCCTTGTATTCTTCGATAGCGGCAGCCTTTTCTTCGGCATTGGCTTTACGTTTAAGGATGTTTACGGCTCCTTCGGCACCCATCACGGCAATTTCGGCTGTCGGATAGGCCAGGTTGATATCGCCTCCGATGGTCTTGCTAGACATGACGATGTAGGCACCTCCGTAAGACTTGCGTGTAATGACGGTCACTTTAGGAACAGTAGCCTCGGCGTACGCATAGACTATTTTTGCTCCGTGGCGGATAATTCCGTTGTGTTCCTGGTCGCATCCCGGCAGGAATCCCGGAACATCTTCGAAGGTGACCAAAGGAATATTGAAGCAGTCGCAGAAACGTATGAAACGTGCGGCTTTGTCGGAAGCATCAATGTCAAGTACACCAGCCAGGAATGCAGGCTGGTTGGCCACGATACCCACGGTGCGTCCATCCAGACGGGCAAATCCTATTACTACATTTTTGGCAAAGTGTGGCATTACTTCGAAGAAATAATGGTCGTCTACTACCGGTTCGATGATATCTTTGATGTCATATGGCATGTTAGGGTCTTCTGGAACTATGGTTTGCAGGCTTTCTTCTTCGCGTCGTGCATCATCGGTGGATGCTCTTTTAGGAGCTTCTTCCATGTTGTTGGCGGGCAGGAAACTGATGAGCTCGCGTATGCTCATGAGTGTTTCCTCTTCGGTATCACACATGAAGTGGGTTACACCGCTCTTGCTGCTGTGAGTTTCAGCACCTCCTAGTTCTTCTTTGTTTACCTCTTCGTGTGTCACAGCTTTCACCACGTCGGGACCGGTGATGAACATGTGGCTTTTTTCTTTTACCATAAAGATGAAGTCGGTCAGAGCCGGGGAGTAGCATGCACCACCTGCACAAGGTCCCAAAATGGCCGAAATTTGTGGAATCACTCCCGATGCTATGGTGTTTTGATAGAAGATGGAACCGAAACCGGCCAGACTGCTGATGCCTTCCTGAATGCGTGCACCACCCGAGTCGTTCAAGGCAATGATGGGAGCTCCGTTTTGCAAGGCCAGTTTTTGCACTTTTACAATCTTAGCTGCGTTGGTATGGCTTAATGTTCCTCCGTAAACAGTAAAGTCGAAGGCATAGACAAAAACCAGTCGTCCGTCTATTTTTCCGTATCCGCACACCACGCCATCACCGGCCAGGTGGCTTTTGTCCATCCCCAGATTAGTGCAGTTATGCACTACGAATTTATCTATTTCATTAAACGTGCCTTTGTCGAGCAACATGTCTATGCGTTCGCGTGCTGTCATGTGTCCGCCGGCATGTTGTTTTTCTATGCGTTCCACGCCGCCACCGTTCGAAGCTTGTTTGTCAAGCTCCTCGAACTTTTTATATATTTCTTCTCTTGTCATGTTAGTCTTCTTTTTGTATGTCTAAAGTAAGCAGAACTTGGTTGCTGTTCACCGAGTCGCCTTCGTTCACGAGTATCTCGCGCACGGTGCAGTCGGAATTTACTTTGTAGTTGCTCTGCATCTTCATGGCTTCCAGCACCACTACGATGTCGCCAGCCTGTAGCTTGTCTCCCACTTTAACCGGAATTTTCACTACTTTTCCCGGCATGGGAGCCACAATCTTGTCGTCTTGCTTTTCTTCAGCTCCTTTTTTCATGCGCAGATATTTGGCTTGTGAGTCCACGATATCTACGTTGTATGAGCGGTAGAAAGTGTTTACGGTATAGTTTTTCCCATTTTCGCTTCGAATGAGTTCGGCGTTATAGGAGTTCCCGTTGTGCAGAATGGAACAGCTTCCGTTTTCGGCCATTACGATGTCTACATCATAAGGCATTCCGTCTATCAGTACCTGCACTTTGTTTCCGTCTTTGCTCACCAAGGTGACGTCGGCTACACGTTCTCCGATATGTATTTCCATAAAATGTTAATTATCTGAAGTTAATATCACAATGTTAGATTCTCAGTACACCCTTCTGCAGACCGAATTGTTTCCAACGGCTGATGGGTCGGTTATCGCAGTCGCAATTGTTTGAAACGTTCTCTTCCAGATTCATCAGGTAGTCAATGTAGGAAGCTATCATGGCGATATTTTCTATCTCTTCGTTATGCCCATTCGAACGTTGTAGCATTTTGGCGTTTTTAGCAATGAATAGGGTGTTGTATTCTCCTTTCACAAAGTCGGGGGTGAACATGATTCGCCTCAGATAGTTCAAGTTGGTTTTCAGTCCGGTAATCTTGTATTCGTAGAGCACACGTCGCATACGTTCTATGGCGAATTGTCGGGTGGTGGCCCAAACGATAAGTTTACCTATCATTGGGTCGTAATAGATGGGTATTTCATATCCCTCGTATACATAGCTGTCTATACGCACACCAATACCGTTCGGCTCGGTAAGCTGTTTGATGATGCCCGGTGAAGGCATGAAGTTGTTTTCTGTATCTTCGGCGCAGATGCGGCATTCTATGGCATGTCCGCGTTGGTAGAGGTCTTCTTGTTTTAGATGAAGCACTTCTCCTCCGGCAATGCGGAGCTGCTCTTTCACCAAGTCTACACCTACCACTTCTTCGGTAATGGGGTGTTCTACCTGCAGACGGGTATTCATTTCCAGAAAATAGAAATGACGGTGTTTGTCTACCAGAAATTCGATGGTTCCGGCGCCGGAGTAGTTTACAGCTTTGGCAGCAGCCACTGCTTTCTCGCCCATTTCGCGGCGCAATTCAGGGGTAAGGAAAGGAGAGGGACTTTCTTCTACAATCTTCTGGTTTCGGCGTTGTACAGAACATTCACGATCGAACAAGTGAATGACGTTTCCATGATTGTCGCCCAAAATCTGAAATTCGATGTGGTGTGGCTCTTCTACAAATTTTTCAATGTATACAGTGTCATCGCCAAATGAAGACATGGATTCTGATCGTGCTGTGTTGTAGGCTTCAATCACTTCATCTTCGCTGTGGATGAGGCGCATACCTTTTCCTCCTCCTCCCATGGAGGCTTTCAACATGACGGGGAATCCTATTTTTCGGCTCACCTGCAAAGCTTCTTCTGCACTTTGTAGGGGTGATTCGGTACCGGGCACCACTGGTACTCCGGCTGCAATCATGCGTTTACGTGCCGAAATCTTGTCGCCCATGGCTTCCATGGTTTCGGGTGCAGGGCCGATGAATACGATACCTTCTTCTCGGCAGCGGCGTGCAAATTCTGCATTTTCCGACAAGAAACCATATCCTGGGTGAATGGCATCTGCCTTGTGTTCCTTCGCTGCGGCAACAATCTTGTCAATGTTCAAATAACTCTCTTTGGATGCTGCCGGACCGATGAAGCAGGCCTCATCGGCATACATGACATGACGCGCTGTCCGGTCGGCTTCGGAGAATACGGCAACGGTACGTATGCCCATTTCTCTGCACGAACGCATAATACGAACGGCAATCTCGCCTCGATTGGCTACTAATACCTTTTGTATCATATATTGTTTATTGATGAAAAATCAAATTCTTTGTATTCAGCTTTTAGTGTGCAAAGATAGTATAAAGTGTTATAATACGAGCCTTTTGTTAGCTATATTTAAACTAGAGATTGATTTATCTTCTTGAAAACGAGGAGAAAGAACTATTTGTCAGAATTGCTTATGCCGCTTGTAATGTGGCTTCTTTGTGTAGTGTAGTTGTTAAAAAAGAACCGATACTTCCTGATACGGTTAAGTAAAAAGGAAGTATCGGTTCATAGACAGAGGGTTTCCGGTTTATTTATACGGATCATTTTGAGTAATGATATTCGGATTCTGGTTGATTACCTTTTGAGGAATAGGTAACAGATAAACCGGGTTGGATACATTTTTCGAACAGTTCTTTATTGTTTCGGCTGCTGTACCCAAACGTTGGAGGTCAAACCATCGGTGGAATTCCATACCCAGCTCTACTTGGCGTTCATGTTGAATAGCAGCGGTAAGTGTAGTGTATTGTGAGGGATATCCCGGTTCGCCGAATTCCGGCAAATTGACGCGTCTGCGCACTTCGTTCAAGTATTTGGCATCGCCGGTAGCTTCGGAGAGCAGCAGCAATACATCGGCATAGCGTAAGATGATAAAATTGTTGCGTGCCAGTTCTCTCAGTTTGTCCACAGGAGCCTCGGTATCTCTCCATTTGATGCAATATTTTACATCTATATGTTGGCCTTCTGGGGTATCATATCCGTCGGCAATAGATAGGTCACGACGTGGGTCATTGGGCTCGTAAGCGTTCCATAAGTCCAAAGAAACTTGGTTGTATCCACCTCCCCAAGCTGTAACTACACGGTTGTCCAGCGGTGTAAACATAGCCCAATAAGGACTGTATGGTTGAGAAGATGAGTTGGTTGTGGTATATTGGATTTCGAAAATAGACTCCTGTCCGTTTTTTTTATTCAAATCCCAAAGGTCTGCATAGTCATCCGCCAGTTTGAATTTATTATAAACTTTGTTCAGATAAGTAATAGCATCGGCTTTGTTACCTTGAGTGAGTAATACTTTTCCTAGCAAAGCGTTGGCTGCATCGCTGGTTGCGGCTCCTGCAAAACGCTCGTGTTTTTTATCGGGCAACGTGTTGGCTGCATCTATGAGGTCTTCTTGGATTTTTTTATAGACTTGGCTTGCCGGTGTACGTGCGATGCTATACGATTCGGAAACGCTGACAGGTTCCAATACCAAGGGCACATCTCCCCAGGCACGTACCATGTCAAAGTAATACAATGCACGGAGGAATTTGGCTTCGGCAATGAATTGTTTTACTTTGTCGCTTTGGAGTTGTGAACCTTTGTAAATGACCTGGTTAATATAGAAAATGGATTTGTAGTAGTCTTCCCAAAATTTTTCCACCAGTTCATTGGTAGTGTTCATACCGATGTGTGTATCAAAGGCTTTGCTGTCGGCTACGGTACCACCTGTGTTGTCGCTATATACATTGTCGGACATTAATTCTCCGTAGAAAGAAGGCAGACCTTCTGTTCCCCAAATGGTATATAGTGTAGAGTAGGCTGAAACCAATGCTGTTTCCATGTCTTTGTCCGATTTATAGAAACCGTTTTCATTAGCATTGGAGATAGGGTTAAGTTCGAGGAAATCGCTGCATCCCATTGTAGAAAATATCAATGTGGATATCAGCAGGTATTTTAATCTTTTCATGACGTTCGTTTTTAGAATTAAAGATAAATGTTAGAAACCGATGTTCAATCCGAATGTGCAAGTGAATGGATTAGGATAAGCACCATAGTCGTAACCTACTCGGTAGCCAGTTTGGAAAGTAGAGCCTTCCGGGTCGTAGTTGGAGTAGTCTGAGAATACGTGTACATTTTCCATATTTACATAGAATTTCAGTGATTCCATTCCCAGTTTCTTGGTGATGGAAGTCGGGAAATTATAGCCCACGCGAATGTTTTTAATGCGAACGAAAGAACCATCTTCTACCCACATTGATGAAGAATTCGACTCAATAGTATTGGGGGTAGTACGTGGTTTCGGTGTCATACCGTCGCCTGGTTCGGCATCGCTTTTCCAGAAGTTGCTTCGGCTAGCATACAGGTTTCGTGCACCATTGTAGAATCCCAGGAAGCGTGCATTCTGGTTCATGATTTCATTTCCGTGTGTACCGGTAAGCATAACCGATAATTCGATGCCTTTATAAGCAAAGTTGTTGGTTAATCCCCAAGTGAAATCAGGTTGGTAGTTTCCTAAGATTGTACGGTCGGCAGCATCAATCTTTGTGTCGTTGTTGATGTTCTGCACTTTCGGGTCGCCCGGTTCGGCACCGGCATATTTAGGAACATTCGGGTCATTTATTTCGGCAGTGCTATACACACCGATAACTTTATATCCATAATAGTTTCCTACCGGTTGTCCTACTTCTGTGCGTGAGATAGCAGAGTTTGTACTTACTTCAATTGGTGCATTGTTGTTACCCAATTTCAACACTTTATTTCGGTTGGCCGAGATGTTGAAGTCGGTAGTCCATGAAAAATTCTTGTTTCTAAAGTTTACAGTATTAATACTGAATTCCACACCTTTATTCTCTACAGAACCTATGTTTGATAGCGATTCGGTGAATCCTGTCAAAACCGGAACCGGGACGCTCAGTAGCATGTCTGTAGTCTTGGAATAGTAAAAGTCAAAAGCCAAGTTTAAACGGCTGCCGAAGAAGCTTGCATCGATACCGAAGTCATATTGTCCGGTACGTTCCCATTTCAAGTCTTTTGAAGGAAGTGTGCTTACATAAAGTCCATTAGTCAGTTTGTCATTAACTGCATACTGGTTAGAAGAAAGTAGTCCGATAGCTCCATAGTTATCAATTTGGTTGTTTCCCGTAACACCGTAGCTGGCACGTATTTTCAAGTTGTCCAACCATTCTTTGGTACCTTGCATGAAACTTTCTTCAGACATGCGCCATGCAATCGAAGCCGAAGGGAAATATCCCCAACGGTTGTTTGAACCGAAGCGTGAGCATCCGTCGGCACGGATAGATGCGCTAGCCAGATATTTTCCTTGATAAGAATAAGTAGCACGTGCCAGATAAGAAATTAACGACCATGCAGATTTCTCACTGCTTCCTGTTTGTGATGTACTAGCATTAATGGTATGTACCAAGTCGTTTGGATATCCGTTTCCGGTCATTGTTGCATAAGTACTTTTTTCTTTTTGCATGGTATAACCGGCTAGCAAAGTCAGATTGTGGTCGTCGTTGATAGTTTTGATGTAGTTCAAAGTGTTTTCCCACACCCAGTTGTCTATGCGGCGTGTAGCGTATGTTCCGGTGGCATTTACCCAACCCGAGTATCCATATCTCTGTCCTTCATTCCAATAGAATTCGTAGTGCGAATCGGTGGTGTTCATACCTGCGGAAGTCTTGAATGTCAAGCCGTCGATAATTTTATAGTCGGCCGATACCGATGCCAGGATGTTATCGGTCTTGAGTTTTTTAGAAGCCTCATAGGTTAGTGAATGGGGATGCCATAGTTGGAAACCATATTTGACAAATGTATTCCAAATAGATTCCGGATCTTTAAATCCCAGTGAACCGGTTTCTACATAAAGAGGAAATATAGGATCACTTTGACAAGCAAGGCTGACAACGTCCGACTTTCCAGCCAATCCTTGCGGAGAATCATTTGAACGGGTAAGGTTCAATTTAACCGAGACGTTGAGTCTGTTGTTTATTTTATGATTAATATTGGAACGCAATGATATGCGGTCATAGTCGTTGGTAATTACTACCCCTTTCTGGTTCAAATAGCCAAGCGATAGCATGAATTGAGTCTTTTCGCTACCTCCTGAAACCGAGGCTTGTACATTGTGGCTAACTCCGGTGCGGTAGAGCACATCCTGCCAGTCTGTTCCGTTTCCGATACGTTCCAGCCATTCGGGGTCAGAAAATTCAGTAGGAACTATGTTTTTAGTGGGTTTCAATTCCGGATTAGGGTTATTGGCAAGGTCGGTAGCATATTCGTTTTGTCTGGCAGCCGTTTCGTATTGTATCCATTGTTTGGCATCCATCAAATCGATTTTTCGGTTTACTTTCGACATGCCTATTTCGTAGGAAAGGTTCACTTTTGTTTTTCCTGCTTTTCCTTGTTTCGTTGTGATGAGTACCACACCATTGGCTCCACGTGAACCATAGATTGCAGCCGAAGCAGCATCTTTCAGTACTTCTATTGATTCGATATCGTTCGGGTTGATGTTATTCATCGGGTTATGGTTGGAGTATTGAAGGCTTCCTCCGTTTGTTCCATTTCCAGAATCGGTATCATCTTCCAAGGGAACACCGTCGATAACATAGAGTGGAGTAGTTCCGGCATTGATTGATGTGGCACCACGCACTTTGATGGTAGGAGCCATTCCCGGTGCACCTTGAGTTTGTGTTATTTGGACTCCTGAAACTTGTCCGGCCATTGATTGCAAAGCGTTGCCAAATGAGCGTTCTTTCAGTTTTTCAGCACCTACTGTGCCTACCGAACCTGTTAAGTCACGTTTACGTACGGCTCCATAGCCCACTACTACCACTTCGTCAAGAACTTGGTCTTCGGGTTGCATCTTAATAATCAGGTTGCCTGTGGTGATAGTTACTTCTTGTTGTTTGTATCCCATATAGGAAACAACAAGGGTTTTGGCATTTGTGGATGTTTGAATCTTGAAGTTTCCGTCAAAGTCAGTGATAGCTCCGCTTTTGGTTCCTTTTACCACTACGGATACACCGATCATCGGTTCGCCTCGTTCGTCCAAAACTTTTCCTGTAATATTTTTCGTTTGTTGCAATGCTTGAATATGAGTCATTGCAGTTTCCGCTTGTATGCTTCCTGCATATGCGGGTGAGGAGAGAAGTGCAGCTGATAATCCCCAAATGAATAATGAAGATTTCATTTTTTGATATTATTTAAGGTTAGTATTAGTTTTTTATAGGGTTGTACATGCATGCCCATAGGCTTTGCAAGCGGATGCAATTTTAAACAGTTTTTTTAGAATAACAAAGAAAAAATAAAGAAAAAAACTTTTTGCAGAGGACGATTTTTTAAGATATTAGAAAAAAGTAGAATTTGTGCAAAGGTAAATAGGCTATCTTTCTGCCAATATGTAGAGTGTAATAAGGTATGATTGTAAGTTTAATATAAGAAAAACGGCACAAAATGCATTTTTGTCGGCTTCTTGAATGAAGCGTATGCATTTTGTGCCGTTTGTTTTATACCTTATAAATTAGTTTACATTTTTTAAAATCTTAGCGGAAAGATTTTTGGTATATATCTAATACTTCGTCATCGGTGAGTGGGCGTGGATCGAGAGTGAATAGACCTCCCATAGTATGACGTGCATTTTGCACCATTTTCGGGAAGTCCTCTTTGTTGAGACCCCAATCACTCAATTTGATGCCATATACATTGCATTCTTTTTGCATGCGTATCAAAGCATCGATGAAATCGCTTGGGCGATTACTCTTTACACCTAGCATGACATCGGCCATTTTCATGTAGCGTTTCATGCAGTCATTTCGGAAGGTTTCGAAATAAGCTTCGCTAATGGCGATGAGACCTGCTCCGTGTGGAAGTTGGGGATAGAATGCACTCATGGCATGCTCCATGGAATGTTCTGAGATGCAGCTTGAGGTTGATTCTACCATACCGGCAAGGGTGCTTGCCCAAGCCACTTTAGCACGTGCTTTCAAATTGTTAGGGTCTTTCACGGCTACAGGCAGATATTTATAAAGCAGACGAATGGCTTCCAATGCAAAGAGGTCGCTTATCGGAGTAGCGCAGTTTGCAATGAATCCTTCAGCTGCATGGAAGAATGCATCGAACCCTTGATATGCAGTGAGGTGTGCAGGAATTGACACCATGAGATCGGGATCAATAATAGACAAGGTAGGATAGGTAAGTTCGCAACCGAAACCTATTTTCTCGTGAACATCTTCATTGGTGATAACTGTCCAAGGGTCGGCTTCAGTTCCTGTTCCGGCAGTGGTAGGAATGGCAATGATGGGGAGTGCTTTGTTCACCGGATATCCCTTTCCTGTTCCGGCAGGGATATAATCCCAATAGTCGCCTTCGTTGCATGCCATAATGGCGATAGCTTTAGCCGAATCGATAGAGCTTCCTCCTCCCAGTCCTACAATCATGTCGCAACCTTCTTCGCGACACATCTGTGCTGCTTCCATCACGTGTTGTTTGGTGGGGTTGGGGAGAATTTTATCGAAAACCACACTCTCTACATTATTTTCTTTCAGATAGCGTATCACGTTACCCAGATATCCGTATTTGCGCATGGAAGTACCCGAAGAAATGACGATGAGAGCTTTTTTGCCAGGCATTTTTTCAGTTGCCAGTTTCTTAATCTCGCCACATCCGAAGAGTATCCTCGTCGGGATGTATAAATTGAATATTGAATTGCTTGTCATGGTAGTACATTTTTTAAATGTGTATATTTACAAAGCTACGAAATAAATCATAACTTGTATCGTCTTTAAGTGAAAAAATCGTGTATCGTTTCATTCTGTTGTTTGTTGGGCATTGGTGGTTACTTTTACTTGGGTGCAGACTGGTTTTATGTTTCTGCATAAATACACTATCTTTGCAGGTCTTTTGCAAAAAACAGTTGCTATGAAAACAATCTATACAAACAAGGAAATCTGGAAAATAGCCTATCCCTGCTTGGTGAGTTTAGTGATGGAACAGCTCATTGGCATGACCGACACTGCTTTCATGGGGCGTGTGGGTGAGGTGGAGCTTGGAGCTTCGGCCATTGCTGGTGTGTACTATCTTATTATCTTTATGATGGGTTTTGGCTTTAGTGCTGGGGCACAGATTATTATTGCCCGAAGGAATGGAGAGGGTAATTTTAAGGAAATCGGTTCGGTGTTCTATCATGGTGTCTATTTCTTGTTGGGATTTGCTTTGCTAGCTTTTACGTTGTCTAAGCTGTTGTCATCGGTCTTGCTGGAAAGTATTATATCTGATGCCGATGTGTGTGCAGCTGCCGAGAGTTATATCGACTGGCGGATTTTTGGTTTTTTCTTTTCGTTTGTGGCAGCCATGTTCCGTGCGTTTTATATTGGTACTACGCAGACCAAAACTCTTACGCTTAACTCGATTGTTATGGTGCTGTCGAATGTGATGTTCAACTATATTCTGGTGTTTGGCAAATTAGGATTTCCAGCGTTGGGCATTGCCGGAGCTGCCATCGGGTCATCGTTGGCCGAGTTGGTTTCATTGGTGTTTTTTGTGGTCTATACGGCACGGCGCGTGGATTGTGTCAAGTTTGCTTTGAACCGGCACGCACGTTTCTGCTCACGTACTTTAAGAAATATTTTCAGCATTTCGCTTTGGACCATGATACAGAATTTTTTCTCCATGGCTACATGGTTTTTGTTCTTCCTTTTTGTGGAGCATCTGGGCAAGGAGCCACTAGCCATAGCCAATGTTATTCGTAACATATCGGGTATTCTGTTTATGGTGGTCATTTCTTTTGCTTCTACCTGCGGTTCGTTGGTGAGTAATCTTATTGGGGCAGGTAAAGACGATTATGTGTCGGCTACCATTCGTCAGCATGTGTTGCTATGCTATTGCTTTGTTATCCCGATAGCAGCGCTTTTTTCGCTTTTCCCGAACTTTGTGATAAGTATTTATACCGATATTCCTTCTGTTGTGAGTGGAGCAGTACCTTCTTTATGGGTGTTGTGTTCTTGTTATTTGATATTGGTTCCTTCGAACATATACTTTCAGTCGGTTTCAGGAACGGGTAATACTCGTATGGCCTTCCTGTTAGAGATGGCTACGCTGGTGGTGTATGTGACCTATTGTACGTTTATGATAGCCTATTTGAAAGTGGATATTGCCTGGTGTTGGACTTCGGAGCACATTTACGGCCTCTTTGTTTTGATGTTCTGCTGGCTTTATATCCGCAGTGGGCGTTGGAAAGGAATATCCATTTAGAATATATTGCGTTCTTTTTGAAAGAAAAGGAAAGGCATTCTACAATGAGCGTCAGTTGTGGAATGCCTTTCCTTATTTTTATTCGAGAATGATTTTTTCCAGGTCGTCAGGCACAAATACGTTTTCACCAAATTCTTGTCCGGCTTCTCCGGTATAGCGTTCCTTACGGTGTTTCAGATTCGAATCTTCGGTGTGGTAGAGCACTAGGTTTTTCACACCCAGTTCTTTTGCTAATTTTCCGGCATCAAGGGCAGTACTGTGATGTTTTTCATAAGGCTTGAATTGTTCTCTGTCGGCATAAAGGCAGAAAGCCTCGCACAGCAGCCAGTCTGCTTGTTTGGCATAAGGTCGGTTAGCTTCATTGAACGGTTCATCGCCCAGGCACACCACAGATGGTCCGTTGTCAGTATGTATTCTGAATCCAAATTGTTTTTCCTTGGTGGAGAGAATGTCAAAGCATTCCACTTCCATGCTTCCTGCATGGAATGTATCGCCACTTTTCACTTCGTGCAGTTCAATACCATTTCCTATACAGGCTGCGGTTTTTGCAGGAAGAGTCTGTCGGCAAATCCATTCGAGTACTTCGAGAGCCTTGTCGTGGCTGTATATGTGGAAAGTTCCTTTGTATTTTCCTTTCAGTAGGTTTTGAGCTACGATACGTAGCATCCATACGGCTCCCAAAATATGGTCGGTATGGGCATGTGTGATGAACATGTGGTGAATTTGTGCAGGTTGTATGTCGGCTTTTTCCAATTGTGCAAGGATACCGTTTCCTCCTCCGGCATCCACCAGCAAGGTATCTTCTCCGTGTTTAAGTGTGAAACAAGTGTTGTAGCAGTGGGTGACGGTGGCATTGCCTGTACCTAACATGGTGAGTTCTATCTGGTTCATTTTCTTTTTTATGGTTTAGGAGTTAATGAGTTTTCAGTAAGGGAACGAGTCGGTATGCACAGTAGACAAATGCCGGAATGGCGATGAGTCCGCCTGCATAGCCAATATAGTCTATAGTTGCATATGTACACACATATCCTCCCGCCAATGCACCACCTCCGATGCCCACATTGTAGATGCCCGAGTAGATGGACATGGCGATGGCGGTATCGTTTGGAGCCAGACGGATGATTTCGGCCTGAAACACTAAGTTGTAGATGGTGATAGCGATTCCCCACCCGATGCACAGAACGATTATGGTGACGATATGGAACGAACAAAGGTGCATGAGCGATAGTGCGATGGCCACACCGCCAGTAGCGATGTACAGGAAGAGATAGGGCTTATGGTTGAATGAGCGCGAGAAAAAAATGCTTCCTAAAATGCCGGCGGCTCCGAAAAGAACTAAAATGGAGGTGATGTGGCTGTTGGAAAGTGTAGCTGTTTGTGCTAAAAAAGGTTCGATGTAGCTATATCCAGTGTAATGTCCGATAATGGTTATCAAAGTGAGTAGATAGACCCCGGTTAAGGCCCGATTAGAGAACAGTGATGGTAGTTTTTGCAGTGAAAGACTGCTGCGGCTGGGAACTTTAGGAAATACGATGACCAGCATAAGCAGTACACCGATGGCCAAAGCGGCAATGCAGAAAAATGTCATACGCCATCCCACTTGTAATCCGATGATGCGTCCAAGTGGCAGACCTGCAATCATAGCTATAGATGTGCCCGATACGATGAGGCTCAACGCTGTTGCTCCATGCCCTTGTGGTGCTACACGCACAGCCAAAGGTGAGGCGATAGACCAGAAAATGGCATGTGAACATGCTACTCCCACACGTGATGCCATGAGGGTCGTATAGTCGGTGGAGAGCGCCGAAAGCAGGTGACTGGCCACAAACAGAGTGATGACACCCAACAGCAGTTTACGGTATTCTACGTGGGATACCATCAACATCAGTGGCAGCGACATGAGTGCCACTACCCAGGCATAAACGGTGATTAGCAGTCCGGCATAAGCTTCGCTGATGTGAAAGTCGGCAGCAATATCGGTGAGTAGTCCAATAGGAACAAATTCCGAGGTGTTAAATATGAATCCGGCTATGGTGATGCCTATTACCGGCAACCATTCTTTGAGTAATGTGTGAGGCGTTGATGTCATTGTTTTGCAAAAATAAAAAGTATTGCAAAGATACAGTATTGTTTTTCTTGTCTGTTTGTTGCGAGAGGCTTTTTGGGTAGGTTCTGTTTTTATCAGGCAAGAGCTGTTGCTGTTTTGTCAAATGAAAGAGCGGAGCCGCATTTCATGGGTCTATTTCATGGAATACGGCTCCGCTTTATAGTCGCAAAGGATTAGTCATCGTAATCGTCGTCATCGTCGTCGTCATCATATCGAAAGTGTTTCTTATGATGCTTCTTATATTTTTTGTAGTGTTTTTTGTGTTTGGGATGTTTGGGGTGAAACTTGCCATGACGTTCACAATAATCCTCATAATAATCGTCCCAGTCCACGCAATGGTGATGTAGGCGTTCATAGAAAGGGTCGTAGCATGAAGCACCGTGTCGGATGCCCAGTTCTTTGAGTACGCGCTCCCATCCATGACGGTGATATTTGTCGTAATACCGACACACATCGCGCATATTCCGTCCCGACGATTTGGCTATTTCAAGGGCAACACCCACATTTCCCCAATTTTTTCCGCAGCGGATGTAATAGTCGTTGAGTAATTTTTCTGAAATGCTATATTCCGAGCACAGCTTTTTGCGGAAATTACCCAATTCTACCGAGGCATATTTGTTTGCACTTCCTATGAAGAGCGACAACCAGTCTTGTGCAGCCAATTGGCTTGAAAAGATGGCGAAAAACAAGAGCAGATAGATTTTTTTCATAACTCTTTCGTCTTTTGAATTCTTGTTGTTTTTTTACTGTTTATATCATATAATGCGGATGTAAATATAGGAAAGAGGACTTTGCACACAAATTTTTGTGTCGAAAATCGTTTTAAAAGCATAAAAAAGGATGTTTTATGCAGTAAAAAGCCTTTTAGAGACATTTAAAAAGAAAATAAAAAGCAATATGATGAAAATATATTCGTTCGGAGTTGTAATATTTGTTTTACTTTTTGGAAGTATGAACCTGACAGCATGCAGTTCGTTGAAAAGTACAGAGAAAAGTCAGGTGGCAACGGTACCATCTTCGGTTGATATTCCTTATATAGTAGCAAGGAATTATTTTGTGAAGAATACGGTAAAAGAGATTCCTTTACCTAAAATCGAAACTAAAGAGGAATTCGACCGATTGTTCGGCATGGCAGCAGTGATGGGAAAGAATGGTAAGCCTACGGTTGTCGATTTCTCTACTCAGTATGTAATAGCAGTGAGTAAGCCCGTCACAGAATTCGATACTAGACTTTCTCCTGTGAGTTTGAAGAGGGATGGAGAAAAGGTGGTGTTTACCTACCAGACCACTGTGGGAGAGAAACGTTCTTTTACCACCGTTCCGTTTCTTTTGCTCGTGGTGAGTAAAGAGCAAGGCGGCACAGTGGTGTTGAACGAGGTACGTTGATTGAGGTTCCTACTCTCTGAAGTGAAAAGCTGATGGGAAATATGGCTTTTTAAAGCCAAGTTGCAAAAAGTTCAGATGCAACAAAGCAGGAATCATGGTAAACAAATATGCCATTTCCAAGGAATACATAATCAATAGCTTGAAACCAAAGATAAGGAAAGAGCACGATTAAACACTCTGCACGAAAAGGCATACAGCTGATTTCCATTGCTCAAAGAAATGCTGAGAATGGAAATTATGCTATGCCATTGGGTTTACCAAAGATATGGTAAACTGTCTTTTAATGAAAAAGAAGCTATTAGATGCAATGGGAAAATCTATTCCGAGGAGCATAGACGAAGATTTGAAATCAAGAACGATATTTTCAAGATAGAGAAGAGTTCGGTTGATGAAAACAAATTAGTGCTAACTATAAACAGGCAGCCGATAGGTGAATGGTTCAAAGAGCAATGGGAGAAACTAAGGCAAGGTTTGCGACAGTTTGCGGAAGAGCCCCCAAAAAGTAGAGGAATGAAGCTGTAAACCATCTATATTACTGAATTACAAAACATGCCGCTCTTTATAGACTAATGAATGGCATTCTTTGTAAATTTGTGCAGTTGTGCTTAATATATTACTTATGAACAAGTGGCAGAAAATAGCAGGAACCATCACATTAGTAGTTTTGGCAGTTCTCAATATTATTCTATGTGTATATTATTTAGAAT
>Cinder_p2__coassemble_1350_pt1 | contig 35311 bp, 26 predicted proteins | sample Cinder_p2__metabat2_low_PE_026 | metagenome-assembled genome bin Cinder_p2
GCTTCGTCACGCCGATGGTACTGCGCAAGTGGGAGAGTAGGTAGTCGCCGTTTTTGATAGAGCCTCCGTTACAGAATACTGTGACGGAGGCTTTTTATTTAAAATAATTTTGTTTAGAAGCAATTAGAAACTCTTATTATTTATTTTAGATTAAAGTTATGAATTCGTTTAAAGGTCTGTTTTATGCTATTCTTTCTTCTGCTACTTTTGGTTTGGTCCCTTTTTTTGCGTTACCATCCATGAGGGCTGGAGTGGCTGTTAATACAGTTGTTTTTATTCGTTTTTTTATCTCCTTTATAGCTATGGGGCTTGTTATGCTGTTTAAGAAGCAATCTTTTGAGGTTACAAAAGATGAATATAAAATGTTATGCTTGTTGAGTATTTTTTATGCTGCAACTTCTATGTTGTTGACTTTATCCTATTTGTATATTCCAAGTGGAGTTGCAACGACTATTCATTTTCTTTATCCTGTATTGGTAACTTTAATTATGATTCTTCTGTTTAAGGAACGAGGTAATTGGCTGATATATTTGTCTACAGGTATGGCTGTCATCGGAGTAGGATTTTTGGGGAATTCGGAAGGTGGAGGTAGCTTGAATGCTACAGGTTTGACATTGGCATTGATTACGGTATGTACATATGCTACTTATATTGTAGGTGTGCAAAAGTTTCGTATACGTGAGATGAATGGTTTGAAAATGACATTTTATGTATTACTTAATTGTGCCATTATATTTTTTATAAATGTATTGGTACAAGACGGTGGGTTCTCTCCTATACCTGATGTAAAAACAGCGATTAATCTTGTTATGTTAGCTTTGGTTCCTACATTAATTTCTGATTTAACTCTTATTCTTGCTGTTAAACAGGTAGGTCCTACAACAACGGCTATTTTGGGATGCATGGAGCCTTTAACTGCAGTAGTAATGGGGATATTGTTTTTAGGTGAAGAATGTAAAATATTTCAATTGTTGGGGATTGTTATAATTCTATCGGCTGTAACATTGGCTATTGTTGGTACTCGTCTAAAAGGTTCCAAATAGTTTGTAAATGAAACAATTTGGAAATATTTAGTACCTGTTTTTTTGTTTTTGAAAAGATTCTTCAATAGGGATATATTAATGTAGAATTCTTATTATGTATATAATTTAGAATTTGTATATTTGCACAAAATTGAAAACTTATGGAAACACAATATCTAACCCCTAATTATATATTTGAATCCAGTTGGGAAGTATGTAATAAGGTGGGTGGCATTTATACAGTTCTTTCTACTAGAGCACAAACCCTCCATCAGAAAATGAAAGATCATCTGGTCTTTATCGGGCCGGATGTGTGGAAGAATAAAGAGAACCCTTTATTTTTGGAAGATAAGACTTTATTTGGTGACTGGAAATTTGTTGCCGAACAGGAAGATGGCTTAAAAATACGTGTAGGAAGATGGAATATTCCTGGAAAACCTGTGGCTGTGTTGGTCGCATTTGAAGATTTTTATGCGGAAAAGAATGAAATATATGGCCGTCTGTGGGAAGATTTTCGAGTAGATTCATTGCATGCTTATGGTGATTATGATGAAGCTTCGATGTTTTCGTATGCTGCTGGAAAGGTTGTGGAGAGCTTTTTCCGATTTCATAAACTGACTGCAGCAGATAAGGTAGTCTATCAGGCTCATGAGTGGATGACGGGTTTGGGTGCTCTTTATATACAGAAAAGAGTACCGGATATTGCTACTATATTCACTACACATGCAACTTCAATAGGACGTTCTATTGCAGGAAATCATAAACCTCTTTATGATTATCTCTTTGCTTATAATGGCGATCAGATGGCAGGTGAGTTGAACATGCAATCGAAACACTCTATTGAAAAGCAGACAGCTCATTATGTAGATTGTTTTACTACGGTGAGTGAAATTACTGCTAACGAGTGTAAAGAGTTGCTGGACAAGCCCGTGGATGTGGTACAGATGAATGGTTTCGAGAATGATTTTGTTCCGAAGGGGAATAGTTATGCAGCTAAGCGTAAGAAAGCACGTGTGGTGCTGATGAATTTGGCAAACAAACTGTTGGGAACGACATTGCCTGATGATACTATTTTAGTGAGCACCAGCGGAAGATATGAATTTAAAAATAAGGGACAAGACGTTTATTTGGAGGCCTTGAGCCGTTTGAATAAAGACGAAAACCTGACAAAAACCATAGTGGGATTTGTTATGGTACCGGGATGGGTAGCTGCTCCGCGTGAGGACTTGAAAGAACGTTTGGCATGCAAAGACAGCTATTCGGAAGCTTTGCCTTGTCCGTTTATCACACATAATCTTTATAATGTGGAAGGAGATTCGGTGTTGAATACACTGAAGTATTTGGGAATGACCAACTCAGAAAATGATAAGGTGAAAGTAATATTTATTCCTTGTTATTTGAATGGAGACGATGGTATACTAAATATGTCGTATTATGATTTGGTCTTGGGAAATGATATCACGGTTTATCCGTCTTACTATGAACCTTGGGGATATACTCCTTTGGAAAGTATTGCATTTCATGTGCCGACAGTGACTACAGATTTGGCTGGTTTTGGTTTGTGGGCGAATTCCTTAAAAGGAGGATATAGTGAACTGAGTGATGGTGTTAAAGTGGTGCATCGTTCTGACTATAATTATAATGAAGTGGGCGATGCAATCAAGAATACTTTGCTGGAGTTCTCGCACTTGCCAGAGAAAGAAGTGAAAGCTATTCGCCGACGTGCGGCACATCTTGCAGAAAAGGCTTTGTGGAAGCATTTCATAACATACTATTATGAGGCTTATGATAAAGCTTTGAAACATGCGGAAATTCGCAGGCAAGAAAATGATAATAGAAACTAAACGTAAATTTGAATATCTATGAAAATCAAGATTAGTAATGCAAATACTCCTGTCTGGAAGGAGGTTACAGTAAAATCAAGAGTTCCGGAAGAATTGAAGAAATTAGCGGAACTGTCACGAAATATATGGTGGTCATGGAATCATGAGGCAACCAATTTGTTTGAGGACTTGAATCCGGCCTTATGGAAAGAAGTGGGGCAAAACCCGGTTTTGCTGTTGGAAAGACTGAGCTATGAACAATTAGAATCATTGGCAAAAGATAAAGTCATCCTTAAACGAATGGATGATGTTTATGATAAGTTCCGTGAATATATGGATGTAGAACCCGATAGCAAACGTCCGTCTGTGGCCTATTTCTGTATGGAATATGGTCTGAATCATGTATTGAAAATCTATTCGGGTGGTTTGGGTATCTTGGCTGGAGACTACATGAAAGAGGCTTCAGATAGTAATGTGAACATGTGTGGTATTGGTTTGCTTTATCGTCATGGTTATTTTACTCAGACCTTAGCTATGGATGGTCAACAGATAGCCAACTATGAATCGCAAAATTTTGGAAGTTTACCGATTGAACGTGTCATCGGACAAGATGGACAGCCTCTGACAGTGAAAGTCCCTTATATGAATTATTGGGTGTATGCTTATATCTGGAAAGTAAATGTGGGACGTATTCCTTTGTATCTGATGGATACAGACAACGAGATGAACAGTGAGTTCGATCGTCCGATTACATCACAGCTTTATGGTGGTGATTGGGAAAACCGCTTGAAACAAGAGATTCTTTTGGGTATTGGTGGTATGCTCACATTGGAAGCTTTAGGTATAAAGAAGGATGTTTATCATTGTAATGAAGGGCATGCTGCTTTGTGTAATTTGAAACGTTTGTGCGATTTCGTTGAGGAAGGAAAGAGTTTTAATGAGGCTATGGAACTGGTACGTGCATCTTCTTTGTATACGGTACATACTCCGGTTCCTGCCGGACATGACTATTTCGACGAGGGACTGTTCGGAAAATATATGGGCGGATATCCTCAGATGTTAGGTATCAGTTGGGATGATTTGATGGATTTGGGCCGCATGAATCCGGGTGACCATAACGAACGTTTTTGTATGTCAACATTTGCATGTAATACTTGTCAGGAAGTAAATGGTGTGAGTAAGTTGCATGGACAGGTTTCACAAGCTATGTTTGCCGGTATTTGGAAGGGTTATTATCCAGAAGAAAATCATGTGGGTTATGTAACTAATGGTGTACATTTCCAAACATGGTGTGCTAATGAATGGCAGGATTTATATAATAAGTATTTTGATACTCATTTTCTGTCAGATCTTTCGAATGCCAAGATTTGGGAAGCTATTTATCAGGTTCCTGATGAGGAGATATGGGCAACACGTCAGACTTTGAAAAAGAAGTTGATAGATTATATACGTAAGTCGTTCCGTGAAGATTGGTTGAAGCGTCAAGGGGATCCATCGCGTGTGGTTTCGGCTATGGAGAAAATTAATCCGAATGCGTTACTGATAGGTTTTGGCCGTCGTTTTGCTACTTATAAACGTGCGCATTTGTTGTTTACTGATTTGGACAGATTAGCCAAAATTGTCAATAATCCTGATTATCCGGTTCAATTCCTTTTTACAGGAAAGGCGCATCCGCATGATGGTGCCGGACAGGGTTTGATTAAACAAATTATTGAGATTTCACGTCGTCCTGAGTTCTTGGGCAAGATTATATTCCTTGAAAACTACGACATGAAGCTGGCACGTCGTTTGATTTCTGGTGTGGATATTTGGTTGAATACACCAACTCGTCCGCTGGAGGCTTCGGGAACATCGGGTGAAAAGGCCTTGATGAATGGTGTAATAAATTTCTCTGTGCTAGATGGCTGGTGGCTTGAAGGTTATCGTGAAGGTGCGGGATGGGCTCTTACTGAAAAACGTACGTATGAGAATCAGACTTATCAAGATGAGTTGGATGCAGCTACCATATATAGTTTGCTTGAAACCGAAATACTTCCTTTGTATTATGCACGTAATCGTAAGGGATATTCTGAAGGATGGATTCGTACCATAAAGAATTCTATAGCGCAGATTGCACCTCATTATACTATGAAACGTCAGTTGGACGATTACTACGATAAGTTCTATTGTAAGCAAGCTGAGCGTTATCATTATTTGCTGGAAAACAATTGCGCGAAAGCAAAGGAATTGGCTGCATGGAAAGAGGCTGTTGCCGAGCGTTGGGATAGCATTCAAGTAATTTCAACTGCACGTTCAGAGGTTCTTGTTGAAGGCGGAGTAGAAAGTGGTAAAGAATATACCATGACCTTGGTTGTGGATGAAAAAGGCTTGAATGATGCTATTGGAGTAGAATTGGTGACTATGGAGAAAGACAAGGATGGAAAAGAACATATCTATTCTGTAGAACCGATGTCGGTAGTGAAACAGGAAGGCAATCTTTATACATTCCAATGTGTGCATGTGTTGAATAATGCCGGAAGTTTCAGTCAGGCTTATCGTATGTTCCCCAAGCATCCTGATTTGCCTCACCGTCAGGATTTCTGCTATGTACGTTGGTTTGTATAAGATTTAGCATTACATAACATTATTATAGAAAAGGCAGGGATTTGATTAAAGAATTCCTGCCTTTTTCTATATAATGGATAAAAAAATAGATTCGTTTAAATCTATTCAGAAAGTATAAACCAGCCAAAAAAGAAGGCAGAAGGAAAGTGAGAAGATCCTTCTGCCTTCAAATTCTTAAGCCGACTGTTTAAAATTCGTGTGCGGCAGATTGTACTACCTCACCCAATGTGGGATGAGCATGTATGATGGACTTCAGCTGGGATACAGTAGCTCCTTGGTTCATAAGTGCTGCTATTTCCTGAACTAAATCGGCAGCATGTGCTCCAAATAAGTGACATCCTAAGATATGTCCATCAGCGTCAGCTATCAGTTTACATATTCCATCTGTTTCATTCATGCTGACAGCTTTTCCATTGGCACGGAAGAATGATTTTCTGGAAACAAAATCAATTCCTTGTGTTTTACACTGTTCTTCAGTAAGTCCCACCATGGCAGCTTCGGGTGAGGTAAAGACTGCTGCAGGAACAATGTCCAAACGGATGTAATCTTCTTCTCCCAAAATGTGGTGTAAGGCACGCATCCCTTGGAAGGTAGCGGCATGGGCCAACATACACCGTCCGTTCACATCGCCTATAGCATAAATGTGTGGTACATTGGTTTGCATCTGGTCGTTAACAGGTATACCTTTCGGTGTGAATTCGATACCTACATCGGCCAAATTCAGCGAGTTTACATTGGCTGCACGTCCTACTGCAAGTAGTACGGTGTCGGCTTCACAACTTTTCATTGTACCTTTCACTTCATAGTTGACTACAAGTGTACCATCTTCTTTCTTTTCTACAGACTTGACACCAGCTTGGTTAATGATATCAATACCCTTCTTGGAGAGCGATTGTTTTAATCGTTTGGCAATATCATTGTCGAAGTTGGGTAGGATATCTTTCATGAACTCAACTACAGTTACCTGGCTCCCGAAACTATTGAATATGGATGCGAATTCCATGCCGATAACACCGGCACCGATAACGCATAGACGTTGGGGAATGTGATCGATGTCGAGTATTTCCTTAGATGTAACTACTCCAGGAAGGTCTAGCCCTTCTACCGGAAGATATTTGGTGACAGAACCTGTAGCGATGAGTATGTGTTTGGCAGTGTAAAGTTCACCGAACACTTCCACAGTGTGTGGATCTTTGAATACGGCTTTTCCGTAAACCAACTGAATATTTTTTTGTTTCAGCAGGGTTTCCACACCGTTTTGCAGGTTATTCACCACTTGATTCTTACGTTCCAGCACTTTGCTGAAGTCAAAATCGAAAGAGCAGTTTTTTAAGCCATAGAAGTCGGATTCTTTTAAATCTTCCATTAAGGCTGCATTCCGGCAGAATGCTTTCGTAGGGATACAGCCTTCGTTTAGACAGGTTCCGCCCACTTTTTCGGCTTCAATGATGGTTACTGATTTTCCTTTTTTGGCTGCAAGCACGGCTGTTTCATAACCGCCTGGTCCTGCTCCAATTATAATGATGTCACTTGTAATCATAAGAAGTGTAGTATTAATGGGTTAAGTCGCGGTATCTAAGAATCGGATGCTTGGCTGCTGTTGTTTCGTCGAGTCGGCGTACCGGGGTGTTGTGAGGCGCGTTTTTCACTTCGTCCGGATTGTCGATAGCTTCTTTGGCAACCTTACGCATAACATCAATAAACTCATCTAAAGTTTCCAAAGATTCGGTTTCCGTAGGTTCAATCATGATAGATTGATGGAACAGAAGCGGGAAATAGATGGTAGGTGCATGGTATCCATAGTCGAGCAGACGTTTGGCAATGTCGAGTGTGGTAACACCGGTTGATTTGTCTGCTAGTCCGTCAAATACAAATTCGTGTTTGCAGATACCTTCGATAGGGAGGTAATAGCAGTCTTTCAATGACTCTTTGATGTAGTTGGCATTTAAAGTAGCCAGTGGGCCGACATGTTTGATGTATTCTTTTCCTAATGTCAAGATATAGGTATAAGCACGCATCATGACACCAAAGTTTCCGATGAATCCTGAGACGCTGCCCAATGAATCTTCATGGCATTGCAGATAGAATGTGCCGTCTGGGTTTTTGCATACTTTCGGGCTGGGTAGATAGTCAACCAAAGCTTTGGCCACACCTACCGGACCGGAACCCGGACCACCACCTCCGTGAGGAGTAGAGAATGTTTTGTGTAAGTTGATGTGCATGATATCGAATCCCATATCACCAGGGCGACATTTGCCAAGCAGCGGATTCAAATTGGCTCCGTCATAATAGAGCAATCCACCACATTCGTGTACTAATTTGGCAATTTCCAGAATTTCTGTTTCAAACAAACCGAGTGTATTCGGGTTTGTCATCATGATTCCGGCAATGGTATCGTTGAGCAATGGTTTTAGGTCTTCCACATCAATACGTCCGTCGGGTTTGGATTTTACCTCTACTACATCCAGTCCACACACAGCAGCACTGGCGGGATTTGTTCCGTGGGCGCTATCCGGTACAATTACTTTGGTGCGTTTCAAATCGCCACGTTTAATATGATATTGTCTCATTATCATAAGACCGGTAAGCTCGCCGTGTGCTCCGGCAAATGGGTTGAGTGTAAATTCTGCGAGTCCAGAAATTTCAGCAAGAGAGTGAGCCAAGTTGTAGTATACTTCCAACGCTCCTTGTACGGTGCATGCCGGTTGTAATGGGTGCAGACCGGTAAATGCCGGTAGACTGCTGATTTCTTCGTTGATTTTCGGATTGTATTTCATGGTACAGCTTCCTAAAGGATAGAAACCTGTATCTACACCGAAATTTTTGTTTGAGATGTTGGTGTAATGGCGCACAACATCGAATTCGCTAACTTCCGGTAATTCGGGGGCCTCGTTGCGTTTCATGTTCTCAGGAAGAGAGGAAAGCGCGTATCCGTTTATCTTATTCTCCGGGAGTGTATAGCCCTTGCGACCTTCTTTGGAGAGTTCGAATATCAATTTGTCGTAATATTTCATAGCTTATACCTCCTTTATGATTGCGATTAGTTTATCGATTTCTTCTTTTGTACGTTTTTCAGTAACGCAGAATGACAGATGGTCTTTTTTAACTTCTATACCTCCGAAAATTCCGTTTTCCAATAGTTTCTGTTGAACTTTTTCGGCAGGAACCAATGTGCGTAGTGTAAATTCTTTCAAGAAATGCTGATTGAAGGCCTCTTCGAATTTTCCTGTAGCTAGCAGTTGATCATGTAAGTAGTGTGCTCCGTTGTAAGAGAGTTCGTTTACTTCGCGCAGGCCTTGTTTGCCCATTAAAGCCATGTAAATAGTTACATAAAGAGCCATGAGCGACTGATTAGAGCAAATGTTACTATTTGCTTTTTCGCGGCGGATGTGTTGTTCGCGAGCCTGTAGGGTAAGTACAAATGCGCGCTTGCCGTCAACATCGGTAGTTGCACCTACGATACGTCCTGGTAGTTTGCGTACAAGGTCTTTTGTACAAGAAAGATAGCCCACATAAGGACCACCGAAGTTTAATGGTAAGCCTAGGCTTTGTCCGTCTCCGCATGCGATGTCGGCACCCCATTCAGCCGGAGTTTTCAGTACAGCAAGGGCAGAAGGATCGGCATTGATGATGAATAGTCCTTTTTTTGCATGGATGCTTTCAGCATATCCTGTAAAGTCTTCGATAATTCCATATTTGTTTGGAGAGCAAGTAATGACACCAGCCACATCGCCAGCTTCAAGTTTACTTTCCATATCAGTCTTGTCTGTAACACCGTTTGTTTCGGCTATTTCATCTAATGTTACTCCGTGAAATTTGGCATAGGTTTTAACTATATGTAGGATGTTGGGGTGAACAGTTGATGAAATTAAAATACGGTTTTTCTTCTTTCCAGCAGCAATGGCCATGAACATAGCTTCGGCAGTAGCTGTGGTACCGTCGTACATGGAAGCGTTGGTGCACTCCATACCAGTAAGTTCGGAAATCATGCTCTGGAATTCAAAGATATATTGTAAGGTTCCTTGTGATATTTCCGGTTGGTAGGGAGTATAAGCTGTGAGGAATTCTGAGCGTGAGATGAGTTGTGGAATGACTGCCGGTGCATAATGATCGTAGGCACCAGCCCCTGCAAAGACGGTCAGTGTTTGGTTTTTATTGCCCAAATTCCGGAAAAAATCGCGGATTTCCTGTTCTGAAAGTGAAGTCGGAAGTTCGTAGTCTTTTTTCAAGATTACGCTTTCGGGCACATCGGCATACAGGTCATCGATGGAAGATACCCCAATGCGTTCGAGCATGTGGCGTATGTCTGCCTCTGTGTGAGGGAAGTATTTATAATTCATGGTAGGATTTTTAGATGTAAACACACAGACGGTATGTGTAAACACCATCTGTGTGTAGGGGTATGGTTAAGGATAACTTATTCTTTGCAAATAGCTTCGTATGCTTGAGCATCCATAAGGCTGTCCAGTTCGGCTGTGTCAGAAAGTTCAACCTTGAGAATCCAATTTTCGAAAGCATCTTTGTTCAGAAGTTCGGGCTCGTCGTTCAAACCTTCATTGATTTCGAGCACGACTCCACTTACTGGTGAAATCAAGTCGCTAGCAGCTTTTACACTTTCTACAGCGCCAAATTCTGAATCTTTTTCGATTTCATCGTCTACATCAGGCATATCCACATACACGATATTGCCAAGTGCGTGCTGTGCATAGTCAGTGATACCTATATAACCGATGTTACCTTCTACTTTTACCCATTCGTGTGATTCTGAATAATACAGACCTTCAATAACTTTACTCATTTTGTTGTGTTTTTTATGATTAATACTAAAGATTTATTTTTTGTAGCTTTTTTGATAGAAGCGTTTTTTGCAAACAACGCCTTTAAATACTTTCTTGCGGATGCGAACATCTACTTCTGTACCCAAGGCTGCATATTGGTTGTCGATAAGTGCCATGCACACGCTCTTTCCAGTAGATATTGACTGGTATCCGGTAGTAACATAACCGATTCTTACACCATTTACTTCAATGTCGTATCCGTTACGTGGAACAGCTTTTTCTAACAGTTCAATGCCCACAACTTTTTGAACTACGCCATGTTCTTTTTGGCTGGCAATAGCTTCTTTTCCTATAAATTCGGGTTTGTCCATTTTTACGAACATTCCCAATCCGGCTTCTATCGGAGAAATGTCTTTGCTGAGTTCATGTCCGTAAAGTGGAAGAGCTACTTCGAAACGAAGAGTGTCACGACAACCTAATCCACAAGGTGCCACTTCCTTAGAACCTACCAGGATATCCCACACTTTATTAATATATTCGGCAGTACCATAGATTTCAAATCCATCTTCGCCAGTATATCCTGTGCGGCTGATAATAACTTTTGCACCGTCGATTTCCAATTCTTTAAAAGTAAAGAATTCCAAGTCGGAAACTTTAATGTTCAGATGTTTTTCTACCATGGCTTCGGCAGTAGGTCCTTGCACGGCCACTTCGGCATAATCATCGGATAGATTTTCTACTTTGGCATCAAAACCTTGGCAGTTTTCCAACATCCAAGCAAAGTCCTTAGCAATATTTGCTGCATTGATAACAAGGAAGAATTCCTCATCGTTCTTTTTGTATACCAACAAATCGTCTACGGTACCTCCGGTTGGATAGAGCATCATTCCGTAAAGCACTTTTCCAGCAGTCATGGGGCGTACATCATTTGTGAACAAATGGCCTACCAATTTTTCGGCATCCTTTCCGCTGATGAGTACTTCGCCCATATGCGATACATCAAAAATTCCACATGCGTTGCGCACAGCGTTGTGCTCTTCGATAATGGAAGTGTATTGTATAGGCATGTCAAAACCGCCGAAAGGGCTCATTAGAGCTCCCAATGCTACATGTTTGTCATATAAACATGTTTTTATCAGATTATTTTCCATGGTATGAAAGTTTAAATTTTAAATTTATTCAGTCTTAAATAATATGTTCATAAACTGTTTCTCATCAAGGTGAAGAATGATATCGCCCAATGGGATTTGTTCTAATACATGTCTTACGGTTTCTTTTTCGTAGGATATGCCGGTTAACGGTTTCAAAAGTCCGGTATCCAAATCGCCTGTCAAGAAATAGTCGCCCATCAGGTTTATTTTCTTTATTACTCCGTTTTGAAGCTCCATTCTGATTTCCAGTTCTCCAGCCATCGGGGTTCTCCCTTTCTTTATTAATGTGTATCGGGGATTTTTTCCGTAGATGAATTCATCTGTAAGATATTCCTGCTCTATTTTCTTGATGTTTTCCACATCCGTTTCACAGAGTAGGATATTTTCATCGCAAAGTTGTGTTTGGATAAAAGTCTTGAATTCGTCTATATCAATGTCCAGATATTCAGATAGGTTTGTGACATGTTGTCGGACAGATTCTACACCTTTGCTTATCAGTTTTTCGTTGGATGGGGTGATGGCACGTACCAATGTTTCTATATCGGTGTCGAACAGCATGGTTCCATGTACAATGCTTTTTCCCGGGATGTGATAGAATGCATTTCCAGAAACTTTTTTACCGTGTATCAAAATATCGTTTCGTCCTGAAGCTTCGGCCGGTATTCCCAGTTTACGGAGCACAAAAGCTACCATACGGATGTAACGGTCGAATGTGAAGCTTACATTATCAGCTTTCACTATGTAGGAAAACATAATGTTGCTAGGGTCGGCATAAACACATCCTCCTCCGCTTTTGCGCCGGTAGGTTTCTATACCGTGGGTGCGGCAGTAGTCCAGATTTACTTCGTTTTCGATGAGTTGGTTTCTACCGAAAATGACTGTAGGCTCAACCTGCCACATGAAGAAGCATTCATCTTCGTCAAAATGGCGTGCAACATATTCTTCCATAGCTAAATAGAATGGAAGACGATGTCGCTTTTGTTCCAATAGGCTGATATATTTCATTTTCGGTTCTATCTTTATATGACGCTTCAAATATAGTTATTATTTTGAATAACGTATATAAAAAACTAACAAAATGTTTGAGAAATATGAGTTGCTTTATGGGTTAAGGCTTTATATAGCTACAAAATGACAGTAAAGTTGCTTCCTGTTGGTGTGCGAATAAGTGGTTGAGAAGTGATATATGTAAGGTGTATCGGGTGGGTTAATTTGAATTGATGTGTGGAGTTTTTGCTTGATTGATAGTGATTTGTAAAAGCGATAAAAGATGTTTTTCATCTTCTTAATGGGAAATATGCGCGTTCCTTAAGGGTAGAAAAACTGCTTATTAAAGAGTATTTTTGAAAGATGTGAAGTGTTTTTCTGTTTAGAAAATGTAGTCAATAGCTTTTCGTAGGTGAAAATTTAATTAACTTCGCACATTATAAATAATAACTAAAAAGCAATATGAAGTCGGATATCGAAATAGCTCGCAGTATAGAGTTGAAGAAAATAAAGGAGGTGGCTTGTGAAAATGGAATGCCGGTGGACCAAGTGGAACATTACGGACGCCATATAGCCAAAGTCTCGTTGAAAGCGATACATGAGGAAGACATCAAACGTCATAATCTGATTTTGGTAACGGCAATTACACCAACTAAAGCCGGTGTGGGAAAAACAACGGTATCGATAGGTTTGGCATTGGGATTGAACAAGATTGGCAAGCGGGCCATTGTGGCTTTGCGAGAACCTTCTTTGGGACCTTGCTTTGGAATGAAGGGTGGTGCTGCTGGAGGTGGATATGCACAAGTACTTCCTATGGATAAGATAAACTTGCATTTTACTGGTGATTTTCACGCGATTACTTCGGCTCATAACATGATTTCGGCTTTGCTGGACAATTATCTTTATCAGAATCAAGATAATGGTTTCGGATTGAAAGAGGTGTTATGGAAGCGTGTGCTTGATGTTAATGACCGTTCTTTGCGTTATATTGTTACTGGATTAGGACCTAAATCGAACGGAATCACTCGGGAGTCTGGGTTTGACATTACGGCAGCTTCTGAAATTATGGCCATTCTTTGTCTGGCTACCAGTTTGAAAGATTTGGAGAGACGTATTGAAAATATCTTGTTGGGCATAACTTTAGACGATAAACCTTTTACGGTAAAGGACCTAGGTGTAGCAGGTGCCATCACGGTGCTTCTGCGAGACGCCTTGCAGCCTAATTTGGTACAGACCACTGAACATACAGCTGCTATAGTACATGGCGGACCCTTTGCTAATATTGCTCATGGATGTAATTCGGTATTGGCTACCAAATTAGCGCTTACTTATGGAGATTATGCTATAACTGAAGCTGGATTCGGTGCTGATTTGGGTGCCGAAAAGTTTTATGATATCAAGTGTCGGAAATCTGGTTTGCAGCCTAAGTTGACTGTTATTGTGGCTACTGCGCAAGGCTTGAAAATGCATGGTGGAATTAGTCTGGATAAAATAAAGGAACCTAGTCTGGAAGGTGTGCGTTCAGGTTTGGCAAATTTAGACAAACATATTCGTAACCTGACATCTTTTGGTCAGACGGTCATAGTGGCTTTCAATAAGTATGTTAACGATTCAGAAGAAGAAATAGAGTATGTGCGGAATCATTGCGAGCAGTTGCTGGGAGTAGGTTTTGCTGTGAATAATGCTTTTGCTGAAGGAGGTGAAGGTGCAGTGGAACTGGCCAAACTTGTGGTGGATACGATAGAGAAGAAACCGTCCTTACCTTTGGAATATGCTTATGAGGATGAGGACAGTGTAGAAGATAAGATATCGAAAGTGGCATGTAATATTTATGGCGCCAGCATGATTACCTATAGTAGTGCTGCGCGTAAGAAATTGAAACGGATACAGTCATTGGGGGTATCTCATTTTCCTATCTGTATAGCGAAGACTCAGTATTCGTTCTCTACCGATCCGAAAATTTATGGAGCCGTGAACAATTTTGAGTTTCATGTGCAGGATATAGTCATTAACCAAGGTGCTGAGATGCTGGTGGTGATAGCCGGTGAAATTCTTCGTATGCCGGGATTGCCCAAAGAGCCACAAGCTTTGCATATTGGTATTGTGAATGGCGAGATAGAGGGGCTTTCTTAAGACAGGATTTTTTATACAAACAACCCTCTGTTTTTGGAAAAATATTATTTCTAAAAACAGAGGATTGTTTATGTATAGAGAAAGAGGTTATCTCAGATAGATGTTATATCGTTTTTCTTCTCCTATGGTAGATACTGGTCCGTGTCCGGAATAGATCTTTGTTTCATCAGGAAGAGGTAGTAGTTTGTTGCGGATGCCATTAATGAGTAGTTCTTCACCACCTCCATCTAAGTCGGTGCGTCCGATGCTGAACCGAAATAATACATCACCGGTAAATACTACGTTTTCTTCTTTGCAATAAAAACACAGAGAACCAAGTGAATGACCGGGAATATGAAATATCGTGAAACGGTGTGTGCCGAATTCAATGATATCTCCTTCGTTCAGATAGTTTTTTAAAGGAACCGGTTCTTCGCATTCTTTGATACCGAAAGTTTGAATCCGTTTTCCAATTTGGTCTAACCAGGGTTCGTCATCCTTGTGTGCTTCGGCTTTGATGCCAAACTCTTTCCACATGAATGGATTTCCAAAGATGTGGTCGAAATGCAGGTGGGTATCAAGCAAGCGAGTTACTTTCAGCTCATTTGTTGTAATGAATTGTTTGAATTCTTCTTTTTCGTTAGGATAATAGCAACCACAGTCTATGACAATAGCCTCTTTTTTTTCATCCCACACCACATAAGTGTTTACAGGAAGCATATTGAATTCAAAAGTCTTTATATTCAGCATAATTAGTTAATTTTTGTCAGATAGAAACGTATACCACTTTTTTAGTTTCGAAAAACTCCTCGTTAAAATATTCGTTTAAGTTATAGATTTGTGTGTGGTTTTTCACCGGCATGGTTTCGTTTTGAAGTTCTCCGCCCTTCAGACAAAATAATCCGTTGGGATAGGCGTTCCGTTCTTCTTTAGCGATGTTTTTTCGGATGATTTTTAACAAGTCGGTTAGTGGCATTACAGCACGGCTTACAACAAAATCGAACATAGCCTTTTCTTCTTCAGCCCGACAATGACGTAGGGTTATATTTTTCAATCCAATGGCTGAAGAAACTTCTGTAGCTACTTTTATTTTCTTTCCGATACTGTCTACCAGATGAAAATGACATTCAGGGAATAAAATAGCCAAAGGAATTCCCGGGAATCCACCTCCGGTGCCCAGGTCCATGATTTGTGTTTCCGGTCGGAAGTTTATGACTTTGGCTATGCCTAAAGAGTGAAGCACGTGGTGCTCGTAGAGATTGCCAATATCTTTGCGTGAGATAACATTGATTTTTGCATTCCAATCATTGTATAACTCATAAAGGGCAGCAAACTGTTCTTTTTGTTTGTCGTTTATTTGAGGAAAATATTTCAGAATGAGATCCATGTATTTGTGTTGTTTTTAATGTTTGAGTAAGTCTTTAATTTCTTCATAGGATAGTGTTAGTTCAGTTGGTCCCATGGCATAGGGAGCTATTTCGTATGCATTATAATAGAATTTTATTCCTTCAGATGTAAGTAGGAAGTTCTTTGAAGGATACATGTTTGTTGCTGTTAGGAAACCTTCATTTTGCAGTTCTTCTAACGAATTTAGTTTCGTGTGTTTCAGAAGAGCTTTAAGCAGTCTGTCGCTCAGTAATGTTTCATATCCTTCAGTAAAAACATCTTCCAACAGAATCTGTTCTCCTGTTTGGGCATTAAAGTTCAGATAGGTGATGGTGTGGCTTCCATGTGCTCCTCCTTCGTAGGTATATAAATTTATTTCATAGCCGATAATGCTGTCTTTGGCAGCAATGTGCCGACTGTTTAGGGTGTATTCGTAATTATACCATCCTCCAATGTCTCCTTTCTTTTTTTCTTCTTTATAATAAGGTGTAAGGTCGTTATGATAGTTGCTTAAATAATGATTAACAAATGAATCGACTGCTGCTTGGGGAGCCAGTTGTTCGTATTCGAATGCAGCACGTACGACAACATCGTTTATACGTTGTGTGATGCTGTCTGCAGGAATGGCATATTTCAAGTTTATTTGTAGATTACATTTGGGAGATTGTTGTTCATCGTGTATAAGCGGTTCTTTTTTATTGATGACAATGGAATCGAATGTTGTGGATGATTTGTCTGTTTTGTTTTGTTGACATCCGCCAAGCAAGAAGGCTGTGGTGGCACCGACTAGGATTAATGTGGCAAAAGATGTTTTCATATGTTTCTTTTTTTAGAAGTATGAATAATAAAGTTATTGAAAGAATTAAGCTGTAAAATGATTTAAGCGTCTTTTTATTTAAATAAGTTGTCTTTGGCATGGGCAGTAGAGGGAACACCTACATGGCCTCCTAGATTACAGTTGTTTACCTGAACATTGCGGGTATCAGAAAAGCTTAAGGCTGTTTTAACTTCACCGATGTTAACGTTCTCGAATGTTACGTTTTTTATAGGCATGGCTTTTGTTCCTTGTAGCACCAGTCCGGCTTTACGTGCTTTACGGCATTTAAGTCCATTCACTTGAATGTTTTTTATTTCCGTAAAATGATTATTGTTAAGTCCTTCGCCCGCATACATTGAAGTAATGTAGAACAAGTCCTCTACTTCGTCAAACTCACAGTTGTTCACATAGATATCTTTAATGAATCCGCCTCGGTCGGGGTTTGTCTTTATGAAGATGCCTCGTTTGCAATAGCCTGCCCAAGTGCAGTTTTCGATAAATACATTCCGAATGCCTGCGGACATTTCGCTTCCCAATACGACACCGTGCAGTCCTTTGAACTTACAGTTGCGTATGATGATATTTTCTGAGGGGATAGCGTTGCGCCATCCATCGTTATCGCGTCCGCATTTGATTGCCACATTGTCATCACCATTATTGAATGTAATATCTTCTATCAAAATGTTGCGAGAATATTCAGGGTCAATACCATCATTGTTCACCAGTTTAGCGTCGTAGCGTATGCTTCGGCAGATGATGTTTTCTGATTGTAGAAGATGAATACACCAAAAAGGTGCATTGGTAATGAAAACTCCGGAAATCGTGATGTTTTTGCAATTGAAAAATTGAATAAGATGTGGGCGCAACCAATGTCCGTTTCCAAAATTGCGTTGTGTGATAGGAATTTCCTTATGGTTCATGTCACGACTGAGTTTCTGTCCAGACTTTTGCTTTTCACGCCAGGTTGCAAAGGTCGTCATAGCATTACCATCAATGTTTCCCTCTCCGGTAATGGATATGTTTTCCAATCCATAACCATAAATAAAAGGACTATAGTTTTGGAGGAAAGTTCCTTCCCAGCTGGTTTTTACCATAGGAAGGTAGTAGTGAGGGTCGGGTGAAAATTTCAGAGTGGCTCCTTTTTGCAAGTTCAGGCATACATTGCTAACGAAATGTATGGGACCTTTTAATAAGTATTCGCCAGGCGGAACTAAAATGCAGGCTTCACCTAGTTTCTTTGCGCGTTTCATAGCTTTGTCAAAGGCTGGTTTACAGTCTTTCTTCCCATTTCCTTTTGCACCGAAATCTGTTATATTTAAAATGTTTTTCGGGCAAGAAGCTCCGGTAATCTGTTCTAATATAGCATCGCGTTTGTTTAAACGCTCATTGTCGTTTTCTGGAAAAGCAGATTGTGAAGTAAATAGCAGTATGGCAAAAAGCAACAGCCAATTTTTTGTATTGTTTAGTTTCATAGATATATTATTGTGTTGAAGCAGTTATAATAATTATGATTTTAGATGGCGAAAATACAAATAGTTTTGCAGAGAATCAACAGATTTTGTGAGGTATGTATAGTAGACTATGTACTTATTATCTTCAGATTTTATGATTATAATATTGATGAGATGGATTTTGAAAAGCTTTAGACGAAGTAAAAACCGGTAGATGTATATGGGTGTGATGTAAAAAAAAGAAGGAAGAACATGTTTGCCTCAGATTATTGTCTACATTTGCTGAACATAAAAGAATATTAAAAAAGTATGAATCCGTCTGAAACAGAACTGACACCGTTAAGGAAAGGAATTGTGGGAGTGCAATTCCTATTTGTGGCTTTTGGAGCCACTGTGCTTGTTCCATTATTGGTAGGGCTGGACCCTTCCACAGCCTTGTTCACTGCCGGTATTGGAACGTTAATATTTCACCTCGTAAGTAAAGGAAAAGTGCCCATTTTCTTGGGTAGTAGTTTTGCTTTTATAGCTCCGATAGTAAAGGCTACAGAGCTGTATGGTCTCCCGGGAACCTTGTTTGGTTTGATGGGAGTGGGTTTTGTTTATTTATTTATGAGCTTTTTGGTGAAATGGCAGGGTATTGCAGTAATCAACAGGTTATTTCCTCCGGTTGTGATAGGCCCGGTGATTATATTGATTGGTATTTCGCTTGCTGGAACCGGAGTGAAAATGGCTGAAGAAAATTGGGTATTGGCTTTAATATCTTTAGTTACAGCCGTGCTTGTTTCTATTAAAGCCAAGGGATTGCTTCGGCTTATTCCTATATTTAGTGGAATTGCAGTAGGATATTTGGTTGCTTGGGCATTTTATGATATCGATTTTCAAGGAGTAAGAGATGCTGCTTGGTTCGGTCTGCCTAAATTTGTACATCCTACTTTTTCATGGGAAGCTCTGTTTTTTATGATGCCGGTAGCAATAGCACCCGTGATAGAGCATATTGGAAATATTTATGTAGTGAATACCGTAGCAAAGAAAGATTTTGTGAAAGAACCTGGTTTGCATCGTACTTTGTTGGGCGATGGATTGGCTTGTTTTGTAGCTGGTATTTTGGGAGGACCTCCGGTAACAACTTATGCCGAGGTTACCGGTGCGATGTCAATTACCAAGGTAACACATCCACAGGTAATACGTATTGCTGCGGTGACAGCTATTGCTTTTTCACTGATAGGAAAAGTGAGTGCGTTGTTGAAGTCTATTCCTAATTCAGTGCTTGGAGGTATTATGCTTTTGCTGTTTGGAACCATAGCAACGGCAGGTGTGGCGAATATGATGCAACACAAAGTTGATTTATCGAATACACGTAATATTGTCATCTTTGCATTGACATTGACCATCGGAATAGGGGGAGCCACCTTTACGTGGGGAGAATTCTCGCTCTCGGGTATTGGTTTGGCTGCTGTGATAGGAGTATTGCTTAATTTGATATTACCTAAATCGATAGACTGATTAGAATGATTAAAAAAATCTCGCTGTTTAAATAAGAACAAACAGCGAGATTTTTTATTATTTTTTTAACCATCGATAGAGGTGTGTTACCGGACCAAAACCTTTACCGAATTTGTAGGTAGAACCTTCGCGGATGGCTCCGTCTATGTAGTCTTCAGCTTGAAGAACAGATTCTTCCAGTGAAAGACCTTGTGCCAGATAAGCAGAGATGGAAGAAGCAAAAGTACAGCCAGATCCGTTGATATTCCGTGTTTCGATTTTCTGTTTTGGAAAAATACGCATTCCGGTTTCTTGGGAATAAAAGACATCCATTAATCCTTTGGGATGAGGTACTGATTTTACGATGGCTGCATTTCCCCATTGACACAATTCCTTGATATCGTTTTCTGGTGATTCGCTTGAAAAGGTGCGTTTCAGTAGCAGGTTTGCTTCGCGGAAGTTGGGTGTGATGATAGTAGCTAGTGGAAACAGGTGTTGTTTGTAGGCATTAATAGCTTCGGGTTTGATGAGCGGAGTTCCTCCGGAGTCTACCATTACTGGGTCTACAACTAGAGGAATCCCCCGGTAGTTTTTCAATGTATCGCCCAAGGCATGTACTAGCTCTTCAGTAAAGAGCATTCCGGTTTTGATGGATGAGGCTTTCACATCGTCTAGAAAAGAGCAAGCCTGTCCTATAACAAGTTCTGTAGGAAGAGGAAATACATCCTTTACCTGTGTGGTATCTTCATTAACAATGCAGGTAATGGCTCCTGCAGCATAGCTTCCACAAGCGGATATAGACTTGATATCGGCCTGTATGCCGGCACTGCCCAAGGGCTCGCTTCCGGCAATGACCAAAACTTTTGGATATTCTTTCATTTTGATTTTATTATAATGTTTTTTCAGGATAGAGCTCATTCCACCAGGTGGAGTCGTTTTGTAACCATTTTGCAAACCATGCGAAGATAGTGTTTTGCCATTTCTGTCGTTTGTGATAATCCATGATTTGATGGTTTTGGTCACTCACCGTAACGAAGGCTGTTTCGCGTCCTAACATTTTTAAGGCTGTGAACATCTGTATGCTTTCGCCTATGGGTACATTGGTGTCGACAGCTCCATGCAGAAAGAGCAAGGGAGTGTGAATCTTATCTGCATGAAACAGAGGACTATGTTCTGTATAGAGCGGTGCATTGTTCCAAGGATAGCTGTCGGCCGATGCGGCTTCGCTGTAGGAATATCCCCAATATCCTTCACCCCAGTAGCTAGTTATGTTGCTGATTCCTGCATGCGAAATGGCAGCAGCAAAGATGTCGGTTTTAGTTTGCAGATATTGTGTCATGAAACCACCATAGGATGCACCGATACATCCTATTTTTTTTGAATCTACAAAATCGTGTGTGCGGCAGAACTCTTTGGTTCCTTCGATGATATCGTCTGCTGTATAATCGCCCCATGCATTGACATGTCGTGCAGAGAATTCCTGTCCGAACCCGATGGCTCCACTAGGTTCCAGTACATATACCACATATCCCAAGGCTGCATATACATTGTGTGGGTAACGGCTTTCGAAACTTCTTTCTACAGGAGTACACCCTCCATAATAGTTTACTATCATCGGATATTTTTTTGTCCGGTCGAAGTTGTGTGGCAGATAGAAACGGCCACAGATGGTGTCGCCACGCGAGTTCACGAAATCCCAACTTTGGCAAGTACCAAGTGCGATATCTTTCAATAGATCGGGGTTGAGGTCCTCGTGAAGTGTTGTACTTTCTTTCTTCAAATCCATCAGATACAGACGGTTTGCATTCGATGCACTTTCGCCATAATATACCATTTTAGGAGCATTGGATGCCAATGCGAAGTGTTTGACTATGTCTTCGTTTGTATTGAGTTGATGGATGGAACCCGAGGAAGAATTCATTCGGTATAGGTTCACGCAGTCGCGGTTGTTTGCTGTGAAGTAGATAGCTCCATTGGCTTGGTCCCATTGCACGTTGGCTATGCTTGGGTTGAAATTCTTAGTCAGCGGTTTGACTTTATTATCGCTCAAATTCATGAGGAAAAGTTGGTTGTCGAAAGCACTGGATATTTGTCCGGGTTTAATGTTTAGCCCGATGCCTCCGAAAGCATCTCCCGATCCGACTATTAGAAGCTGTTTTTTGTCGGGTGATAGCAGACAGTTGGAAATGTAACCCTCATCGGTGATTAATGTATCTGTTTTCAACGTATTTATATCCATCTTATAGACTGAGGTAAGATAGAATGGGCGTTGGGTAATACGTCGCTTGCCAGAACTGAAGATAATTTCTTTGCCGTCGTTTGAGATGCAATTACTGTAGGTATTCTGATAGCCGAAAGTGAGTCGTTGCATCAATCCGCTATGTAGATCGTATTTGGCCAGATAACTGCGGTTTCGCCATCCGGCTTGTCGGTCGTCCGGTTCGATAATCTGATAAATGTCCTGTGCTTCTTTGGGACCTTCTTCGGTCAAGGTATAAAGCAGGTATTCTCCGGATGGAGACATTTGAAAATCACCTTCGGGAATGTGCCGTGCCAATACGGTTTCTTGTCCATTCTCCGGATTTACACTTATCAGGTCTTTACCTTTAGAGCCTTTTCTTGTGTAATAATAATTGTGTCCGTTGGGCATCCATTGAAGCTTGTTCTTGCTTTCAGTTACGATTCTTCCAGAATTCAATTCGGTGATGCACTGTATGTTTTCTTTGGATGCATCGTTATATGTAATGGTATAGTTTGTGAGTAGGTATTTGCCATCGGCTGAAAGTGATGCTCCGCTGAATCGTCGTCCGTTGAGCACATCACGTAGTGTGTAAATACGTTTCCCTTTTTCGTTAATGGTAAACACACCGTCTTGTTCGCTTTCCAGGCGTACCGACAGGGTGTTTTGTGCATTGGGTAGGGTGAGGCATTTAATTATTATCGAGTGTGTGCCTGGTTCCAGAGCTATTTCTTCTTTTGAATAGATTTCTCCATCAATGAAAAGCATATAATGTTCCACTCCACTTATTTGAATTTTGCCTTTAGCAAAGTGTGTGTTGTCAATGGAGAAACCGGCAAGATGCAATGCATAGCCGTTGCTTGTAGGCAAGGTGCCACCAGATAAGGTTTTGCTTTCAGAGAGATTGTCAAGAGAAAGTTCGCTGTTTAATAAATCTTTGTCGGAAAAAGAGGTGGACTGTACATTGGTGGGTGCAGTTTGAAATGGTTTCTGTACCGTGTAAGGACCGGCATAGCGAAACTGTTTAATGTCTATGTTTTCGGCTTGTAGCGAAAGAGCACCAAAACAAAGAACACATCCGGCTATAATCTTTTCTTTCATAGAGGTTTGGTTTGAAGTTATTGGTTTTGTCATAACAAAAATGTTGGAGTATGTATCAAAAGAGAGAGAACATCGACATAAATGCCGGGAACCGGTTTCTGTCTGAAGATACCTCTTCCTGTGACCTTGCAAATATAGAGCTTCTCTTTTATGTGACAAATTATTTGTAATATAATTTGATTTGTATTGAGGCATTCATAATAGCTCTTTTTCGGACTGTTATTTTTCTTCTTTAAGGAACGGTGTGCACGCCCTTAAGAGGAAGCATGGCGGCCCTTAAGAGGGCGCTTGCTTTCCCTTAAGGGCTGATGTATTTCTTTTTATAATGTATAAGTATTTGAATATGAGTGTGGTTATTGATGATTTACATCAACTGCCGGATACTCTTCTCTTTTTAATTTTACAAGTGTTTATGTAAATAAAATTATTAAGAGGAGAGACTGGGTAGAAGTTCTGGTATAATTTGTTTTTCAGTAAAATTCATCTTTGATTTTTATCCTTAATCATAGTAGCTTATGTTAACTAGTAAGATTAGAATTGTTTTTTTGTGTATTTTGATAGTGCTAATCTGTATTTTTATTCGGTGTATTCAAAGATTTTCCGTAAGTTTGTGGCGTCTAAAACTATGATAAAATAAGTAACACATCGCAATGAAGAAAATCTTATGCACATTTCTCCTGTTGATGTCATGCCATTTATTAGCGTGGTCCGGTGACATCTGGGTATCTCCCCAAGGAAACGACTTAAATGAAGGAACTCGTGAAAAGCCTTTGAAAACAGTGGAGCAAGCAGTCAAGCAAGCACGCGAATGGCGTCGTTTGAACAAGACTGAGGTTGAAAAAGGTATCTATATTCATTTGCTTGAAGGTACTTATGTGCAAAATAAAACATTGTTTTTTCGTCCGGAGGACAGTGGTACGGAACAGAGTCCTACGGTGATTGTAGGCGAAGGGGCTGTTGTGATCAGCGGTGGTGTGAAAGTGGAAAATTGGAAAAAACTTAACGAAGAGTGTTTCCGACTATCTTCTTCGATAAAAGATAAAATTTGGGTGGCCGATGCACCTGTGATTGGGAATCGACATCTTGAATTCAGACAAATGTGGGTAAATGGGCAGAAAGCTCAAAGAGCCTCCCAGTTTGAAGATGGTGTGATGGAACGGATGATAGATTTCAACGCAAAAGAACAGACAATAACCATACCTACACCCGATGTGAAGCATTTGGATCAAGCAAAGCAATTGGAAATGATGGTACATCAGCGTTGGGCCATAGCGATTCTTCGGGTAAAGGATATGCAGGTAAATGGGGAACAGACAGTAGTGAGTTTTCATGAGCCGGAGAGTAAGTTGGAGTTTGCACATCCTTGGCCACAACCGGTTATAGGAGGAGAAAAGGGAAATTCTTCTTTTTGTTTAGTGAATGATTTGGCTTTGCTGGATAAACCTGGAGAGTGGTTTCAAGAATATCCTTCAGGCCGGATATATTATTATCCGCATGAAGATGAGATAATGACAGAAGCAAAGGTAATAGTTCCTGTACTTGAAAGATTAGTTGATGTGAATGGCTCTTTAGAACGTTCAGTACATCATTTATATTTTAAGAATATTTGTTTTGAACATGTGGCGTGGAATCGTCCCTCAAACGAAGGGCATGTAACCCTTCAAGGAGGTTTCCGTTTGCTCGATGCCTATAAATTACAAATTCCAGGTTTGCCCGAAAAAGCTGCTTTGGAGAATCAGGCTTGGATAGCCCGTCCCGAAACCGCAATTCGTGTCAAAGGAGCAAGAGATATCCATTTTGAAGGTTGTTTGTTTCAACATCTAGGTGCAACCGGATTGGATTACGAGTGGGCAGTTTGCAACTCTTCGGTGCAGAACTGTGTGTTTACTGATATTGGTGGTACCGCTCTACAGATTGGTACTTTTCCCGATGAGGGTTTTGAAACCCATGTTCCGTTCAAACCGGTGAACGAGCAGGAACTATGTGCAGGAATCTTGGTGAAAAACAATTTGATAACTGAAGTGACAAACGAAGACTGGGGGTGTGTAGGCATAGGTGCCGGATATGTGAAAGACGTATCTATCATTCATAATGAAGTGGCACATGTGAACTATTCTGGAATTTGTGTGGGATGGGGATGGACATTGCTTGAAAGCGGCATGAAGAACAATCGTATAGAAGCAAATTACGTTCATCATTTTGCTCGTCGTCTATATGATGCCGGCGGACTTTATACTCTTTCTAATCAGCCAGGTTCTGTTATGCGCAATAATCGTATCGAAAATCTAATAGAAGCACCTTATGCTACCAACGACCGTGCATTCTATATTTATTTTGATGAGGCAACCGATGGTTATACGGTAGAGAATAATTGGTGTCCGGAGGAACGTTTTGATTCCAATCAGCCAGGGCCACATAATGTGTGGAAAAATAACGGACCAAAAGTGGATGAGCAGATTAAGCTGAAAGCCGGACTGGAAAAGAAATAAAAGAAACCAAAATAATCAATCTAATAAATATGAAACCAACTAATTATCATTTATTCGATTTCATGGACTTTGATGTGGATTTATCGAAGAATGAATCCCTGTGGAAGGCTTATAAGCCAACTTCGGTTTGTGAAAAAGGTGGAGATGTTCATGTGGTGGTACCATTTCAGAAGCAGGTGCTTGCCAATGACATGGCTGCAGATGTGGCAACTCCAAAAGAAGAATATACACTGATTCTTCGTCAATATAGCAATAATATCATCCGTTTGTTTTGCGGCTTTGGTGAATACGAGATGACCGATAATTCGGAAATGCTGCAATTTAGTGAACGCATACAGCAGCTTCCCTTGCATGTGAAAGCCGAAGATGGTGGTTGGACAATTCTTTCTGCCGATGGTGTGCGTAGAGCATATATTAATGTAAAGGCACCGGTTCTTGATCATTGGAGCGATTTGTTGCCTGAACCGCAAGAGACACTTGATGTTGTGCTTTATCCCGATGGAAAGAAAGAAGTCCGTTTGGCAGCATACGATCATTTTTCACCTCCTCGTTATGATGCTCTTCCCTTGGCCTATTGTGTGAAAGATGGCAACAAAGAGCGTGCAACCCTTTCTTTCGAATGTAAAGCCGATGAATGTTTTGCAGGAACCGGTGAGCGCTTTACGAAAATGGACCTGAGCGGACATACTTTCTTTTTGAAGAACCAAGACGGGCAAGGTGTAAATAACCGACGTACTTATAAGAATATTCCATTCTATCTGTCTAGCCGTATGTATGGAACATTCTATCATACTTGCGCGCATAGTAAACTTTCATTGGCCGATGTGTCAACTCGTTCTGTTGAGTTCTTGAGTGATCAGGCTATGATTGATGCTTTTGTTATTGCTGGCGATAGCATGGAGGAAATTTTGCGTGGATATCGTGATCTTACAGGTTATCCTTCAATGCCTCCTTTGTGGAGCTTTGGTATCTGGATGAGTCGAATGACCTATTTCAGTGCTGATGAAGTACAGGAGATTTGCGACCGTATGCGCGCCGAACATTATCCATGTGATGTTATTCATTTGGATACCGGTTGGTTTAGAACCGATTGGCTTTGTGAATGGAAATTCAATGATGAGCGCTTTCCCGACCCTGAAGGATTTATTCATGGTTTGAAAGATAAAGGATATAGAGTGTCGTTGTGGCAGTTGCCTTATGTGGCAGAAGAAGCGGAACAGATAGATGAGGCACGTGCTAATGATTATATTGCTCCTCTTACCAAACAACAGGACTCTGAAGGCTCTAACTTCTCAGCTTTGGATTATGCTGGAACAATTGACTTTACTTATCCGAAAGCAACCGAGTGGTACAAGGGATTGTTAAAGCAACTGTTAGACATGGGAGTGGTATGTATCAAAACCGACTTTGGAGAAAATATTCACATGGATGCCAAGTATAAAGGTATGAAACCCGAATTACTTAATAACCTTTATGCGTTGCTTTATCAAAAGGCGGCTTATGAGGTGACAAAAGATGTGACCGGAGACGGTATTGTGTGGGCGCGTGCCGCATGGGCAGGTTGTCAGCGTTATCCTTTGCATTGGGGTGGTGATTCGTGTAGCTCTTGGGATGGCTTGGCAGGTTCATTGAAAGGAGGCTTGCATTTCGGTTTATCGGGATTTGCATTTTGGAGTCACGATGTGCCGGGATTTCACACGTTGCCTAATTTTATGAATTCGGTTGTAGACGATAAGGTTTATATGCGCTGGACTCAGTTTGGTGTCTTCTCTTCGCATATGCGTTATCATGGTACCAACAAACGGGAACCTTGGCATTATCCTGCTATTGCATCAATGATAAAAAAATGGTGGAAATTGCGTTATTATCTGCTTCCTTATTTAGTAGAACAAAGTCAGAAAGCTACTCAGAGCGGATATGCAGTGCTGCGTGCTTTAATCTTTGCTCATCCTGCAGATAAGGTGTGCTGGCATATTGATGATGAATATTATTTCGGTGATGATTTCCTTGTAGCTCCTGTAATGAACAGTGACGACTGTCGTGATATTTATTTACCAGAGGGTAACTGGGTGAATTTCTTTACAGGCGAACACTTTAAGGGAGGACAATGGCTTTACGGTGTAAAAGTGCCTTTAGAAGAAATGCCGGTTTACGTAAGAGAAGGAGCATGTATTCCTGTTTATCCGGAAGATGTTGATTGTACGGATGAAATGGACTTGAGCAAGGTAACTCATTTATGTATTGATGATAGCTTTAAAGGTGTCTGGAAATAAAAAAACGAGAATAAACGAATCAATCTATTATAATTAAAGGCAGAGTTTTTATGAATACATGGAAGAAAAATATGGAGGAAACCAAGCAGCATTATATTGATTGGTGGAATCATAAAGGAATTGTGCTGAACATGTGGGAACATTTTCAAGAAGGTGTGAAGCCTCATGCTGATGTGGCTGCACCAGCTCCCGCAAAAGACTTAAACCAAAAATGGTTTGATGCACAATGGCGTGCCGATTATTTGGACTGGTATGTGGCTCACAGTTCATTGATGGCAGATATGTTACCTGTAGCTAACACACAATTGGGACCGGGTTCGCTGGCAGCTATTTTGGGTGGTGTGTTTGAAGGTGGTGAAGATACTATTTGGATTCATCCTAATCCGAATTATACAGACGATATTGTATTTAAGCCGGAAAATAATGCAGCTTGGCAATTGCACAAAGATTTGCTGCGTGCCTGTAAAGCGAAAGCACAAGGACATTATTATGTAGGTATGCCTGATTTGATGGAAGGTTTAGATGTGCTGGCAGCTATTAAGGGAACAGATAAAGTATTATTGGACACAATGATGCAACCAGAAGTTTTGGAACATCAGATGCAACAGATTAATGATATCTATTTTAAGGTGTTCGATGAACTTTATGATATTATACGTGAAGGTGATGAAATGGCATTTTGCTATTTTTCAGCATGGGCTCCAGGTAAGATGACTAAGATTCAGAGCGATATATCTACAATGATCAGTGAGGAGGATTATCGTCGTTTTGTTCAGCCGTTCATCCGAGAGCAATGTCGTAAAATTGATTATACTTTGTATCATTTGGATGGTGTGGGTGCCATGAGGCATTTGCCGGCTTTGCTTGAGATTGAAGAACTGAATGCCATTCAGTGGACACCAGGTGTAGGTGAGCCGCAAGGAGGATCGCCCAAATGGTATGATTTGTACAAACGTATTCTGGCAGGAGGTAAAAGTATACTTGCCAGCTGGGTTACTTTGGATGAACTGAAGCCTTTACTCGATAATATCGGTGCTGATGGTGTGCATCTGGAAATGGATTTCCATAATGAGAAAGAGGTAGAACAAGCTATGCGTATAGTAGAGGAGTATCGTGGAACGTCCTCGGCAAAGTGCGAAGCTGATAAAAATGAAATTATACAACAAAATAAACAAGAAGAAAACAAAACGATTCAAGTAAAAATGACACAACAAGAAGATGAAGAATTGAAGCCACTTTTTGATGCTATTGTAAGTGGCAAGTTGGAACCAGCAGTAGAGGTTACAAAGAAAGCTATAGAAAAAGGTGTTTCTCCGCAAGACATAATCAATAATTATATGATTAAGGCTATGGGTGAAATAGGACAGCGTTTTCAGAATGGAAAGGCTTTTGTCCCTCAGTTGTTGATGGCTGGCCGTGCCATGAAAGGTGCTTTGGAGCTGTTGAAACCTTTGTTGCAAGGAAATGCTTCGACCACAATCGGACGTGTGGTCATCGGAACAGTAAAAGGCGATTTGCATGATATCGGAAAGAACCTTGTTGCATCTATGCTCGAAGGTTGCGGCTTTGAAGTAATTAATATAGGTATTGATGTACCGGCGGAAAAATTTGTACAAGCAGTAAAGGATAATCAGGCTGATATCTTGTGTATGAGTGCTTTGCTGACTACCACAATGACTTATATGAAGGATGTAATCGTAGCATTGGATGCTGCCGGAATTCGTGACAATGTGAAAGTAATGGTGGGAGGAGCTCCTGTGAGCCAAGCTTTTGCTGACGAAATTGGAGCTGATGGTTACAGTGATAATGCAAATTCTGCGGTGAAAGTGGCAAAAGAATTGCTGGGAGTAGCTTGATAATAATGAACGGATGGGGATAAAAAGCCCCATCCGTTATGTATAAACCTTAAATTGAAACCTTAATATCTGATAAAAATGAATTCAATTGTTTTAGAGCCTCTTGATTGGGTCATTCTGATAAGTTACTTTGTTGTTCTGATAGGTATAGGGGTGTGGGCCAGCGTGAAACGGAAAAAGGGAAGTAGTTTGTTTATGGCAGAACATTCTCTTACGTGGCATCATATTGGTTTTTCTATGTGGGGAACTAATGTGGGACCTTCTATGTTGATAGCTTCAGCTAGTGCTGGATTTACTACGGGTATTGTATCGGGTAATTATGCATGGTATGCTTTTGTCTTTATATGTTTGTTGGCATTTGTTTTTGCTCCTCGTTATTTGGGGGCTAAAGTTACAACCCTGCCAGAATTTATGGGACGTCGCTTCGGACAATCTACACGGAATATTCTAGCATGGTATACCATTGTAACGATTCTGATTTCTTGGTTGGCTTTGACTTTATTTGCTGGAGGAATCCTGATTCGTCAGATTTTTGATATTCCTATGTGGCAGTCGGCTTTACTTCTGTTGCTTATCTCGGCATTCTTTACTATGGCGGGTGGATTGAAAGCTGTGGCTTATACTAATGTGTTTCAAATGTTACTTCTTATTATAGTATCGGCTACATTGACAGTTGTTGGTTTGATAAAGGTTGGTGGAATAGACGGACTTGTTGCAGCAGTTCCGGTTGATTATTGGAATCTTTTTCGTCCTAACGACGACCCGGCATTCCCTTGGTTACCTATATTGTTAGGTTATCCTATTATGGGAGTATGGTTCTGGTGTACAGACCAGTCTATGGTACAGCCGGTTCTTGCGGCAAAAAACTTAAAGCAGGGGCAGATGGGTGCAAATTTCACGGGATGGCTGAAAATATTGGACGTTCCTTTGTATATCCTTCCGGGTATAATCTGTTTTGCTCTCTATCCGGCTTTGAAAAATCCAGATGAGGCTTATATGACCATGGTAACCAACTTATTTCCAATTGGAATGGTTGGTTTGGTGATGGCTGTGCTGACCGCAGCTTTGGTTAGTACCATTGGTTCAGCTTTGAATGCATTAAGTACCGTATTTACCATTGATATTTATCATGAGAAGTTAAATAAAAATGCCTCAGAGCAGGAAATGATAAGAGTGGGACGTATTGTGACAGTAGTGGGAGCAATGATTTCAATTGCTATTTGTGTAGCTATTGATAGTATTAAGGGATTGGATCTTTTCAATATATTCCAATCAGTATTAGGATTTATTGCGCCTCCCATGTCGGCAGTATTCCTTTTTGGTATCTTCTGGAAACGAACTACTACCCGAGCAGCTGATTTTGGTTTGATTGTGGGAACTGTGTTCAGTATAACAGTAGGTATTCTTTATTTATGGGTATTCCCATCGGAACAGTATCCTGGTATATGGCCACATTTTATGCTGTTATCTTTTGATTTATTTGTAGCCATTTGTATCAGTATGTTCATCATTACCATATTGGATAAGCATCCTCAATGTGGAGAACTCAATTTTGGAAAAATGGAGAAACCGTCTGTCAGTGTGATTGTACTATGGTCTGTTCTGGTAGTAGTGATGGTTGGTCTTTATATTTTCTTTAATGGATATTGATGTATCTTGAATAAGCTGTGTTTTTGAACTGTTCGCAATGATGTTTTGAATGATATTATCTTTGCGAACAGTTTTTTATTATTCGGATTTTATGATAGGTGTATTAGTACCTCACAATTTCATCACCATCAGATTTTATATGAAAGGTTTTTAGTGTTGCAAAGTTTATTTTCTGTTTTTGTGTAAATGTTTTTTAGTAGAACAAAAAAATAAATATTGCAGGAGTTATAGAAAAACAGATTATTATGTATGTTTGGTATATATGCATACAAAAGAAGAGGATATGTCATCAAAACATATCCTCTTCTTTTTCAACTGAAATTTAAAAACTTTACGATGAAGAAGTTTATGCTTCAGCAGGAGCAGCCTCTTCTGTAGCAGGAGCTTCTTCTGCATTTGCAGCAGCTTCAGCTTCAGCTTTGGCAGCAGCTTCAGCAGCTTTCTTTTCAGCTACTTTCTTAGCAATTTCTTCATTTACTTTCTTTTCAGCTTCGAGGCGAGCTTTAGCATCAGCAGCTTTAGCAGCATCTTCTTTAGCTTTCAAAGTAGCCAAACCATTTTGTTTGTTGGCTTTCCATGCATCAAATTTAGTTTGTGCATCGGCTTCGCTGAATGCGCCTTTCTTAACACCACCCATCAAGTGTTTCATCATATAAACACCTTCTCTTGAAAGGATGTTACGAACTGTATCGGTAGGTTGAGCACCGCAGTTAACCCAATACAAAGCGCGTTCGAAATTCAAATCTACTGTGGCAGGATTGGTGTTCGGATTGTAAGTACCAATTTTTTCAGTAAATTTTCCATCACGTGGAGCTCTTACGTCTGCAATTACAATTGAATAAAACGCATAACTTTTGCGTCCGTGTCTTTGCAATCTGATTTTAGTTGCCATTTTCTAATAATAATTTATTGTTAATATTGATTTGAATAATGCTAATAACCCGTATTAGCGGCCGCAAAGATAGTACTTTTATTTTTAATGGAGAAATATAAAAGCTTGTATTTTATTTGTTTATTTCTTGAATCCACTGCTTTAGTTCTTCAGTCCACATCTTTTTATATTTGAATCGGTCTCTAAATCCCCATCCATGTCCTCCTTCAGGATAAAGATGAAGGCTTACTTTAATTTTAGAATCAACTAAAGCTTTTACATAGTTTAGACTGTTGCATGGGGGAACTGTTTTATCATCACTTGAAAGAGCTATGAAAGCAGGAGGTGTTTGTTTTGTAATTTGTTCTTCTAAAGAAAAGTAATTTATGTCTTCATTTGACGGATTTGTTCCTAATAGATTTGTTTTGGAACCGTTGTGGGTATTTTCTTTCATGGTGATGACCGGATAGAGTAGAATTTGGAATGCCGGACGGTTGTTATCCGGACTTAAGCAGGCAGTTGATGCTGCAAGATGTCCACCGGCAGATGCTCCCATTATTCCTATTTTACATGTATCAATCTGCCATTCATCAGCATGTTTTTTCATTACCTGTATTGCTTTTTGAGCATCACTTACAGGAATATTTTTATGTCCATTAGGCATACGATATTTCAATACGGCAAAAGTGATGCCTAGTTCATTAAACCAGCCGGCCATATCGGTCCCTTCGTGTGCCATTGCCAGATGTTGGTAACCTCCTCCTGGACAGCAGACAATAGCTATGCCATTAGGATGGTTTGCCGGATAAACATAAAGAATAGCTTCAGTTATATTGGTTGGACGTTCTGTATTTGTTTGTTCTTGTGCTTCCGCTATTCCATTTGATTCGGGTGCACCGTTTTCCCAAACAGGGAGAACAATGGGTGTTTGTGCTTGCGCGAAATGTAAGAAAGAAAGTAAAACTCCTATAAAAATAAGTTTTTTCATATCGTTAGTTGTTTATTAAAAAGACAGACAGGAAAAATAATATGAATGTTTTTCCTGTCTGTAGATAATGTTTTTAGTTAAATGCAGTCTATTTTTTTATTTTCATGCTGATTTTAATCATGAATGTGATTAGAATAGCATACATAATTATAGAAGCGACTTCGCTCATTGGGTTGGCTATCCATTCTTTATTAACCAAATTGATTCCTCCAAATCTCATAGCTGCACTGATTACTCCCATTAAAGCTCCTCCGGCAATGAAACCAGAAGCTATCAAGGTTCCTTTTTCGCCTCGTTCTGAATTTACGGATGCATCTTTGCTACGTGTAGTTACATACCAATTAACAGCTCCACCAACTACAAGAGGAATGTTTAGTTCCAAAGGAATGAACATACCTAAAGCAAAGGCTAGGGCGGGAACTTTGAAATAGGTAAGAACAAGTGCAATGACGGCACCGATGGCATAGAGAAGCCATGGAGCTCCTACACCACTCATCAATGGCTCGATAACTGCTGCCATGGCATTAGCTTGTGGAGCAGCGAGTTGACCACTGGTGAAGCCGTAAGTCTGGTTCAAAATCATGATAACACCACCAACAGTGGCAGCCGATACTAATGTTCCTAAAAATTTCCAACTTTCTTGCTTTTTGGGAGTTGTTCCCAGCCAGTAACCAATTTTCAAGTCGGTAATGAAACCTCCTGCCATCGATAAAGCTGTACATACTACGCCACCCATAACCAAAGCAGCTACCATTCCGCCTGTGCCTTTCAATCCTACAGCAACCATGATAACCGAAGCAAGAATCAGTGTCATGAGTGTCATACCCGATACAGGGTTTGTTCCCACAATGGCGATGGCGTTAGCTGCTACGGTTGTGAAGAGGAATGCAATAATTGCCACAACCAAAATGCCTACGATGGTGTGGAGCAGGTTTCCTTGCATTACGTCGAAGTAGAAGAACAAAGTAACCAAAATTAATGTCAGGATAGAGCCAAAAGCGATAATTTTCATAGAAATATCGGTTTGTGTGCGTTCTACTTTCGTATTTTCTGCACTCTTGCCTTTCATCTCTTTGGCTGCCAATCCGACAGCACTTTTAATTAGTCCCCAAGATTTTGCAATGCCGATAATTCCGGCCATAGCGATACCACCAATACCTATACTTTTTCCATAGGATGCAAAAATTTGTTCGGGGGTCATTTCGGCAACAGTTTTGGTAATGTTCGGGTCCCACATGTTGAGAACTTGGTCGCCCCAAATTAAGGCAATACCAGGGATTATAATGAACCATACACTAAGTGAACCAAAGCATATGATAGCGGCATATTTGAGTCCTACGATATAGCCTAATCCCAAAACGGCTGCACCCGTATTGACTTTAAATACCAGTTTGGCTTTTTCGGCAATCATTTCACCCCAACCACATACTCGGGTAGTAAAATTCTCGTTCCACCAGCCGAAAGTAGCAACTATGAAATCATATAAACCTCCAATGAGTCCGGCCAGCAGCAATGGTTTGGCCTGGCTTCCTCCCTTTTCGCCCGATACCAATACTTGTGTCGTAGCTGTAGCTTCGGGAAAAGGATATTCGCCGTGCATGTCTTTTACAAAGTATTTTCTAAAAGGAATCAAGAAAAGAATACCCAAGACACCACCTAGTAAAGAGCTGATAAATACCTGCATGAAATTTACAGTCATTTCCGGGTATTTGGCTTGTAGAATATAGAGGGCAGGAAGGGTGAATATTGCTCCAGCAACAATGACACCCGAACAAGCTCCTATGGATTGGATTATGACATTTTCTCCTAATGCATTCTTTCGTTTGGCTGCTCCGGAAATACCTACTGCAAGGATGGCGATAGGGATGGCAGCTTCAAAAACTTGTCCCACTTTTAGACCTAGGTAGGCTGCGGCGGCCGAGAACAGGATGGCCATTCCGATACCCCATAATACCGACCACATATTCACTTCCGGATAATTCTTGTCCGGCGACATCAACGGCTTATAAGTTTCTCCGTTTTTTAACGGTCTGAAAGCATTTTCAGGTAACCCCGTTGTTTTCTCTTCTTCTTGTTTCATTGTTAAGCGTATTTAAAGTTTGTTTTGATTAGATTTATGTTCATATGAAACAAAATTATTAAAATAATCTATTTCTAACAAATTAATTGACTCAAGAGCTTTGTTTTTCATTATGCTATTTTTCTATGAAAAGTATTAGTATAATATAACT